>Ga0208112_100091_pt1 | contig 165595 bp, 166 predicted proteins | sample HotLakConsoUCCLE_FD_184736 | JGI IMG/M metagenome (GOLD analysis project Ga0208112, IMG submission 184736) | Hypersaline microbial mat communities from Hot Lake, Washington, USA - Hot Lake Consortium UCC-LE (SPAdes) (version 2) ...
TTGCGCAAAACAGCCGTCACCCGAAGCTTTCCGTAATCCTCATCCATAAGTGTCCACCTCCATGTTGGTGGACACCTCTTCCTATAACTCACTCAATCTCGGAAGGTGCAGAGAAATTCGCGTTTACGTTGATTGTGCATGGTTCGGTGTAGGTGGAGAGGCAGTTCTCCAAGCCCTACGAGTGGGGTTCAGGGGGCGCGATAGCCCCTGATCTTCCTGAAAGGATCGATGGGTGCAGGGAGAGCGAAGTCTCCTGCGAGTGGTGGAACGGCGATACGTTCTGCTGGCCTGAATTCCGCTCAATGCGGGTGAAGGTCAGAGCCTGGGGGATGCAACGGGGGCGCGCAGCGAGCCCCCTTGCCAAGAGGTTTTGTACTACAAAACACATCTTGCAGTCCGTTTTCTGCTTCTGCGGGGCTTTGTACTACAAAGATCGCTTTGTATTACAACGGCTTGTACTACAAAAAAGACGGCAAAATCAACCTTTGCCCATCATCAGGTCGAGACGGTGGGTGACTTTGGATTTCAGGAGCTCAATCAGTTCGGGATCACCGCGCTCGTACTCATCGGGGATGTTGAGCGTGATGATCCTGCTGTCGGCTGGGCGCTGCTTGAACTTCTTCCTGATGTGCTCGCGATGGTGGTTTTCCATGACGATGATCAGATCGACGCTGGCAACAAGCTCTTTGGTCAACGGGGTCGGCGCGTTCGCATCCGTGCCAGCCGACATCGCCTCGATGCCAGGGTAGTCCCTGAAGACATCTTCGGCGGTCGGGCTTCTCAGCTTGTTGGCGGTGCAAACGAACAGGACTTTCATGGCGGCAACTATAGCGCATGGCGCTGCGCTGCGGAATCCCCGTTTTTAGTCGTCGTCAAGGTGTTCAACCTTCACCAGCTCGATTTCATAGTCGGGATCAAAATCCCGCTTCGCGAATTGCGCGCGAAGGGATTTAGGATCGCCGCCGTTGATCGTCAGAAAGCCGACAAAGCGTCCCGAGTCCGCGTCGGGGCGTTTCAACTGGCAAAAGCGGCTTTCATTCTCTGATTTCGTGATCATCAAGAACCCGCCGCCTCCAAATGGTATGATGACACCAGCATTGACCAAGGCGGAAGGGCCTTCCTCAAATTCTGTGATTGCGGGCTCGATCCTGGGGTTAATAATAGCTTCACCAACCAAAAGCGCGTTGCTGAGTTCAAGTGGCGTCATGGTGATGTGAGCAAAAGCGATGCGCATCGGAATTTTTGGCCAATCCGGCGCAGGAGATGGAAAATCCGGAAACGCTAGCGAGGGAAGGAAAACTGGCTTGACTGCTTTGAGATAGGCTTCATAGCTTCCAACCAAGCCCGACAAGTCGGCAGATTCATCATTGGATTGTGTGAAGAGCCGCGCCACGGCTATCGCGCTTTCCTCGACATCTTCGGACGCGACTTGATTGAGGTATTTTTCAACAGCGGCAACGAAATCGGATGTCTGCCGTTTCTCTGCTTTTAGAAAGCGCTCAACGCGCTTTCGCCCTCCATCATAGGCAGCGGCGAAGCCTGCAATTTCTTCGAGTTGATCGGATATTTTTTGCGGGCTGAGCCTGTAGCGCGCGGCATGCGCTCGCAGTCGCTGGCGCAGGTTTTCGCGCTCCTTGTCGGTGAAAATTTTTTTCTTTCGCACCATGAACGTGTCCAGCTTGTGTCTAGGCCAAGCGCCAAAACAGCGACTATGTAGGTTCCACCAAGACGACGCTTTGCTGCGTCTCAAGTCAATGGATGGAACACTATGTCTGGCAACCCAAGACCAAATGAAGGATCGCCAAAGGCAACCTTGTTGCTTGGCGTCTCGCTTTATGCGCTTGCCAGCTACTGGCCGGAGCTGACGGGTATCACGCCAAGCGCTGTCGATGATTTCTACAGCGGCATATTTGCTATCATGGGTGGCTATATGGCCATTCTGGGCGGCGTTGGTACATACCGCGCCTGGGTGATCGGCGAGAAACGCAAGGCAAGCGCGCAGCCTTCCGGCACATTCGGCGCGGCGGCATTCGCAACGCTCGATGAGTGTGAAGCCGCTGGCCTGCTGCGCCCGCAAGGCCTCTATATCGGCCTGCTCGATGGCCAGCCGCTGTTCTATAACGGCAAGGCCCACCTTTTGACCTGCGCCCCTGCGCGTCAGGGCAAAGGCATCGGCTTCGTGATCCCGAACCTGCTGCACTATCAAGGCTCGGTGATTGTCACTGATCCGAAAGGCGAGCTTGCCGCCGTCACGGCGCAGCATCGCGCGGAGCGCTTCGGCCAGGATGTGGCCGTGTTCAACCCTTGGGGCCTGCATGGCCTGCCGCAACAGCGGATCAATCCGCTTGAGAACATCATCGCGCTGGCCGCTGATCCTGCTTTGCAGCGCGGCCTGACTGATGAAGTTGCGGCCATTGTCATGCAGCTATTCCCTGAGCCGGAAGATGCGAAGAACCGCTATTTTTGGGAAGGCTCGCGCGGCATCATGCGCGCGGTCCTGCTCCATCTCGCGCTGCATGCGCCCAAGCTCTGCACCCTGCCCGAGATGTGGCGGATCATTGCCAACCCGCTGCGCCTTGAGCGCGCGATCAAAGCCATGCGCAAGAGCGAAGAGCTCGGGGGAATCCTTGCTGATCTTGGCGATGATCTGGCGCACCAGATGAACGACAACCCCGATCTGTTCGGCGATTTCCGAACGGGGGCTGTCCAGCAAGTCGCGATCTTTGAGCCTGGCGGGTATCTGGCTGACGCGGTCAGCGCCTCCCATATCGCCCTGAGCGATCTGAAGAGCGGCAATGTCAGCCTGTATCTGGCATTCCCGCCTGACCGCATTGCTTCGCACGGCGCGGCGCTTGGTCTGATCGTCAATCAGGCGATCACGGCGGTCGCGCGCTCGCCCGAGAAGGGTGACGTGCTGTTCATGCTCGATGAGTTTGCCAACCTCGGCAAGCTCTCGGGGCTGGCGGAAAGCCTGACGGCGCTGCCTGGCCTTGGCGTGCGCGTGTGGATGATCGTGCAGGAAATGGCCGAGATTGTGCGCCTTTATGGCCCGCACACGGCCAAGACGATCAGCTCGCAAGCCGAAGTGCGTCAGTATTTTGCCGTGAACAGCGATGAGCTGGCGCAATCGCTCTCAAAGTCTTTGGGCCAAAGGACGGTCAAGACCAAGAGCCACAACCTCGGGCGCTTTGACACTGATGAGATCGGCGAAAGCCTGTCCGAGTCCGGCCAGCCGCTCATGCGGGCTGAAGAGATCATGCAGCTCGGATCGAGCCAGCAAATTCTCTCTGTCAAAGGCGTCGGCCCGATCCTTGGGCAACGCATTCCCTTCTGGTTCGTCGCACCGTGGCGCGGCTGGGCGGCCATCAACCCCGTTGAAGGCGACTATCCGAATGAAAAGCCGCTCGTGGCGCTGCGTTACAGCGCGAGCGAAACGACCAACGAAAGAGAAACGATATGAGCAAGTTCAAGGTCGAAGTCATTGGCGGCAAGCCGCCAAAACCGCCTGAAGGCCTGATCAATCGCCTGCGCCGCCTCATTGGCGGGGCGGTTCGGTTCGCACTGTTAAGGCCGAAACGCTCGATGGTGGCCGCTCTCATCGGCTTCGTGCTGCTGGTCGGCACGCCCCATGTCGGCTGGGACTATCAGTGTCGGCATGCCGTCTGGGGCTATAGCGGCTGCCAGTCTGCAAGGTGGTGCGCCTATTACGGCGTCCAGGGCCGCCGCGTCATCTGGCCGGAATATGGCGAGCACTGCTCGCTCGTGAAATTTCTAACACTCAACTGGAACGACATCATCGAAAGGAACACGCAATGACGAAGCGAAAGGCACAAACAATGCAGAAATTACTTTTGGCCCTCGAACTTGGCCCGGATTACACGATGAAGCTGGAACGACTTGCCGACCTCATGTCCTGTGAGGATCGCGCAAAATTTGCAGGACTACTTGTTGCCCGCTCCCTCGATCAACTCGAAGAAGACATCCAGAAGTGGATATTCATGAGGTCGGACTACGACTACATCCTGCGAAACAAGGGATATGTGCTTGAAATCTCTCCCGAGCTTCACGCGTCAAAAATCGATGATTATGACGACGGAATTCCCTTCTAACCCGCAGAATTTGCGGGTTTTCAAGTAAAAATGGTAAAATGAAAGTGGGTATTAAGGAATGCCCACTTCTCATTCGGAGAAAGATGATGAAAGAGGATTTTAATACTTTAGGGCGCGAAATTGTGCTCGAAAATATGACTGCACCTATCAAGCCGATATTGACCGTCGATGTCGAGAAATATCAGGCGTACCTCGATGGTGCGGACATGACAGAGGCTCAGAAGGCTGAGTTTCTGGAAGCGATGTGGTCCATCATCGTATCCTTCGTTGATCTCGGCTTTGGCGTCCATCCGCTGCAAGAGGTATGTGGAGAAAATGCCGATTGTGACAGTAAAAGTGCCAAAAATGACTTCGATATGGTAGGTTCTGATACAGTCAGCAAAGAAGAATTGGATAATGAATTCAAGCCCTAACGGGCTTGTGGAGGCGATAATGCAAGATTTTGAGGATAAAACACAGGGGCTTAGCAAGGCCGTCATCTACTGCCGCGTTTCGAGTGCGAAGCAAACGGTGCGCGGTGATGGCCTTGGCTCGCAGGAAACCCGCTGCCGCGAGTTTGCCAATTACAAGGGCTATGAGGTTGTTGAGGTCTTCCGTGATGACAGTTCGGGCAGTCTGACCTCGCGCCCTGGCATGCAGGCCATGCTTGGCTTTCTGTCTGCCAACCGTAAAGAACCCCATGCCGTTATCATTGATGACATCAGCCGCCTTGCAAGGGGGCTGATGGCTCACTTTGAGCTGCGCGTGAAGATCAGCGATGCTGGCGGCGTGCTGGTCAGCCCGTCCATCGAGTTTGGTGAGGATTCCGACTCGCAACTCGTTGAAAACCTGCTGGCGTCGGTGTCGCAGCACCAACGCCAGAAAAATGGCGAGCAAACCGTGAACCGCATGAGGGCACGGATTCAAAATGGCTTTTGGGTTTTTCAGGCCCCTGTGGGTTACCGCTATGAGCGCGTCAGCGGTCAGGGCAAGGTGCTGGTGCGTGATGAGCCCAACGCTTCATCATTGCAGGAAGCGCTTGAAGGCTATGCCTCAGGACGCTTTGAGACGCAGGTCGAGGTGAAACGGTTCCTTGAACGTCAGCCGTCATTCCCGAAGGATTTGCCTAATGGTGAAATCCGCAATCAGCGCATTGCGGATATGCTGACCCGCGTCGTTTATGCGGGTTATGTCGAAGCGCCCAAATGGGGCGTGTCACTGCGCAAAGGCCAGCATGAAGGCCTGATCAGCTTTGAGACCTTTGAAAAGATACAGGCGCGCCTCAAGGGCACGGCGAAGGCTCCTGCACGCAAGGATATCAATGCAGACTTCCCGCTGCGCGGGTTCGTGCTGTGTAATGACTGCGAGAAGCCGCTGACGGCGTGCTGGTCGCAGGGCAAGAATCAGAAGTATCCGTACTACCTTTGCCCGACAAAGGGCTGCGTGAGCTATCGCAAGTCGATCAAGCGCGATGAGCTTGAAAGCCAGTTTGAGCTTGTTCTGGAGGGTTTACAGCCCTCAGAAGGGCTGTTTGCGCTTGTGAAGGCCATGTTCCGCGATGCGTGGGACATCCGCCTTGGGAAGACGACCGAGGATTCGAAAGGCATCAAGGCGAACATCAAACAGCTTGAAAAACAGGTTGATCAGCTCCTTGATCGCATCGTGGATGCGAGCAGCAGCGCGGTTGTGTCTGCCTATGAGAAGCGCATTGCCAAGCTGGAGCGCGAAAAGCTTCTGGCTGAAGAGCAGCTCGCCAAAAGTGGCAAGCCACGCCATACCTTTGAGGAGTCGTTCGAACACGCCATGCAATTCCTATCAAGTCCTTGGAATATATGGCAAAATGCGGATTTAACACTGAAGAAAATGGTCTTGAGATTGGCCTTTGTAGAGCCTTTGCCCTACTGCCGGACTCAAGGACTTCGAACACCTAAATTAGCGTTACCTTTCAAGGCTTTAGGTGATTTTTGTAGCAACAAATGTGAGATGGCGCACCCAAGAGGATTCGAACCTCTGACCTCTGCCTTCGGAGGGCAGCGCTCTATCCAGCTGAGCTATGGGTGCCGCTCTGGTTCGTATAAGCGCGCCGCTTCCGCGATGCAACGGGGTTTCATGCGAAAAGATCGTGACACAGTTCCAGCCCGTCGATCAGCGCATCCACTTCCTCATGGGTGTTATACATGGCGAAGGACGCGCGGCAGGTCGCGGTCAGGTCCAGATGCTCCATCAGCGGGCCGCAACAATGTTGCCCGGCACGCACGGCGATGCCTTTCTGGTCCAGCACTGTCGAGATGTCATGCGCATGGGCCGCTCCGTCCAGCACAAAGCTGAAAATCGCGCCCTTGCCCGGCGCGTGGCCCTGCACAGTGATCCAGTTCAGCCCCGCCAGCCGGGCTTGCGCATAATCGCGCAACGCGGCTTCATGCGCTGCAATATTATCCAGCCCAACGCCGATCATATAATCGATGGCCACGCCCAGACCGATCTGCTGGACAATGCCGGGGGTGCCCGCTTCGAACTTGTGGGGCGGGTCGTTATAGACAACGCCCTCGCGCGTGACCTCGCGGATCATGTCGCCACCGCCCATGAAGGGGCGCATCTCGGCCTGTCGCGCGCGGCTGATATAGATCGCCCCCGATGCAGACGGCCCATACAGCTTATGCCCCGTCACCGCGTAGAAATCGCAGCCTATCGCCTGCACATCAACCGGCATATGCACCGCGGCTTGTGACCCATCCACCAGCACCGGCACGCCCTTGGCGCGCGCGCCCGCGCAAATGGCCGCCACATCGACCACCGTGCCCAACACGTTCGACATATGCGTGACCGCGACAAGCTTCGTCTTCGGCCCGATCGCGTCGATCACCGCTTGCGGGTCAAGGCTGCCATCGGCCTGCGTGTCGACCCATTTAATGACAACGCCCTGCCGCTCGCGCAGGAAATGCCACGGCACGATATTGGCATGATGCTCCATGATAGACAGCACGATCTCGTCGCCCGCTTCCAGCCGTGGCATGGCCCAGCCATAAGCAACAAGGTTAATCCCCATGGTTGTGCCGGTGGTATAAAGGATCTCATCCTCATGCGCCGCATTCAAAAAGCGCTGCAACTTGCCGCGCACGCCCTCGTATTTGTCGGTCGCAAGGTTCGACAGATAATGCAGCCCACGATGAACATTGGCGTATTCTTCGGCATAGCCGCGCGTGACCGCGTCAATCACCGCACGCGGTTTTTGTGCCGACGCACCATTGTCCAGATAGACCAACGGCTTGCCGTTCACCTCACGCGACAGGATCGGGAAATCGGCGCGTATCTTGCCCACGTCCAGCATTGTCACACTCCTTGCGGGCCAAGGCCCAAGATAGCTAGCACGATAGCCAGCACCACGGCCAGGCCAAAAAACGCGAACACAATCCCGACCGTAACCTTCAACGCAGACGTAAAACCATGCAGCGCCATGGTAAAATTAACCAGCAACCACATGAAAATCGCCAGCGACGCCATGGTGACAAAACCAAATAGCGGCGGAACCAGAAGCAAAACCAGAAGCTGCACGATCTGGACCGCGATCATCACGAATTGCAACCACGCCAACAGCAGCAGCGTGTCAGGAAAGGTGCCACTGCCCCCGGCAAGCCGGCCTATGCCCTGCACCGCCACGACCAAACCCAACAGGACCATGGTCTGGAACACGGCCATAAAGATCAGGCTGCCACCGAAAGCACTTTCGCCCAGCACCAGAATAGAGGTTTGCCCCACCAGCACCGACAGAACCACAACAATGACAAAGCCAAGCCAGCGCGCATCATCGGGCGGGTTCATCGCCAGCAAACGTGCCGCAGTTTCGCGCGGTGCGGTCAAGCTGGAGCGCAGCAAAGCCGCGACAGTCGCAAGTGTCAAATCCATACCCGTCTCCTAGACCGGCGCCTGCGCGACCGCGCGCACCGCCGATACGCTTTTGACCAATATGTAAAGGAACACCAGCAACACCACAAACCCCAAGCCCTGTGACACCGGTCCTGACCCAAGAAATGCAGACACTCCGCCCTGAAACAACATCAGCGGCGTAACCACCAACAGCGACCAGAACAACGCCAGCCGCGTCAAGATACCGGGCACCGCCTGGCCTGCCACCCGCAACCCCAGTTTCAACAGCGCCGCGCAGCCATACAAGATCAAGGGTAGCAGGAACATGATCCCGAACATCGCGCCGCCCATGCGTTGCTCGAACGTGACTGACGGGTCAATGGTCGCCGCCCGCGACAGGCCAGGCCATTGCGCCACGAAAATCAGAGCGCAGGCCAGTAGCGCAAAAAACATCACTTGCGGCTCACGCAAGTCGCCTTGTGCCAAGCCCCGCACAACCTGATCCGGCGCGCGGTAGCTGCGCAATATGTTCAGCGTCAAGGACATTGCGCCGCGCACTCCTGCTTCATCTTGCCAAAAATACTCAGGGGGAGTCCGGCTAAAAGCCGGACGGGGGCAGCGCCCCCTATCCCTATCTTATTTATGGCGCTGAAGCCACGCTTCAAGACGGTCGCGCAGATCGCCTGCGAGTTCTGTGTCTGCAATCTCGTCCAATGCTTCCGCCAGAAAGGCCAGCACCAGCAACATCTTGGCCTCTCCATCCGGAATGCCGCGCGCGCGCAGGTAGTAGAGCTGCGTCGGGTCAATCTCACCAGAGGTTGACCCATGGCTGCACTTCACGTCATCGGCATAGATTTCCAGTTCCGGCTTGGCCAGAAACTGCGCGTCTTCATCCAGCAGCAGCGCCTGGCTGATCTGGTAGCCATCGGTTTTCTGGGCCAGCCGGTCGACCAGAATTTTCCCCTGGAACACCCCGACTGCGCCGCGGCGCAGCACTTTCTTATAAACCTGACGGCTTTCGCACCCCGGCGCATTATGCGCGACAAACACCGTGTCATCAGCATGGAAGGCACCGTCGCCCACGCTGGCCCCGGCCAGATGCGCCGATCCATCGGCCCCGTCCAGCCAAACCTGCGCCTCGTTACGGGTCAACGCACCGTTCACCGTCAGCGTAAAGCTTTTCAACTGCGCGCCTGCGCTCAGTCGCGCGAAAATATGGGCCGCACTCAACCGTGCGTGGTCCCGGCCCTGGCTGCGAATATGGTGTAGCGTCGCGCCCTCGCCAATCTCGGCTTCGATCACCGTGTTAGAGCGTGCGGCCAGCGGCCCGTTTTCCAACAGCGTCACCTCTGCCCCGGCCTCGACCCGGATGACATGGTGCAACATCGCATCCGCCTCTTCGGCGCTGCGACGGTAGATAAGCGAGATGGGCTTGGCGGGCGTGCCCGTCACCCGGATCAACACACCTTGCGTGGCATAAGCGGTGTTGAAGCTGGCAAGTGGCCGCTCCACCGGGTTTTGCGCCCGCGCTTCCAATGTGCCGAACACCTCGCGCGCCCAGTGCAGGTCGGCCTTGGTGGCGTCAGCCAACAGTTCAAGCTCTACCCCGTCCAGCGCCAGCGCGTCAGAGGCCGCTGCGTCGAATACGCCATCGACAAAGACCAGCTTCACCCGGTCGAACGCGTTGAACACAGGGGCCTCGCTGCCGGTATCCAGCAGATCCGCTTGCAGGCTCTCCTCTGCGATCAAGGCGCGCGGATCGGTGTATTTCCAATATTCATCGCGCTTCAGCGGAGCGCCCATTTCGGACCAGCGCACCAAGGCGGCGTCCCGCGCGCGCGTGACCCAGGCCCCGCCCTCTGGCAGCGGCCGGACAAGCTCTGCCGCGCGCGTCTGTTTTTGCGCTTTCAGCTTCGCTTTGGGCATCATGCGTTTGCCTCCGCCAGCAGGTCGGCATAGCCGTTATGTTCGACTTCCAGCGCCAGTTCGGGGCCGCCCGTCTTGATGATCCGGCCTTCGGACATGATATGAACGACATCGGGTTTGATATGGTCCAGCAGGCGCTGGTAATGCGTGATGACAAGGAAGGACCGGCCCGCATCGCGCAGCGCGTTCACACCGTCGCTCACCAGTTTCATCGCATCCACGTCCAGACCAGAGTCGGTTTCGTCCAAGATGCACATCTTGGGTTCCAGCATCGCCATTTGCAGGATCTCGTTGCGCTTCTTCTCACCGCCCGAAAAGCCCACATTGACCGGGCGTTTCAGCATATCGGCGTCAATCTGCAAGTCCTTGGCCTTGGCGCGAATGATCTTCAGGAACTCACCTGCCGACAATTCCTCCTCGCCACGCGCCTTGCGCTGCGCGTTCACGGCGGTGCGCAGGAAGGTCATATTGCCCACGCCCGGAATTTCAACCGGGTATTGGAAAGCCAGAAACAGGCCCGCCGCCGCACGCTCTTCGGGGTCCATGTCCAGAAGGTCCGCGCCTTCCAGCGTGGCGCCGCCTTCGGTCACCTCATACCCGTCGCGGCCCGACAGCACATAAGACAGCGTCGACTTGCCCGACCCGTTCGGCCCCATGATGGCATGAACCTCGCCGGGGTTGATGGTCAGCGACAGACCCTTGAGGATTTTCACCTCTGAGTCGTCTTCAAGTTCGGCGTGCAGGTTTTCGATCTTCAGCATTTTCTTCCGTCCAATTCTCGATGTTCGCGGCTTCGCTGACCGCGCATTTAAAAGACAGTGTCTAGTTCAGCTTGTCCGCTCTTGCCGCCCAGCCACAATGAAAGTCGCCAGCGCGTGAACAGCACCTGTCACGACATAGATTACGGCCGAATGCACAGCGGTCATAAGCTGCAAGGCTACTGTTACGGGCAAGGATACGACGAACGCGGCCAGCGTCCCGATGACAAGCGACCGGACCGGTGCACGTAGCCCGCGCTGCGCATCGTCCCAAATCGTTTTCAAGAAGTCGCGCATGACTACCCCACCGATCCCTCAAGCGAGATCGCCACCAGCGCCTGCGCTTCCATGGCGAATTCCATCGGCAGTTCTTGCAGCACTTCCTTGCAGAATCCGTTGACCACAAGCGCTACCGCCTCTTCCTCGTCCATGCCACGCTGGCGGCAATAGAAGAGCTGGTCGTCATCCACCTTCGAGGTCGTCGCTTCATGCTCGACGCGGGAAGAGGCATTCTTCACCTCGATATAGGGCACGGTATGCGCGCCGCAGCGATCACCGATCAGCAGGCTGTCGCATTGCGTATAGTTGCGGCTGTCGCGCGCTTTGGGGTGCATGGACACCAAGCCGCGATAGGTGTTCTGCGCGTGGCCTGCGCTGATCCCCTTCGAGACAATGCGCGATTTCGTCCGCTTGCCCAGATGCACCATCTTGGTGCCCGTATCGGCCTGCTGCCAGTTATTGGCAATGGCGATGGAGTAGAATTCACCCTGCGTGTCATCCCCGCGCAGAATGCAGGACGGGTATTTCCATGTAATCGCGGACCCGGTTTCAACCTGTGTCCACATCACCTTGGCGCGGTCCTCGCGACAATCGGCGCGCTTGGTGACGAAGTTGTAAATCCCGCCCTTGCCGTCTTCATCGCCGGGGAACCAGTTCTGAACGGTGGAATATTTCACCTCGGCATCTTCCAGCACGACAATTTCCACCACCGCCGCATGCAACTGCGCGGTGTCACGCTTGGGCGCCGTGCAGCCTTCCAGGTAGCTGACATGGCTGCCCTTTTCGGCCACGATCAGCGTGCGCTCGAACTGGCCGGTATTCTCGGCATTGATGCGGAAATAGGTCGACAGCTCCATCGGGCATTTCACGCCCGCCGGGATATAGACAAAGCTGCCATCGCTGAACACGGCAGAATTGAGCGCGGCGAAGTAGTTGTCATTCTGCGGCACAACGCTGCCCAGATATTTCTTCACCAGATCGGGGTGGTCCTGCACCGCTTCCGAGATCGAGCAGAAGATCACGCCCGCCGCTGCCAGTTCCTTCTTGAAGGTGGTGCCCAGGCTGACAGAGTCGAAGACCGCATCCACGGCCACCTTGCGCGGCTCATCCGCACCTTCGACACCGGCAAGCAGCATTTGCTCTTTCAGCGGAATGCCCAGCTTGGCGTAGGTTTCCAGCAGCTTGGGGTCAACCTCGTCCAAGGATTTCGGCTTGTCGATCATCGACTTGGGCTTGGCGTAATAATACTGCTCTTGGTAGTCGATACCCGGCACATTCAGCATCGCCCAATCGGGGCTTTCCATGGTCAGCCAGCGGCGATACGCCTCCAGCCGCCAATCCAGCAGCCATTCTGGCTCGTTGTTCTTTTCCGAGATCAGCCGCACGATGTCTTCATTCAGACCTTTCGGCGCGAATTCCATCTCAATATCGGTGTTCCAGCCGTGCTTGTAGGTGCCGGCCATGGATTGCACGGTCTCGACCGTTTCGCGGTCCACCCCGTCACGCACTTCGGTATCCAATGCAGCCATGTCTTTCCCCTTTTCCTTTCGCGCTGTCAGGCCGCGCGCGCCTTGAACCGCCGATAATCTTTCAGCCACGCCTCGGCAAAACGCAGCACATGGTCTTCCGTTACCCCCGGCCCAAGCGAGACGCGGATCGCGCCCTGTGCCGTGGCGGTGTCGAACCCCATCGCGCCCAGCACATCAGACCGCTTGGCCTTGCCCGATGCGCAGGCCGAGCCGGCCGAAATCGCAAAGCCTGCAAGGTCCATCTGCATGACCTGCGTCTCGCCTTTCCAGCCCGGCGTTGCCAGACACAGAGTGTTGGGCAGGCGCTGAACACCTTTCCCGACAGAAATAGTCATATCCGCAGCAGCGTCCAGAGTTTTTTCTAGAATATTTCTAATTTCAGAAACCTGATCCCACACACCAGCGGCCAAATCGCGCTGCGCGGCCTCTGCCGCAGCACCGAATCCGGCAATCCCGATCAGGTTCTCGGTGCCGGCACGGCGGCCCATTTCCTGCCCGCCACCCCGAATTTGTGCAGCAAGCTCAGTGCCACGTCGCAGGATCAGCGCCCCGATGCCCTTCGGCCCGCCCAGCTTATGGGCAGACACGAAGCCCATCTCGACCCCCAACCAGTTAAACGCGAACGGGATTTTGCCGAAACCCTGCGTCAGATCGCTGACCGCCAGCCCGTCTGGCAAATCCTGCACGATGCCGGTTTCGGAATTGGCCAGCTGCAGCGTGCTCCGGCCTGGGTCCGGGACCATCACGCGGCCCATGCCATCCACCGCCAACGCCCCGTCAGTCCAGGCGCGCACGGCGTCATGCTCCACCAGCGCGCCCGACAACCCGCGCCCTGCCAATGCCAACGCGGCCGCTTCGGTCGCTCCAGAGGTAAAGACAATATCTGCCCCTTCGGCCCCCAAAGCCGCAGCCAGTTGCGCGCGCGCCCTCTCCACCAGCGCCCGCGCCGCGCGCCCCTCGGCATGCACCGAAGACGGGTTGCCAACCACATCCATCGCTGCGGCCATCGCCGTCCGCGCCTCTGCGCGTAGAGGAGTCGTTGCATTCCAATCCAGATAGACGCGTTCTCTCAAACCCTCGTCTCCATTCATCCTTGCCCAAATATCCCGGGGGAGTCGCGCGTCAGCGCGGCGGGGGCAGCGCCCCCTATTCGTCCACGACCTGGAACAGGTTGGGCACCGCCGGGCATGGCGTCATCGCGTTGCCCGCCACATCCGACAGCCGCGCCTGGTGCAGGAACACATAGACATGCGCCGACAACCCTTCCCAAAGCCGGTTGGTCAGCGATTGCGCGCGCGAACCGGTCACGGCGCCTTTCGCGCCCGCGCCCTTGTCCATCGCACTCACGGTTTCCTCTACGGCTTCCAGAATATCGGATACGCGAATCGAGTCTGCTCCACGCGCAAGACGATACCCGCCGCCGGGTCCACGAACAGAGGCCACAAGCCCCGCGCGCCGCAATTTCACAAAAAGCTGTTCCAGATAGGCCAGCGACACGTTTTGTCGCTCTGCAATCTCACCCAGCGACACAAGCTGACCTTCGGGGGCCAGTGCAAGGTCGACCAGCGCGATCATTGCGTAACGGCCTTTTGTCGAGAGTTTCATCGCAAATATCTCCGTGACGCGCCGAAAACCCTGCGCGAATGCCAATCCGGTTGACCTTTGACACCCCCCGCCCTAAAGCTGCAAGCTGCCGCAGTCCTGCCTGTCAGGCCAAAATACGGCCAGCGTCAGTTTAGAATGGCTCTAAAATACCTGAATATGAAAGTCAAGAATACCCCTGCATGGTTCATCCGCTGTCCCGGTGCCGTTTTTGACCCGGCCCTGACCGGCCCTGTCCCGCAAAATCCCGTTATCCTCGCATAAGGCTTCCCCATGCCAGAGATCATCTTCGCCGGCCCCGAAGGCCGCCTGGAAGGCCGCTTCCATCCACAACGCAAGGTCGATGCACCTATTGCCATCGTGCTGCATCCGCACCCGCAATTTGGCGGCACCATGAATAACAAGGTGGTCTACAACCTGCATTACGCGTTCTACAAAATGGGCTTTTCGGTGTTGCGCTTCAATTTCCGGGGTGTTGGCCGCAGCCAGGGCGAATACGATCAGGGCGTGGGCGAATTGTCCGATGCAGCCGCCGCACTGGACTATGTGCAAGCGCAAAGCCAGAACGCCCGGCATTGCTGGGTTGCAGGGTTCAGCTTTGGCGCGTGGATCGGGATGCAATTGCTGATGCGTCGCCCCGACATCACCGGGTTTGTGTCGGTCGCGCCGCCGGCCAACCTCTATGATTTCAGCTTCCTTGCGCCCTGCCCTGCATCGGGTCTCATTATCAATGGCACCGCCGACCGAGTGGCACCTCCGCGCGATACGCGGACGCTGGTGGGCAAGCTGAAAGAGCAGCGCGGCATCACCATCACGCATGAAGAAGTCGAGGGCGCGGATCATTTCTTCCAGAATGAAGACCAACATATGCAGCCCATGCTCACAACGGTGACGGATTATGTCACGCGTCGCCTGACCGAAGGCACCCGGTAGGCGCGAATGCACTGGGTGTTCCTGGGCATTGCCATCTTCTTCGAGACCTTGGGCACCACGCTTCTCAAGGCCAGCGACGGGATGACGCGCGCGGCCCCCGGCATCGCGGCCTTTGCCGCCTATGCGCTGTCTTTTTGGCTGTTGTCGCTGGCGTTGCGCATCATCCCGGTGGGCGTAGCCTATGCCATCTGGGCGGGGCTTGGAATTTGCCTGATCGCGGCGATTGGCTGGGTGTTGTTCGGCCAAAAGCTGGATTGGGCCGCGCTGCTGGGCATGGCGCTGATCCTGTCGGGTATCTTGGTCATCAACCTGTTCAGCGCCAAGGTCTGACCCGTGCAAGATCGCCCCACGCATACGCTGTTTGAAGACGCGCAAGGCTTGCTGGTCGGAACAGGCCTATGCGGCTTTGGCCTGTCGATGCTGACCAGCGCGGGGCTTGTGACCGGACAGACCGCAGGGCTGGCCGTGTTGTTATCCTACGTCACCGGCTTTGGCTTCGGGGTGTTGTTCTTTGTCATCAACCTGCCCTTCTACTGGCTGGCCCATCGCCATTTGGGACGCGATTTCACGCTCAAGACCTTTATCGCCGTTGCACTTGTCTCTGGCTTCGCGGAACTCACCGACCGGTTGGTGAACACGCAAGCTGCGCACCCGGCTGTTGCGGCGGTTCTCTTCGGTATGATCGCGGGTGCCGGGCTGCTGGCGATTTTCCGCCACCGCGCCAGCTTGGGCGGCGTGGGTATTCTGGCCTATTACCTGCAAGAGCGGATGGGCTGGCGCGCAGGCTGGGTGCAACTGGGCTTTGATCTGGCTCTGTTTGGTGCCGCACTTCTGGTCATGGCCCCCGATCTGGTGCTCTGGTCGCTGTTGGGCGCGGCCATTCTGAACGTCATTATCGGGGTCAATCATCGGCGCGATCGCTACATCGCGACCTGATACGACATTACAGGGCTGGCCAGACGCCCTGCAATCGGCTAATGCGGCGGCGCAGCACAAAAAGGCACTTCTGTTATGGACCTTCGCAATATTGCGATTATCGCACATGTTGACCACGGCAAAACGACGTTGGTGGACGAACTTCTGAAGCAATCGGGCACCTATCGTGACAATCAGGCCACGACGGAACGCGCGATGGACAGCAACGATCTGGAACGCGAACGCGGGATCACCATCCTTGCGAAAGCAACCTCGGTCGAGTGGAAGGACATGCGCATCAACATCGTGGACACGCCCGGCCACGCAGATTTCGGCGGCGAGGTAGAGCGCATCCTGTCGATGGTCGATGGCGTGGTGCTGTTGGTGGATGCCGCCGAAGGCCCGATGCCGCAAACCAAATTCGTGACCTCGAAAGCGCTGGCGCTGGGGCTGCGTCCCATCGTGCTGCTCAACAAGGTCGATAAGCCCGCCGCCGATGCCGACAACGCGCTGGACCTTGTGTTCGACCTGTTCGCCAATCTGGGCGCGACCGACGAACAGCTTGATTTCCCTGTGCTTTACGCATCTGGCATCAATGGTTGGGCCGATGCAGAACTGGACGGGCCGCGCAAAGATATGTCGGCTTTGTTCGATCTGGTCGTCAAGCATGTGCCCGCACCCAAGCAGGTCAAAGATCGTGCCGCATCATTTCGGATGCTGGCGACCACGCTTTCTGCCGACCCCTATCTGGGCCGCATCCTGACCGGGCGCGTCGAAGCAGGCACGCTGAAACCGGGCGAGACGATCAAGGCGCTGTCGCGCGACGGCACCAAGATCGAGCAGTTCCGCTGCACCAAGGTTCTGGCGTTCCGCGGGCTTGGCCAGCAGCCGATTGACGCCGCTGAAGCGGGCGATATCGTCACCATTGCGGGCATGACCAAGGCCACCGTGGCCGATACGCTCTGCGCGCTGGATGTGGACACAGCCCTTCCCGCGCAGCCCATCGACCCGCCGACCATCTCTGTCACCTTCGGAATCAATGATTCGCCGCTGGCCGGCCGTGACGGGTCCAAGGTGCAATCGCGCGTGATCCGTGAGCGGCTGATGCGCGAAGCCGAAGTCAACGTGGCCATCAAAGTCAGCGACACGCCGGGCGGCGACGCCTTCGATGTGGCGGGCCGTGGCGAATTGCAGATGGGCGTGCTGATCGAGAACATGCGCCGCGAGGGGTTCGAGCTGTCCATCTCGCGCCCGCGCGTTCTGATGCGCGACGAGGACGGGCAGCGCCTTGAACCGGTCGAGGAAGTCACCATCGACGTGGATGACGAATATACCGGCACCGTGATCGAGAAACTGACCGGCACCCGCCGCGGCGATCTGGCTGAAATGAAACCTGCTGGCGCTGGCAAAACGCGGATTATCGCGCATGTGCCGTCACGCGGGCTGATCGGCTACCACGGCGAATTCCTGACCGATACGCGCGGCACCGGGGTTCTGAACCGTGTGTTCCACGAATGGGCCCCCTACAAGGGTCCGATTCCGGGCCGCCGTCAGGGTGTGCTGATTTCGATGGAAGATGGCACCGCCGTCGCTTTTGCACTCTGGAACCTTGAAGATCGCGGCAAGATGTTCATCAACCCGCAAGACCCGGTGTATCAGGGCATGGTCATTGGCGAACATAGCCGCGACAACGATCTGGAAGTGAACCCGCTGAAGGGCAAGAAGCTGACCAACGTGCGGGCCTCTGGCACCGATGATGCGGTCAAGCTGACCCCGCCCACCATCATGTCGCTGGAACAGGCTATTGCCTATATCGACGACGATGAACTGGTCGAAGTGACGCCCAACGCAATTCGCCTGCGCAAGCGTTTCCTTGACCCGCATGAGCGCAAACGCCAATCACGCGCCAGCGCCTAAGCGCAAAAGGTCTGACCCCAAAAAAATTGCCCGCGTGCGCCCGTTTCCGGGGCCACGCGGGCTTTTTTGTGGTCGAAGGGATGTTCTGTGCGTTGCGGGCATTCGCAGTCGCCCGCCGCACTTTTACTGTTTTCTGTAAGTCATAACGCTCGCAAACGCGCCCACGGCCAAGCGACATGTTCTAGGACTGCCTGAATGCCCAGTCAGCGCCAGCGGTGGAATGCCAGTTCTCTGAACGGTGACGGGCGGCTTCGGTCAGCGTGCAGTTGAACAGAATATCCGACCCAATGTCGCAGACCTGCGTTTCAGGGCGTGGCGCATCGGCAAGGCTGCCGATCTGCGTGATCCGGTTAAACCCTTGCGGTCCACCGCCGATCAACAACGGCGCCACCGCGACATGCAAGTGCGACAGCAGCCCCGCCTCGAAAAAGCGCGACACCGTGATTCCGCCGCCTTCGACCAGAATATTGTGCAGGCCAAGCTCATGCAGGCCAGCAAGAATCTGGCGCGGCGCAAGCGTGCCATCTGTCAGGCTGGGCAGGCGCACCACTTCTACGCCTGCCGGGCGTTCGCGTGCCACGGTTTGCACCACAATCCTGCGGGTGCCGTCATCGCGCAGCGCCGGAGCGTCGTCGGGCAGACGACCACGCGGGTCGATGATGACCCGCGCCGGATTCTGACCGGAACACAGCCGCACCGTCAGGCGGGGGGTGTCATGAAGCGCGGTGCGCACACCAATGACCACGGCATCTGCTATCGCGCGCAGCCGATGCAAATGGCGCAACCCATCCGGCCCGGAAATATCGCGCGCGTCGCCGGACGCGGTGGCCACACGCCCATCCAGCGATTGGCCGATCTGCCCGATCGCCATCGGCCCCATATCGCGCCGGGCCAATGGCGCGTATATATTCAGCGCCGACCGCTCGCCCGCTGTCCAGTCACCGCAACAGGGGCAACCCTGCCCCGCGCGAATGTCGAGAATACGCTGCCAAACCCGCGGCGTGACATCGGCCTTATCCATGCGCTCTCCTTTCCGGTGGCACAGCCAGCAAATCTTTGTGCCCGATCCGCGCTTGAGCATGATCTAGCACCGCGCGCCGCGTGGCCAACCAAACCTCTGTTCCGCTGTGCTCGGCACGCGCGGCAGCCATGGCGATACCATCCAGCAATTCCGCCTGAAGGGTCTGATCCGACGGCCCAAGACGCCACGGGCTATCGGCCAGTTCAACCGTGTAGCCCGCGTTCCTGAACAGCGCGGCAGCCCGCTTGGCACTCTCAGCCCCCAACGCGAGACCGAACCCTTTGTCGCTGCGCTGATCAGCATTGAACGCGCATGTCACGGCCGCATCTTCGTCATGTTCTGGGGTCCATGACATGTCCCCATCATAGCTGAGCGCAGCGTAAAACGGTAGCCCGGCCCGTGCCAGCCGTGCCACCAACCCTTCAAGCCATGCCTCTGACACAAGGTCCAGAAGCGCCGAGGCGGTCACAAGCGTCGCACCGCCAAGCGGCAGCGCGTCCAGATCGGTCAGGTCCGCCTGAATCCTTGTCACCCGCCCCCCAAGGCGCGGGGCCAGCGCCAGCAAGCCAGGGTCATTGTCGACCAATGTCCAGTGCATGCCTGTCGGCACCACGTCAGACATTGCCCGCACGGTCGCGCCGGTGCCTGCGCCCAGATCGACGATCCGCTCCCCTGCACAGGCCCCGGCCATTGCCAGCAAGCGCGCGTCGCGCGCAGCGCGGTCGGCAGGCGCGCGCAGGCTCAGCCAATCGGGCGCAAATCCCATTGGTTACACCTGACCTTCATACCAGGCGCGGGCCATGTGGCTTTCATGCAGCAGAATGCGCAGTTTTTTCACCCGGCCGTCATCTTTCAGATCACCCGCCACAATCCGCGCTTTCATGGTATCGAAGATATGTTTGCACAGAAATTCGGTGGTGGTGAATTTACCTTCAAATTCAGGCACCTCATCAAGGTTCTTATAGCGCAGCGGGGCCAGCGTATCGGCCAAGGCCTCTGTCGCAAGGCCGATATCCACGACCAAGCCATGTGCGTCGATATCCTCGGTGTAAAAGGCGGCATCAACAGTAAAGGTAGCCCCGTGCATACCTTGCGCCGGTCCGAAAACCGGTGATGGCAGGGAATGGGCGACCATAATATGATCGCGAACTTCGACAGCGAACATGATATGTCCTTTCAAAGGGTCAGGGGTAGCGGATGCGGTGGCATAGCGTGGCCGGGTCCGCAAGAATGGTCGCGTAGTCACGCGGCATATCGGCGAAATCGCTTTCGCCAGAAATCAGCACATCCAAGCGTGGGTCGGTCAACATATCCAGCGCCTTGGCCAGACGGCGGCGATAATTCCAGCGCGGCAGGCGTTCTGGTGGCAAGGCGCCAACCTGCGAACTTATCAGCCGCAAACGCTGGCTGTGGAACCGCTCGCCCAAAGGCAAGGCAACGGGCGTGGTGCCGTGCCAGCTTGCCTCGACCACGGTGGCGCCCGGCCCGGCATGCTCCAGCGCAAGCGCCAGACCGGCAGCGGATGTCGAGGCATTCACAATAACGTCATATTCGCCGAAAAGCCGGTCGGGGGCCGCAAAATCGCATCCCATACGCGCGGCCAAAGCACCGCGCGTCGGGTCCAGATCGCACAGCGTAACCTCTGTTCCCGGCATTGCAGCGGCCAGATAGCCGACCAATGCCCCGACGACCCCCGCGCCGACAACCGCCACGCGGTCGCCTGCGGAAACGGCGCTGTCCCAGATCACGTTCAGCGCGGTTTCCATATTGGCGGCCAGAACCGCGCGGGCGGGCGGCACACCCGGCGGCAATGGAATGGGGGTGTCGGGGGGCAAACGAAACATGTCCTGATGCGGGTAGAGCGCAAAGACCATTTCCCCGGCATTTGCGCCTTCTGCACGCTCTGCAACGGCACAATAGCCGTATTTCACAGGAAAGCTGAACGGGCCTTCCTGAAAGGGCGCGCGCATACGCTCCTGTTCACGGGTCGGCACATTGCCCGACAGGACCAACCGCTCCGTTCCGCGGCTTATGGCGCTGTAGCGCATCTGCAAAAGATCGCCCGACCCGATATCGGCGGGCAACAGGCGTGCCTCTCCAGGCGCGCATATCCAGAGGGCGCGGGGGGTCACGGTGTCTTGCGTCTTATGCGGCATGGCGATCTCTTGTTTCGTTGAAGGACGTAGCGCATGACCCTGCCCTGCCAAGGCAGTAGGGCGCGCAAAAACAACGGCGTGCTGGCTGGACATATGCGCGGCTGACCTAGTTAACCCATATCTTGCAGAAGGAAACGCGTCTTGCGGCTGGGCAGTATTCTGGGCGTTTTGCGGTCGGTGATGATCTATTACAACCCGGCGCTGATGCGGCGGAACCGGCAGCTATATCAGACATTGATCGGGCCGGGCGACCTGACATTCGACGTGGGTGCGCATGTGGGCACACGCGCGCGGGCACTGCGGCATTGCGGGGCGCGGGTGGTCGCGTTTGAACCGCAACCGGTTTTCGCCAGTTTCCTGCGGTGGACCTTGCCGCGTGATATCATCTTGGTCGCAGCCGCGCTTGGCAAAACAGAGACGCGCGCGCAAATGGCCGTATCGCAGCGTCATCCGACTGTGTCATCGCTGCGCGGCAGCCTGCCGGACGAGGCACGCACCATGCCCGGTTTCGAACATGTACGCTGGGACAGCCGCGCCGAGGTGGCCGTAACGACCCTTGATGCCATGATCGCGGCCCATGGCGTTCCCCGCTATATCAAGATCGACGTGGAAGGCTATGAGGCCGAAGTGCTGGCGGGCCTGAGCCGCTCGGTTGATCTGGTATCCTTCGAATACCTGCCCGGCTTGCCGCAAGCCAGCGCCGGGGTGTTGGCGCGCTTGGCAGAGCTTGGCAGCTACGAATTCAACGTCGTGCGCGGTGAGAATGCCGGGTTCGACTGGCCCGACTGGCGCGACATGGCAAGCCTGCGCAACTGGCTGGGCCAGCAGGCTCCTGACAGCGGGTCAGGCGACATTTATGCGCGGCTGATCGCAGCCTAGTTCCTTACCCGGCGCGCAGAACCTGCGCGAATTGCGCAAAAACAGAGGGCGTTGCTGTCAACACGGTGCCGCTGATTTCTGGCTTCACACCGGGCGTCAGCCCGTCCACCTCTGCCCCTGCTTCGCGCAGCAGGACCAGCCCTGCGGCAATGTCCCAAGGCTGCAAGCGGCGCTCCCAGAACCCGTCCAGCCGACCGCAGGCCACATAGGCAAGGTCCAGCGCAGCCGCCCCCATACGCCGCACCCCAGCACAATGCGGGGCAAGCCGGGCGATATCGGCGGCGTGGTCGTCGATATAATTCATGCTGCCAAAGGGAATGCCGGTGCCAAACAGCGCCGCGCTCAGGCTGTCCGTGTCTGCCACGCGCATGGGCGCACCATTCAGCCAAGCGCCCTGACCTTTGATCGCATAAAAGATTTCGTTGCGCAGCGGGTCATAGATAACCCCAAGGGTTCGGCTGCCATTCACCTCCAGCGCGATCGACACCGCCCAATGCCCTATGCCGTGCAAATAATTGGTCGTGCCATCCAGCGGGTCCACAATCCAGACATTGGACGCATCCTGCGGCGGCGTGCCGGTTTCCTCACCCAGCCAATGATCCTGCGGGCCGCAAAGGCGCGCACGCAACAGCGCCTCGGCGCGCAAGTCGGCCTCGGAGACGAAATCTCCGGCCCGCTTCGAACGTGGTGCAAGCCTCTCATGCCCCTGACGCAGTTTGACCAACACTGCACCGGCCTCGCGCGCGGCAGAAACGGCTACATCAAGCGCAGGGTGCTTGGGAAAGGCGGCGGCGGTCATGGCTGCACCCGGTCGCGCCGCACGCCCATCAGGCGCAGCACCAGTGGCACAAGACCGCTCAGGGCTGCAACCATGGCAGACAAACCGAATGCGACACTTGCCGCCACGGCCTCTGTCGCGGTTACACCGACGAGCGGCCACACTCCGGCAGCCAGCCCTTCGCGCACCCCCCAGCCATTGACCGTCAGGGGCACAAGCATGGCCAGCAAGGTCAGCGGAATCACGAAAAGCGCATCCGCAGGGTCAAGGACCACGCCGACTGCCCGCGCCGCCGCCCAAACACCCAGCAGATTACAGGCCAGCACCCCCGCGCTTAGCCCGACCTGCGCCGTCAGTTGCGCGCCCCAAGCCCGATAGGCGAGCGCACGCCAGCGCCGGGGCGTGAACCGTACCAGCATGACAGAACATGCCGCGCTGCCAAAGCCGATGGCTAGGCCCAAGGGCAAGCCATGACGCGCACCAAGCCACCAGCACAGCCCCGCAAGCCCGGCCAGCAGCAGGGCGATCTGCCCGGCCAGCCGTTCCAGAACCACCGAGGCCGCCGCAGGCCGCCAGCCGCCCATCGCCCCGCGCGCCCGCGCAACACGGCCAAGATCGCCCAGCACGCCGCCCGGCAAAAGCGTGTTGCCCAAAACCGACAGATGGTATTCGGCCATGGCCCAGCCAAGCGGGACGCGCGTTCCCAGCGCCTGTGCCGTCACCTGCCACCGCAGCGCCGATAGCCATATCTGCAAGACCAGAAGTAGCCCGGCCAGCGCGATCCACCCCAACCGGGCTGTGGCCAGCCGCTCCAGCAGCAGCGTTGGCCCGGCCAGCCAGATGACCCCAGTCAGCGCAGCGAGCGTGGCAATCATGCGCCAGGTCCGCGCACTCATGGGGCTGCATCCCTGCTCAGGCGCGTCAGCAGCAGATCGCGCAGCGCGTCCATTGCCAAGCTGGGCGTGGCCGGATCAGGCAACACGCCCTCTACCCAGCCCAACCCGTCGAACAGTGCCAGCAAATCGGGCGGGCCAATGACATGCAAGGGCACGTCAAACCCATCCACGCCGGACACAAAGCGCGCCGGTTCATGATCGCCCATGACCACGATCAGAGGTGCCTTGTCACCTTGTCGCGCAGCCCAGTCCCCAACCGTTTCAAGGCTGTAGTCGATGGCCTGCCGGAACTGGTCGCGCACCCGGTAATGATCGCGCCAGACCACCTCTGGCGGGTCGCCGGACAAGGCCCATGGGTCAAAGATGCGCCCGTCGCCGATTGCATCCCACGGCAAAAGCTGCGGCACCGGCACCCATGGGGCATGGGACGACACAAGCGCGATCTGCGCCACAAGCGGGGCGCGGTCCGGGCGCGATTGCTCCAGCCGCTCGAAGGCGGTCAGTGTAAACTGATCCGGCATCGTCACCCAGTTGAACGGTTGCCCCCGGTAGCCAAGATCATCGGCGTTATAGATCGCATCGAACCCGAAATAGTCCCCCTCCGGCCATGGCAGCACATGCGCAGGCATGATTGCCACGGTCCGGCGCCCGGCCTGCGCGGCAAAGTGAAACAAAGTGCGGCGCGGGCTGGCCAGAAGCGCCCGGTAGCGCGATTGCGTGTCCAGCCACAGGCCCGACGCGACAGACCCATGCGTCAGCCAGCTTTGCCCGCCCACCATGGGCGCGCGCGCCCAGCCAGAGCGGATGGCCAACCCGGCTTGGCCTATCTTGGCTTCGGCGCGGCGCAGGGTCGCGCGGTGGGTCGGGGCATAGAGCGGGTTTTCATGGCTGGAGCGACCATAACTCTCGATATAAATCAGGATCATGTCGCGCGTGCCAAGGCGCTCTAGGCCCGGTTCAATCTGCACCATCGGATCGTTTTGCGAGGCGGTCACAAAACGCGCAAGGTCGCGCCGCGCGACGATGGCGTGCTCGACACGTTCCAGACCGACCCGCGCGGTAAAGGCCGCACCCGGCGGGTGCAGCTCTTGGGGCAAGGTCCATACGCCACGCGCGGCGCCGATCTCTGCCACGGCAATGAAGGCTGTCACGGGGACCAAGGCACCCGCCAGCACGCGCGCGGGCTTGGGCATGGGCATTCTGGCCAAAACACCCGTCGCCCACCACAACAGCCATCCCAGCGCACCCAAGCCCAGCACGGCGGCCACAACGGCCAGCCATGACAGAAAAGCGCCAAGGCTGCCTTGGGCCAGCATCCATGCGGCAGGCAGCAGGTGGTAATCGACCACCAGGTTGAAGCCTCTGTTGAATGCCGTGAAGGTCGCAAAATCGGCCAGTTTCAGCACCACGGTTACCCAGATCGCGGCGACCAACAGGATGCGCAGCGCAATCCCTGCTCTACCCGGATCAAGGGCCAGTAGCGCCGCCACGATCACCGGCAATTCCAAAGGGAAAACTGCCAAAGCGCCCCATGTCATCGCTTGCGGATGGTTGGGCTGGATCAGAACCAAAAACAGGATAGCCAGGGCGGCAACATATCTCATCCCGGTGCATCCGCCTGCGCGCGAAGCGCCCGGATGTCATACAGGAACGAGGCCAGCACGACACACAGGATCGTCAGGCCCGCGCCCTGCGCCAAAGCGCCATCCAGCATTGGCATAAGCAGGCAGACCTGCCCCCCCATCTGAACCCCGGCCACCACGCGGCGGCGCTGCGAGGGGGCCAATGGGGCGTGCATCCACGGCCAGATATGCCCGGCCAACAGGAATGCCGGACGCATCAGGCCCAACATCAAAAACCACGGGCCGACCTTGCCCAATGCAACCGCCAGCGCCGCCATGACAAGCGCAAAGGCCACATCGGTTTCCACATCCAGCCGCGCCCCGAAGCGCGATGAAAGCCCGGCGCGGCGCGCGGCCCATCCGTCGACCCCGTCAAGTGCAAGGACACAGGCCGCCAGTCCGGCCAGAAGGTATCCCAGAACGGTCAGCGTTTCGGGGACAATCAGCAACCCGGCCAGCGCCGCAATCGCCGCCCCGCGCAGCAGCGTGACGATATTGCACAAGCCCAAGCGTGAATGGGGATAAGACAGCCGCCGCAAGCCGTGCAACACAAACCCGCCCGCAAGCACCATCATAAAGCCCGCCAGCAACGCCGCCGCCATGGCGTGTTCTGCACCGGCATGGCTGGCCAGCCCGAAGGCGCCGACACAGGCAAGCGGCAAGCTTGCGCCAACCACAACCCACGCCTGCCGCATGGCTTGCGGGGCAACGGGCGGTGCTAAGGGTGTGTCGCTGTGCATCATGTCCCAAAGAGTTAGCACGCCATCGCAAGGTTCAATCCCGACCTTGCGTGGTTTTTGCCTGCTCACGCGAGTTTGCTTTTACCGGCTGCGCTCTAGATTCTACGCTCAGCTGCGTCCGATCCGGCATTGCAAAGGGCATGTATGACCACCTCGACCACCAAACCGACCCGATATGCCGCCACAACCCGCGCCTTGCATTGGATCGTGGCGCTGATGGTGCTGGCCACCATTCCGGTCGGGGTTATCATGCTGCAAGACGGCGTGTCGCGCGATCTGCGCAACACGCTGTTCATTCTGCATAAAAATGGTGGGGTCATTATATTGCTGCTGGTGGTCCTGCGGCTGGTTTGGCGCGCGCGCAACCCCACGCCGCCCTTGCCCGACAGCGTGCCGCCGCTTCAAGCGCGCATCGCCCATCTGGCGCATGGCGCGCTTTATGCGCTGCTGCTGGTTATGGCACTCAGTGGGTATATCCGCGTCCGTGCCGGGGGCTTTCCGGTTGAAATGCTCGATGCTATCGGAATGCCGGGCTTGGTGCCGCGCTCGGATTCCTTGGCGGAAACGGCGAAATGGGTCCACGCCACGGCCCGCTTCGCACTGGTGGCGCTGATCCTGGCGCATATCGTGGCAGGGCTGAACCATCTGCGCAAACAGGATGGCGTTTTCGAGCGGATCTGGCCACCTTTCGGGCGTGGTCGGGTATGAGCCGCACCTTCTGGCCGTTTGCCATTGCGCTGGCCCTCGCCTCTGGCCTGTCTGCACTGTTCTGGACGGGGATCGACCATCCCACCACAGCGCCCGCGCTGGCCGCAGCGGTGCTGGTCCTGTTCTCTATCAACGCGCTTGCGCTTGCTGCGGCGGCGGTGACATCCGTTATGGGCGTGCCTCGACCTGCCGCACCGACAGGGCACAGCGCCACCCCAAGGGACCGCTGCGCTATTCTTTGGCTGATATGCGGCGAACCCCCAGAGCCTTTGGCACAGCGCGCCGAGGCGTTGGCAAATGCCCTGCAAGAGCACCCCGACGGCGCGAACACGCAGGTTTTCATCCTCTCCGACACGACCGATACCGACGCAATCGCCAGCGAGCATGCGCTATTCGCCGCATTGCCGGGCGTGATCTACCGCAACCGCACTGCGCCCGACGGTCGCAAACCGGGCAATCTGCGCAACTGGCTGGAGCGTTACGGCGCAGAGTTCGACACGATGCTGGTGCTGGACGCCGATAGCAGCTTTACCGCCGAGCGCTTGGCCCAGATGCGTCAGACCATGGCGCAAGAGCCGCGCTTGGCGCTGCTGCAAGCCGGTATCGCGCTGCGCCCCGGTTCCAGCAGACTTGCGCGGTTGCAACGTCTGTCCGTGCGGATGACAGGGCCGGTCTTTACCAGCGGGCTGGCACGGCTAAGCGGTGCCTGTGGCAATTACTGGGGGCATAACGCGCTGCTGAGGGTAGAGGCCTTTCGCACTGTGGCCGACCTGCCCGCCTTGCCGGGACGTCCCCCATTCGGCGGGCCGATCCTGAGTCATGACTTCATCGAAGCCGCCTATCTGCGCGCCGCCGGCTGGGACTTGCGCATCTGCCCCTCCATGCTTGGCAGTGCCGAAGATGCGCCGACGACCACAGCCGCCTATACCCGCCGCGATCGCCGCTGGGCGCAAGGCAACCTGCAACATCTGCGGTTGATCGGCGCGCAGGGGCTGCATCCGGGAAGTCGCCTGCATCTGCTGGCCGGAATCCAGTCCTACATCTCTGCCCCGATCTGGCTGGCTTTGGTGCTGTTGCTGGGGTCCGGCGCGGTCCATGCACGGCCCGAAGCCTGGGTTGCATTGACGGCAACGCTCACGGTGTTGCTGGTGCCAAAACTGGCCGGGCTGGCGCGGTTGCGCCGCCAGATCGCGCGCCGCCCCGGCCCGGTGTTGCGGGGCTTTGGGGCAGAACTGGCGCTTTCCACCGTCATCGCCCCGATCTGGATGCTGCGGCGCGCCGGTCATGTGCTGTCTGTGCTGGCCGGGCGCGATGGCGGTTGGCAACCCTCTGGGGCGGCACTTGCGCCCAGTGGCAAGGCCGGTCGCGGCGCGCAACTTGCAGGGCTGGCAATTCTGCTCGCGGTGATCTTTCCGCAAGCCCTGCTGGCCTCTGGCGCCAGTGCGGTTCTGTCGGCGGCGATGGTGCTGCCCGTGGTGGGACCGCTGCTTGCCGCGCCATGGCTTCTGGCGTGGCTCGATGCCCCAGCACGACCCAACCATATCGCCGCCTATTATGACGCCAGCACAAAGCGCTTTCTTGCCGTCGGTGGCAGCGGCGGGGCGCTGGCCATTCATCGCCCGCTTTGGGCGGATGGGGTTAACACCCCGGAACAGGCTGCGGCCCATGTCAACACGCTGATCGCCGAGGCCACAGAGCAGATGCTGGGGCACCCGCCAGAGCATTTATGCGACCTTGGCTGCGGCGTGGGCGGCACCGTGTTCCACCTGGCGCACCTGTGGCCAGAGACGCGGTTCTCTGGCCTGACGCTAAGTGCGGAACAGGTGCGGCTGGCGCGAAGCCATGCCCGCGCGCAAGGGCTGTCCGATCGCTGCCATTTCCTGCAAGCCGATTTCACACGCCATGCAAGCCTGCACAAGGCAGAGGTGGCCATTGCCGTCGAAAGCCATGTCCACGCGCCCAGCGCCAAAGCCTTTTTAACCGCCGCACTGGACCATCTGGCACCTGGTGGCGTGTTGGTGCTGGTTGACGATATGCTGGCCGAAGACCGCACCTTGCCGCCCCGCCACGCCCGGCTGATCGACAGCTTTCGCAAGGGCTGGCGCTTGGGCCATGTCAGTGCGCGCGGTCAGGTCGCCGCGCAAGCCGAAGCGCTGGGCTATGCCGTGCTTGCCGAGCGCGACCTGAGTGCATTTCTGCATTTGACACGCTGGCGGGACCGCGCCTTGCGCGTGGTCGGGCCGATGGCAGAGCGGTTCGGGCTGCACCATCAACCGCTTTTCACCAATATGATCGGTGGCAATGCGCTGACCGAAGCCTATCGCCACGGGCTGATGCGCTACACGCTGCTGGTGCTGCGCGCCCCACACGCCCTGCGCCTGCCGGATGACCGTTCGGAAACTGCGGCATGAAGCGGCGCGGCTTCCTCTGGGGCGGTGCGGCCTGCCTTGCGCTGCCCCCACATCTGGCCCTTGGACAGGGCCAAGACCCGGAACGCAGCCTGATAGACACCGCGCGCGAGGCCGCGACCCGGCCCTACCGCCCTGACATGACGCCCCTCTCCACGCCCTTCGACGCGGCCAGCTATGACAGCTATCGCGGCATTCGCACGCGACCGGGCCAGAGTGGCGATCTGGCGCTCGGGCCCGAGTTTCGCGCCGATCTGCTGCCGCCGGGCTGGTTGTTTCGTGAACCGGTGGCGATAGACTTGCCGGGCCATGACACGCGGTTTTCGCCCTCGCTGTATGATTTTGACAGCCGGTATTTCGGTGCGGATGCCGCTGGGCAAGATGGCGGCGCAATGGGCTTTTCCGGCCTGCGCGTGCGGCACCGGCTGAACGCCACCGATACGTGGGACGACGTGCTGGTTCTGCAAGGGGCCAGCTATTTCCGCGCCTTGGCCAAAGACACCGTCTATGGGTTGTCGGCCCGCGCTTTGTCGCTGGGAACAGGTGGCCCGACCCCGGAAGAATTTCCGCGCTTCACCCGGATCGTGGTATTCGGCACCCAAGACGGGCTGCGCTTTGGCTGCCTTGTGGACAGCCCGCGCGCCAGTGCCGCGCTAATCGCCACCCTGCACCCCGGCCCGCGCACGGTGCTGGACTGCGCGTTGCACCTGTTCCCGCGCGTGGCGCTGGAGGATGCGGGGATCGCGCCACTGACCTCTATGTTTCAGCACAATGACATCGGCCCGGCCCGGATAGATGATTTTCGCCCTGCAGTGCATGACAGCGATGTTCTGGTGATCGACAATGGCGCGGGGGAACGGCTGTGGCGACCGCTGGCGAACCCCGCCAACGTGCAAATCTCGGCCTTTGCCGATAGCCGCCCGCGCGGCTTTGGGCTGGTGCAAACCCCGACCGATTTCGCCCGGTTCCGCGATCAGGAGGGTGCCTACCACCGCCGCCCTTCGGCTTGGGTTGCGCCCAAAGGCGATTGGGGCACAGGCGCGGTCATGTTGCTGGAAATCCCGACCGAAAACGAATTCGCTGATAATATCGTGGCCTTCTGGCGACCGCGTGACAAGCTGGAACCCGGCGGACATCGCTTCGACTACCGGCTGGAGGTGACAGCCGCCGGTCCCGACCCTCTGCCGCCACGGCCCGAACCCTTCTGGCCTGCCCGGTCGGCATCTGGGGTTGAGCCGAACACAGGCAACGCGCGGCTATACGTCATAGACTTTCACACAAGCGGCCCCTTGCCTGATATAACTGGCGCAGATCTGGATATTGGTGCGTCGCAGGGCGCGGTCAGCGGGCAAGCGCTTTACCCGTTGGTGGCGCGGCCGGGCACATGGCGGGCCAGCTTCCTCTTCACGCCGAAGGCCGGGCAAGAGGTCGCGGAATTGCGCTTGCGCCTGCGCGGTCAGGATGGCACGCCGCTGGCTCCGGTCTGGCTTCATCGCTGGACCCGAACGGCGCAAGGAGGTGTCTGATGAAACTGGCTTTTGCCATTCCCGGCGACCTAGACGCACGCACGGGCGGCACGCTCTATGATCGCAAGGTGGTCGATGCGTTGCGCCGCGCCGGGCATGATGTGACCCTGCTTGCCCTGCCGGGCGACTGGCCCAACCAAAGCCATGCGCAAGAAACCGAAGCCTTGGCGCGGCTGAACGCTTTGCCCGATAACTGCCCCGTCATTATTGACGGGCTGGCCTATGGCGCGCTCTCTGCGGCGGTCATTCGCAATCCCGTGGTCGCGATGGTGCATCACCCGCTCGCGCTGGAGCCGGGCCTGACACCAGACGCCGCCGCGCGTCTGCATGCGCGCGAACAGGCGAACTTGGCCAAAGCCGCACAAGTCGTCGTGCCCTCGGCGCATGTGGGCGGGCTGTTGAGCATGCATTTCGGGATGGACGCCGCGCGCGTCCATGTCGCGCATCCCGGTTTCGACGCGGCACACCCCGCACCCAGAACCGAAACTGACGGTCCGCCCTTGATCTTGTCGGTCGGGCTAGTATGCCACCGCAAAGGCCATGATGTGCTGTTGCGCGCTTTGGCCGCAATCACCGATCTGGACTGGCGCGCGGTAATCGTCGGGCGACATCACGAACCCGCTCATGTCGCCGAGCTGCGCAAACTGCATGACAGGCTGGGGCTTGCGGGGCGGGTGACATTGGCCGGAGAATTGGACGCCCCAGAGCTGTCGGCGCTCTATGCACAAGCCAGCCTGTTTGCGCTTGCCACCCGCTATGAAGGCTACGGCATGGTGCTGTCCGAAGCGCAGCAACACGGCCTGCCGGTTATCTCTTGCGACACTGGCGCGGTGCCGGAAGCGTTGGACGGCAGCGGCCTGCTGGCCCCGCCCGATGACGCGCCCGCATTTGCCGCGCATCTGCGCGCAGTGCTGCGCGACGCGGACCTACGCGCGCAGCTGCGCGCCCAAAGCCGGGCGCGCGCGGCCCGTCTGCCAACATGGGACGATGCGGCACGGGTCATGGCGCAGGCGGTGGCGGCTGCACAGCCTGTCTAAGGGTAACGTCAAACTCATGCGCGTCAGGCACACGGAACCGCTTCAGCAGCGCAACCGCGCCCAAAACCAGAAAAACCGGAAGCACGACCATCCGTAAAATGAAGACGCCGATAATGGTCATCGACGCGCTCAGGATGGTATCGGCTTGGTCAAAAATGTTCCATCCGGCGGTCAAATACTTGGCGCTGTCTGCAAATACAGAACCTGCACCATCGCGCGCGCCATCGACCCATTTTTTCAAACTCGGCCAGAGGCCTGTGCTCTCGGCACTTTCGTCCCCCTCTGTCGCGCTCTGCGGATCGTCCGAGCCTACGACAACCTCTGCCTGCTGCGCCACGGCTTTCAACTGGGTCGTTGCGGCATCCATTCTGCTTTGGGTGGCGCGCTCGCCGACCCAAACCCCGAACGAGAACAACAGCGGGATGAGGAACGCGACCACGATTCCGAAAGATACCCCAGTGCTGCAAGCCGGGCCTGCGATCCGGGCGAACCGAACACTTTGTGCGTTAATGGACATCCCAATTAGCCCAAGTCCAAGCACGACCAATCCGATAGAGACGATAGGCCCCATGGCAACCGCCGCGACGGCACTCGCCGCAGCGACCAGAAAGATGGCATCTGCCACGCGTTCAATTGTATCATCGACGGGTTCCAAAGCCTTGAGTGGCTGGATGCTGGCCTGACCGACCATGGACGCGCCCAACTCAACCTCTTGGGCAGTAGACAAAAAAGCGTTCAACGTCCGAAGCGAGACGTAAACACCCGCCGACGTCAGAGAGATGTTTTCAGCGGCACGCTCCGCTGTCGAGACAACGGGGTTCGCGTCTTGTTTTACCGACAGCCCCGCCACAAGACACAGCAGGCCCGCGATGAGGAACAGCCAGGATCTGGTGCGACGTTGCTGGGGCTTGTCGGGCACGTCGGTCATTTACAAATTATCCTCTTCAAAACTGACAAACACCTGAACCCTACATGGCGCATCGCGTATTGCACGCGGTAATTGCCACCGAAAGGCCTGCGCAAAGCGCCCTGTGTCCCGGATCGCCGCCCGGTAACGGCTAGGCTGTCAGCGCAAACCCCTCTGGCACATGGTCGCGCCCTTCCAGCACAAGGTCGGCCATGATCTGCGCCAGCGCAGGTGCCATGGCAAAGCCGATCTTGAAGCCGCCATTGAACACGAAATGCCCGGCGCGATCTGGCCACGCGCCCATCAGCGGTGCGCGGGATTGCGCGCGCGGGCGCACCCCGGCCCAGCGCGCTATGACAGGCGCATTGGCCAGTTGCGGGCAGGCCGCAATCGCGCTTGCATGAAGCGCGCCGCAGAGTGCATCGGTCGTGTCGGGCGCGTCAAACTCGCGCTCGCTGGTCGATCCGATGGCGATGGTCCCATCGGCATGTGGCACAATATGCAGCCCATCGGCAAAGACCTGCGGCATGTCGGGCGCGGCGTGGTCCAGAAGCAGGGATTGCCCCTTCACGCCACCGCCCATCTTGCGGCCCAGCGCCTGTGATAGCTCCGCCAGCCCTTCATAACCCGTGGCCCAGATGACGGTGCCGCCCTCTGGCCGGTCGCCCTGTTCCACCGTCACCCCCTGCGCTGCCAGTGCCGCGACCAAGGCCGCCCCGGCGCGGCGCGGGTGCAGGCGGGCAGTCAGCGTGTCATGGACCACAAAGCCCGAAGGCGCGTCCACAGCCAGCCCCGGCGCGTCGGCTACGGGTAACACGCACCATTGGGCAAAGCCCTGCCACAACTCGCGGGCTTGGTGCTCACGCGTGCGGGCAAGCGCTACAGCCGCTTCGGCCAAAGGTTGCACCCGGCCCGTGCGCGCATAGCCCGGATCAACTCCGCCGCGCGCCGCCACATCGGCCCAGTAACTTTCGGCCATGCGCAGCGCGTCCAATTGCATGGCTTTCTTGGGGTTCCAGTTTTCCGGCACATGCGGAGCCAGCGCGCCGACAATGCCGCCGCTCGACCCGGCACCGGGATGGCGCTTCTCGAATACCCGCACCCGCGCGCCCCGGTCGGCGCAGGCCAGCGCCACAGTCAGGCCAAACACGCCCGCCCCCATGATCGTCACATCGGCCATTGTCATTTCTTCCGGTCCCCGCCATGACTTGCTGAACATGTGACATAAAGCAGACACCGATGCAGGACCAGAGCGCAGAGCTGGATTGGCGGGACGGGCAAATCCCCGTGGCACGCCGGTTCAATGACCCGTATTTTTCGCTGGCCGATGGGCTGGCGGAAACCCGGCATGTGTTCTTGGCAGGCAATGACCTGCCGGCCCGCGCCCGGTCCGGTTTTTCCATTGCGGAACTGGGCTTCGGGACCGGGTTGAACCTGGTTGCCACGGTTGCGGCGCTGCCCGGCATCCCCATCCGCTACACCAGTTTCGAAGCCTTCCCGATGACCGCACCCGATATGGCGCGCGCCTTGGCGGCATTCCCGGAACTGGACGCGCGCGGCTTGCTGGACGCATGGACAAACGGCGCGCGGGCCTTCACCTTGGGCGCGGCACAGGTCAAGGTCATCATCGGTGACATCGCCACCACCCTGCCCGCATGGCAAGACCGCGCCGATGCGTGGTATCTGGACGGGTTCGCCCCTGCCAAGAACCCCGACATGTGGGCACCAGAGGTCATGGCAGAGGTCGCGCGCCACACAAACCCCGGCGGCACATTTGCCACCTACACGGCAGCCGGAGCGGTTCGGCGCGCCTTGGCAGAGGGCGGCTTTGACGTGCAGCGCGTTCCGGGCCACGGACGCAAGCGACATATGAGCATCGGGCGCATGCCATGACCGAGCAGGACACCACCAAGGGCATCTGGCTGATGGTCGCCGTCGCGCTGATCTTCGCGCTGCAAGACGCGTTCTCGCGGCATCTGGCGGGCGAATACAACGTGCTGATGATTATCATGATCCGGTATTGGTTCTTCGGGGCCTTCGTGATCGCAGTTGCCGCACGCAAGGCTGGCGGGTTGCGCAAGGCTGCGGCGACGAAACAACCCTTTGTCCAAGCGTTGCGCGGGCTGATCCTGGCGGCAGAAGTCTGCGTCATGGTCACGGCTTTCGTGCTTTTGGGCCTGACAGAAGCCCATGCCGTCTTTGCCGTCTACCCCCTGCTGATTGCCGCGCTCTCCGGCCCGATCCTTGGAGAAAAGGTCGGCTGGCGGCGCTGGGCGGCGATCGGTATCGGGTTCGTGGGCGTGCTGATTATCCTGCAACCGGGCTATGGCGTGTTTCAGATAGAGGCGTTGGTGCCACTGCTGGCCGCGACCATGTTCGCGCTTTACGGGTTGCTGACGCGCTATGTCGGCCGGCGCGACCCGGCAGCGGTCAGTTTCTTCTGGACCGGCACGGTGGGCGCGGTGGCCATGACCGCTGTGGGCATCTGGTTCTGGGAACCGATGGCGCCGGGCGATTGGGTCTGGATGGGGGCGCTGTGTGTCAGTTCCGCCTTCAGCCATTTCCTGCTGATCCGCGCCTATGAGATAGCCGAGGCCAGCGCCGTGCAGCCCTTCGCCTATTTGCAACTGCCTTTCGCGACGGGGCTTGGGATTCTGCTGTTCAACGAGTCCTTGCGGCTGAACGTGGCGCTGGGCGCGGCGGTCGTGGTCAGTGCGGGGCTGTTTACGTTGTGGCGGGCGCGGCAGGTGGGCAAAGCCTAACGCAATCGGTGGGCCGGGGACTGCCGATACAGCCGCCAATTCTATCGTGGTTTATGGTAGCCAAACCCGAATGACGCCGGAACGATGCTCAGCGCCAACCAATCGGCAGGCCGCGGGACGGCCCGCCGATGGCGCGGCGGGGCGCGTGCCGCGCCTTGTTCCGCGCCGCGCCCTTACCCTTCGACCTGATCCAGATAAGCGCCGTAACCTTCGGCCTCCATATCCTCTTGTGGAATGAACCGCAGCGAGGCCGAGTTGATGCAATAGCGCAAACCGCCCCGGTCGCGCGGCCCATCATTGAACACATGGCCCAAATGGCTGTCGCCGTGCTTGGAGCGCACCTCGACCCGGCGCATGCCAAGGCTGTCATCCGCCAGTTCGGTGACATGGTCATGCACCAAGGGCTTGGTGAAGCTGGGCCAACCGCACCCCGATTCGAATTTATCGGACGACGCGAATAAAGGTTCCCCCGACACGATATCCACATAGATGCCGGCGCGTTTTTCGTCGTTATAGACCCCGGTCCACGGTCTTTCCGTGCCATTTTCCTGCGTGATGTGGTATTGCTCGGGCGTCAGAGCGTCGATCACTTCGGGGCGGCGTTCGTATTTGGGCATGGCTCTCTCCATTTGTTACCCAAGATTTAGCCCCAACCTGCCCGCGCGCAAGGGTCTGGATTTCCGCTGCCCACTGGTGCATAAGCGGGCAAACTTGACCTGAACAGGTGGCTCATGAAATTCCTGCTGCGCTTGCTGACATGGTGGAACACCTCCACGCTGAACACCGCGTTTTTCACATGGCGCAAGGGCGTGAAAGTGGGCGAGGACGACCAAGGCAACATCTTCTATCAGAATCGTGAGAAGACAAAGCGTTGGGTCATCTATAACGGCGAATCCGAAGCAAGCCGCGTTGCGCCGGATTGGCACGGCTGGCTGCACCACACATGGGATGAGCCGCCGACCGACAAGCCCCTGCCCCACAAGGCTTGGGAAAAACCGCATCAGGAAAACCTGACCGGCACCGTGCTGGCCTATGCGCCCGCCGGGTCCATTCGGCGCGCCCAACCCACCGAACGGCGCGACTACGAGGCTTGGAGCCCGGAATAACCGCCATGCGCGTTATGTCACTTATATTGGCCTGCATCATCGGCCCTGCCATCGTGAATGCGCAGGACATCGCCATTCCCGGCCAGCCAGAGCAAGTGCTCTCGGCCGATGGTGCCGTGCTGCGGGGCTTGGACAAGGTCGCAGGCACAAGCCGCGACATGCGTCTGATGAACGGCGAAAGCGACATGATCGGGCATTTGCAGGTCACGATGTCGGACTGCCGTTACCCCGAAGACAACCCTATGGGCGAAGCCTATGCTTGGATTGAGGTGCAGGATACGCGGGCAAATGCGCAGCTATTCGCGGGCTGGATGATCGCGTCCAGTCCGGCACTCAGCGCGCTGGACCATGCGCGCTACGATCTTTGGGTTCTAAGCTGCATCACCTCTTGAACGCTGGGCAGTGTCAAAGCGGTGATATCGGCCTTGACCTTCAAAGCCTCCGCCAGCCGTTTGCGATAGTCCATACGCGGAATTTCGACACCGCCAAGCCGTGCCAGATGGTCATTTAAATATTGCGTGTCAAACAGGGCGAACCCACTGCGCCGCAGATGCGTGACCAGCCAGGCCAGCGCCACCTTGGAGGCATTGGTGCGCTGTGAGAACATACTCTCACCGCAGAACGCCCCGCCAATCGCCAGACCGTAAATGCCGCCGATCAGGTCATCCCCGTCCCAGACTTCCAGCGAATGGGCGTGCCCTGCCCGATGCAGCGCGGTGAACAGGTCGGTAATCTCGGCGTTGATCCATGTGGTGTCGCGCTCGGCACAGCCTTCGATCACGCCATCAAAATCGCTGTTCAGCGTCACACGCCACGACATGCCGCGAATATGTCGCGCCAGCGAGCGTGACAGGTGGAACCCATCCAGCGGGATGATGCCACGCTGCACCGGGTCGAACCAATAGAGTGTCCGACCCTCCCGGCTTTCGGCCATCGGGAACGTGCCCAACCGATACGCTTCCAGCAAAATCCGGGGGGTCAGGCGCAGGTCCATGAGCAGCCTAGAACTCGTCCGGGCGCAGCTCATGCGCCATATGGTCCAGCACGGCATTGACGAATTTCTGCTCGCGCGAGTCGGGGAAGAAATCCCCTGCCAGACCGACATATTCGCCGAGGATTATGCGCGCGTCGCGCTCCATCGTCAGCAGCTCCGCGCCCGCCGCGCGAAACAGAGCGCGCAAGGTCGGATCAATCCGGGCGATGGGCCATTTCGCAACCAAGGCACGGTCGGTGACTTGGTCAATGGCGGCCTGCCGGTCGACTGCGGCTTCCACCACACGGCGAAAGAAGTTGATGTCGGCTTCAGCCCATGCTTCGCCCTCGACTTCTATTCCGATGCGGTGATCCTCGAACTCACGCAACACAGTGCCGATGGGGCTGTCAGAGGCTTCCATCTGAAACAGCGCCTGCACGGCGTAGAAACGCGCAGCACTGCGCAGGGCCCGTCTGGCTTTGGAATCTAGCTTCATGCTTTGGTCCCGCCCGTGGCGATCTGGAATTCATCGGCTTTCGGCATGAAGCCCACGCTGCGCTTGACCCCGCCCCAACGCCGCGAGAGCGCAATCAGATGCAAAGCCGCCGCAGCAGCCCCGCCGCCCTTGTTCTGCCCCGCCGCTTCGGCACGCACCTCTGCCTGCGCCCGGTTTTCTACGGTCAGAATGCCATTGCCAACACACGCCCCTTGCAACCCCAGAAGCGTGATCGCGCGCGAGCTGTCATTGCAGACCGTGTCGTAATGTGTCGTCTCGCCTCGGATAACGCAGCCAAGCGCCACAAAGCCGTCGAAATCGGACATGCGGAACGCTTGCCCGATGGCGGTCGGCACTTCCAACGCACCGGGCACTTCGATCAGGTCATGGCTGCCGCCAACGGCCTCTATCTCGGCCCGCGCGCCAGCCACCAACTGGTCGGCGATATCCTTGTAATAAGGCGCAACCACGATCAGCAGTTTCGGCGCACGGTCAAAGGATGGGCGCGGCAAGCTGTAATGGGATTCGTTCGCGGCCATATCAGGCGCCTTTCCGGGATGGGATCTTGCGGGTGCCAACGATCGACAGCCCATAGCCTTCCAGCCCCACAACGCGCGGGGTCTTGGAATTGGTCAGAAGCACCAGTTCGTGCAGCCCCAGAGATGAGAGGATCTGCGCGCCCAAACCATACTGCCGCAAGGTCTGCGGCGAGGCGTCGGACATGGCCATCTTCATATGCGTGTCGCGCAGCAGCACCAGCACGCCGCGCCCTTCATCAGCGATCAGCGCCATCGCGTCGGAAAACTCGTTCGCGCGGCCCGGACCGCCGGTGCCGACCATGTCCAGCAGCGGGTCGAATGCATGCATCCGCACCAGCACCGGGTCAGCCGTGGAGATATCACCCTTGATAAGCACGACATGCTCTGCACCTTGGGTCGTGTCTGAATAGACCCGCATCTGCCACTCACCGCCGAATTCCGACGTGATGATCTGTTCGGACATGCTGCGCACAAGATTGTCATGGCGGCGGCGATAGGCGATCAGATCGGCAATCGTGCCGATCTTGATGCCATGCTTCTGCGCAAAGGCGACAAGGTCGGGAAGACGGGCCATATCGCCATCTTCTTTCATGATCTCGCAGATCACGCCGGACGGGTTCAGCCCCGCCAGCCGCGAAATATCGACTGCCGCTTCGGTATGGCCTGCGCGCACCAGCACACCGCCATCGCGCGCACGCAACGGAAAGACATGCCCCGGTGTGGCGATATCTGCAGCCCCTTTGGACCCGTCAATCGCCACGGCCACGGTGCGCGCCCGGTCATAGGCCGAAATGCCCGTAGACACGCCCTCGCGCGCCTCTATCGACACGGTGAAGGCCGTTTCATGCCGCGATGAATTGCTGGACGCCATAAGTGGCAGTCCCAGTTGGTCGATGCGCTCTCCCGGCAGGGTCAGGCAGATCAGACCTTTGCCATGCGTGGCCATGAAGTTGATCGCTTCCGGCGTTGCCATCTGCGCGGGGATGACAAGGTCGCCCTCGTTCTCGCGGTCTTCGTGGTCCACAAGAATGAACATGCGGCCCTTGCGCGCTTCCTCGATGATCTCTTCGGTCGAAGAAATGGCATCGCGCCAGCTTTCTTCGACTTCGCCGGGCTTTTCATACTGCATCTTGCGCGCTTCCTTATCTGTCTTGCCTGCCAGATAGCCCAAAGCCCGGCTTTGGAAAAGGGGCCAATCCGGGCAATTCGGCACAGACAATGTGCGGAGTTAACCGCGCGTGCGGCCAGTTCAGCCCGCATTTGCCCAAGACTGGCACAAATGGGCCACGCCGCCACGCAGGAGCCCCCCACCATGAACCATGTCGAACAGCTTGCCCAAGAGATCGTCGCCCGCGAGGGTGGCTTCGTCAATGACCCGGATGACCCCGGCGGGGCGACCAATTTCGGCGTCACCATCCACACCCTGCGCCGATTGCGCCCCGGCGAGCGCATAGATGTCGAGGATGTCCGCGCCCTGACCCGCACAGACGCGGTGAATATCTACCTCGAACACTACTTTCAGCGACCGCGCATTGGCGAATTGCCGCAGCCGCTTTGGGCGACAGTGTTCGACATGTATGTGAACGCGGGCGCCAATGCCGTGCGTATCCTGCAACGGCTGCTGAATGAGATGGGGCAGGATGTGGCGGTGGACGGGGCCATCGGACCGCAAACAATTGCCGCCACGCACCGCGCTTATGGCATAGCCCCGAACCATATGGTCGACGCTTACGGCATCGCCCGGCGCGACTATTACTATCGACTGGCCGACCAACGCCCCACAAGCCGTAAATTTGCGCGCCGACGCGATGGTGGCAAAGGGGGCTGGATCAGCCGTGCAGAGGAATTCATCAGCCCACGCTACCACCTGACAGAAGCGCAACACCGCGCCCGCACCGGGGCATGGGCATGATCCGCGCCTTGGGACGGGCTTTGTTCGGCGGCGGCGCGCGCGCTTTGGGCGACAGCGTCACCAAGGTGGCCGAAGTGTTTACGCCCAACGCCACGCGCGCGCTGGAACTGGGCGCGGACGCCTATGCCGCCGCACATGCCAGCCATCTGGCGGAATTCCAGCATGCGCGCCCCGGCAGGTTCGATGCCTTCGTCAACGGGCTCAACCGACTGCCGCGGCCCATGCTGGCCTTGGGCACGCTGGCGCTGTTCGTATATGCCATGGCCGACCCCGTGGAATTCGCGCGCCGTATGCAGGCGCTGGCCACGGTGCCCGAACCTCTGTGGTGGCTTCTGGGCGCGGTGGTCGCGTTCTATTTCGGTGCCCGCGAGGCGCATCATTCGCGTCTGGGCAAATTCACCGCATCAGCGGTGCCACCATCACCCCCAAAACCAATGCCAGATCCGGCCCCAAACCCAGCCTTGTCAGACTGGAAAGCCGATCAAGACCCCTGACGCAGGAAATCCTCTTCCTCTCCGGTCGGGTCCAGCCCCAGTTCTTCCAGACCGTTTTCAAGGTTCTCGGCCAGATGTGGCATGCCCAGAAGGTAATCGGCGGTGGGGGTTGTCGCCTCTGACATGGCGGTGGCGACGGCTTCGGCGTAATCCTCTGGCTCAAACGCGCCGCGCCCAATCCAGGCAACGGCGGTCATGCTGGCCTTTTCATCATCATTCAACGCGTCGATGAAAGCATGCGCCTCGCCCTCCCCGACCGCGCCTTCGCGCGCAAGGTAGATGATATGAACAATCTTGCGCAGGCTGATTGCAAGCATGGCATCCTCCGTCATCCATAGGGTCAGCGTGGCTCATTCACGCGCTGCATGCAATCTTAATCCGAGCATCGGCATAGACACTAACCCTAATCAACCTGCCGCGCATTTTCCTTGTCCGTGCCTTATCCGCGCCGGATTCCACCGCGATACAGGCCAAGTAGCAAGAGCACAGCAACCGAAGGAGCGCTTGGAACATGCCCTATGATACGCATAATCGCTGGGTTCACGGCGTTCTGGCAGAGGCCGCCAAAACTCTGCCCGACCTACCCTGGTCGCGCCGGGCCAAACATGCGCGGCGCAGCGCGGCGTCCGGCGGATTTCATCTTGCGCTTTCCCCGGCGACCGGGATCATGGATTTTAACGAGTGATTTGACGTCAAATTTAGAGTGCGAATACCAGAAGCGTCCCGTTTGCGGGGCGCTTCTGTCGTCATGGCGCTTTTAACGGGTCAAGCCGGGCGCGCTTCGATGACGACGAAGGCCTGCGCCCAAGGGTGGTCATCCGTGATCGTGACATGAATGAATGCACTATGGCCCGGCGGGGTCATCTGGCGCAAACGCGCCTCGGCCCAGCCGGTCACATGCATGATGGGTTGGCCGCTGGCAAGGTTTGTCACCCACATACTACGCCACGCGATCCCCATGGACAGGCCGGTGCCCAGCGCCTTGGAACAGGCTTCCTTGGCAGCCCAGCGCTTGGCATAGACAGCCGCCGAATCGCCTTGGCGTGCGGCGCGGGCCAGTTCTGCCTCTGTGAACACGCGGTGGCGGAACCGGTCCCCAAACCGTGCCAGCGTGCCCGCGATACGGTCTATATTGGCAAGGTCGCTGCCGATCCCAAGGATCATGGCCGCATCATTCCCGCGCGAGGTTCATCAAGCGGCGCATCTCTGCCAAAGCGGCGTCCAGACCGATGAATACGGCTTCCCCGATCAGGAAATGACCGATGTTCAGCTCTACCAATTCGGGAATCGCCGCAATCGGGCCGACATTGTCGAAATTCAGCCCATGGCCGGCATGCACTTCCAGCCCCAACTCGTCCGCAAGCGCCGCGCAGACGAACAGGCGGCGCAATTCGGCGTCACGCGCGTCGCTATCCCCAGCCTCGACATGCTCGCAATAAGCGCCGGTGTGCAGTTCCACCACCTGAGCACCAACGCGGGCTGCGGCCTCTATCTGAGCCTCGTCCGGGGCCACGAACAACGACACCCGGCTACCGGCGGCGCGGAGCGGCGCGATAAACTCCAGCAGACGCGCCTCATCGCCCGCCACCTCCAGCCCGCCCTCTGTGGTGCGTTCTTCGCGCCGTTCAGGCACTATACAAATAGCCTCGGGTTTGAGAGACAGGGCAATGCGGCTCATCTCGACAGTTGCTGCCATTTCCAGATTGATCGGAATATCAACAGCAGCCTGCACCGCGGGCACATCGGCATCGCGAATATGGCGACGATCTTCGCGCAGATGCAGGGTTATCCCGTCTGCACCGGCGGCCTGCGCCAGTTGCGCGGCACGCACCGGGTCGGGCACACGCCCCCCGCGCGCATTTCGCAATGTCGCCACATGGTCGATATTGACGCCAAGGCGCAACAGGTCGCTGGTGGTGGAATCGGTCATCGTGGTCCCCGTTCTTATTGCCGGTAACATACGCCCCGGCGCGGTAAACTCAATGGCCCTGCATCAATTGCGCTGGCCCGTCTGCCGGCTGGCAGCCCGCGCGCGTTCGAACCGCTTTTGCAATTTGCGCTCGCGCCGGATGCGATAGGCGCGGATAATTGGCAAAGACACGAAATACATGGCCACTGCAACCACGCTCCCGACAAGGCTTCCCCCCAGCATATATGGCAGGAAGACTTCGCCGAAGAAAAGCTTGCTTTGGTCCCAGATAATCGGGTCTGGCGTGAAGATGGCATAGGCATTGTGCCCGACTTCCTGCCACATGCCCTTGATGCTGCCAACCACCCGGCGTGGACTGAGCATATGCCCCTTCCCAAGGATAAGGCTGCCGGTTTCCATGGCGCTCACCAGAATAAGCGGAAACGTGAAAGGGTTGCCAAAAAATGTGCCCAGCAGCGCCGCAAGGACATTTCCGCGCAACACCCAAGCGATGCTGGCGGCGGCGACAAAGTGAAAGCCGAACAAAGGGGTAAAGCTGACGAACACGCCCGCCGCGATTCCCTTTGCAATCCGCTCGGGGCTGTCCGGAAGGCGACGCAGCCGGTGCCAGACATAGCTACCAGCGCGCTGCCAGCCCCCGTCCGGGTAGGCCAGGTTCTTCAGCCACTGAAGAAAAGAGCGAGGGCTGCGTCGTCTGAAAACCACCGGAACACCTTGGAAACACGTCTTATGCGCGAGCGCGTTACGGACGTTGCGAAGGATCGCGCACTCTGGCGATTTGCGCAACCGCCGTTTCCGCCTCTAGCGCGGTCATGACCTGATGCAGATGCGAAACACCCCGCAATTGGACCATCACGCGTAACAGGAAGAAATCGGGCTTGCGGTCCAGAAACCGCAGGTCCGAGATATTCGCCTTATGCTCGCCGATCAAGCTACAGGCACGCCCCAGCACGCCGGCATCGTTGGAAATCGTCAGTTCCAGCATGACCTCATAGACCGGGGGGTGCGTGCCATCCTGCCAGCGCAGCTCAATCCAGCGGTCAGGCTGTTCATCGAATTCAGCCAGCGCCTCGCAATCCATGCTGTGGGCGACCACGCCCTTGCCGCGATAAGTGATGCCCACGATCCGCTCGCCCGGCAGCGGCTGACAACATGCAGCGCGGCGAAAAGACTGGTCTGCCGCCAAGCCCATGACCGGGCGCGTTGCGTCCACTTCGGGTTCGACAGGCACGCCTTCGGGATAGAGCGCGCCAACAACCTTGCGCGCGCTGATCTCTGCCGCCCCGACCTGCGCGCGCAATTCGTTTTCCGAACCGATCCCCAGCATACGCGCGGCGGTGGCGATGGCCTTGGCGCTCATCTCGCGCCCGATCGCGGCGAAGGCGGCACGCAACAGTTCTGTCCCAAGGCGCACGAAGCGCTCACGATCCTCGTCGCGCAATGACCTGCGGATCGCGGATTTCGCCCGCCCCGTCACCACAAGGTCGATCCAGCTTGCCTGCGGCCGCTGCCCTTCGGCGGTAATAATGACCACCGATTGCCCGTTGCGCAGCCGGGTCCACAGCGGCACGCGCAGCCCGTCCACCTTGGCAGACACGCATTTGTCCCCGATGCGCGTATGGATCGCATAGGCGAAATCCAGCGGCGTTGCCCCGCGCGGCAACTGGATCACATCGCCCTTGGGCGAGAAGCAGAACACCTGGTCCGAATACATCTCCAGCTTGACATGTTCGAGAAAGGCGCCGTGGTCTTCTTCGTTCTGCAAGCCTTCGGTCAGCGTGGCGACCCAGCGGGCCGGGTCGACCGCGAAGGGGTTTTCCGAGCGCGCCCCATCTCGGTAGGCCCAATGCGCGGCAACGCCCGCTTCGGCCACTTCGTGCATCTCGCGCGTGCGGATCTGGATTTCAACACGCTTGCCATCCCGCCCCGATACGGTGGTGTGGATAGAGCGGTAGCCGTTTGATTTCGGCTGGCTGATGTAGTCCTTGAACCGCCCCGGCACCGCGCGCCAGCGTTGGTGCATGATCCCAAGCACCTTGTAGCATTCGGCCACGTCACCGGTGATGATGCGAAATCCGTAAATGTCGGACAGCCGCGAGAAGGCAAGATCCTTTTCCTGCATCTTGCGCCAGATGGAATAGGGTTTCTTGGCGCGGCCATAGACATCGGCCTCGACAGCCGCGCGGTCCAGTTCCGAACGGATGTCGTTGCTGATGCGGTGGACCACATCGCCCGCTTCGCGTTGCAAGGTGATGAAACGGCGCAGAATGGAATTGCGCGCCTCTGGGTTCAGCACGCGGAAAGACAGGTCTTCCAGCTCCTCGCGCATCCATTGCATACCCATCCGCCCTGCGAGCGGAGCGTAGATGTCCATCGTCTCGCGCGCCTTTTGGGCCTGCTTTTCGGGACGCATGGACCGGATGGTGCGCATATTGTGCAAGCGGTCGGCCAGTTTGACCAGAATCACCCGCAAATCGCGCGACATGGCGATCAGCAATTTGCGGAAGTTCTCGGCTTGCTTGGCCTCGGAGGAGGACAACTGAAGGTTGGTCAGCTTGGTGACACCATCCACCAATTCCACGATTTCCGTGCCGAACAGACGTTCCACCTCTGAATAGGTGGATTTGGTGTCCTCGATCGTATCGTGCAGCAGCGCCGTGACCAGAGTGGCATCATCCAGCCGCATTTCGGTCAGGATGGCGGCGACCGCAACGGGATGGGTGAAATACGGCTCGCCCGAATGACGGAACTGGCCCTCATGCATCGCCTCACCATAAGCCCAGGCCCGACGCACAAGGTCTTGATTACAGCCAGGATTGTAGTTGTGGATCAGGGCGATCAGGTCATCAACTGCGATCACCGGCACCTCTTGAGGCAGGCCCGAAACGGTGGGGCATAACAGGCAAGGCGCGCGCGCCTTACCCGTTCTGTTGGCTGTGCACTTCCATAAGCGCGCGCAGCATCTGCTCTTCGCTCATGTCACCCTCGGACGGTTTGTCATCCGAAGAGGCACCCATCAGAAGCGACATATCGTCGTCTTCCGGCAAATCGACCTCGATCTGGGTCTGAAGGCTTTCGATCAACCGCTCGCGCAGATCATCGGCCCCTTGGGTTTCTTCCTCGATCTCGCGCAGGGCGACGACCGGGTTCTTGTCGTTGTCGCGGTCCACGGACAGGGCAGCGCCAGCGGCGATTTCGCGCGCACGGTGCGCGGCAAGGGCCACCAGTTCGAAGCGGTTCGGAACCTTGTCAACGCAATCTTCGACGGTTACGCGTGCCATCGGTGCACTCCATATCAATCAGGGCAAGAAGTGGCCTTCTACTGCTGTGGCACACATAATACAAGGCCCGAATCAATCGACCAGCCGGTGGATTTCTTCCAACTCGGCAGGGTAGAGCGCGGCGTGCATCTGGCGCACGCTCTGGCCCAGAACGGGATGCACCCAGTCCGGCGCGATATCCATCAATGGCACCAGCACGAAAGCGCGTTCATGCAGGCGGGGATGCGGCAAGATCAATGCGTCCGGGGCAAGGCTTGACTGCGCGGCAGCGTCCAGCCCGGCCCATTGCTCATAGCCCGCGCGGTCAGGCAAAACCCGTTCGCCATAGCCCAGAAGATCCATGTCGATCACCCGCGCACCCCAACGCGTCTGGCGCCGTCGGCCCATCTGGTCCTCGATCTGGTGCAGCCTGTCCAGCGCCACCTCTGGGGAAAGCGCTGTGCGGCACAAAACCGCCGCATTCACGAAATCCGGCCCTGCCCCACGCGGAAAACAAGGTGTGCTATACAGGTGGCTTTGTGATATGATATGCAAATCATGGGCGGCCAATTCGGCGGCTGCCGCAACAACCTGTCCTTTCGGGCTATCCATTTGCCCCGGCAGGTTGGCCCCAATTGCCACCAAGACAGAATTGCATTCCGCCGCGTTCGTCACGATAATCTCCCTATGAATGTGCCCGACGAAAAATTGTAACACCCGGTTGAGTCGCGCATGCAGTTTGCAGGCACGGGTTTCGGCACGCCACCCTTAAGGAAGTAAACATGTTTTACAAGGACGAGCGTCTTGCGCTCTTTATAGACGGTTCAAACCTCTATGCCGCCGGCAAGGCGCTGGGGTTCGACATTGACTACAAACTGCTGCGGCAGGAATTCATGCGTCGCGGCAAATTGCTGCGCGCCTTTTACTACACCGCGCTGCTGGAAAACGACGAATATTCGCCGATCCGCCCGCTGGTCGATTGGCTGCATTACAACGGCTACAGCATGGTCACGAAAGCTGCCAAGGAATACACAGATTCCATGGGTCGCCGGAAAGTCAAAGGCAACATGGATATCGAGCTTGCGGTGGACGCGATGGAACTCGCCCCCCGGTTGGACCATGCTGTGCTGTTCTCTGGCGACGGGGATTTTCGCCCGCTTGTGGAATCGCTGCAACGCCAAGGCGTGCGCGTCTCGGTCGTGTCGACGATCCGCAGCCAACCGCCGATGATCGCAGATGAATTGCGGCGCCAGGCTGACAATTTCATCGAACTCGATGAATTGCGCGATGTGATCGGCCGCCCCCCGCGTGAGCCGCGTTTTGAACCCAACGCAGAACGGGTCGAAGCAGACTAAATACGACGAAAGGCGCTCGCAACCATGCGGGCGCCTTTTCGCTGGACACGAGTAGCATCGTTAAAACGTGTCGCGCAGACATGGAACCGGTTTAGCGCAGACACGCCGGACACGCTAAACCCCAAAAGCACGGCGCAACAGGTTCAGACCCAGAAATACCATCATCACAAGGGTCCAGCGCCGGAAACGCGCTGCATCCAACCGGTCTTGCACACGGTAGCCCAGCACAAGCCCTACGACCGCAGGCACAACGAGCAGCGCCGAAAACGTCACGCTGCGCGCGGTCAGGATGCCCGAAGCCGCATGGCCTGCTACCATGGCGACAGCACCGACCAGAAACACCACGCCCAGCACGCGCACCATGTCACGTTTCACGGTATCGACCGCGATCAGATAGGCAATCACCGGCGGCCCCCAGACACCCGACAATCCACCATAAAGCCCGCCAATAGCGCCGCTAAGCCACTGCCCGCGCCGACGTCTGGCTACAGGAACGACCCATGTTTTTCCGGCAAGCTGCGACAGCGCAAAGGCGCAGATCGGCCCGCCCAGCAGCGCCAACAAGAGTGGCTCTGAAACGAAGGGCACCAGTTGCGCGCTGGCCAGCAGGCACAGGACCAACGCCGCCAACATCCGCCAATGGTCAAGCACAGACCCCCACGCCGCAGGCCACCCCTGCCGCAAAGCTTGCGACAGATTGGTGACAAGCGTAGGCAGGATCAGCCCGGCCAAAGCCAGATCAACCGGCATCAGGCTGCCAAGGCCAGAGATCATGATCATCGGCAGCGCAAAGCCCAACGCTCCCTTCACCAACCCGGCGGCGAAGGCGATGAGCATGGCACCCAGCAGCAAAGCAGGCGTCAGGGCATCGGGTAGAAAAGCAGACATGAAACGTGTTTCCCGTTTTTGAGTATGCTATACAGGTTAACTATCCGGGCTGCACGCACGAAACGCGGTGCGACATTTTCGGCAAGCTTTGTCGCTCTTATTGAATTTTTCTTGCTCTGAGGTTGCAGAAGCTCTATGTCATGCTGCAACTGCAAATATTGTTCCGACCAAACGCGGAGAGCGACCATGCCCCATGATGGACAGATGATGCCAACCACCCTGCTGCCCGACCTGCTGGCACTGACCCGTTCGGCCATCATCCCGGCAGAGACCGTTCTGAATAAGGTCACTGCGACCGTGCGCGCGCGCGTTGCACCGGCGGGCAAGGTGGATGCGGCCCTTCTGGAGGCGGATCAACATGCCGCGCATGGCTTGGCATGGTTGGCCACCTATGTCGAAAGCCTGCGCCAGATGCAGGCTTGGGCAGACAAGCTGGACGGTGAAGGCCGCTTCGGAGAGATGGAAGCCCTGATTCACCAGATCGCCTTCGGGGAATACCTGCAACAGATCGCGGGCGGCATCCCGATGAACCAAACCGAAATCGTACGCATGGCCGATATGGGGCTGGGTTGGGCTGACCTGTCCGAGTTCCAGACCGATGCCGTGCGCAGCTTGCGTGAAAGCGGCAATACCGATGCCGCGCGCATGCGTCTGGTCGAGTTGATGCGCGAAAACCATGGCCGCGCGACCTTTGGCGCAACCGGGCTGGATGAAGAGCTGGAAATGATCCGCGACCAGTTCCGCCGCTATTCGGACGAACAGATCGCGCCACACGCGCATGAATGGCACCTGAAGGACGAATTGATCCCGATGGACGTGATCGAGCAATTGGCCGAGATGGGCGTGTTCGGCCTGACCATTCCAGAAGAATTCGGCGGTTTGGGCATGCCGAAATCTTCGATGGTTGTTGTGTCGGAAGAATTGTCGCGTGGCTATATCGGTGTGGGCTCGCTTGGCACGCGCACCGAAATCGCTGCCGAGCTGGTCATCTGCGGCGGCACCCAGGAACAGAAAGAACACTGGCTGCCGAAACTGTCCTCTGGTGAAATTCTGCCGACCGCCGTGTTCACCGAACCGAATACCGGGTCCGACCTTGGCGCACTGCGCACCCGCGCGGTCAAGACGGGCGACGATTGGGAGATCACCGGCAACAAGACCTGGATCACCCATGCCACGCGCACGCATGTCATGACCGTGCTGGCGCGCACTGTGCCCGACACGACCGATTATCGCGGCTTGTCGATGTTTCTGGCCGAAAAGACGCCGGGCACCGACGAACATCCTTTCCCGACCCCCGGCATGACCGGCGGAGAGATCGAGGTGCTGGGCTATCGCGGCATGAAAGAATACGAACTGGCCTTTGATGGCTTCAAGGTTGACGGCGCGAACCTGCTGGGCGGTGTCGAGGGGCAAGGCTTCAAGCAGTTGATGCAAACCTTCGAATCCGCACGCATTCAGACCGCCGCCCGCGCAATTGGCGTGGCGCAAAACGCACTGGAAGTGTCGATGCAATATGCCGAAGATCGCAAGCAATTCGGCAAGTCACTGATCGAATTTCCCCGCGTCGCAGCCAAGCTGGCGATGATGGCGGTGGAAATCATGATCGCGCGCCAATTGACCTATTACAGCGCCAACGAGAAAGACGCCGAGCGCCGCTGCGACGTTGAAGCGGGCATGGCGAAACTGCTGGGCGCCCGCGTGGCCTGGGCTTGCGCAGATAACGGCTTGCAAATTCATGGTGGCAACGGTTTCGCGCTGGAATACCAGATCAGCCGCATCCTGTGCGACGCGCGCATCCTGAACATCTTTGAAGGGGCCGCCGAAATTCAGGCGCAGGTCATCGCCCGTCGCCTGCTAGGCTAAGGCAGACGACACGTTTTCTGAAAACCCCTCGCAAACGCTTGCGGGGGGTTTTTCATTGCGTCCGAAACTAGCGTTCCGCGTCACATGTCGAAACTGTAATCCGGCAGGCTGTCGAGCGCGGCTTTCAGCTTGTCGCCCCAATCTTGCGAAACCGATTGGAAATACGGATCATCCAGCGCAATGCGCCCCGTGCGTCCGGTGCTGAAACTGTCTGCGTCATAGAAGTGGTAGTCAAAGGGCGCGCCGACGCTCAGATTGGCTTTCACGGTCGAATCGAAGCTGACCAGCAACAACTTCATTGCCTCCTCAAAACTCATGCCTGCGTCGAAGGCGCGCACAAGGATGGGACGGCCATATTTCGTTTCACCAATCTGGAAGAAGGGCGTATCGGGGCTGGCTTCGATGAAATTGCCTTCAGGATAGACAAGGAACAGGCGCGGCTGACTGCCCCGGACCTGACCACCGACCAGAAGCGTCGCCTTGAAAGCCGATTCCGCCTGTAACCCGCCCTTGGTATGCTGGCCGATCACCTCTCTCAGGGTTTCGGCAACCATGCGCACGGCTTGGAACATGGACGGCACCCCCAGTAGCGCAGGAGTGCGCTCATCCGGCGATTTGGCGCGTTCTTCCAGCAGGCTGACCACAGCCTGCGTTGTCGCCAGATTGCCCGCAGACATGATGGTTATGACGCATTCGCCGGGGTTTTCCCAAATCCTCATCTTGCGGAAGGTCGAGATGTTATCCAACCCAGCGTTGGTCCGCGTGTCGGACATAAAGACCAGACCGCGCTCCAGCACCATTCCCACACAATAGGTCACGGTTGCTATCCTTTGTTATTGTTGGGCAACATCTATGCGAACCGATAACGACTCGCCCATGCCACCCGCATAGCGCCCAGATACAGGTGCGGCCTCGCGGTAGTCCAGCCCTGTCGCGATTCGAACATAGCGGGTGTCGGGCGATTGGCCGTTGGACACATCGAAACCGACCCAGCCCAAGCCCTCGACATAGGCTTCGGCCCAGGCATGCATGGCGTCTTGCGCGGTTTGCTGGTCCAGCATCAGGTAGCCCGAAACGTAACGCGCAGGCACGCCCAACCGTCGCGCGCAGGCGATGAAAACATGCGTATGGTCCTGACACACGCCGCGCCCGGCTTCGATGGCGTCCTCGGCGCTCCAACTTGGCTCGGATGCCCCGATCTCGAAGGTGATGCGCTCGCGGATGCCAGCGGACAGGTCGTGCAACCCCGCAAGGTCAGGACCAGCCCCGATGTCGCGCGTCAAAGCCCGGACGCCGCTGCGTGCCAGTGTGCGCGGGGTTTCACGCAAGTAGAGCCACAAGGGCACCGGCCCACGATGTGGGCCGACAATGCCGGAATCGTCCGACAACTCCACCTCGCCCCGGCTGGTTACAGACAGCTTCTGCGTGCCGGGTTCAAAACTAAGCAGTTCGACGACATTGTGGTGATGATCTTCGAAACTCAATTCCTTGACCCCGCCATCCACCACCGTTTGCCAATGCAACACGTGCTGGAACCGCACCGATTTCGGCGTCTTGCGCAGTTGTTGCAGACCATAGCTGATCGGGGTCTCGAAAGAATAGATCGTCTGGTGTTCAATTTTCAGGCGCATGATCTCACTCGTAGAAGCGGAAATCTATCTCGACCTGCCGGGCGATCCGGCTCAGTTGACCAAGGATTTCCTCTATGAATTGATGTAAGCCGCATTCGAACACGGCAGCGATGTCATGGCTCAGATATTGCCGTTCCAGATGGTCCACCATGGCAAGCGAAGGCAACTGGCCGTCCATGCCCTTGTGCAGGTAGCGCAGGTTCGAGCGCAATTTGTCCACGCAGAAGGCCAGCGATCGCGGCATCCGCTTGTTCAGCACCAGAAATTCCGTGATCTCTGCCGGGCCACCGCCCGCGCCATATTCCATGCGAAAGCCCCCGCGCGCAGACACCGCGCGCAGAATGGTTTCCCATTGCACGTTGTCCAGCGAGGTGCCCACGGCACTGACAGAAGGCAACAACACATAGTATTTCACGTCCAGAATCCGGGCGGTGTTGTCGGCGCGCTCCAGAAATGTGCCAAGGCGCACGAAATCATAGATTTCGTTGCGCAGCATGGTGCCATGCGTCATGCCACGCACCAAAGAGGTATGTTGCCGGATCTCGCGCAACACATCGGGCAGGTCGCGCTCAGAGACCTTGCGCGCCAGATTCTCGCGGATACGCATATAGGCGGCATTGGTTGCGGCCCAGACCTCTCCGGTCAGCGCGGTGCGCACCAGCCGCGCGTTGTGCCGGGCGGATTCGATGCAGGACAAAACCGAAGACGGGTTTGCGCGCGACCGCAGCATCCAGTCCACGGCCGCGTCGCGCGTGACAGCTTCGTTTTCAAGGTCGAACGCCCCTTTTACCCCGGCCGATTGCAGGATGGATGTCCATTCCGCATCGCCTGCTTCCAACCGGGTCAGGGCAATGCGCTGGCCTGCTTCAATCAGGCGGGCGGTGTTTTCAGCGCGTTCCAGATAGCGATACATCCAGAACAGGCCACCGGCGGTTTTCCCAAGCATCGCGTTACTCCTCCAGCACCCAAGTGTCCTTGGTGCCCCCGCCTTGGCTGGAATTCACCACCAAAGACCCTTTTTTCAGGGCCACCCGTGTCAGCCCACCCGGCGTGATCTTTACCCCATTCGGATTGACAAGCACGAAGGGGCGCAGATCGACATGGCGCGGCGCAAGCCCGGACCGCGCGAAGATCGGCACGGTGGACAAGCTAAGCGTGGGCTGCGCGATGTAATTGCCGGGCCGCGCTTTCAGCTTGCGGCGGAACGCGGCGACGTCCTTCTTGCTGGCGGTTGGCCCGATCAACATGCCGTAGCCACCGGAGCCGTGGACCTCTTTCACCACCAGATCGGCCAAGTTATCCAGCACATAGGCCAGATCGTCCGGTTCAGAGCAGCGCCATGTCGGTACGTTTTGCAACAAGGGTCGCTCGCCCGTATAGAATTCCACGATGTCGGGCATGTAGCTGTAGATCGCCTTGTCGTCGGAAATACCGGTGCCCGGCGCATTCGCAATGGTAATCCCGCCTGCGCGATACACATCCATAATGCCCGGAATGCCCAGCGCGCTGTCGGGGTTGAAGTTGAGCGGGTCAAGGAAATCATCATCCACCCGGCGATAAAGAACATCAACCGGCGTGTAGCCGCGCGTGGTGCGCATGGCGACACGGCCATCGACAACGCGCAGGTCATGACCCTCGACCAGTTCGACCCCCATCTGGTCGGCCAAGAAGGCGTGTTCGTAATAGGCAGAATTGAAAATACCCGGCGTCAGCACCGCGACCACGGGCTTGCCAGATGTGCCTCCCGGCGCGCAGGCCGCAAGCGAACGGCGCAAGTCCAGCGGGTAATTCTGCACTGGGCGCACGCGGTTTTGCGAAAAGAGCTCGGGGAACATCTGCAACATCGTTTCGCGGTTTTCCAGCATGTAGCTGACACCGGACGGCGTGCGCGCGTTATCCTCCAGCACGAAAAATTCGCCCGGCCCGGTGCGCACAAGGTCGATACCGACAATATGCGTATAAACCCCGCCCGGCGGCTGCACGCCGATCATTTGTGGCAGATAGGCCTCGTTGCCGGCGATCATAGATTCGGGCAAGCGGCCCGCCTTCACGATCTCGCGGTTATGGTAAATGTCATGGAGAAAGGCATTTATGGCGCGAACCCGCTGCTCGATCCCGCGCGACAGCTTGCTCCACTCATGCCCGGAAATGATACGCGGGATAATGTCGAAGGGGATCAGGCGTTCTTCGGCCTCTGCCCGGCCATAGACATTGAAGGTAATGCCAGTCAGGCGAAAAATCTCTTCGGCCTCGCGCTGCTTGGCGCGCAGCCTTGCGGGGTCTTCTTCGGCGAACCAATCGTGAAAACCGCGATATGGTTCGCGCAGCGTCGCGTCATGGCCCCACATCTCATCGAATGTCGCCCCATCGGTCATGAACCAACCCCTCTGTCCGATACATGCGGGTCGGCAGCGATACCCCCGCGACTTGCAGTGTTTAATACTGCTATCATGTTGTAAATGCCGATGCGCGGTGTTTTCCATCCGCGCGAGAAAACAGCACCACGCGCCTGAAATTGAGGCATCTGGCACGCTGCGCGCGACCCCACCGGCACCTTACATCACACCCTCACTGGGACAAATCCTTCGGCAAGGCCACCATTCGCAGGATTTGTCATGATTTTGTTACAAACATTCACCAAACAGTTGCATATTTCGCAAAGCTCACGCCCGGTTGCCGCCGGACAACCTGTCAGGGCATTCTTTCGTCGCTCCGCGTGCCTGCTTAGGCCGCGCCCAACAAGATCGCAGTCATGTCGCCAACAGCCTTCACCGCCCTGCTAGAAGCCTTTAGCGAACCGGTTTTGGTGGTTCGGCGCGATGGCACTGTCGAAAATGCAAATACGGCTGCGTTGGAACTGTTCGGCAAGCGGATCATGGGGGCGCAGCTTCGCGCCTTGCTGCGCCAGCCAGACGTGACCACCATGCTGGAACGCATGATTGCGGGCGCAGAAGAAGGGGCGGCCGCCTATGCCACATCTGACGCCAGTGCCGAACGCAACTGGAAAGTGACCGCACGGCGGATGGATGCCGAAACCTTCGTTGTCAGCATCCGCGACACATCCGAACTGGAAGCAGCCGAAGCGCAACGCCGCGATTTTGTGGCCAATGTCAGCCACGAGCTACGCTCGCCCCTGACAGTTCTGGCCGGTTTTCTTGAAACGTTACAAGGGGCTGCGGCAGATGACCCGCAGGCCCGCACCGAGTTTCTGTCGATCATGCAGGCCGAAACCGAGCGTATGACCGGGCTGGTGGCCGACCTGCTGTCGCTGTCGCGGGTCGAAGCAAGCGCGCGCATCCGTCCGCGCGACCCGGTCGCCATTGACATGGTCCTGCACGCCACCCTTGCGGCTTTGCGTCCGCAGATCGAACAGGCCGGGCTGCGCGTAACCTGTGACCTTCCAGACAATCTGCCCCCGGTTCCAGGCGATTACGATCAGCTTGTGCAAGTCTATCATAACCTGGTCGAAAACGCGCTGAAATACGGGGCCGATGGCGGCGCGATAGAGATCACCGGCGTTATCGTGCCGCGCCTGCCGGGGCTGGATGGTCCTGCCCTGCGCCTTGGTATCCGTGACCATGGCGAGGGAATTGACCCCATTCACATCCCCCGCCTGACTGAACGCTTCTACCGCGCGGACCGCGCCCGCTCGCGTCAAAGCGGTGGCACGGGGCTGGGGCTGGCCATCGTCAAACACATCCTGGGGCGCCATCGCGGACGGCTGATAATTCGCAGCCATCCCGGCGAAGGCTCTACATTCGAGACCATTCTGCCGCTAAGCTGACACCTGTCACGCAAACGTCATATGAAGACGTTACAGCAGCAACACGCAAAAGGACAAATTACATGGAACCGCATATCGCCTCTGCTTTCGACAAGGATCTCGAAACCATCAACCTGAGCGTCCTGCAAATGGGTGGGCAGGTTGAAGCCGCGATCCTTGACGCCGCCCGCGCGCTGGAAAGCCGCGACGAGGAATTGGCGCAAGTCGTGGTGGATGGCGACAAGGCGATCGACGCCGCAGAGGAAGAGATCAACAACCAAGTCGTGCGCCTGCTGGCCTTGCGCCAGCCGCAAGCGGGCGATTTGCGCACGGCCGTCGCCGTGATGAAAACGGCGGGCGATCTGGAACGGTTGGGCGATTACGCCAAGAACATGGCCAAGCGTGTGCCGGTTCTGGTCGCCAGCCCGATGATCGAAGGGGCCGCAGGTGCGCTGCGCCGCCAAGCCCGGCTGGTCGGGCAGATGCTGACCGATATGCTGGACGCCTTCGCGCGCGGCGACGCCGATCTGGCGCGCGATGTCATCACCCGCGACATAGAAGTTGACGACATGACCAACGCGCTGTTCCGCGAATTCATCACCCATATGATGGAAGACCCGCGCAACATTACGCCCTGCCTGCATTACGTGTTCATTGCCAAGAACATAGAACGCATGGGCGATCTGGTCACGCATGGTGCCGAAAACATCATTTTCGTGACCGAAGGCAAAACCGGCATAAGGCGCGACAAGGGACATTCCACCGCGACGATTGCCGCACCCAGGGACTGACATACATGGCCGACGCAGACACGCCGCTGGTGCTGATCGTAGATGATGAAGTGGCCCAGCTTGCTCTTCTTAGCTATAACCTGAAAGCCGCCGGGTTCCGGGTCGCAACCGCAAAGGATGGGGACGAAGCGCTTCTTGCGGTGGCCGAACAGGGGCCGGACATCGTGTTGCTGGACTGGATGCTGCCGCGCCTGTCGGGGCTGGAAGTCTGCCGTCAGCTGAAAGCAACGGCAGCGGGGCGGGATGCCGCGATCATCATGGTGTCGGCCCGCTCTGAGGAAGCCGACCGCGTGCGGGGGTTGGAAACCGGGGCGGATGATTACATCGTGAAACCCTATTCGGTGGCCGAACTGATCGCACGGGTGCGCGCCAATCTGCGCAGGCTGCGCCCGACCTCTGCGGGCCAGGCGCTGGAAGTGGGCGACATCCGGCTGGACCCGGACAGCTACCGGGTTACGCGCGGCGAGCAGGTGCTGCATCTTGGCCCGACCGAATTCCGCCTGCTGGGCGCGCTGATGGAACGCCCCGGCAAGGTCTGGACGCGCGAGGCGCTGCTGGACCGCGTCTGGGGCCGTGACATTTATATCGACACGCGCACGGTCGATGTGCATGTCGGCCGCCTGCGCAAGACCCTGCTATCACAAGGTGGCGAAGACCCGATCCGCACCGTGCGCGGTGCGGGCTACGCGATGGGCTAAGCAGCCTTGACAACCATTCGACCCGCGCGTGCGGCGGATGCGCCCGGTCTTGCGGCATTATCCATTGAGACATGGCTGGGAACCTATATCCGCGCGGGCCTTGGCCCGGTCCGGGCAAATTATATTCTGCGCGAATTCAGCTCGGAAGCACTGTTGCACGCCATCGAAACCGAACAGGTCCTGGTCTCGGAACATGGCATAGGCATCACCGGCTATACCCGCGCGAGGCATGGACAAACCGCGCCGATCACAGAGTGCCACGGCACCGAACTTGTCACGCTCTATGTCCGGCCTGCCATGCAGCGGCAGGGTATTGGGCGGGCGCTACTGTCCACCCTTGTGTCACAAGCGCAAAGCCAAGACAGTCTTGCGCTCTGGCTGACGGTCAATGCCAAGAACCAACGTGCGCAGGCATTCTATGCGGCCCATGGCTTTGCTGTCGCGGGCCAAACCGATTTCGTGCTGGACGGGAAGCGTTACCCAAACTTCCTGCTGCGCCGCGACCTTGCGCGTGCGGGCTAATGCCGCCGTATCCGCTGCACCAGAACCGCTGCCGCCGCCATCCCAAGGCCCAGCGCAAAGACCAGCCCTGACCATTCGGCGACAATCTCGGTCAAGGCGTCCAGTCGCGCGGCAAAAGCATAGCCCAGCCCGACATAGATCACGACCCAGATCGCTTCGCCCAAAGCGTCCCAAAAGGTAAAGCGCCCGCGCGGCATGCGCGCCGCGCCGGCAATCAGGTTCACCCAAGGACCAAGCGGCGCGAACAGCCATGTCGACAGGAACACCCCGATAGCGCCATGCTGGCGCACTGTCGCCCGTGCCCGCGCGATCAGCCGCGCGCGCGATGAGCTGCGCGACAATCGCTCCAGCAAAAGCGGCCCACCCCAGCGCCCGATCTGGAACCCGGTCTGATCGCCCAGCACCGCGGCGCCCCAAGCGATGGCCAGCACATGCCACAACACGAAGTCGCCCGAGGCGGCAAACGCCCCGGCCCCAAGCATGACCGCCGAGGTCGGGATCGGCAGCGCAAGGCAGGACAAGAAGGCCGAGGCCGCAACCACCCAAAGCCCATATGCCGAGACCAGCGCGAAAAGCGTTTCCGTCACGGTGCAAGCCCGGCGCGATGCGCGGTGATGGCACGGCGCAGGCGCTCCAGAAGCTGCTCCAACGAGATGCCCTCACCCCGCGCCAGTTCTTCCAATGTAACCCGCCGGCCCGACCCGTCCGGGGCAATAGGCAGGGTTTGCAAGATCACCTCTGGCGGCACGTCCCAGGAATGCGCAACGAAGCGCGGGGTCATCCAACCAGCCAGGTCCGGGTCTGTGGGCGCGGCGCTCCAGTGCCAGACCGCAAACGAAAGTCGCAACGCAAAAATCAGCACGAACAAAGCCGCGCCCCCGATGACAAGCGTCAGCACTGGTGCGCGCCGCCACAGACGTTTAAGCCAACCACCTGTGCGAGCTTTGCTGCCTGTCATGATGGATACCCTTCAATCTGCCCTATGATGCTGGCCGGAACCCCCACTGCGTGCAAATCTTTTACCGTAGCGTCTGCTTGGGCGGGGGGCACCGCCGCCAACAAGCCGCCACAGGTTTGCGGGTCGACCAGCAGATCCTCGCGCGGCCCGTGCCATTCGGGCCGCAGAGCTACCCGGTTCGCAGGCGCGAGGGTCGAGGCCACACCCTGCCCTGCCAGCCCTCCGACGCCCTCCAGCACCGGCAGCGCGGCATGGTCGAGCGTGGCGGTCAGCCCCTCGCCCAGCATTTCGCACAAGTGCCCGGCCAGCCCGAATCCGGTGACATCGCTCATGGCGCGCGCGACCGGGCCAAGTATTGCGGCGTCCGCGCCCATCGGCCGCGCCATACTGTCGATACAGGCCCGCCAGATCGGCCCAAGCAAGCCCGATTTGGGGCGGATCATCTGCATCTCGGCGGCTAGAATGATCCCGGAACCCAAGGGCTTGGTCAGGATCAGCACGTCGCCCGCCCGCGCCCCGCGTTTGGGCACGGGCTGCGCGCAGGTTCCGGTTACCGTAAAGCCCACGACCATCTCTGCGCCATATGTCGTATGCCCACCGCCCAACGTGGCCCCTGCCGGACCGAACACCGATTGCGCACCGTCCAGAATATCGGCCAGACTGCGTTCGCCCACCGCATCAGAGGCACGCGGCAGAATGATCTGCGCCAGCGCCAGTTGCGGGACTGCCCCCATTGCCCAGACATCGCCCAAGCTATGCACGGCAGCCAGTTGCCCCATCAACCAAGGATCGCTGACGAAGCCGCGCAAATGGTCCGTCGACACCACCTGCGCGCCATCTGGCCCGCGCAAGATGGCTGCGTCATCACCGGGGCTTTTGTCGGGGTCGGCATTGGGCAAAACGGCCAGCGCCCGCCCCAGCGCACCCGAGGGCAGCTTCGACCCGCAACCGCCACACATCGGCTTTGCGCCCATCACCGCCCCCAAGTCGCGGGGCCGCGGTTCGGGCAATTTGGGCGCGGGCATGCCGGGGTAATCCCGGAATTTCGCCATGAAGCGTTCATCAATATTGTCTTTCAACCACCACAACCACGCGCCCCCGCTGCGCAGCCCGAATTTCTCGGCCAAGGCGCGCTTGTCGCCCAAAGACGCCAGCTTCAGGTAGTCGCGCTGAGGTTGGTAGCGGCGCAGGGGCGCGCCCGAGGCCCGTGCACGCAGGTTGTGAAACAGGTAAGGTGCCTCGCGCACGGCATAGACGCCCGATTTGGGGCGCGGCGCATGGCTAAGATGCGCGCAATCGCCGACCGCGAAGATATCGCGCGCCGAGGATTCCAGCGTTGGCCCGACCGTGATGAACCCCTCGTGCAGGTCCAGCCCGGTGTCTTGCAGCCAATCCTGCGGGCGCGACCCGGCCACGGACAGCGTGAAATCGGACGGCAGCCGCGTGCCGTCACTCAACTCGACCGCATCGGGCATGATCCGCACAGGGGTCGCGTTCAGATGCAGGTCCACACCGTAACGGCGCATGGCCTCGACCATGCCCGCGCGCGCTTTCGGTCCCATATTGCCCAAAGGTTGCGCGTTGCGGTCTACGACCGTGATGGTGGGGCGGCGCCCGGTCTGCTGCATCCGGTAGGCTTGCGCCAGCGCCAGTTCCACCCCGCCCACGCCGCCGCCGATGATGACAAGGTTCGGGGCTTCGGGCGCGGTTTGCAGGAACGCCTCCCACTTTGCGGCGTAACCTCCCAGCGGCTTGGCGCTGACGCCATGGGCGGTGAAGCCTTCGGTCTGCGGCAGGTCCGAGGTGATGCCGATATCGATGGATGCGATGTCGAAGGCCACACTACGCCCGGAGGCCAGCGCGACGGTTTTCGCCACGGGGTCGAGGCCCACGGCGCGGTCCAGGATCACCTCTGCCCCGGCGAAGCGGCACAGGCGGACAAGGTCGATCATGATTTGGTCAATTGTGTAATGGCCCGCGATGGCACCGGGGAGCATGCCGGTATAGGGCGCGATGGGGCTGGGGTTGATGACCCGCAGGCGCACCCCGGCCATGGGTTTCATCCCCCATTTGCGCAGGACCAGCGCATGGCAATGACCGCCGCCGATGAGCAGAATGTCGCGGGTGATCGGGAAGTCTGGCTGCATCTGTGGCCCCTTGTCTTTGCCCCCTGCTTACGCCGATGGGGGGACATATGCGAGGGGCGGAATGTCACAAGATGGGGATGGGGGGGGGTGAGGTGTGACAGTCTGCTAAGCGGGCTTAGCGGACGCTGACTTTGTGCGCTTTGTTTACAAGCGAACCCAGTTTACCAAGGATGTCAAAGTCTATATTTACGGACGCCTTATATCGCCAAACACCTTAAGAAGTCCCCAAAAATGAATTTGAAATACGAACACTACGAATGGTATCCTCGAGTTCAGCACGCGATTTTTCAGCCATAAGCCCCATCTTCAAGTGAGCCAAGCGCTCCTCTTCGACAAAGAGAACAGACAACTTCAACATAAGCTTGAAGTCTAATTTTCCATCAGTAGATTTCTGGTACTCTTCACGCGAATATACCCTATCGCCAAACTCCGAAATAAGCGTAGAACGATATTCTGAAACTCTATCGTCTGATACTTCAAAATTCAACTCGTGAGCAAATTTGTTTCTCAGTTTGTTCAGGAGATTGACTACATGAAGACTTCCATCAGATAAGACTCCAACACCGTGCAGGAATGCAGCTTTATCCAGCGCGTTCATCCTTCGTCCACCTGAACTTACCGATTTAGGCCGCACACAAAACTCTTCGAGGAAACAACTAAGTACACGATCCAAGTGGATATGTGAAGCAATGATACATGACCAATCTGGACTCCTATCAATAAGAATGTTGAAGGTTTTGATATCATACGATCGGAATGCCATTACGAAATTCATAATGATATCGTTGTCTGCTTTTAAGACACTATCAAGTGAAGTTTTTCGAAGAAATGACTCTACTATTTTAGGGTTCATTTTGTAAAGCCCATGACAAGATCGTAGTTTTCAGATAGTGGCGCAATGTACCTGCATACCTGCAAGTATTATCATATCATACACGGCACTCCACAAAATACAAACTACAAGGCTGGACAGTCCGCTTAGGGTTCAAACCAACGCCTCACCCACCCCAGCGCGGAATCAAGGGCGTGGCGCGCCGTTCCTCTGGGGAGGGGTTTGGCCGCCATGAAGTGCCTACCCCCATGGCCAGCAGCGCCACCGCCCGCGACGGCGCTGGCGCTCTGTTATGCAATAAATCACACCCCCGGTACCAGCTTGAACCCCAGCCCTTCGCGTTTCAGCCTATTAAACGCAGGCGACAGGAAGTGGCCGCCGGTGAAGAGCGCGCGATCTGCGTAGATCTCTTCCAGCAGGTGCCGGCGCGTATCCCGCGCCGTGTTCATGTCGATATCAAACGAAATCGCCACATCCGGGTCCGCGAGTTGCAGCGCGGGCGCGTGGATGATGTCGCCTGCGTGGATCAGCATCTCTCCGCCCGACTCCAGCCGCCATCCGGCGTGCCCCGGCGTATGCCCCGGCAGGTCCATGAAACTCAGGCCCGATACAACTTCGGACCCGTCCTGCGCCATGACCAGCCGGTCGCCATAAGCCGCCAGCACCGCTTGCGCCAGTTTCGCCCAATCGGCAATCCCGGACAAGGCGCGCTGGAAATGCGCGTCATCGGACCAGAAGGCGCGGTCGGCATCTGTCACATGCAGGGTCGCGTTGGGAAAGACCGCAGCCCCTTCCGCCGTGATCATCCCCGCCACATGGTCGGGGTGCAGGTGCGTGGCGACCAGCGTGTCCACGTCTTCGGGTGCCACGCCCAGCTCCGCCAGCCCTTCGGCCAAATGCCCGCAGGTCGGCCCGAACAGGTCGCGCGGCCCGGCATCGGCCAGAATGGTGCGCCCGTTCATGCGGATCAGGACGGCGTTGAAGTTGGTTTCAATCTGCTCGACCCCCGCTTCGGCCAGAAGCGCGCCAATCTGCGCCGCGTCAGTTTCGGGGAACAGGTCGGGCGTGAACGTGGTCGCGCCATCGGTGATGATGCTGACCTGCGCGTTGCCAATGGTCTGGGTGATGGTGCGGCTCATTGGGTCCTCCGGAAATTATTTCTGGCAATGGTAGAGGGGCGCGCAGCCCGCTGCAATGCTGCCGTTGCGCGGATGGTTTATGGTCCGACAGTCAGTATTTAAGGCAGGCTGAAGATATCAGGGCAGCGCGATCCGGTGCGAAAGCGCGCCGGTTGCCCGATCGAAAAGCAGGATTTCGTCTTGGGCCAGCACCAGCACCCAATCGGGGGCCAAGGTCACGGCGTTGGGGGTGATGCCCGCGGGCAGGTCGATGCTGTCGGGCATGGTCAAAGCTGGGGGCGCTTGGGTGATGCGCAGCACCAAAAGCCCCACGATCAGCACCAGACCCGCAATCATAACCGTCGTCAGAATGACCACCAACCGCTTGACGAAGCGGACATCGGGAGGCATGGCAGCGTCTTGATCTTCTGGGAGACCCTCTGGGGGCATGGACATGGCGCAGGCACCTTTCACCGAATTGCGGGTCGTGATCGCGGCGGACCCGCCTGCACGGCTTGATAAAGCCTTGGCGCGCGATGTTCCAGAGGCAGCGGCGTTGTCACGCTCGCGCCTGATGCGAATGATCGCCGAGGGCTGCGTGTGGCGCGACGGCGCGGTGATGACGGATCCGCGCGCCAAGGTGGCCGAGGGGGATGTGCTGATGTTGCGTGTAGAGGCCGCGACAGAGGTCGAGACCCTTGCGCAGGACATTGCTCTGGATGTCGTGTATGAGGATGACGCGCTTATCGTAGTCAACAAACCCGCGGGAATGGTGGTGCATCCTGCCCCCGGATCGCCGGACAGAACGTTGGTGAACGCACTGCTACATCATTGCGCCGAGAGCCTGTCGGGTATTGGCGGAGAAAAGCGGCCCGGCATTGTGCACCGGATAGACAAGGACACATCCGGCCTGCTGGTGGTGGCAAAGTCGGACCATGCGCATCATCATCTGGCTGCGCAATTCGAACGCCACAGTGTAATGCGGCGTTACATGGCGCTGGTACATGGCCTGCCCGATGCGGGCGATCCACGTCTGCGCGGCGTGCGCGGGGCCAGTTTCGAGGCCGGGAATATCCTGAAGATCACTTCTCAACTGGCGCGTCACCGGACCGACCGACAGCGGCAGGCGGTCGTCTGGTCGAACGGGCGGCACGCGGTAACACGCGCGCGGGTGCTGGAGGCGTATGGCACGCCACCCGCGCTGTCTTTGCTGGAATGCTGGCTGGAAACCGGGCGCACGCATCAGATCAGGGTGCATCTGGCGCATGCCGGGCATGGGCTGGTCGGCGACCCGGTCTATGGCGGTCGGCGCAAACTGTCAGAAGCCGCGCTGAGCACCGCTGCCGTGGCGGCTGTCGGCGGATTTTCGCGGCAGGCACTTCATGCCGAAACATTGGGTTTCGAACACCCCGACACGGGCGACATGCTCGAATTTCGCGCGCCTTTGCCAGCGGATATGCAAAACCTGATTGCGGCTCTGCCCCACGCCTGAAGGCTTAACGCTTTCGTTACGATTTGTTGCAATACTTGAAGCTGTAAGTGCCTGCGATTATCTGAATCGGTGACAGGAGGGTCCGCATGGCCAGTTACGCAAACCTACCGGCACCAAGCCCCGAACAGGGTTTGAACCGCTATTTACAGGAAATCCGGCGCTTCCCGATGCTGGAACCCGAACAGGAATACATGCTGGCGAAACGTTGGGTGGACCATCAGGATACGGATGCCGCCCACCAACTTGTCACCAGCCACCTGCGACTGGCCGCGAAAATAGCCATGGGCTATCGGGGTTACGGCCTGCCCCAGGCAGAGGTGATTTCCGAAGCGAATGTCGGGCTGATGCAGGCGGTCAAACGGTTTGACCCGGAAAAAGGGTTTCGGCTGGCCACCTATGCCATGTGGTGGATTCGCGCCAGCATTCAGGAATATATCCTGCGATCGTGGTCCTTGGTAAAATTGGGCACGACCAGCGCGCAGAAGAAGCTGTTTTTCAACCTGCGCAAGGCGAAGAACAAGATCGGCGCGTTGGAAGATGGCGATATGCGGCCCGAAAATGTGGCGCGCATCGCCAATGACCTGAACGTGACGGAAGCCGAAGTCATCTCGATGAACCGACGCCTGTCGGGCGGGGATTCGTCGCTGAACGCGACCGTAGGGTCCGAGGAAGGCACCGCAAGCTGGCAAGACTGGCTGGAAGATGAAAGCGCCAACCAGGCCGAAGATTATGCCGAGCGCGACGAATTGGACCTGCGCCGCGAATTGCTGACGGAAGCGATGGATGCGCTGAACGAGCGCGAACGTGATGTGTTGACCCAACGGCGCCTGAGCGAAGACCCTGTCACGCTGGAAGACCTGTCGCAACGCTACGACGTGTCACGCGAGCGTATTCGGCAGATTGAAGTCCGCGCATTTGAGAAACTGCAAGCGCGAATGCGGACGCTGGCACGCGACAAGGGAATCGTGGTGCCGGTCTCTTGACGTTGGAAACGCATCAAGGCCGGATTCACGAAGCCGCGCAGCGGACACGTCACATTAGTGTTGCAACACCATGTAGCGATCGTCTGGACGGCGTTGAACCCTTGCCGGGAAGACATACATGCACCCCAGCATAGCCTTTGACTGGTGCAAGCAGACCCCCGCCTGCTTAAGAGGACTGCAAACCTGAAGACGCGCCACAGGCGTGGGAGCGGAGAGCGTGCGGTTATGGCCCAAAGCGGTGCGGGGGCTGTCGGCCAAGGTTTGGAAATGCGCTGTATGTAGTCAGCGGTCATATTGCACCGCAAACCACTCCGCTACATCTCGATATCCAACACGATCAGCCCATCGAATCCTCCGATGGTGTGGCCCACAAGGCGCGCGCCCAAAGCGCGATGGGTCGGGTCTTTGGCATAGGTTTCAAGCGCCGCCCAATCATTGAAATCAATCGTGAATCCATGATGATAGCCCTGCTCCATCTGTTCCGGGCTGGCCGAGCGCCCCGATATGAAGCCGCGCGCGCCGGGGTGGTTTGCGATTACGGCCGACAGTTCGGCATAAAGCGCGGTAATCTCTGCCTCTGGCATGTCCGGTTTGAACCGGGTCAGGACGATGTGCCGGATCATATCACTCCTCCAACATCCATTGCCCATCCGGGTGGAACGCATGAAAGGCAAAGGCAAAGGGAATATCATGCACCGCTGGGCGGCCTTGCGTATCGGTTACGCGGACATTGCCAACCTCGCGCCCCGCGCCGATCTCGCGGCTGTCCAGTGCAGAGGCTTGGCCTGCGCGCCACGTCAGCACAACGCCCCCTTCGCGCAACGTGCCGGCTGCGCGCAAGCGGTCCAGTGGCCACGCGCGGTCGCCCACGCGGACCACGCGCGCAAGCGGATGAATACCATGCGGCGGGTCTTCGCCGCGATAGAGGAACGGACGGTCCGACGTGTCATAGGCCGCATAGGGGTTCGAGCCATAGCGGCGGGGTGCGTCGGGCTCAGCCATCACCAGACCGTCCGGGTGTTCGGCCCGAAAACGCTCCCAGCTTTCCATCCATGCCGGAAGCTGGGTCAGTTGCATGCCCATCATCTTCCCCACAATTGCGGTTGCGGTCGCCTGTTGCCACCAGCTTTCTGTCGCGCGGTCATACATAATCATATCGGAATGGCGCAGCTTGCCCGACACACCAAAGCTGTGGGGCACCTCGTTAATGGTCGCGTCAAACACCATGCCAGTGTTGCATAAAGGGCAGAAAGTCACCGCAATGGGGCGCCCCGCGACAACATCATTCACGATCTCGTGCCACATCAGGTAGCGGACGGGATAGGCACGTGCCGGGGCATCTTCGGGCGCATAGGTCAGCACGGGTTCCCGCGCAGACAGACGGGTTTCGTCTGCTGCGGGCAGAAATTCGGGCGCGTCAATGGCTGGTATGCCGTCCTTGGGCGGACCGCCTGACAGGATCTCGGCAAACTCCACGCTGGAGCGATTGAAATCGGTGCGTGGCCATTCGGCTTGCCAGCGCGAGGGGTTGGCTTGAGCGCTACCGGCTAAGCCAAGAACGGCTGCACATGTCACGATCAGGCGGTGCAAGAGCGTCATGTCGGCGGCTCCGGTTGCTGTCTGGTGCCTTGGTATACGCCAAACAGCCCGCAAATGTTACGCCGCGCTTAAAAGTCTATCGCTATGCCCTTCTTTTCCCAGTCGCCATAGCGCACAGGTTCAGGGCCTTTGCGCCCGCCCAATTCGCGCGGCATCTCGACCGCGGTTTCTGCAGCGCGGCGCGCGTCTGCTTCCGCCAAGGCGCGGCGGGCGGCTTCGGGTAGCCGGGCGCGGCGGGTTGCTTCGTCTTCGGGGATTTCTGGTTGGTCAGTCATGGTCGCTCTGCTTGTCATGGCGTCTTGCCTGATATACCGCAGCCGCACAAAAGGACAAGAAAACATGACCGATACCCTGCCCTCGCATGCCCCCCGCGCCGCTGCCCATGCGCTTGTCATGGCGGTTGTGACCGAAGCGCGCAGCCTGGCAGAGGTGCAGCCGCGCCCTTTCACCGCCCTGCCACCAGAGGGCCAAGCGCGCGCGGCACGGTTGGCCGTAGCCTGTTTTCGCCACCATGGCCGCGCCGATCACCTGTTGCGCGCGCCCTTGCGCAAGACCCCGCCCGACATTGTGCTTTGGGCCTTGCGCTTGGCGGTGGTCGAAATGGGAGCAATGGACGCGCCGGCGCATGGGGTCATAAATGACACGGTCCATCTGCTGAACCGGGTCGCGCCAAAATTTGCGGGCCTTGGCAATGCGGTGTTGCGCCGCTTGGCTGACGGGCTGCCCGACACTTGGGCCAACGCCCCCGCGCCCCGCCTGCCCGGCTGGTTGCGCGGCGCGTTGCAGAACGCTTACGGCAATTGCGTGACCGTCGCGATAGAGGCCGCGCATGAGATCACGCCGCCCTTGGATATCAGCTTGCATGGCCCCTGCCCAGACGGATTGGTGGGCCAAACCTTGCCCACCGGCACGCGGCGTTTGCCCGCCGGGCAACAGGTCAGCGCGCTGCCGGGTTACGCGGATGGCGCGTTCTGGGTGCAGGATGCCGCCAGCGCCTTGCCCGCGCGGTGGCTGTCGGGACATACCCGTATGCTGGACCTGTGCGCCGCCCCCGGCGGCAAGACGATGCAACTGGCGGCGATGGGCGCCGATGTGACCGCGCTGGACCTGTCGGGGCCAAGGCTGTCGCGCCTGCGCGCAAACCTTGCCCGCACGCGGCTGGACGCAGAGATCATCTGCGCCGATGCGCTGACATGGACGCCCGACGCCCCCTTCGATGCAGTGCTGCTGGATGCGCCATGTTCGGCCACCGGCACCATCCGCCGCCACCCCGAATTGCCGCTGCTGAAAACCCGTGACGGACTGCGCGCGTTGCGCGACCTGCAAGCGCGGTTGCTCGACCGGGTTCTCGACCCGGCAAGCGGCATGGTCAAACCCGGCGGAGAGGTGGTCTATTGCACCTGCTCGCTGCTCCCGTCCGAAGGCGAGGACCAGATCGCGGCCGCACTTCAACGCCATCCCGGCGCGCGACTTGTCGCCCGGCCGATGGATGGCGTGCCGACCGACTGGCAAAGCCCCGACGGCCCAATCCGCACCCGCCCCGATTACTGGCCAGCGCTTGGCGGGCTGGACGGGTTCTACATGGCGCTGCTGGCCACGCCAACATGAGCGGACCCGCGCCAATACCGGTGACAGCGCCGACCGCAGCCTGTATGTTACCGGCAAGGGCCGTCGAAAACGCACGATCACGACAAAGGGCATGGCACAGGTGAGCAGGCCGGCGTCATCAGGAACAGAGCGCGTCAGCGCCATGGACGGTCTGACTGCGCGCTGGCTGGCGCGGGTACGCGCGCCTGTGGCGATCACCTCGCAGCCGGAACCGCGCAGCTTGGGGCTGTATGCACGCGGCCAACAAATGCTGGCGGGAAATTTCCTTGTCGCCGGTGAACTGCTGACCGCCCAAGGCACCGTGCCTTTCGACGCAAACACGCCCGAAGCCGTGGACGATCTGCAAGGCTTCGAATGGCTGGATCATCTGGCGGCTGTTGGCGACCGGCCCGCACGCGCATTAGCGCAAGCGGGCCTGCGCGACTGGTCGCGCCGGTTCGGGCGCGGCCGTGGACCGGGCTGGGCACCGGGGATCGCAGGGCGCCGCCTGATCCGCTTGCTGAGCCATGCCGTGCTTTTGATGCAGGGTATGGATGGAAGCGAACAGGCGGGGTTTCTGCGCCTGCTGGCGCATCACGCCGCTTTCTTGCGCAAGCGCGCCGCCCATGCTGCCCCCGGTCTGCCCCGGATAGAAGCGCGCACCGGGCTGCTTTATGCCGCGCTCGCGCTCGAAGGCTGGCAGGATCGCGCGCCGGGCATCGTGACCGCGCTGACCCGCGATTGCGCCGCGCAGATCGGGCCAGATGGCGGAATAGCCACGCGCAACCCCGAGGAATTGCTGAATGTCTTCGAATGCCTTGGCTGGGCGGGGCAATTGCTGGCCGAAAACGCGCATCCCATCCCCGACGCATTGGGGGATGTGATGGCATGCATGGCCGGGGCGTTGCGCGCGCTACGCCATGCCGATGGTGGGCTGGCGCGCTTTCATGGTGGCGGGCGCGGGCGTGACGGCGTGTTGGCCGCAGCCCTCGCCGCGCATGACGCGCTGTCAAACCTGCCTCCGACCCCACCCCCAGACCAAGCGATGGGCTATATCCGCTTGGCCGCCGGGCGTAGCAGCGTCATCGTCGATGCCGCCCCACCGCCGTTACAAAGCGCACCCGGCCGGGCCCATTCCGCGACCCTGGCCTTTGAACTGACCTCGAACCGTCGCCCGCTGATCGTGTCTTGCGGGGATGGGCGCAGTTTTGGCCCTGAATGGCACCGTGCCAGCCGCGCAACAGCCAGCCATTCCACGCTGGCGCTGGACGGATACTCGTCGTCACGGTTCAGCACGCCGGGCGGCCACCGACTGGAACTGACGGACGGGCCGCGCCATGTCGGGCTGGAATTTCGCCACACGCCTTATGCACGCGCCGCCGCGCTGTCGCATGACGGATACGGCGAAAGCCACGGTCTGGAACATCTGCGCTATCTGGACCTGTCCAAGGACGGGCGCGTGTTGTCGGGCGAGGATATGCTGATCGCCACGGGCCGCGCGGCCCAGAAACGCTTTGACGAGGTGTGCGCGCGTCTGGGTGGAACAATCCCCTACGCCCTGCGCTTCCATCTGCACCCAGAGGTTGACGCCTCGCTAGACATGAACGGGACGGCCGTCTCATTGACCCTGCGCTCTGGCGAGATATGGGTCTTGCGCGCCGAGGGTGCAGCGCTGTCTTTGGCCCCGTCGGTTTATCTGGAAAAAGGCCGCATCAAGCCGCGCGCCACACAACAGATTGTGTTGTCCTTGGCCGCAACAAGCTATACCAGCCAGACCAACTGGACATTGGCCAAGGCGCATGACACGCCAACCGCCTTGCGCGACCACGCGCAGGACGACATTTTGGCCGTGCCGGACCTGTGATGTTGCATAAGGACTGCCCCGATGACCGACCTTGTTCCGCTGAAACGCGCGCTGATTTCCGTCTCTGACAAGACCGGGCTGATCGACCTTGCCAAGGCGCTTGCTGCGCGCAAAGTCGAACTGGTATCCACCGGCGGCACGGCGCGGGCATTGCGCGAGGCGGGTCTGGCGGTGCAGGACGTGTCGGACCTGACCGGCTTTCCTGAAATGATGGATGGTCGCGTGAAAACCCTGCACCCGATGGTGCATGGCGGGCTTCTGGCGCTGCGTGACAACGAAGAACATCTGGGGTCGATGACCGCGCATGGCATCAAGGCGATCGACCTGCTGGTGGTGAACCTTTACCCGTTTGAAGACACCGTTGCGCGTGGTGCGGATTATGCCGAAGCGGTTGAGAATATCGACATTGGCGGCCCGGCGATGATTCGCGCCGCTGCCAAGAACCACGGGTTTGTCAGCGTTGTGACCGACCCCGAAGACTATATTCCGCTGCTGTCGGAACTGGACGCGCAAGAAGGCCGCACACGCCTGACTTTCCGCCAGACACTCGCCCAGCGCGCCTATGCGCGCACGGCGGCTTATGACGCCGCCGTATCCACATGGATGGCGGGCGCGATCAACGATCCCGCGCCGCGCCGCCGCGCCTTTGCTGGCACTTTGGCCCAAACCCTGCGTTATGGGGAAAACCCCCACCAGTCAGCGGCGTTTTACCGCGATGGCAGCGATCGTCCCGGCGTGGCAAGCGCCAAGCAGCATCAGGGCAAAGAGCTGAGCTACAACAATATCAACGACACCGATGCCGCGTTCGAACTGGTCTCGGAATTCCTGCCCGCCGATGGGCCGGCCTGTGCGATCATCAAGCACGCCAACCCTTGCGGCGTGGCGCGCGGGGCTACGTTGGCCGAAGCGTATAACCGCGCCTATGATTGCGACCGCACATCGGCCTTTGGCGGAATCATTGCGCTGAATACGCGGCTGGATCTGGACACCGCCAAGGCCATCACCGGCATTTTCACCGAGGTCGTGATTGCCCCCGGTGCCGATGACGATGCCATTGCGCATTTCGCCACCAAGAAAAACCTGCGCTTGCTGACCACCAAGGGGCTGGCCAACACGGCGGCGGGTGGTCTGACCTTCAAGCAGGTGTCGGGCGGGTTTCTGGTGCAGGACCGCGATAATGGCATGATCGGGCGGGATGACCTGCGCGTTGTCACCAAGCGCGCGCCAACCGAGGACGAACTGGCCGATATGCTATTCGCGTGGAAGGTCGCCAAACATGTAAAATCCAACGCGATTGTCTATGTGAAAGACCTCGCCACCGTGGGCGTCGGCGCAGGCCAGATGAGCCGGGTCGATTCGACTCGCATCGCCGCGCGCAAATCGCAGGACATGGCCGAAGTTCTGGGGCTGGGCGCGCCTCTGACCCAAGGTTCTGTCGTGGCATCCGACGCGTTCTTTCCCTTCGCCGATGGGCTGCTGACTGCCGCAGAGGCCGGCGCGACAGCACTCATTCAACCCGGCGGGTCCGTGCGCGATGACGAGGTGATCGCCGCCGCAGATGCTGCCGGTCTGGCCATGGTCTTTACCGGCCAGCGCCATTTTCGCCACTAGGGGGGCGCGATGAAACCCATGATCGGCACCGGCGCGCTCATTCTGGCCGCAGATCAGGCGAGCAAATGGTATGTGCTTGGGCCGCTGGCGCTGGACCAACGTCTCTTCGTGCCGGTGCTGGACCCGTATGTCAGCTTTGTGATGGCCTGGAATACCGGCATAAATTTTGGCCTGTTCGGCTCTGACGCGGGCTGGATGCCCTGGGTTCTGGTTGCCGTGGCGCTGGCCATATGCGTCTTTGTCGTCATCTGGCTGATCCGCGAAGGCGCGCCACGCGGCATGCAAATCGCTGCGGGCCTTTTGGTCGGCGGGGCCATCGGCAATGTGATCGACCGCATCCGCTTTGGCGCAGTCGCGGATTTCCTGAACGTCACTTGTTGCGGGTTCAGAAATCCGTATGCTTTCAACGTTGCGGATATCTCGATTTTTCTGGGCGCGGCGCTGCTGATCCTGCTCTCAGGACCGCAGAAGGACGCCGCAGGCAAATAGCGAAACGCAGGGGCGTGACGTCAGCGCAACGATGCGCTAAACATGTTGAAGACAGGGCGTTTGGGGAAATGACTATGGCACTCCGGCAAGGGATATTCGCGATTGCGGGCTGCGCGATTCTGGCGCTTGGGGCCTGCTCCGATACGGATCAACCCATGCTCATGCATGCCGCAGCGCAAGACAATGAGCCCGACGAATTCGGCATTCTGCCCACCAAGCCGTTGGAAATGCCCGACAGCCTGAGCGAGCTGCCTGCCCCAAACCCGAATGGCAGCAACCGGGTTGATCCGCAGCCACGCGCAGATATTGCCCGCGCTTTGGGTGGCAACCCCGCGCGCGCCGTGTCCGGCGGCGGTGTCGATGGCGGCATCGTGACTTACGCGGGCCGCTTTGGGCGCAATGACGGGATCCGCGCCCAACTTGCGGCGGAAGACCTACAATTCCGCCGTGACAATAACGGGCGCTTCTTGGAACGGCTCTTCTCGGTGAATGTCTACCACAACGCCTATGAACGCATGTGGCTGGATAAATACACCGAACTGCAACGCTGGCGCCGTGCTGGCGTGCAGACCCCCAGTGCCCCGCCCGAGGGGCAGCAGGCCGAATAAACCCGCACTCACGTTCGCGTATCGGGGCTTGAATGCGGATAAATCCGCAGTAGCTTTGACGCAGACACAAGAGGAGCAGGAATGCGCAGTTTCATTGCAGCGATTGGTGTTGTTCTGACGGCTTTCGCCGCGCAGGCCAGCACCGTCACACAAGGCACGCTTGAAAACGGCATGGATGTTGTCGTTATAGAGGATCGCCGCGCCCCGGTTGTGGTGCATATGGTCTGGTATCGCGTCGGTGCTGCGGATGAGCCCGCTCTGAAATCCGGGATCGCGCATTTTCTGGAACACCTGATGTTCAAGGGCACGGATGATCTGGAACCGGGCGAATTTTCCGCCGTGGTAGAAGCCAATGGTGGGCGTGATAACGCTTTTACATCATGGGATTATACCGGGTACTTCCAGCGTGTCGCCTCTGATCGGCTGGATCTGATGATGCAGATGGAAGCAGACCGCATGACAGACCTTCTGCTATCAGAGGAGGAATGGCGGCCCGAACGCGATGTCATCCTGAACGAACGCGGACAGGTGGTCGAAAGCCAGCCGGGTCGTGTGTTCAACGAAGCGATGCTCGCCGCGCTTTACAAAGCCCACCCCTACGGCACGCCGATCATTGGGTGGCGGCACGAGATGGAAACGCTGAACGGCGATGATGCCAAAGCGTTCTATCGTCAGCATTACGCGCCGAATAACGCAATTTTGGTGGTCGCGGGGGATGTCGGCTTTACAGAGGCGATGGAGCTTGCCCGCACCCATTACGGTCCGATCCCGGAAAACCCCGAAGTGACAACCCGCGCCCGCCCAATGGAGCCGCCGCATGTCGCCGAACGCCGTTTGACCATGGAAGATGCTCGCGTCGGCACGCCCTATGTCAGCCGGATGTATCTGGCACCCACCCGCCACGAGAGTGAACAGGCCGCCGCGCTGCAAATGCTTGCGGCCCTGCTGGGTGGTAGTGCGACCACTTCGGTTCTGGAGCGAAAGTTGAATTTTGAACAGGGCCTGGCGTTGTCGGCTTGGGCCAATTACAGTGGGATGGCCCGCGATTATGGCATGTTCAGCCTTGGTATTGCTCCTGTAGAGGGCGTATCTCTGGAAGATGCAGAAGCCGCCCTCGATGCCGCGATTGTTGAATTTGTGCAAGAGGGTGTGGACCCTGAGCAGTTCGAGCGGGTGCGTCGTCAGATCCGGGCCTCGGAAATCTACGCGCTCGACAACGTGCAGGGCCGCGCGCGACAATACGGCGTTGGCCTGTCAATCGGCTTGGGTATCGAAGATATCGACGGTTGGATTGATGTGCTCGACGCAGTGACACCCGCGCAAGTCATGGAAGCGGCCAGTATCTTGCTGGACCACCGTCGCGCCGTGACAGGCTACCTGACCCAACCGGACACAGAGGCGGTGAACTGATGCGGCTTATCCTTGCTTTCGTGCTGCTATTCGCCACGCCCTTGCGCGCGGAAGTAGACATTGCCCCCGTCACCAGCCCCGGCGGTCTGGAGGCTTGGCTGGTCGAGGAACGGTCGATTCCCTTCGTTGCGATTGACCTGATCTTCGAAGGCGGTGCGACGCTGGATACGGATGACAGCCTTGGCGCAGTCGCATTCATGACCGCGCTGCTGAATGAGGGCGCGGGCACGCTGGATGCGCAGGGCTTTGCCATCCGCGCCGAGGAATTGGCCGCACGTATCAGCTTCGACTCCGGGCGCGACACGGTCAGCGTCTCGGTCCAGTTCTTGACCGAAACGGCCGAGGAAACCATCGCGCTGTTAAACAGCGCCTTGACCCAGCCGCGCTTCGACGAGGATGCAGTGGAACGGGTGCGCGCCCAACTGATCGCCAGTTTGCGCCGCGACGCGCTGGACCCGAACACGATCGCCAGTCGCGCCTTTGCCGAGGCTGCATATTCCGGTCATCCCTATGCCCGCCCGTCAGAGGGCACGCCCGAAAGCATCGCTGCAATCACCCGCGACGACCTGCTGAGCGCGCACCGGGCCGCCATTGCCCGCGACCGCGTGCATATAGGGGTGGCGGGCGACATTGACGCCGCAACGCTTGGACCTTTGCTGGACACCCTGCTTCAAGACGTCCCCGAAAACACCGCCACCCTGCCCGAACGCGCCAGTTTTGCCGCCGAACCGGGCGTTACGCAGGTGCCGTTCGACGGCCCGCAATCGGTCATTGCCTTCGGTCATCGCGGCATACCGCGCGACGACCCCGACTTCCTGACCGCCTTCGTGGTCAATGAAATCGTAGGCGGCGGCCGGTTCGGAACACGGTTAATGCGCGAGTTGCGCGAGAGGCGCGGGCTGACCTATGGGGTTGGCGCGTTCCTCGCCTCCGGGCTTCTTGGCGAAAGCTATCAGGGGCGGCTATCTGCCAGCAATGCCGATGCCGCCGAGGTGATCGCATTGATCCGCGCCGAGTGGGAAAAGCTGGTTGCCGAGGGCGTGACCACAGACGAACTGAACCGCATCCAGACATATCTGACCGGTGCCTACCCGCTGCGCTTTGACGGGAATGGCGCGATTGCGGGCATCATGGCGTCGATGCAATTTCAGGGGTTTGGTATTGACTATGTCAATATTCGCAACGACATGATCGAGGCTGTAACGCTGGACGAGGCGAATGCAATTGCCCAGCGCCTTTATCGTCCCGATAGCCTGCGGTTCATCGTTGTCGGGCAACCCGAGGGCATAAACTAGGCTTGGCAGCACTTCCGATGGCGTGCTATATGCTGTGGGATGAACCGTCCTGACCGCAATATAAGGCCTGAAATCCGCCAGTTGGATGACGCCTCCGTGAATCGTATCGCGGCGGGCGAGGTGGTCGAGCGCCCGGCCTCTGCCGTCAAAGAGCTGGTTGAAAACGCGCTTGATGCCGGGGCGACACGGGTTGATGTGGCCTATGCCGACGGCGGCAAGACCTTGATACGCGTGCGCGACGATGGCTGCGGCATGGCGGGCGACGACCTGCCACTTGCACTTTCACGACATGCGACCAGTAAAATTGACGGGTCTGACCTGCTGAACATACACTCTTTCGGCTTTCGGGGCGAAGCTTTGCCCTCTTTGGGGGCCGTGGGCCGCTTGCGGATTGTCAGCCGCATGGCCGGGGCCGAGGGTATGGCAATCGCGGTAGACGGGGGGCGCAAGGGCACCCCACGGCCCGAAGCCGCACAATTCGGGACATTGGTGGAACTGCGTGACCTGTTCCATGCGACCCCTGCCCGGCTGAAATTCATGCGCTCTGACCGGGCCGAAGCGCAAGCCATTGCCGACACGGTCAAACGGTTGGCCATGGCCGAGCCTTATGTCAGCTTTACCCTGTCAGATATCTCGCAAGGCGATACGCGAGAGATCTTGCGTCTGGATGCAGCACAAGGCGCGCTGTTCGATGCGCTGGAAGAGCGTCTTGCCGCCATTCTGGGCCGGGACTTTACCGAGAACGCCCTGCGCATAGAGGCCGAGCGCGAAGGTCTGCGCCTGACGGGGTTCGCCGCCCTGCCAACCTATTCGCGCGGCGCCGCGGTGGCGCAATACATGTTCGTCAATGGCCGCCCGGTGCGCGACAAGATGCTATTGGGCGCATTGCGCGCAGCCTATATGGATGTGCTGTCGCGCGACCGCCACCCGGTGGCGGCGCTCTTCATCGGCTGTAGCCCCGAACTGGTGGATGTCAATGTCCACCCGGCGAAATCCGAAGTGCGGTTCCGCGATCCGGGCTTGGCGCGGGGGCTGGTCGTCAGCGGGTTGCGTCATGCGCTGGCAGGTGCGGGGCACCGGGCCAGCAGCACCAATAGCGGCGCGATGTTGGGCGCGTTTCAGGCCACGCCCCCCGCCCGTTCCTACCAGATGGACCGCCCTTCTGGCGCGGCACGCGCGGCGGCCTACCAGTTGCAAGCGCCGCAGGGCATGTCCGAAAACGCCGGGTTCTGGGATGCAGGCGCGACCATGGCGGCGCGCAGCGACACGGCACCAGAAGCGCCGGTCGAGGCACCGCTTGGTGCAGCCCGCGCGCAACTGCATGAAAACTACATCGTGGCCCAGACCGAGCGCGGGATTGTCATTGTCGATCAGCACGCGGCGCATGAACGGCTTGTCTATGAAAAGCTGAAACGCTTGCGGGCGGAAAACGGCGTGCCGTCACAGGCGCTTCTGATCCCCGAAATTGTGGAGTTATCTGCCGGAGAGGCCGCCGCGGTGCTGGACATCGCGCCGCAACTGGCAGCCCTTGGGCTGGTGCTGGAACCCTTTGGCGGCGGCGCCATCGTGCTGCGCGAAACGCCTGCCCTGCTGGGCAATGTCGATGCCCGTGCCCTGATCCGCGACATTCTGGATGAATTGGCCGATCAAGGCGCGTCTACCGGGTTGGAGACACGCATCGACGCGGTGCTGTCGCGCATGGCTTGCCACGGATCGGTTCGGTCCGGTCGCCAGATGCGCCCCGAGGAGATGAACGCGCTGCTGCGTGAGATGGAAGCGACACCGCTTTCGGGCCAGTGCAACCACGGTCGGCCCACCTATGTGGAGCTGTCATTGGCCGATATCGAAAAGCTGTTCGGACGGCGATGAGCTTTGATCCGCAGACTTGGCCAGTCGACCCGTTGCTGGTGGCGCTTGCGCTGCTGGGCGTTATTGTGCTGTGGCGCGTGGCCCGCGTGATGGGCGATCTGACCGCGCGCCTCTCGGCGCTGGATACGCGGCTGACACATTTGGCGGATACGCAAAATCAGCTTTCCGGCGGGCTAAGCCAAGTTGCACAGGGGCAAGCGCAGACTGTCGGTCTGGTCGAATCGCGGCTGGCCGACCTTGGGCGCTATATGGGGCAATCGCTGGCCGGGTCCGCCGAGAGCACGGCTGCCAGCGTGGGCGCGCTGCGCGAAAGGTTGCAGGTGATCGACGCAGCACAGGCCAAGATAGAGGCACTGTCGTCAAACGTGCTGGGGTTGCAGGATATCCTGTCGAACAAGCAAGCGCGCGGCGCATTCGGCGAGGTTCAGCTAGAAGCGCTGTTGTCGGACGCATTGCCGCCAGATGCGTTCAGCCTGCAAGCCACTTTGTCGAACGGACGGCGGGTCGATGCACTGATCCGGATGCCGCAGCCCATCGGGGTGGATGCGAAATTCCCGCTGGAAGCCTATCGCATGTTGATCGCGGCACCGGATGACGCGGCGCGCACGGTTGCGCGGCGCGCGCTGGCGCAGGCTTTGCGGGCGCATATTCGCGCGATTTCCGAACGCTACATCCTGCCCGGCGAAACCGCCGAAGGGGCGCTGATGTTCCTGCCTTCGGAGGCGGTCTATGCCGAGATGCACGCCTCTTTGCCCGAAGTGGTCCGAGAGGCTTTCGCTGCCCGTGTCTGGATCGTGTCGCCCACCACGCTTATGGCCACACTCATCACCCTGCGCGCAACGCTGAAAGACACCCGGTTGCGCGCCGAAGCGCAGGCCGTGCGCCGCGAAATCGCGCTGATGGCCACCGATGCAGAACGGTTGGGCGCGCGCGTGGCCAAACTGGAGCAGCATATCCAGCAGGTGCAGGGCGACCTGGGCGATATTCGCATTTCCGCCGATAAAATCACCCGGCGCGGGGCGCGGCTGGACAGTTTCGATTTCGCGCAAGGCGGTTAGCGCGCCCCCTCGAATTGCGCCAGTGTCACCCCCGCCTCTTGCAGGGACTCGCGCAGCTTGCGCGCGGCGATCACGGCTGATGGGCCATCGCCATGCAGGCAGATCGTGTCAATGCGCGCAGGCAGATGGATGCCCTGTGCCGTGATGATCGCTTCCGCCTGCAACATGGCCAGGATGCGCGCCGCCATCTCATCGGGGTCATGCAAAAGCGCGCCGTGCAATCGGCGGTCCATAAGCAGCCCGTCCTCGGTATAGGCGCGGTCGGCAAAGATTTCGCGGGCGATGCGCGCATTAAGGTCGCGCGCCGCGCGCTCTTGCGCCGTGCCGACAAGGACCACGAGGATGATTTCCGGGTCAACCATCAGCGCGCCTTGGTAGCAGGCCCGCGCCAGTGCTTCATCCTCGGCCGCCATATTGGCCAGCGCGCCATGCAGCTTCAGGTGCCGGACCTGTCCGCCTGCCGCCCGCGCCATGGCCTGCGCCGCCCCAAGCTGGTAGGCAGTCAGGTTGCGCGCGGCATCCTGCGATATCTCCATGCGCCGCCGCCCGAAGCCTTGCAGATCCGCAAAGCCCGGATGCGCGCCGATACCTACGCCGTTCCTGACCGCCAGCGCCATTGCGCCCGCCATCACATCTGGGTCGCCCGCGTGCAGCCCGCAGGCGATATTGGCAGAGGTAATGATGTCCAGAAGCGCGCTATCTGCACCCATTGGCCATGGTCCAAAGCTCTCTCCCATATCGGCATTCAAATCGACACGCATCATGCGCCCTCCCTTTCCAGTTCGTCGCCTGCGGTGACACCGCTGACAAGTTGATAGCTTAGCAGATCTGGCATGTCTCGCGGGTCGCGCAGCAGCGCTTGCAGATTGCGCGGCAGCCCGGCACGGCGCGCGACCTCTGCGCGTTCCAGCGCGGCGCCGTCTTCGAGCGTGACAAACCGCAGTTGAAACAGGCTGCCCGGCCCCGCGCGCAGCAGCTTGGGCAGATCACAGGGCAGAACCGTCCCGATCCGTGGATAACCGCCCGTGGTCTGACACTCGGAGAGCAGCACATAGGGCATACCATCGCCAGTGATCTGAATATCGCCCGGCACGATGGTTTCCGACAAGATGCTCAGGCCCTCGGCGGTGGCGAAACCTTCGCCATCGGGCACCAGCCGTTGCCCCATGCGGTTGCCGCGCGCGTCCTTGGTGAAGCGGGTCGCTTCCAGCCGGTCAAGCGCATCCTGCCCAAACAGCGCGGTTTGCAGGCTTGGAACAAGACGCAGGGTCGTGTCCATGACCGCGTTTGGCAGGCACATCCCAGTGCGGTGGCCACGGTCGCGGCCAACCGCGATCGTATCGCCCGCCTGCACCGCGCGGCCAATGCCTGCGGCCAGATGGGCACTGGCGGTGCCCAATATGTCGGCGGGTTCCAAGCCGCCGCCGACATGCAAATAGCCAAAGCCCCCGCGCGAGGGACTAATTTCCAGCCGGACGCCTTGGGGCAGCGCATGGCTTGCGCCCCAAACCAGCGGTGTGCCGTCCAGCGTGGCGCGCATATCTGCCCCGGTCAAAGCCACGCGCATACCCTGCGACGCACTCAGCGCGACCGCACCGCCCGCCAGTTCCAGCACCGCGCAAGTGTCGGGCTGGCCCAGCAGCGCGGCACCTTCGGCAAGGGCCAACAAATCCACCGCCCCCCCGCGCGATAAGCCCTGTGCCAAGAACCCCGTGCGGCCCTTGTCTTGCACCGTCACGCCGGGTGATGCGGTGTGGATGGTCAGGGCGCGGGTCATGTCAGCGCCTCTGCCACGGCACCACCATAGGGGGCCGCGCGCAGGCGGTCCAGATCGTCGGCGGGATGGAACAAGACTTCGTCACCGGGTCGCAGCAAGAACGGGTCCGCCGCGTCTGGTTGAAACAGGCGCAAACCGGTTTGCCCGATATGCCGCCAGCCAGTCGGTGTGCCTACCGAAAACACGATAAGCTGCCGGATCGCAACCACCAGCGCGCCTTGCGGCACCAAGGGCGTGAGCCCGGTTTGCCGGGGAATATTCCAGTTTTCGGGCAATTGGCCCAAATACGGCTGGCCGGGTGCAAAGCCAATGGTCTGCACCCGCACCGGAGATGCACAAAGCGTGGCGATCGCGTCGCCCTCGGATTGTGCGGCCAGCTCTGCCGCTTCTGCGAGTTGCGGGCCGCTATCCCCGCCGAACACAACAGGCACGCGCCACAGCCGTCGTCCGTCCGGCAAGGGTGCGTCATACCAGTCGCGGCTGGCCAGCAAAGTCGTCAGCCGCGCCCGCAAGCTGTCATGGTCGCAAGCCGCCAGATCAAACCGCAAAAACGCCGAGACAAGCGAGGTGGCGCATTCCGCCACGCCGGGCCAGCTTTCGCGCTCCAATGCTGCGCGAAAGGCCAGAGCCGCCCGATTCGCCCGCTCGTCGAGCCCGTCTGCAAAGCTGACCAGAAACCCATCCACACCCACGGTGCGGATGGCTGGGAAGCTTGCCTTTGCAGGGCTGTCAGTCTGGGTCATGGCCGTCATGGCATCGTCCTTATGCCTGATTTCTTGGCAATTTCGCAGCAATCGCGCGCCTCATATCAAAAACGTTGACAAAATGTCGATGTATTGTCAACGTTATATCACGCAGTCATCCAGAACTGTCTCCATCCACAACAGGGGCCCATTATGACCATTCGTTTTACCACCGCCGCCACGTTTTTTGCATTGGCCACCACACCCGCACTTGCCCAAACCGCATGGGACATGCCCACGCCGTATGGCGATAGCGTCTTCCACACGCAAAATATCATGGAATTTGCCGATGATGTGCGCGAGGGCACGGGCGGCAGCGTCGATATTACCGTTCATTCCGCAGGCTCGCTATTCGCGCATGGCCAGATCAAGGATTCTGTGCGCCGGGGGCTGGCGCCGATTGGCGAAATCCTGATGTCGCAGCTTGTGAACGAAAATCCGGTTTTCGGGGCCGACAGCATTCCGTTTCTGGCCGCCAGCTATGATGATGCAAGCGCGCTTTGGGATGCCTCACGCGAGGATGTCGCAGAGGCTTTGGCCGACCAAGGTCTGACGCTTCTGTTTGCTGTGCCCTGGCCCGGCCAGTCGCTTTACCTGCGTGAGGCTGTGACAGACCCCGCGCAACTGCAAGGCGTCAGCTTCCGCGCCTATAACAACGCCACCGAACGCATGGCGCAACTGCTGGACATGGTGCCAACACAGGTCGAAGCGGGCGACATTCCGACCGCCTTCAGCACCGGACGGATTGCGGGCATGATTACCTCGCCTTCGACCGGTGTGTCGTCGCAGGCATGGGATTATACGACCCATTACATTGATACACAGGCTTGGCTGCCCAAAAACATGGTCTTCGTGAACACTCGTGCGTTTGAAGCCCTGTCCGACGAGGAGCAGGCCGCCATTCTTGCCGCCGCAGAGACCGCAGAGGCGCGCGGCTGGGACCTGTCCGCCGCAGAGACCGCCGACAAGATCGCGGGTCTGGAAGCGGGCGGCATGACGGTGATGCAACCGTCTGAGGCACTGTCGGCCAAGCTGGCCGAAGTGGGCGAGGTGATGGTCAGCGAATGGCTGGAAACGGCGGGCGATGCCGGGGCTGCGATCATGACACGCTACCAAGGCGAATAAGCCAATACGGGCAGGGCCACGCGCCCTGCCCTTTTTCATGGGGGCTGCCATGCTGCGCCGAGTGCTTGACCGACTATATGCCACGGCCCTTGGGGCTGCCTGTCTGGCCATGATCGCCATCGCGGTGCTGGTCTTTGTGCAAATCATCGGTCGCATCATCGACCGCGCGCTGATCCTGTCGGGGGCGGACCCGCTGGGGCTGGCCATCCCATCATTGTCAGACTTTGGCGGCTTCCTGTTCGTCGCCGCCGCCACGCTGGCCCTGCCCTCGACCTTGCGCGCGGCGGGGCATGTGCGGGTCACATTGGCGCTGGCGCTGTTCGGCCCGCGCGTGGGGGCGGTTTTGACGGTTGCGGTTCTGGCCATTGCCTTGGGGCTTGCGGGCTTTGCCGCGTGGCATTCCGGCGTGCAGATGTGGGATTCGCTGGCATTCAACACCCTGTCTTTCGGGATGGTAAAAGTGCCCTTGTGGATACCCCAAGGCATTATGACGCTGGGCTTTGCCCTGCTCGCCCTGGCGGTGCTGGATGAGCTTGTTACGGCGCTCAGGGGCCAGACCCCCGCTTTCCGACTGGCAGAGGCCACGCGCAGCGACGGGGGCCACTGAGATGGATATCCTGACGCTTTCCATTATCCTTGTGGTCGTGCTGTTCGGCCTGCTGCTCTCGGGCCTGTGGGTTGGGTTCTCGCTGATGGCGGTGGCGCTGGTGGCGATGGAGTTGACCCGCCCCGGATTGGCAGGCGCGGTTTTTGCCACCAAAGTCTGGGGGTCGCTGAACATCTGGGATCTGACGGCCCTGCCCATGTTCATCTGGATGGGCGAAATCCTCTTCCGCTCGCGCCTGTCCTCGGACCTGTTCCGGGGGCTGGCCCCGTTCACGCGCCGCCTGCCGGGGGGCTTGCTGCATGCCAATATTCTGGGCTGCGCGCTGTTTGCCGCGGTGTCCGGGTCATCCGCTGCCACCACGGCCACCGTGGGCCGCATGTCGCTGCCGGAACTGAAAGCGCGCGGCTATGATGCGAATATCGCCATTGGCACGCTGGCGGGCGCAGGCACGTTCGGCTTTCTGATCCCGCCCTCGATCATCCTGATCGTTTACGGGGCAGCGACGGAACAAAGCATTGCGCGGCTGTTCTTGGCAGGCGTGCTGCCGGGGCTGATGCTGGCGGCGCTGTTCGCGGGCTATGTCATGATCTGGGCGCTGATGAACCGCGACCGCCTGCCCGCGCCAGACCCCGCCCCAAGCTGGGCCGAACGTTGGGACGCAATCCGCGCTTTAGGACCGACTGTGGCGCTGATCGTCGCCGTGATCGGCTCGATCTATGCGGGGCTTGCCAGCCCGACCGAAGCGGCGGTCATCGGCGTCGTGGGCGCGCTGCTGATTTCCGGCCTGTCGGGCGGTCTGGACATGGCCAGCGCGAAAGCCAGCCTAACGGGCGCCGCGATTACCACCTGCATGATTGCCTTTATCCTTGCGGGCGCGTCTTTCCTGACGGTCGCCATGGGCTACACGGGCATCCCGCGCCAGTTGGCGGCATGGATCGGCGAGCAAGGCTATTCGCAATTCGCGTTGCTGGCGGCGCTGTTGGTGTTCTTCATCGTGCTGGGGTTCTTCCTTGATGGCATTTCCATTGTCGTGCTGACCACATCCGTGATCCTGCCCATGGTCATGGCGGCGGGCATCGACCCGATCTGGTTCGGGGTGTTCCTTGTGCTGGTCGTGGAGATGAGCCAGATCACCCCGCCCGTGGGCTTTAACCTGTTCGTGTTGCAATCCATCACCGGGCGCGGCATCTTTCAGATCGCCCGCATGGCGCTGCCATTTTTCCTGATCTTGGTGCTTGCGACTGCCATTTTGTCCATATTCCCGGAGATTGCCCTGTGGCTGCCGAACACGATGCTGAACCGATAAAGCGCGTCGAAATTCCCGATATTGGCCCGGTGGTCAGTTCCGCGCATCTGGCCAATTCGTCGCTGCCGGCGCTGTCAGAGGTGGAATTTGCCCTGACCATGGCGAATAACGCCTATCACCGCTGGATGATGCGTTGCATGACCGCTGCGGGGTTGCCGGGACTGTCGCCGCTGGAAATATTGATCGTGCATCTGGTCAACCACCGCGACCGCGCGAAAACCCTGGCCGATATCTGCCTTGTGCTGAACGTGGAAGATACGCATCTGGCCAATTACGCCATCAAAAAACTGGACGGGCACGGGCTGGTTCAGGTGGGGCGCAAGGGCAAGGAAAAGACCATTGCCATAACCGAAAAGGGTGCAGCCCTTTGCACACGCTACGGCGAAATCCGCGAGGCGCTGGTGGTGCGCGCGGCACGCCAATTGGGCCATGACCCAGCCGATATAAGCCGCGTCGCAGCCCTGTTGCGCACGCTGTCGGGGGCCTATGACCAAGCGGCACGGGCCGCGGCGGCGTTATAGCGCATAAATGCTTGAACCCATGTGCGGGCTTCCCATTTATGAAAGGTCATTCATGAAAAGGGCTTGCCGATGTTCGATGCAAAACGACTTCTTGACCAAGTGATGGGGGCAGCACAAAGCGGCAACCTGGGCCAACTTGGCGCGCAGCTTGGTGGCGGTCAACCGCAAACCGGCGCACAGACCGGCGCACAGGGCCAGGGCGGCATGAATGCCGGTCAGCTTGCCACTGGGGCTTTGGCGGGCGGTGTTCTGGGCCTTCTGGTCGGCAACAAGAAAACCCGCAAGATGCTGGGCAAAGGTGCTGGCACCGCGCTGAAAGTGGGCGGCTTGGCGGCCATAGCCGCTGTCGCGTATACCGCCTATCAGCGCCGCAATTCGGCAGCACAAGCCCCGGCGGCACCACAGCAACCCATGCAACTGGCACCAGCGCAAAGCAGTTTCGCCCCCGCGCAAGCCGCAGGCGGGGAAAGCAATCTGGCCGAAGGTGTTTTGGTCGCGATGATACAGGGCGCCAAGGCCGATGGGCACATTGACGGTCATGAGCACCAGCGCATTTTCGCGCAGCTTGGCCAGATGGGTCTGGACCCGGACGGCAAAGCGTTCGTCATCGACGAATTGGCGCATCCCGTCGACATGGCGCGCGTGACACGTTACGCGACCAGCCCCGAAGTTGCCGCCGAACTGTATGCGGCCTCGTTGATGGCAATGGACCCCGATTTGCCGTCAGAGCGAGAGTATCTGGACAATCTGGCCCGCGCATTGGGAATAGATGCCGGATTGGCAAGGGAACTGGAAAACGCGGTCGCTGAAACGCGGTAAGCCAAGTTGGGCGTGGCCCGGCCACGCCCATGCTAGCCCGCTAGAGTATGTCGCGCAAAATTGGTTCCCGGTTTGCGCAAAAATGACCTGCGGCCCCAAAAGGTCAGAGTTCGCTGTATGAATGCCAAGGCACGCGACACGCTCTAGCGGGTGCTGAAGGGAATTTTCAGACCAAGCGTGGCAATATTGCTGTCTAACCCGTTGCCACGCACGGCCCGCATCTTGCCAAGGCCAAGCGACAGAGCAACGCGGTCTGTTACGCGGTAGTCGATCTCTGCACGCAGGCTGCCGACAATACCGCCCGCGACATTGACGCCACCGCCCCCGGCGGCCCCGATATGCCCTTCGAGAGAGACGGCCCAGCGCGGGTTGATATCAACTTGGTAGCCAAGGCCCAACAGCCCCACCGCATAGCCCGCGATCCCACCATGTAGCGCCGTCTGGCCATTGCCCGAAACATACAGGTTCTCGCCAAGGAAATAGTCGAAAGAGCTTTCCTGCATGACAACGAAACTGGCGGTATTGGCGTTGAGGAAATAGTTGCCGCCAGTCTGCTGCACCGAAATGCCGCCACTATAGGCCCAACGATTGGGTCGTTCGCCCAAGCCTGCATCGCCGCGCGTGCGGGCGAAATTACGCAGGATGGACAGCGACACGCCCGCCGCGCGGAAATCACCCGTGGGCGCGATAAGCCCGCCGACCGCCAGTTGCGCGTCAAGTTTGCGGGTGACAGGCAGGCTGACCCCTGCCGCCGCCTCTAGCAACGGTCCGGCGCCCGTGTCGACCTCTCCGCCCCCACCAAACCCGACCCCGCCTTCAACGAAAAGCGTGGCGGGCCCAAGTGCGAAATTGCGTCGTAGCCCGGCCATGACCTGCATGTATCCCTGTGCCCCAGAGGCCGCCCCCGCCGCGCCCAAGCTGAGTTGCGTGTTCCGGCCAAGACCGAACAGCGCGCGCGCGCCCACAAGCGCCACGCGGTCTTGCGGCTGGCCCGCGCGGTTCAGAACGCCACTTGGCGCGACCATACCCGTAATCGTGCCACCGGCTGCATCAAGCTGGGCATCCCAGCCACCCGGTGCCTGTTTGCCGATCTGCCGACGCAGGCCGATCCCAAAGGCCGGGCCGTCAATCGGCGCGCCGTCAATGCTTATCCAAGACCCGGTCAACTGCACCGCCCAAGAATCGGCAATCTGGTAATCCAGCGCCAGACCGGCCCGGATCATGGTGCCATCGCCGATGACCTGTGACGCCCCGCCGCCGCCGCCGATAAACCCCGAGGCCGCGAGCGAAAGGCCCTTGGACAAGGGCATACGCGCCACACCTTCGAACCCCCAGAAAAACGCGCCGCCCGCATCGCCCTGAACCGCCGAGTAAAAACTTTGCCCAAAACTTAGATTATCGGTGAATTGATACCCGACATAGATGCGGTTCAACCCTTCGATCAGGGTTTGCGGCGAAGACAACTGCTCGAACCCGGTTTCAAAACTAAGGGTCTGTGCCGCAACAGGCTGGGCGACGATGCCGGCACAAAAGGCTGTTGCCAGCGCCAGCGTGCGGCCTTTGCGTTTTCCAATGGCGCATGTTGAGAATTGGGACGTCATGAGCGTTCCTCGAGCTACGGTAATGACGAGTCAGAGGTAATCCAACAGTTGAACCACACTGTGCATAAAGCACCATTGTCATTTGGCCTAGCCCTGCACCGCCGGTTTCTTGAGTCTGTGCTGAGATTCAACGGCAACGGCCGAAATTCACGCAAAAGCCCCGCGTGACCGGCTGATCGCGCGGGGCTTGTTTCGGCCAGCTTGGTGTTTAATCCTCGAATTCGACCAGCAGATCCTTGGCTTCGATCTGCGCGCCGGGCTGGACATGGACGGCCTTCACCACCGCATCGCGGTCGGCGTGCAAGCCGGTTTCCATCTTCATGGCCTCGATCGTCAGCAGCAGGTCGCCTGCCTTGACCTTCGCCCCGGCCTTGGCGGCCACAGTGGCGACAGCCCCCGGCATGGGCGCACCAACATGGGCCGGGTTAGACGCATCTGCCTTAAGCCGTTGCGCGGTCTTGGCGGCAACTTCGCGGTTGGCGATACGCACCGAACGGGGCTGACCGTTCAACTCGAAGAACACCTTCACCTCGCCATCATCACCGGTTTCGCCAACAGTGATAAGCCGGATTTCCAGCGTCTTGCCGGGGTCTATCTCTGCCGAGATTTCCTCGCCCGGTTCCATCCCGTAGAAGAAGGTCCGCGTTGGCAAGGTCCGCACCGGGCCATAGATGCGGTGGCGCCCCATGTAATCCAGGAACACCTTGGGATACATCAGGTAGCCGTTCAGGTCTTCGTCATCGATCTTGAAGCCATCAAGGTCTTCGATCAGCTTGGCGCGCACCGCTTCCAGATCGACCGGGTCCAGATGTTTGCCGGGGCGGTCGGTGATCGGCGTGTCGTCTTTCAGCACCTTGCGTTGCAGCGCATCGGGCCAGCCACCAGGGGGTTGGCCCAGATTGCCTTTCATCATGTCTACAACGGAATCCGGGAAGCTGACATCCTTGGCGGGATTTTCCACGTCGTCGCGCTTCAAGCCTTGGCTCACCATCATCAGCGCCATGTCGCCAACCACTTTCGACGATGGCGTGACCTTGACGATATCGCCGAACATCTTGTTCACATCGGCATAGGTCTGGGCGACTTCGGGCCAGCGTTCTTCCAACCCTAGGCTGCGCGCTTGCGCTTTCAGATTGGTGAACTGACCTCCGGGCATTTCGTGCAAATACACCTCGGAGGACGGCGCCTGCTGCGCGCTCTCGAATGCGGCATATTGCAGGCGGACCTGCTCCCAGTAATCCGAAATCTGCCGGATCGCGCCCATGTCTAGCCCCGTATCGCGCTCGGTAAAGCGCAGAGCTTCGACAATGGACCCAAGCGTCGGCTGGCTGGTATTGCCCGAAAACGCATCCATCGCGGCATCTGCGGCATCGACCCCCGCTTCGGCGGCGGCCAGAATGGTTGCGCCCGCAATGCCCCCGGTGTCATGCGTGTGGAAATGGATGGGCAGGCCCACCTCTTCCTTCAGCGCCTTGATAAGGATGCGCGCGCTGGCGGGTTTCAACAGCCCCGCCATGTCCTTCACGCCCAGCACATGTGCGCCTGCATCGCGCAACTCCTTGCCCATCTGGACATAGTATTTCAGGTCGTATTTCGCGCGGTCAGGGTTCAGGATGTCACCGGTATAGCAAACCGTGCCTTCGCAGACCTTGTTTGCCTCTATCACTGCATCCATGGCAACGCGCATGTTTTCAACCCAGTTCAGGCTGTCGAACACTCGGAACACATCGACCCCGCTGGTTGCGGCTTGCTTGACGAACGCCTGCACCACGTTGTCGGGGTAATTGGTGTAACCCACCCCGTTGGACGCACGCAGCAACATCTGTGTCATCAGATTGGGCATGGCCGCGCGCAGGTCGCGCAGGCGCTGCCACGGGCATTCCTGCAAGAAGCGATAGGCCACATCGAACGTCGCGCCGCCCCAGCATTCCATGCTGAACAGGCCCGGCATCATTTGCGCATAAGAGGGGGCCACGCGGATCATGTCGATAGAGCGCATGCGCGTGGCCAGCAGCGACTGGTGCCCATCGCGCATGGTGGTGTCGGTCAGCAGCAGTTTCTTCTGCGCCGCCATCCAGTCGGCCACGGCCTGCGGGCCTTGCTCGTCCAGAATTTGGCGGGTGCCGCGCGGCGGCTCTTCGGTCGAAACCTTGGGCGCAACCGGGTCTTTCAGCCCGGCAGGCGGCAAAGCGCGGCCCTTGGTTTCGGGATGCCCGTTGACTGTAATGTCCGCGATATAGGTCAGAACCTTGGTGCCCCGGTCGCGGCGCTTGCGGAAGTTGAACAGTTCATCCGTGGTGTCGATGAACTTGGTCGTATAAGTATCGTTCAGAAAGGTCGGATGTTTCAGCAGGTTCTCGACAAAGGCGATATTGGTGCTGACCCCGCGAATGCGGAATTCGCGCAAGGCGCGGTCCATCCGCGCGATGGATTCTTTCGGCGTTGGCGCCCAAGCCGTGATCTTGACCAGCAGCGAGTCGTAATATCGCGTAATCACGCCGCCCGCATAGGCCGTACCGCCATCCAGACGGATGCCCATGCCGGTGGCAGAGCGATATGCGGTCAGGCGGCCATAATCGGGGATGAAGTTGTTGAGCGGGTCTTCGGTCGTAACGCGGCATTGCAGCGCGTGGCCCGATAGGGTCACGTCGCCCTGTGACGGCGTGCCGGTGGCCTCGGACAGATGCGCCCCTTCGGCGATACGGATTTGCGCTTTCACAATGTCGATGCCGGTCACTTCTTCGGTAACGGTATGTTCGACCTGAACGCGGGGGTTCACTTCTATGAAATAGAACTTTTCATCGTCCATATCCATCAGGAATTCGACGGTGCCCGCGTTTTGATAGCCCACGGCGCGGCCAATCTTCAGGCCAAGCTCGCACACTTCGGCGCGTTGAGCTTCGGTCAGGTAAGGGGCTGGCGCGCGTTCAACCACCTTCTGGTTGCGGCGCTGCACGGTGCAGTCGCGTTCATAAAGATGATACAGGTTGCCATGCGTATCGCCCAGAAGCTGCACTTCAACGTGCCGCGCGCGCTGGATCATCTTTTCCAGATAGCCTTCGCCATTGCCAAACGCAGCCTCTGCCTCGCGGCGGCCTTCACGGACCTTGGTCTCGACCTCATCCTCGGACAGGATCGGACGCATCCCGCGCCCGCCGCCGCCATGGCTGGCTTTCAACATAAGCGGAAAGCCCACCTCGCGGGCCATGGCCTTCACGGCTTCCATATCGTCGCCCAGCACTTCGGTGGCGGGGATGACTGGCACGCCCGCCGCAATCGCCACTTGCCGCGCGCTGGCCTTGTCGCCCAAAGCGCGCATGGTTTCGGCTTTCGGCCCGATAAAGGTGATCCCGTTGGCCACGCAAGCATCTATCAGGTTGGGGTTTTCAGACAGCAGACCGTAGCCCGGATGCAGCGCATCCGCGCCGCTGGCCTTGGCGACCCGAATGATCTCATCAATCGACAGATAGGCGGCAACCGGCCCCATCCCCTCGCCAATGCGGTAGGCTTCATCCGCTTTGAAGCGGTGCAGCCCCAATTTGTCTTCTTCGGCATAAACCGCGACGGTGCGTTTGCCCAATTCGTTGGCGGCACGCATGATGCGGATGGCGATTTCACCACGGTTGGCGACGAGGATTTTCTTGAAGTCGGCCATTTCGGTCCTTTCCGGAGAGGTATGGCTAATTTTATTGCGTGTATTAGACAGATTATTGCGCGCAGGTAAAGCGGCTGTGAGCCTTCGTTACATTTCGTCGCGCCTGTCAGTGTCTTGTGCAAGCTGACTTGCGACCTGTTCGGGGCGGGTCGCGCCCATCTGCACCATATTGGCGATCAGATCGTCATGCAGGATCGTTGCCAATTGATCGGCTCCCCGCTCTCCAAGCGCGCCCAGCGCATAATGCCAGCCGCGCCCGAGCATGGTGAAACTCGCGCCACAGGCCTGCGCGCGCAGCACATCAAGGCCAGATTCCACGCCGCCATCGTAGATCAGCGGCATATCCGGCCCAAGCGCCGCGCGTATGTCGCGCAAGGCATCCAGAGATGCTGGCGCCCCGTCAAATTGCCGCCCACCATGGTTTGACACCCAGATCGCATCGGCACCCACTTCGTGCAGTTGCTGCGCATCGGCCGGGTCCATCACGCCCTTAATGACCAATGGCCCCTCCCACAGGTCACGCACCGCGCGGACATACTCCCAATCTGGAGCGGCGCGCAACAAGTAGCCCGGATGCGCTGTGGACGGTGCATTGCCGTCCAGCTTAAGATACTCCTCCATCAACCGCAGACGTGGCGTGCCTGCGCGCAAGGTTCCCAGCGCCCAAGCCGGACGCTGCGCTACCTGCCACAGCATGGACGGTGTCAGCTTGGGGGGAATAGCCAGTTGCGCGCGCAACTGGCGTTCGCGCCGCGAGGGGCCGGGCAGATCGACCGTCAGCACCAGCACGCGAAAGCCCGCGTTGCGCGCGCGTGTCAGAATATCGGCGCGAATGCCCGCGTCTTTCGGCGGATAAAGCTGGAACCACCCCATATCGCCCGCAACCGGGCCGATGGTTTCGGGGGTTTGCGTGGCAACCGTGCTGAGAGTGTAGGGAATGCGCCGCGCTTGCGCCATGCGCGCCAAGGCGGCTTCGGCCCCCGGCCAGATCAACCCCGACATGCCCACGGGGGCCACGCCCACGGGCATGGCGTAGTCAGTTCCAAGCAGATGGGTGGTCAGGTCCGGCGCGATCGGCCCGCGCAGGATGGCGGGTCGGAACAGCACCCGTTCCAATGCCTTACGGTTTCGAGGCTTCACAGACTCGCTGCCCGTCGCGCTGTCCAGATACTCCCACACAAACCACGGCACGCGCGCTTTGCAGGCCGCTTTGAGGTCGGACAGTGCCGGGAATTTTAGGGTCTGGTCCATGGGGCGCATAAAACGCGGGGAACGGCGAATTGTAAACCGGGACAGTTGCGGCCTGTCGCGGCACAGCGCATGCAGCGACGTTAACACGCCCTGAGGTCGCGCGATCATACGACTTGCTAACCATGTGCCCCGGCTTTGCTTGATCCCGGCAGCAGCAAGCGTTAACCTTTTGTTAACCTTTGTTAACGAAAGCGACCCGATGGGCGAAGTCGAATTTGCCGCGCTGCTCTGCGCCTTCCTTGGCGGCAGCGAGGCCGAAACACGCCAATATTTCGATACTTATGAGATGAAACGCCATGTCCGGGTGGATTGCGAAACCGACCGACATGTGATCGAGGTCGCGCTTGATGGCACATCTTCAGCTCGTGACAGCGTGCATCAGGCACTTTTCGCCGCGCATCTGACTGGCAAAGACCCCGCTGTCATCATGATTGACCGTGACGGCTTTGTAGGCCGTTTCGAATATGAGATGCGCCCGGTCACGCAGGCCGCCGGTGTGACCTATATCCGCTGCGCCGAAAATGTGATCCTGCGTTGGGCGGCAACGTCTGGCTTGCGTGACATGCCACGCGATCTGCGGATGGATGACATCCCAACGGCCGGAAACAGCGCAGCTCTTTGCGATCTGCGGGCGCTTGGTGCAGAGAACAGCGCGACACTGTTCTAGGATCATGCAAATTCTCTGGAACAATCCTTGAACATTGGGTTTAATTCCAGTCGCCACCGCGCTAGAGTTTCCGCCATGTCCGACTTCAACACCGACCTGCCCCTCTCTGCCCGCGCCATGGCTGCGCGCCCCGCGCCCTATCTGGACGGGCTGAACCCCGCGCAACGCGAGGCCGTGGAAACCCTTGACGGCCCGGTGCTGATGCTGGCGGGCGCAGGCACCGGCAAGACCAAGGCGCTGACCGCGCGCATCGCGCATCTGCTGACCACCGGGCGCGCGTTCCCGTCGCAAATTCTGGCTGTGACCTTCACCAATAAAGCCGCGCGAGAGATGAAACTGCGCGTCGGCGGCTATCTTGGCGACGCGGTCGAGGGGATGGCGTGGATGGGCACATTCCATTCCATCAGCGCCAAGCTGCTGCGGCGCCATGCCGAATTGGTGGGGCTGAAATCCAGCTTCACGATTCTGGACATGGACGACCAGTTGCGGCTGATAAAGCAAATCCTGTCCGCCGCTAATATTGACGAAAAACGTTGGCCCCCGCGCTTGCTGGCCAACATCATCGACCAATGGAAGAACCGCGCATGGACACCGGAACAGGTGCCGTCGTCCGAGGCCAGCGCCTTCGACAATCGCGGAACCGAGTTTTACGCCGCCTATCAGGACCGGTTGAAAACCCTGAACGCCTGCGACTTTGGCGATTTGCTGCTGCATTGCGTGACCATCTTCCAACAGCACCCCGATGTGCTGCAAGACTACCAGCGCCGCTTCAAATACATTCTGGTGGACGAATATCAGGACACCAATGTCGCCCAATATCTATGGCTGCGGCTGCTGGCGGCAGGGCACAAGAATATCTGCTGCGTGGGCGATGATGACCAGTCCATCTATGGCTGGCGCGGGGCCGAAGTGGGCAATATCCTGCGGTTCGAGCGTGATTTTCCGGGCGCAAAAGTGGTGCGGCTGGAACAGAATTACCGTTCCACCCCGCATATTCTGGCCGCTGCGGGGCAAGTCATTTCCGGCAATCAGGACCGCTTGGGCAAAACACTCTGGACCGAAGCGCAATCGGGCGAAAAACTCCGCCTGATCGGCCATTGGGACGGCGAGGAGGAAGCGCGCTGGGTGGGCGAGCAGATCGAAGATCTGCAACGCGGCACGCGCGGGCTGGCCCCGTACAATCTGGAACAGATGGCGATCCTTGTGCGGGCCAGCCACCAGATGCGCGCCTTTGAGGACCGGTTTCTGACCATCGGCCTGCCTTACCGCGTCATCGGCGGCCCGCGCTTTTATGAGCGGATGGAAATTCGCGATGCGATGGCCTATTTCCGGCTGGCCGTCAGCCCCGGCGATGATCTTGCCTTCGAGCGCGTGGTCAACACCCCCAAGCGCGGCTTGGGCGACAAGGCGCAACAGACCATCCAACGGATTGCGCGCGCCCATGATGTGCCGCTGATCCAAGGGGCCGCTCTGGCGATAGAGGCGGGCGAGATCAAGGGCCGTGGCGCCGGACAATTGCGCGCGTTTCTGGAAGGGGTGGACCGCTGGCACCGGGCTGTTCTGGGGCTTGGGCTGGTGCCCGAAGATGATGCACTGATAGAGACCGTCGGGGATGATACGCCCGGCAGCCATGTCGAGTTGGCCGAGCATATCCTTGAAGAATCCGGCTACACCGAAATGTGGTTGAACGACAAGACCCCCGAAGCACCAGGGCGGTTGGACAACCTGAAAGAACTGGTCAAGGCACTGGAGAATTTCGAGAACCTGCAAGGGTTTCTGGAACATGTGGCGCTGGTCATGGACAATGACAGCGACGGGGCCGAGGACAAGGTCAGCATCATGACGCTGCATGGCGCCAAGGGTCTGGAATTTCCCGCCGTGTTCCTGCCGGGATGGGAAGACGGGCTGTTTCCGTCGCAACGCTCCATGGATGAGAGCGGGCAAAAGGGTTTGGAAGAAGAGCGCCGCTTGGCTTATGTCGGCATCACCCGCGCCGAGCAGCTTTGCACCATCAGTTTTGCCGCGAACCGGCGGGTATATGGGCAATGGCAGTCGCAACTTCCCTCGCGCTTTGTCGATGAACTGCCCGGCGATCATGTCGAGGTGCTGACGCCGCCGGGGCTTTATGGCGGTATCGGCGCTGGCTTTGGCGGCACGGGGTTTGGCAGCGCGGTCGAAGAGCGCGCGTCGAAGGCCGATGTTTACAACTCACCCGGTTGGCGGCGGTTGCAAACCGCCGAGCGCAGCCAGCCAAAGCTGGTGCATGGCACGGTTGTTCCCGATTTCGAGGAAGGCGCGCGCGTTTTCCACCAGAAATTCGGCTATGGGCGCGTGGTGTCCGTGGATGGTGACAAGTTGTTTGTCGAGTTCGAGAAATCCTCGCCCCGGCACGTCATGGCGGCCTATTTGCAAGAGGCCGATGCGGCGGCGGGGGATGTGCCGTTTTGAAGAGCGGTTCACGTTCCGAGCGCAATCGGCTGGCCGCGGACTGTCGATCTGACGCCTGAGTAATAGCACTTTATGCCAGCCAAATCCGAAAAACGGGTGCGCTGTGCGGTTTGCCTAGCCAAATCGGCAGGCCGTGGGACGGCCAGCCGATTGCGCGGCGGGCTACGCCCTTGTTCCGCGCTATGCTATGCCTGTTTCGCCTCTCGTCGCATATGCAGCCGATACAGCAGAGGCGCGGCCAGCCTGTCATAAACCAGCCCGACTGCATGGCGCAGACCCGGCAGCGCGACCAGCTTGGCAAGCCAGCGCCAACGCGGCAAGGCTTGCCATATCAGCAAAAAGGCCGGAAAGCCCGACAGGATTTCGCCGTCGTGCCGCGCATGCAGGCGGCGGATGGCTTGGTCGGTGCTGATGCCCCAATCTTGCAATGGTGCCGTATTCAGGTCGGTAAACTGCAAATCTGCCCCTGTCGCAGCGGCGCGCGCGCTGTAATGCGCGATCTCTGCGGAACAAATCGGGCAGCGCCCGTTATAAAGTATCTCTGTCATGGTCGATAGATAGCGCCCTGCCCGGCCCGCTCAAGCCGCGCCCTTGGGCCACGGTGTCGCATGGCGGTCATAGGGCGACCAATCCTCGATGTCTGGGTAGAACTGCCGCCGCCACGCGCGCACTTTCGGGTCCATGAAGCGCCGCCACAAGGGCGGAACCATCGCAAGCGTGGTCAGCGCCGGGTAGCCATAGGGCAGTTGCGGGGCATCTTCCCGCGCATATGTTTGCAGCAGCGGAAAGCGGCGGTCGGGCTTGAAATGGTGGTCGGAATGACGTTGCAGGTTTATCATCAACCAGTTCGACGCCTTGTGCGACGCATTCCAGCTATGATGCGGGCGGACAGGTTCGTATTTGCCATCGCCCAAGTAACGGCGCGTTAACCCATAGTGTTCGATATAGTTGGTCAATTCCAACTGCCATATTGCGATCAGCGCCTGCCATGCAAACAGGACCACACCCCACCAACCAGCGATACTGAAGGCCAATGCCAGCATGCCCCCTTGCAACGCCGCATAGCGCCAGAACGGGTTTGACCAGTGCCATGCCGAAACCCCCTTACGCGCCAGCATCGCGGCTTCGGCCCGCAGCGCCGATCCGGGGCAATCGCGCAACACGCGCCAGAAATAGGCCTGAAACCCCTCGCCCATGCGGGCGGTGACAGGGTCGCGCGGCGTGCCGACATAACGGTGGTGGACTTGCAGATGCTCTGACCGGAAATGGCTGTAAAGCACTGACGCTAATAGCAAATCCCCAAGCCAGCGTTCCAGCTTGGGTTTCTGGTGCATCAATTCATGGCTGTAGACGATCCCGATCACCCCGGACATGACACCCACGCCAAACATCAGCGACAGTTCTTCAAACCAATGCAGATGGTCGGTCGCCGCGATCCACCACAGAGCGCCGAAGATGACCGCGAATTGCACAGGGAACCAGACAAGCGTGATCGCGCGATACCAGAACAAGTCTTTCAGCGGGGTTTGCGTGTCGGGATTATCAAGGTTCAGCCCGGTGACGAAATCCATCGCGGTGAAGACGCCCCAACCGTAAAGCGGCATCAGCAGCAACCACCAGCCACCATAGACAGCCGCGATCACGATCAGCGGCACAAAGCCCATGCTTGCCCAAAACGGCATCGCGGCGGAAAAACGGCGGAACTGGTCTGGTGTCACACTGGGAACCCTTTGGCTATGCGCAATAAATAGCGCAAATCGCGCGCGCTGACAGCCCCCGACGGGTGCGGCATCACGCGCCCAGTTCCGACGCGGCCAAGGCATGGGCCTTGCGCATAAGCGTGGGCAGATCGCGCGGGTTAAATTGGGTATCGGGGATAAAATGACCCGGTGCGTCTATCGGCAAGAGAGCCACCCGCAGCGACAGACGTAGATGGAAATGGGTGAAGGTGTGGCGGACCTCTTCTTCCAACGCACGCCAATCGGCCGGAATGGGTGGGCTTTCAACCAACCCACCCTCGGCCCAACCCGTTCCCGGCCAGCCCAATGTGCCGCCCAGCAAGCCCTTGGGTGGGCGGCGCTCCAGCAACCACGCACCATCTGAACGCCGCCCTATATAGGCAATCCCAAAGCGCACGGGCTTGGCGGCTTTCGGTGTTTTGCGCGGCAAAGTCGGCGCTGTGCCGCTCGCGCGCGCGGCACATGGCCCGCGCCACGGACAGATGCCACAAGCCGGGTTGCGCGGTGTGCAAATGGTCGCGCCAAGGTCCATCACGGCTTGCGCGTAGTCGCCGGGACGCTGCACAGGCGTCAGCCGCGCGGCATAGTCGGTCAGCACCGGCTTGGCGGCGGGCAAGGGCGTGTGGTCATTGAATATGCGCGCCATAACGCGCTCTACATTGCCGTCGAGCACGGTTTCCGGGCGGTCAAACGCAATCGCCGCAATCGCAGCAGAGGTATAGGGACCAATGCCGGGTAATTCCTGCAACCCCGCGCGCGTCTTTGGAAAGCCACCCTGCGCCGCAACGGCGCGAGCGCATTTCAGCAGGTTGCGCGCGCGGGCGTAATATCCAAGCCCCGCCCACTCGGCCATGACATCGGCATCATCCGCAGCCGCAAGCGCCTCGACATTAGGCCAGCGCGTTGTAAAGCGGTGGAAATATTCTTTCACGGCGGCCACAGTAGTTTGTTGCAACATCACCTCTGACAGCCAGACACGATACGGGTCAGCCTTGCCCCCATCAGGTGGCACACGCCAAGGCAACACGCGCGCATGACGGTCATACCAAGCCAACAGCTCCGCTGCCATCTGCGAATAAGCACTCTCGTCACGCATGTTTGACGATCCACCCCCAAGAAAAACCGCGCGCCCCTCTGGCCACGCGCGCCCATAAGGATAAACTGCGCCGCACAGGAGACAAACGCAATGCCACCCAGAACCGAGCGTCGCATGCGCGGGTTTCAGCCCGCCGCCAGCTTGCTTGGCCCACAAATTCGCAAAGTGGGCGAAGCGCGCGGCTTTGCCGTGTCGCGCCTGCTGACGCATTGGGCCGAAATCGCGGGGCCGGACATTGCCGCCTGCGCGCGGCCCGTCAAGATTGGCTATACCAAGGGCGGGTTCGGGGCCACGCTGACATTGCTGACCACTGGCCCTGCCGCGCCCATGGTGCAGATGCAACTTCCTCGCCTGCGCGACAAGGTCAATGCCTGCTACGGTTACAACGCGATTTCCCGCATTACGATTACCCAGACCGCCCCCACCGGATTTGCCGAAGGGCAAGCGCACTTCACACATGCGCCGAAAGTGCCACCCAAAGCGCCTGATGCCCGCGTTGTGGCGACCGCGCAGGCTGTTACCAGCGGCGTGACCGACGAAAGCTTGCGCGCCGCGCTTGAACGTCTGGCCACGAATGTCCTAAGCAAACACGAGCGAACACAAGGAAAGACCTGATGAACAAATTCATCCTGCCAGCCATTGCCATTGTCGCAGCCCTTGGCGCGGGCGGTTGGTGGTATTCCAGCCAATCCACGCCGACCCCGACCGCAACAGGCAGCGGCGTGGAAAGCGCAAGCCCCGTGCAATCGCATGAACTGGATTTTCCGCTGGGCAACCCGGATGCAACGGTCACCGTGGTGGAATATTCGTCCTTCACCTGCCCGCATTGCGCGACCTTCAACCAAGGCCCGTATGAGCAGTTGAAGGCCGATTTCATCGATACGGGGCGCATTCAATATATCAAGCGCGAAGTATATTTTGACCGCTATGGCCTGTGGGCCGGGATGGTCGCGCGCTGCGGTGGGGGCGAGCGCTATCATGGCATTGTCGAGATGCTGTATGACCAGCAGAGCGAGTGGGCGGGCGCGAATGACCCCGCGCAAGTGGCCGCGAACCTGCGCCGCTTGGGCCGTCAGGCCGGCATGAATGACGCGGAACTCAACGCCTGCCTGGAAGATGCGGACACCGCTCTGGCACTGACCGAATTTTACCAGGCCAATGCAGAGGGTGACAATATCCGCGCGACGCCCACATTCATCATCAACGGGCAGAGCTATCAGAACATGCCCTATGACGAATTTGCCCGCGTTCTGACCGAAAAGCTGGGCGGCTAAGCCTTATGCCGGGACCGTTGCAAGGGCTGCGCGTAATAGAATTGGCGCGCATCCTGGCCGGGCCATGGGCGGGACAGACGCTGGCCGATCTGGGTGCAGAAGTTATCAAGGTCGAAGCGCCCGAGGGCGACGACACCCGCCGCTGGGGGCCGCCCTTCGTAACCCGACAGGATGGCACCCAAGAGGCCGCTTATTTCCATGCAGCAAACCGGGGCAAGGCGTCGGTCACAGCCGATTTCCGCACGGAAGACGGCCGCGCCAAGGTGCGCGCGCTGGTGGTGGATGCCGATATCCTGATCGAGAACTTCAAAGTCGGGGGCTTGGCCAAGTTCGGGCTAGACTACGCAAGCCTTGCTGCACTGAACTCGCGGCTGATCTATTGCTCGATCACCGGCTTTGGACAGACCGGGCCTTATGCGCATCGCGCCGGGTATGATTACATCATTCAGGGCATGTCGGGGCTGATGTCCATCACCGGGCCGGATGATGGCCCGCCCTATAAGGTTGGTGTAGCGGTGACGGATATCATCACCGGCATCTATGCCAGCACTGCCATTCTTGCCGCCGTGCAAGACCGCCACCGCACCGGACGTGGGCAGCATATCGACATGGCGCTGATGGATTGCGCGGTGTCGATCATGGCCAATCAGGCGATGAACTACCTGGCGACGGATATTGCGCCGCGACGGTTGGGGAACTTCCACCCCAATCTGGCACCCTATCAGGTCGTGCCCTGCTCGGATGGCCATATCATCATCGCCACCGGGAATGACGGGCAATATCAGCGGCTTTGCGCGCTTCTGTCGCGTCCCGATCTGGCACAAAACGCTGATTACGCCACCAATGCCGACCGCGTGGCCCGCCGCACAGCCCTGTCAGACGCGCTCTGCGCAGAAACCTCCGCCTGGACCCAATCGGCGCTTCTGGCAGCTTGCGAAGCACAGGGCGTTCCCGCCGGGCCGATCAATGACATGGCAGAGGTGTTTGCCGACCCCCAAGTGCAGGCGCGGGGGCTGGCGCTTGATATGGACGGGTTGAAAGGCGTGCGCTCGCCCTTTCAATTCGCAGATGCCCCTGCCGCTCGCGCCGCGCCAACGCTGGGTCAGGACGACTAGCGCATGTCGCGCAAAAGTGGTTTCCGGTTTTGCGCAAAAAAACATGCGGCCTCAGAAGCTTCGAGCATGTCGCGTGCATGCGAATGAACGCGACATGCTCCAGGACTACATCCCCTCACCGAACTTGTCGGCGACCAGGGCCGCCAGGGCATCCATGACCTCGGCCTCGTCCGCGCCGGAGATCTTCACCGTGATGGATGTGCCGCGCGATGCCGCCAGCATCAACAAGCCCATGATGGAATCTCCCGGCACGCTCATGCCGTCTTTCATCACCACGACATCTGCGCCGAACCGCTCAACCACTTCCACGAATTTCGCAGATGCGCGCGCGTGAAGCCCTTTTTCGTTCACGATTTCAAGGTCTTGTTCAATCATGCAGCCTGTCGTCCATGTCTTGTCAATTGCCCAGCTCTATGGAGTTTATGTATTTGCGCCCCGACTCCAATGCCGCGGCCGTGGCTTCTGGCAAAGGCAGCTCACGCGATTTCGCCAGCTTGATAAGCATTGGCAGATTTGCCCCATACAATATCCGACGGTTTGGCGAAGCACAGGCCGGCAAGGACAGGTTAGAGGGCGACCCACCGAACATATCCGTTACTACCACCGTGCCGGCCCCCGTATCGACGGCTTCCGCAGCGGCGGTAATTTCGTTTTGTTTGGTGCCGCGATCATGGTCATACTCTATCGACACCGCCACCATGCCGGATTGTTTGCCGATCACATGCTCGATCGCTGCCAGATATTCGCGCGCCAAGCCGCCATGTGCGACGATCACGATCCCGATCACGCCCTAACCCTACCCATTCGCCGAGGCTTCGACCCCGGCCTTGCGTTCCAGTTCCCTATGTCGTTTAGACACGCGCCATGGCCCTCGTGCAAGTGCATTCGCCAGTTTTTCCGCCATTGCAACAGAGCGATGTTGCCCACCAGTGCAGCCAAGCGCCACCATAATGAGCGGTTTTCCCTGTTCGGCGAATTCCGGCAGAAGGCTTTCTACCAAAGCGTGCATCTTGTCGAAAAACGGAAGCGCGCGCGCATCCTGCATGATGAATTCGGCAACTGCCGGGTCGCGACCGTCGAAACTGCGCAACTCTGGCTGCCAATGCGGATTGTTCAGAAATCGGCAGTCGAACACCATGTCCACCCCGCGCGGGATGCCGCGCTTGTAGGAAAAGGACTGCACCTGAACCCCCATTGCCACACGGCCTTGCGGGGCAAAAAGCTGCACGATCTCTGCGCGCAGATCATGCGGGCTGAGGCCCGAGGTGTCGATCAGCATGTCGGCGCGGCTACGGACCGTCTTTAACAGCCGGGTTTCCAGCGCAATCCCATCGGCAGGCGGCAAATCCGGGCGCAAGGGGTGACGGCGGCGGGTTTCCGCGAAGCGCCGGATCAAGGCATCCTCCGAGCAATCCAGATAGAGCAGGTCAAAACTTGTGTCAGGCAGGCTTGCAAGGGCTTCGACCAGCGTCAGCAGCGCATCGACAGAGAAATCACGGTTGCGCGTGTCAAGCCCAAGGGCCAATGGGCGTTCCAGCCGAGCACGGACAAGGCGCGGCACCAGCGAAGACGGCATGTTGTCAATCGCCTCGAAGCCTATATCTTCCAGAGCCTTGAGCGCCGTGCTGCGCCCCGACCCGGACGGCCCCGTGACCAACACCAGCCGCGGCGGAATTTGGGAAGGGTTGCCTTGGTCGCTCATGTCGCGCGCTCGTGCTGTGCCATCCACGCTTGTCCCAACATGTATTGCCGAAGTCCAGCCGCAACAGCCCCATGGCCGGGAAGATGCAGACACGGCAGGCGCACGCCAAGCACATGGTGCCACCGCGGCGCAGGCAGACGGTCTTGTGCGGAACTATCCATGTCGACCCATGCGACGACTGGCGCTTGCTTAAGATATGCCACGGGTAGCAGACCAACGCCGCGCCACTCTATCAACCCGGCAATGGCCGGAGGGGCTGTGGCGATCAACTGACCGCTTTCGGCATGCAACACGGTCTGATCGTCACTGACCAAGTGTGCGCCCATGGCCAATAATTCCAGCGCCAGCGCAGATTTTCCAAGGCCAGACCGCCCGGAAAGCACCAAGGCACGCGGGCCAACGGGTAGATCGAATGCTACGGTGCTGGCATGAACCGTCACCCGCTCCATAATCAGAGCGGCAGGCCCACGACAAAGCGCGCGCCAAGTGGTGGGCTGTCGGGATCAGCGTCGGGCAGGCGGATATTCTCTGCCCAGATAACGCCCTGATGCGCCTCGACGATCTGCTTCGAGATCGCAAGACCCAGTCCCGAATGATTGCCGAATTGTTGCACCGGACGTTCCGAATAGAAGCGCTTGAACACTTTTTTCAAGGCGTTATCGGGGATGCCCGGCCCAGTATCCTCTACAACGACCAGCACCCGGTCAGCGCGTTTGCGCGCCCAGACGCGGACCGCGTCACTATCTTCGCAAAACGAGATCGCATTCGTAATGAGATTGACAAAGACCTGCGCCAAGCGGGATTCCAAACCGGTGACCATGATCCGTTCACCCGGCAAAAGCTTGACGAATTCGACGCCCTTTTCCTCTGCCTCGGCGGACAAATGTTCGCACAAATTGTCGAGCAACTGCGTCAGGTCGAATTCCTCTTCTTCTTCCTTGACCAGTTCGGCATCCAACCGGGATGCATTTGACGTGTCGGACACAAGCCGGTCCAACCGGCGCACATCATGCTCCACCACATCAAGCAGGCGTTGCACCTGGTCCTCGCGCTTGGCCATGCGCAGGCTGCCAACGGCAGAGCGCAAACTGGCCAACGGGTTCTTGATTTCATGCGCGACATCGGCGGCGAATTGTTCATTCGCCTCTACCCTGTCATAGAGCGCGCCGACCATGCCACGCATGGCGCGCGACAGATCGCCGATTTCATCGGGTCGCCCGGTCAGATCAGGAATGCGCACCCGGCCCGGCCGCGACTTGCGCGCGTCCCGATTCTTGCCAAGCTCGGCGGCAACGGCAAGGTCAGCCAGTGGATTCGCGATTGTCGAAGCCAGCACGAAGCTGAGCCCGATAGACACGACCAGCGCGATCAGGAAGAATTGCAGCACCTGCTCTCGGTCATAGCGCATAAGTCTGGCGGTATCTGCCGCATCGCGCCACATGACAACGGCGCCCTGCACCTCCCCGCCGATCATGACAGGCGCGCTGGCGGCGATCCACATCACGTCATCAGCGCGGTGGGTGTGGGCCGCCGGTTCGCCTGCAAGATTGCGCGCAACAATATCGCCCATCAATTCGTCAAGCGTTTCCGGTTCCTGGTCGATCCCGGTCGCGCGCGACAGGAACGCCACACTGTTCCAAATTCCTCCAAGAATGTCGCTGATCGCGGTCGACCTGTCAGGCACCTCTGATTCAGGTGGCGGCAAGGACCCGCGCGTGCGCGCCTGCATTTGCCCTGCCGCGTCGAAGAACAACAGCTCGAACCGGGCGTCAAGTGCCAGGCGCTGTGCAACGGCCTGTGCCGATTGCTCCACTCCACCGGCGGCCCCCACAATATCGGCCACAATCCGGACGCTGGTGCCCAGCATCTCTTCTTGTTGGCGCAACAAAGAGTCGCGGAACGGATTGGTGAAGAGAATGCCTGCAACAAGAATAATAAGTGCCAACAGGTTGAACAACGTGATCTTGCGGGCCAGCGGAGAACTGGAAATGCTTAACAAGCCGCGGCGCGCGCGGGTTGCGCGCACTTCGGATTCGACAGCATCGCCGGGTCCGACCCAGTCATCGCCCAGAACAACGTCGTTCGGCGCTGTTACAACATCCATTTTCACGACGTCACCTGCTCAATAACGAGCGTCGCAATCGCTGCGTCACGCTTCGTTGTACTTGTAACCGATACCATAGAGCGTTTCGATCGACGAAAACTCAGGATCAACCGAGCGCATTTTCTTGCGCAAACGCTTGATGTGGCTGTCGATCGTGCGGTCATCCACATAGACCTGATCATCATAGGCCACATCCATCAACTGGTCGCGCGACTTCACAACGCCGGGCCGTTGCGCGAGCGCCTGAAGCAGCAGGAATTCAGTGACTGTCAGGGTCACATCCTCGGCCTTCCATTTCACCTGGTGGCGCAACGGGTCCATCTCCAGATTGCCCCGCACAAGTATCTTGGCTTCCTCGCCGGCTTCGATCACACCTTCATTGGCTTGCTTGCGGCGCAGCAGCGCGCGGATGCGTTCGACCAGAAGCCGCTGCGAGAACGGCTTTTTGACGTAGTCATCCGCCCCCATGCGCAGGCCCAGAACTTCGTCAATCTCATCGTCTTTCGATGTCAGGAAAATGATCGGCATCTGGGTTTTCTGGCGCAGGCGCTGCAACAATTCCATGCCATCCATGCGGGGCATTTTCATGTCCAGAACGGCCATGTCGGGCAATTTGCGGTTGAATGCATCCAACGCCGCCTGACCATCATTATATGTCTCGACCTCGAACCCTTCGGATTCCAGACAAATCGAAACAGATGTCAGAATATTGCGGTCGTCATCGACCAATGCGATTTTCGACATTTGCCTGTCCTTTTTATAATGCTCTGGCCCGGCGTAATCGCCTTATTTTTGACATGACTATGCCCAAATTGCCGTTTCGTGCAACAAAAATAGTGCAACGCCCCTCTTTACAGCCTGATTCGCCTCGGCAGACATGCCGAACTGCAACATGATCGTGCAGTGCAAACCTTGATATTGCGCTAACTTGGGCTTGGTTGCGCTAACGGCAACAATGGTGCCTATGAATTGCCCCAATCGTGGTGTTAAAGCCTTGGCGTGGACAGTCGCAGTCGTTGTGGCGCTGCAAACCGACCCCACGCGCCCCGCGCGCTATTTTATTACGCCAGATGGAGCAGGCACCCATGTCAAACCCCCGCGTAAACCCGAACCAACGCTTGGAAGATCAAGGCATCACCGGTGTTGCTCGGGCCTATTACAACCTGCTGGAACCTGCGCTGATGAACGAAGCCATCGCGCGTGGCGAGGGCAAGCTGGGTCTGGGCGGCGCGTTTTTGGCCACAACCGGCGCCCATACGGGCCGGTCGCCGAAAGACAAGTTCGTCGTGCGCTGCCCAAGCGTGGAAAACAGCATCTGGTGGGAGAACAACGCCCCGATGGCGCCCGAGGCGTTCGCAAGCCTGTATCAGGACATGCTGACCCATATCAAAGGCCGCGATATGTTCGTGCAGGATTTGTATGGCGGCGCTGACCCCGCGCATCGCCTGGATGTGCGCGTTGTGACGGAACTGGCGTGGCATGGCCTGTTCATCCGCAATCTGATGCGCCGTCCGGCAGCAGAGGAGTTGGCGACATTCATTCCCGAATTCACCATCATCAACTGCCCCAGCTTCAAGGCCGACCCTGCCCGCCACGGCTGCCGGTCAGAAACCGTGATCGCGCTGGATTTCGAGCGCAAGCTGATCCTGATTGCGAACACCGCCTATGCCGGTGAGAACAAGAAATCGGTCTTCACGCTGCTGAATTACCTGTTGCCGGCAAAGGGCATCATGCCGATGCATTGTTCGGCCAACCATGCCATTGACGACCCGGAAGATACCGCCGTGTTCTTTGGCCTGTCGGGCACCGGCAAGACCACGCTCTCCGCGGACCCGTCGCGCGTTCTGATCGGGGATGATGAACATGGCTGGTCCGACACTGGCATCTTCAATTTTGAAGGCGGCTGCTACGCCAAGACCATCAACCTGAGCGCCGAAGCTGAACCCGAAATCTATGCCACGACCCATCGTTTCGGCTCCGTTGTGGAGAACATGGTCCATGACCCCGACACGCTGGAGCTGGATTTTGAGGATGACAGTCTGACCGCCAACACCCGTGTGGCCTATCCGCTGGATGCGATTTCGAACGCGTCGGAAACCTCACTGGGCGGCGTGCCGAAAAATGTTGTCATGCTGACCTGCGATGCGTTCGGCGTGCTGCCGCCAATCGCGCGTCTGTCCTCTGCGCAGGCGATGTATCATTTTCTGTCGGGCTTCACATCCAAGGTCGCGGGCACCGAGCAAGGCGTGACCGAACCGCAGCCCACCTTCTCGACCTGCTTTGGCGCGCCCTTCATGCCGCGCCGCCCGGAAGTCTATGGCAAGCTGCTGCAAGACAAGATCGCCGAATTCGGCGCGGAATGCTGGCTGGTCAATACCGGCTGGACCGGCGGCGCCTATGGCACTGGCTCTCGGATGCCAATCCGGGCCACGCGCGCGCTGCTGACGGCGGCGCTGGACGGATCGCTGAAAGACGTGGAATTCCGCCGCGACGAGAATTTCGGCTTCATGGTGCCTGTCTCGGTGCCGGGCGTGGCCGATGTTCTGCTGGACCCGCGCCGCACATGGGATGACCCGGATGCCTATGACGCGCAGGCGCAAAAGCTGGTAGAGATGTTCGCCGAGAATTTTGCGCAATATGTGCCCTTTATCGACGACACGGTGAAGCAAGCCGCAATCGGCTGACAGCGCGGTCCTGACTGAAAAAACCCGGCACGCCAAAAGCGTGCCGGGTTTTGCATGAGTGCCGCCCGGTGCTTGGGCCGCTGAAGCTGGTCAGGAATTGACGCGGGTGATCTGCGCGCCCAGACCGGTCATCAAGGGCTCGAACACCGGGAAAGACGTGGCAATGGGGCTGGCGTCATCGACCGTGATGGGCTTGGCACTGACCATGCCCAGACACAGGAACGCCATGGCAATGCGGTGGTCCAGATGGCTCGCCACCGTCGCCCCGCCCGGCACTTCGGCCATGCCGTAAACGGTCAGGCTGTCCTCGGTTTCCTCCACGCGCACACCGCAGGCTTCCAGCCCACGCGCCATGGCGTCGATGCGGTCGGATTCCTTGACGCGCAATTCCTTGATGCCGGTCATGACTGTCACCCCTTCGGCGGTCGCGGCCAAAGCAGCAAGGACCGGGTATTCGTCGATCATGCTCGCCGCGCGCTCTGGTGGCACATGGATGCCCTTTAGCGCCCTGAACCTCACGCGCAGATCTGCGACAGGCTCGCCCCCTTCCTCGCGCGGGTTTTCCATGACCAAATCGGCGCCCATATCCTGCAATGTCAAGAAAATGCCATTTCGGGTGGGGTTTTGGCTGACTCCAGGCACCAAAATGTTCGAATCTTGCACCATGAGGGCTGCGCAAACCGGGAATGCGGCAGAGCTTGGGTCACGCGGCACAGCCACATCCTGCCCGGTCAATTCGGGCTGGCCGGTCAGGGTGATGACGCGGCCTTCGTCGGTATCTTCCACCGTCAGCTCTGCCCCGAACCCACGCAGCATCCGCTCGGTATGGTCGCGGGTCGGCTCACCCTCGATGACCACGGTTTGGCCCGGCGCGTTCAAACCCGCAAGCAGAACCGCCGATTTCACCTGCGCAGACGGCATGGGCACGCGGTAGCGCACCGGCACGGGGTTCGCCGCGCCGACAACCGTCATCGGCAAGCGTCCGCCCTCACGGCCCACTGACTGCGCGCCAAACAGAGCCAGCGGGTCGGTCACGCGGCCCATCGGGCGTTTGACCAGACTTGCATCGCCCGTGAAACTGGCCGTGATCCCGGTCGTGGCCATCGCCCCCATAATCAACCGCACCCCGGTGCCGGAATTGCCGCAATCAATGACCCGGTCGGGTTCGGCAAAACCGCCAATTCCCACGCCATGGACCGACCATTCGCCGGGACCGTGTTGCGTAACCTCTGCCCCGAAAGCGCGCATGGCGCTGGCAGTATCCAGCACATCCTGCCCTTCCAGAAGCCCGGTAATGCGGGTTTCCCCAACCGAGAGCGCCCCCAAAATCAGCGCACGGTGGGAAATAGACTTGTCGCCCGGCACCTCTGCCACGCCCTGCAAGGGGCCAGATTTGCGGGCGGTCATGGGAATAGCAGGGCCGTGGCCAGACATTGGGGCTACCTTTCGCGCGAATAATCGCCCTGCTGATAGCGCAGCCAAGATGCAGCGTCCATAACTCAAGCGCCCCTATACCTTGCCCGACAGATGCGGTAAGAGCCGCCGAACCTGTCAATAGGAGACCGACATGGGCTACAAGATCGTCGTCGTTGGTGCCACGGGCAATGTGGGCCACGAAATGCTGAACATTCTCGCAGAGCGAGAGTTCCCGGTCGATGAGATCACGGCGCTGGCCTCGCGCCGGTCGATGGGGACCGAGGTCAGCTTTGGCGACCGCACGTTGAAATGTCAGGATCTGGACCAGTTCGATTTCACCGGCTGGGACATGGCGCTGTTTGCCGTAGGGTCGGACGCGACAAAGAAATACGCCCCCATCGCCGCCAAGGCGGGCTGCGTGGTGATCGACAATTCATCGCTCTATCGCTACGATCCGGACGTGCCGCTGGTGGTGCCAGAGGTGAACGCCGCCGCCGTTGACGGCTACGCCAAGAAGAACATCATCGCAAACCCGAATTGTTCGACCGCGCAGATGGTCGTGGCGCTGAAACCATTGCATGACCGCGCACGCATCAAGCGGGTGGTGGTCAGCACCTATCAATCGGTGTCGGGTAGCGGCAAGGAAGCGATGGACGAACTGTGGAACCAGACCAAAGGCATGTTCGTACCGGGTCAGGAAGTGGCGCCCAGCGTTTACCCCAAGCAGATCGCTTTCAACGTGATCCCGCATATCGACGTATTCCTTGACGATGGCTCCACCAAGGAAGAGTGGAAGATGGTCGCGGAAACCAAGAAGATCATGGACCCGTCGATCAAGCTGACCGCAACCTGCGTGCGCGTTCCGGTCTTCGTGGGGCATTCGGAATCGATCAATATAGAGTTCGAGGATTTTCTGGATGAACACGAGGCCCGCGATATTCTGCGCGAAGCGCCGGGCATTCTGGTAATCGATAAGCGCGAAGCGGGCGGCTATATTACCCCAGTCGAATGCGTGGGCGAATACGCGACCTATATCAGCCGCATCCGGCAGGATAGCACCATCGACAACGGCCTGAACATATGGTGCGTCAGCGACAACCTGCGCAAAGGTGCCGCACTGAATGCTGTTCAGATTGCCGAAGTTCTGGGCCAGCGCTGCCTTAAAAAGGGCTAAGCCAACCAAGCTTACGAAACGCGGGGGTATGCCGACACCCTCGCGTTTTTTTGTGGCCAACCGCATACCGAAACAATGCCACGGCGGAACTAGCGGCAAAACTGTCGCAATCGCCCCTGTTCGACCAACGCGGCCCGGATATAGCCATTGGAGAACGCGACACCATACCGCAGGGGGGACACATGAGCTTCAAGACCGATATCCAAATCGCCCGCGAGGCGAAAAAGATGCCGATTCAAGAGATTGGCGCAAAATTGAACATCCCGACAGAGCATCTTCTGCCCTTCGGGCATGACAAGGCAAAGGTCAGCCAAGATTTTGTCGCCAGTGCGCGTGCGGCCAAGCGCGGAAAACTGATCCTTGTGACGGCGATAAACCCGACACCCGCAGGCGAAGGCAAGACCACCACCACAGTGGGCTTGGGCGACGGTTTATGCGCGATCGGGAAACGTGCGGCGATCTGCATCCGCGAAGCGTCACTTGGGCCAAATTTCGGGATGAAAGGGGGCGCTGCGGGGGGCGGCATGGCCCAGGTTGTCCCGATGGAAGACATGAACCTGCATTTCACCGGCGACTTCCACGCGATCACATCGGCGCATAACCTGCTATCGGCGATGATCGACAACCATATTTACTGGGGCAACGCGCTGGAAATCGACGAACGCCGGATTGTCTGGCGGCGCGTGATGGACATGAACGACCGCGCGCTACGCGACACAGTGGTCAGCTTGGGCGGCGTGTCGAACGGGTTTCCGCGCCAGACCGGGTTCGACATTACCGTGGCCTCCGAGGTCATGGCAATCCTGTGCCTTGCCGCCGATCTGGACGACCTGCAACGCCGCTTGGGCGATATTGTCGTGGCCTATACTCGCGAGAAGCAAGCCATCACCTGCCGCGATATCGGGGCGGAGGGCGCGATGACCGTGCTGCTGAAAGATGCCATGCAGCCCAACCTTGTGCAAACGCTGGAAAATAACCCCGCCTTCGTGCATGGCGGACCTTTCGCCAATATCGCGCATGGCTGCAACTCGGTCGTGGCCACGCAAACCGCGTTGGGCTTGGCGGATTACGTCGTGACCGAAGCGGGCTTCGGCGCAGACCTTGGGGCCGAGAAGTTTTTCGACATCAAATGTCGCAAGGCAGGGCTGGCCCCGTCGGTCGCCGTGATCGTGGCCACGGTGCGCGCGATGAAGATGAACGGCGGCGTGGCGAAAGCGGACCTTGGTTCGGAAAATATAAGTGCTGTGCAAAAAGGCTGCCCAAATTTGGGGCGCCATATCGAGAATGTGAAGGGGTTTGGCGTGCCTGTGGTGGTCGCAATCAACCATTTCCACAGCGATACCGATGCCGAGGTCGAGGCAGTCAAAGCCTATGTCGCGGAACAAGGCGCCGAAGCGATCCTGTGTCGCCACTGGGCCGAAGGCTCGAAAGGGGTGACGGCACTGGCCACCCGCGTGGCGGAACTTGCCGATGCCGATCAAGCACAATTCGCCCCGCTTTACCCCGATGACATGCCGCTGTTTGAGAAGATGCAGACCATCGCACGGCGCATCTACCGTGCCGATGATGTTCTGGCCGATGACAAGATCCGCGCGCAACTGAAGGAATGGGAAGCGGCGGGCTACGGCAACCTGCCGATCTGCATGGCCAAGACACAATATTCCTTTACAACCGACCCGACTCGACGCGGTGCGCCCACCGGCCACTCGGTGCCGGTGCGCGAGGTGCGTCTGTCGGCGGGTGCTGGCTTCATCGTGGCAATCTGCGGCGAGATCATGACCATGCCGGGTCTGCCGCGCAAACCGGCGGCGGAGAGCATCCGCTTCAACGAAGAAGGGCTGATCGAAGGGCTGTTCTGAGGGGATGAAGGGATGCCGCTCGCCGGGCCGCCTGCGGCCCGGCGTCGCCCCACCCTCCATCCCGTCTTCTGGCGTTTGCAGTTGCAGCATGACCGGTCTAGGACACAGGGGCATGATCTGTTCATAAAGGCCATCTGCAATGCCCGATCCAAATACCTGCACCAACATGGCGCAACTGCGCGTCCAGATTGACCAGATAGACCGTGAGCTTGTCGCGCTGCTTGCCCTGCGTGCCGCGCATATTGACCGGGCTATTGAATTGAAACCGGGCGAAGGGTTGCCCGCGCGGATTGCCGATCGGGTAAACGATGTTCTGGACAAGGTCGCGTCGGAAGCAAGCAAGCAGGGTCTGGACCCCGCGCTTGCACGCGCACTTTGGTCTGAATTGATTGATTGGTCCATCACCCGTGAGGAACGGGTTTTGGGAAGCACAGGAAAGAACACGACATGACGGCCACATTGATTGACGGCAAATCCATCGCACAGACCATGCGCGACGAGGTTGCGCGCGATGTGGCAGAGCTGGACCGGACCGGATGGGCGCCGAAACTTGTGTCGATCACGGTGGGGGATGGTGCGGCCTCGGCGCTCTATGTTCGCAACCAGCAGAAACAGGCCGAAGCCACCGGCGTGGAATTCGAACAACGCACCTACCCGGCGGAGATTTCGCTTGAGCAACTGACTGGCGTTTTGACTGGGCTGAACAGCGACCCGCGCGTGCATGGCATTATCATTCAGCGCCCGCTGCCCGCCCATATCCCGGTCAAGGCGCTGCAAAAGGCCGTCCATCCGTTCAAGGACGTGGAAGGCATGCACCCGGCCTCTATCGGGAATATTGTCTATAACGATCTGGCACTTGGCCCGTGCACCGCTGTTGCGGCGGTCGAGATGCTGAAAACTCTTCCCTTGCAGGTCGAAGGGTTGGACGTGGTGGTGATCGGGCATTCCGAGATCGTGGGCAAGCCCATTGCCTTTCTTATGATGGGTCTGGGCGCGACCGTCACGGTTTGCCACCACATGACACGGCAAGTGGCGGTCCATTCGCGCCGCGCCGATGCGGTTTTCGTGGCTGTAGGCCGCCCCGGACTTGTGACCGGAGAAATGCTGAAACCCGGCGCGGCGCTGATTGATATCGGGATCAACCGGGTTGATGGCCGCACCGTGGGTGATGCCGATTTCGACAGTTGCGCCGAAGTCGCGGGCTGGATCACGCCTGTCCCCGGCGGTGTTGGTCCCGTAACCGTCGCCACCCTGCTGAAGAACGCCGTTCTGGCAGCCCGCATGCAAAGAGATCATTACGCGGCAAATTACGCCGCCAGTTAAGAGCAAGGAGAGCACGATGCCTGCCACCCTGATTGACGGAAAAGCCTTTGCCGCACGCGTGCGGGCGAAGGTCGCGGATCATGTCACACGGCTGCGCGAAGAACATGGGCTGGTGCCGGGTCTGGCCGTGGTCCTTGTGGGTGAAGACCCAGCCAGCCAAGTCTATGTCCGGTCCAAAGGGAAGCAGACGGCCGAGGCCGGAATGGCATCTTTCGAACATAAGCTGGATGCAGAGACATCCGAGAGTGATCTGCTGGCGCTGATTGCAAAGCTGAATGCCGATCCCGAAGTTCATGGAATTTTGGTGCAGTTACCGCTGCCTGCTCATCTGGATTCGGACCTTGTCATCAACAGCATCGACCCGGCCAAGGATGTGGATGGTTTTCACATTTCCAATGTTGGGCTATTGGGCACCGGCCAAAAGAGCATGGTGCCTTGCACGCCCCTTGGCTGTCTAATGATGCTGCGCGACCATCACGGCAGCCTGTCGGGGATGAATGCGGTCGTTGTGGGCCGGTCGAATATTGTCGGAAAGCCCATGGCGCAGCTTTTGCTGGGTGAAAGCTGCACAGTGACGATTGCGCATTCGCGCACGCGCGATCTGGCAGAAGTTTGCCGTGGCGCGGATATTCTGGTCGCCGCCGTTGGCCGACCAGAGATGATCCCCGGCGATTGGGTGAAGCCCGGCGCGACGGTGATCGATGTCGGGATAAACCGCGTGGAAGGTGCCGAAGGCAAGACACGGCTGGTCGGCGATGTGGATTTCGAAAGCTGCGCCGAAGTGGCGGGCGCGATAACGCCTGTCCCCGGTGGTGTTGGCCCAATGACGATTGCCTGCTTGCTGGCCAACACCGTCACCGCCTGCTGCCGGGCGAACGGTTTAACCGAACCCGAGGGGCTGACGGCCTGACCGCTATTTCAGCTTGGCAAACAAGACCCGGCCCATCAGCCGGGTCAGAGTTTGCGGGGCCAACCGCCCCAGAAAAGCCGCCAGCTTCGGCCCGGCGCCGGGAATAATGATAAAGCTGCGGGCGTTCAAAATTGCCTGTGCAGCGCGGTCAGGCGCAAGACGCCCCTTGGTGCTGGACCCTTCGGGCGCGTATCGCGTGGCATGGGGCGTGTCCATCGGGCCGGGACAAGCCAGTTGCACCGTGATCCTACGTTTGCGCATCGGCCTACGCAAACTGCGCGCGAATCCTGCCAGCCCATCCTTGCTGGCGGCATAACTGGCAGCTCCCGGATAGCCAGTAAAACAGGAGAGCGAGGCGATGAAAATCAGCCGCCCGCCGGCGCGCAACAAGTGTCCACTCTCTAGCAGATGCACAAGCCGGATCGGCCCGGCAAGGTTGACCGCCGTCACGTTCTGATGCCGGGCCAAGGGGATTGTTTCAAATCGGCCAGTCGCGCTGATGCCCGCCGACAGGATCACCAGATCGAACGGACCCTGCGTGGCCAGCCAGTCCGCAAGCGCGGCCCATGCGGCAGGATCGGTGTTGCCAAGGTCATGCGCCCAACTGCGCTCGGCCGGGTCCAAGTCTATGACACAGACGTCATCGCCGCGCGCGCGACAGGCCGCGACCAATGCTGCCCCCAGCCCGCTGGCCCCACCGGTGACAAGAACCTTCATGCCGCCCCCTTGAGCACGCGATGCAAGCCCACGCGCAAGAAAGACACGGTCTGCCTGTCTGCCCCGCTGGCTGCATTTAGCGCGGCCAACAACGCAGCGGCGGTTTGGCGCGGCGGTAAGAACAGGCGGTCAGCGAAGTCGGGGATGCGGCCTGCGCGGGTTGCCATGCCGGTTGCCACAGGGCCGGGGTGAAGCACGCGCAGTTTGACCGTTCCGCGCCATTCTTCGGCCAAGGCCCGGCCAAACCCGTCCAGTGCGGATTTGCTTGCTGCATAGACCGGCATTCCGGCAGCGCCCTTATGGGCCACAGAACCGATCAGGCCCAATCGCCCCCCGGACAAGACCGGACACAGCCGATGCGCCAGTGCTATATTGGCATCGAGGTTGATGGCCAGAACGCGGGCGATGGCGTCGGGGGTTTCTTGCGCCAAGGGGCGAAAGAACCCCGCACCCGCATTCAGCACCACCGCGCGAAGCGGCCCCTGCCCCATGGCCCAGTCGGCCAATTTCGTGACTGCCGTAGGGTTAGCCAAGTCGCAGGCGTGGTAGGGGATATTTGGAAAATCATCCGGTAGATCGCCCGGCCCACGACGGCCAGAGGCGCAAACAGGCATCCCGCGCGCGGCCAGAAGGCGCACCATCTCCAACCCCAGCCCAGAGGACGCCCCGGTTATGAACCACATTCCAACTGCCCCCGCATAATCATCCGATTGGCTATGCGCAAAGGCCCGCCCCGGCAAGGGCGGGCCTGTTCACAGGCGCGTCACGGAAGCAGCTTGGCAACGATCATATCCGCCGCGTCCTCGGCGCTCATCTGCGTTGTGTCAATGCGGATTTGTGGCGCTTCGGGCGGCTCATAGGGCGAATCGATGCCGGTGAAGTTCTTCAACTGACCTGCGCGGGCCTTCGCATAAAGCCCCTTCACATCGCGTTTCTCGGCCTCTTCCAGAGGCGTGTCGATGAAGATTTCGACGAACTCACCCGGCTGCATCATCCCACGCACCATGTCGCGTTCCGACCGGAAGGGAGAGATAAAGGCTGTAATCACGATCAACCCCGCATCCGTCATCAGGCGCGCGACCTCGCCCACGCGGCGGATATTTTCCACGCGATCGGCATCGGTAAAGCCCAGATCCTTGTTGAGCCCGTGGCGCACATTGTCGCCGTCCAGCAGGTAAGTGTGCCGGTTCATCCGCGCCAGTTTCTTTTCCACAAGGTTCGCAATCGTGGATTTGCCAGAGCCAGAGAGGCCCGTCATCCAGAGCACCATGGGGGTCTGGTTCTTCATACTGGCATGATGCTCGCGGCTGATGTCGGTCGCCTGCCGGTGAATGTTCTGCGCCCGCCGCAACGAGAAATGGATAAGCCCCGCCGCCACCGTGCGATTCGTCATCTTGTCGATCAGAATGAACCCGCCCAGATCACGGCTATCGGAATAGGACGCAAAGGGAATGTCACGATCCACAGTAATATTGGCCACACCGATGGCGTTCAGGTCCAGCGCCTTGGCGGCCAGATGTTCCATCGTGTTGACATTGACCTGATATTTCGGCTGCGCGACGGTGGCGCCCACTGTCTGCGGCCCCAGTTTCAGCCAATAGGCACGACCGGGAGTCAGTTCGATCTCGTCCATCCAGATAACGGTCGCTTCGAACTGATCGGCCACTTCCACAGGGTCTTGCGCCGCGCACAGAATTTGCCCGCGCGAGCAGTCGATCTCATCGGCAAGGCAAAGCGTGACCGCCTGCCCGGCAACAGCTTGCGGAAGGTCGCCATCCATCGTCACGATCCGTGAGATGGTCGATGTCTTGCCCGACGGGAGCACCCGCACGCTATCGCCCACCGCAACTGCACCGGTGGCAATGGTGCCGGCAAAACCACGAAAATCAAGGTTCGGACGGTTCACCCATTGCACCGCCATCCGGAAGGGTTTGTCCTGCTCGACCGATTGGTTCAGCTCAACCGTTTCCAAGTGCTCCAGCAGCACCGGGCCATCATGCCACGGCGTGTTCTCGCTACGACTTGTGATGTTGTCGCCCGCAAGGCCCGACAGCGGGATTGCGGTAAACTCGGTAATCCCGATGCTTTCGGCGAAGGCGCGGTAATCGGCGACGATCGCGTCGTATGTCGCGCGGTCATAGCCGATCAGGTCCATCTTGTTCACGGCCAGCACGATGTTGCGAATGCCGATCAGATGCGCAAGGTAGCTGTGCCGCCGCGTCTGCGTCAGCACGCCTTTGCGCGCGTCGATAAGGATGACGGCCAGATCAGCGGTGGACGCGCCCGTGACCATGTTGCGGGTATATTGTTCATGCCCCGGCGTATCGGCCACGATGAATTTGCGCTTGTCGGTGGCAAAGAAGCGGTACGCCACGTCAATGGTGATGCCTTGCTCGCGTTCGGCGGCCAGACCATCGACCAGCAGCGCAAAGTCAATGCCTTCGCCTTGGGTGCCGACACGCTTGCTGTCGGCCTCCAGAGTTGCCAACTGATCCTCAAAGATCATCTTGCTGTCATACAGCAAACGGCCAATCAGGGTTGATTTGCCATCATCCACCGACCCGCAGGTAATGAACCGCAGCATGGTTTTGTGCTGGTGAATTTCCAGATATTTATCAATATCTTCCGCAATCAGGGCATCGGTTTTGTAAATCTCGGACATCAGAAATACCCTTCCTGCTTCTTCTTCTCCATGGACGCGGCTTGGTCGTGGTCAATAGCGCGGCCCTGGCGCTCGGATGTGGTGGTCAGAAGCATTTCCTGAATGATCTGCGGCAGGGTCGTTGCGGTCGATTCCACGGCGCCTGTCAGCGGGTAACACCCCAATGTGCGGAACCGGACAGAGCGCATGACAGGTTCTTCGCCGTTCAGCGGGAAACGGTCGTCATCGACCATCAGCAGCATCCCGTCACGGATGACCGTGGGGCGTTCAGCGGCGTAATAGAGCGGCACAATGTCAATATTTTCCAGATGGATATACTGCCAGATATCCAATTCGGTCCAGTTTGACAGCGGGAAAACCCGCATAGATTCGCCCTTGGCCTTGCGCGCATTATAGGTGCGCCACAGCTCCGGGCGCTGGCTTTTCGGATCCCAACGATGCGCCGCGGTGCGGAAGCTGAAAATACGCTCCTTGGCGCGGCTCTTTTCTTCGTCGCGGCGCGCGCCACCGAAGGCCGCGTCAAACCCGTGCAGGTCCAGCGCCTGTTTCAGCCCTTCGGTCTTCCACATATCGGTGTGCAATCCGCCATGATCGAACGGGTTGATGCCTTGTCGCAGCGCATCGGGGTTCTGGTGGACAATCAGTTGCATCCCGGCCTTGCGCGCGGCGGCTTCGCGCATGGCATACATGGCCTTGAATTTCCACGTTGTATCGACATGCAACAGCGGGAACGGCGGTGGCGATGGGTAGAACGCCTTTTTCGCCACATGCAGCATGCAAGCGCTGTCCTTGCCAACGCTATACAGCATGACCGGGTTTTCCGCCTCTGCGACGACCTCACGCATGATGTGGATGGCTTCGGCTTCCAGTCGCTGCAAATGGGTCAGGTTGGTCTGTGTCATATCCGCTCCGCAATTTTGCTGGGAATGCTGTAACTTGCCGCAAGATTGACCACACCCCCCAAATGGGGGTAATCTGCCAAGATGATCGCGCGTGATGATGCTGACTTACTGCTGGCCTTGGGGGACGTCGCGGGCGGTCGGAGCGTCTGGGGAGCGGTGTTGCGGGTATTGGCCACACAAATGCAGGCCAGCCACGCGACGCTCTATGCGCAAGACCACGTCTGGGGCGAAACACCACCGCCCCGCCCCGCCTGCTTCGACAGCTTGCGCCCCGATCGCGTCTATTCTGCCGAGGAACTGGTCGATCGCGCCGGGCCGTTCGACCCCGATTTCGGTTCAGGCGACCACCGCGTGATCGCGGCCAAGGGACTACCGCTTTGGCTTTGGATACACAAAACACGCGGCAGTTTTCGCGCCGCAGACAGTGCTCGGCTGTCCAGTCTGATGCCACATATCGCGCAAAGCCATGTTTTGGGGCAAGAGCGCACCGGGTTGGCGCAAGCATTTGGTCAGGCACAGGCGATGCTATGGCACGCCGGGCTGGGACGAACCGGGCCGAACGGGCCAGACGCGACCGCCGCGCGGCTGTTGGCAGAGGCTGGTATATCCGCACCCGATGTCGCGCCCGGCGCGTTACGCGCCCTCCCCGGCGGGATCACGGCCTATGGGCTTACGAATAATGAAATTCTGCTGCGCGCGGCGCGCGATCTGCCCGCCCCCGCACGGCTTGCGCAAGCGCTTGGCCTGACCCTGTCGGAAGCGCGGCTCGCCCGTACGCTGGGACAAGGACAAAGCCTGCCACAAGCCAGCGCCACGTTGGGCCTGACCCGCGAGACCGGGCGCAGCTATGCCAAGCAGATTTACGCAAAAACCGGGGTATCTGGTCAAAGCGGGCTGGTGCGGCTGCTTTGGTGCAGTGCGCTGGCCTTTGGGTAGCGCGCTGCGCGAAACAAGAGCAAAGCCCGCCGCGCCATCGGCGGGCCGTTTCGCAGCGCGCCAATTGCGCTATCACAAATCCTTATACGCCAACCTCTGGCCCCGGACAGATCAGCGGGCGCGGGCTTTGCTGCACCTCATAAAGCTCGGTGCCACCCTCCCCCATGAAGCGCGCATTCAAGCCGTTATCCTCTTGCCAGAATATCCAGCAATGCTCGTCCAAAGGGCGATCATCGTAGACGAAACAAATCTGCTCGCCTCTCGGAAACCAGCTTCCTTCGCGGCATTCTTCCTGCATGAAAGCCCATGTGGTGCGGCGGCCTTCGCGGAATTCTTCCACCCCATAGGCCTGCCCCTCAAAGCCAAAGGTCAGGGTGCGGCCGGTGACATAGGCCTCGAACTCGGCTGCGGTCATGGGGGTTTGCGCCTGCACAGGCAGCGCCAGCACCATAAACGCGATCAAAAGACGGATCATACACCCTCCATCCGGGCCAGAACCCTGTCGACCCGTTTATCCATAAGTTTGAACCACAAGGGCGGCACAAGCGCAATGATCCCCATGGCGGGCAGCGAATAGGGCAACACCGGCATCTCGTCGGGCAAGCGCAATGCCGGGTAAACCCGGCCCGGATTGGCATGATGGTCGGAATGGCGCGAGGCATTGACCATCATATGCGACGAAAACCAATGCGGGCTGTTCCAGCTATGGTGGATGGTCTGGGGCGCGTAGCTTCCATCGGGCCGCCTGTGCCGTGCCAGACCGTAATGTTGCAGGTAATCGACCATGGCAAGCTGCGATTGCGCGTAAAAGCACAGGCCCAGATAGGCGAACACGCCGGCCAGCCCAAAGATTAGGTAGACCGCAATCAGGAAAACCAATGCGCCGCCAACATAGTCAAAATACGGGTTCCGGCGCCCTGTGCGTGCTGCGCGTTCGCGTTCCACAGCAAAGCCATGGGTAAAGCTGCGCACCCAACCGCGCGGGAAATAGCTGTAGAAACTGCGGCCCTTGGGGGGGAAGTTCGGGTCCAGCGGTGTCGCCACATGGGCATGATGCAACAGGCGGTGCGCCGTGGTGTGGTGCCCGTAAAGCATGGATATATAGACCCATTTGCCAAGGCCAAACAGGCCCGCGCTGCTGCGGTGGATCAGCTCATGCGCGTTGGAATTACTCACCTGACCGAAAAACAAGCCAAAGCCGAAAAAGGCCAGAACGCGCTCCAGCGTGGTCAGGTCGGTCACGCCCGCAACTGCCGCCACGCCCATCGGGATCAACGCCAGATGCGCGACAGCCAGCACGACCGACAAACGGTTTGCTGCGCGCTCGGCGCTGTCCGCCGCGCCCTCGCGGCTGGCCATGCCCAAGGCCTCATCCAGCCCGAACGCAAAAAAAGAGGTGTAGAGCGCCGCCCCCCAAAGCCACAGCCCACCCTCGAACGTGCCGACCGTCAACAGCAGGACCGGCGGAAGGCTGGCGAGGGCAAAGGGAAGGACCGGGTGTTTCATGGCGCGACAACCTAACGAGTTGCGTTCAAGATAGCACGGTTGCGCCTGACTGCCATGCGACCTGTTGCAATGCCCCGGCATCTTTCCCTTCGGCGCGCAATACGCTAGCTCTGTCTGGGAACAATCAGGGCGCGGATCGCATGTCGTTTTTCAAGAAGCTCAAGGATCGTATGTTCAAATCTTCCTCGAAGCTGGAGGAAGGACTGGATGCGCTGGTCGAGGACGGCACCGCAGAGGAAAGCCGCAAACCGGAGCCGGGCCTTCTGGGCCGGGTCATGGGCAGCGCCCCGCGCCGCGTGTTGGATGATGACATGCTGGAGCAGTTGGAAGACCTGCTTATTTCTGCCGACATGGGGGTCGAAACCGCTGGCCGCGTCACTGCCAATCTGGCCGAAGGACGGTTCGGGCGCAGGATGTCGGTGCCAGAGATTAAATCGGCACTGGCCGAAGAAATCGCCCACATCATGGAGCCGGTCGCCAAACCGCTGCCGCTCTACTCTGTGCGCCCGCAAGTTGTGCTGGTGGTGGGCGTGAATGGCGCGGGCAAGACCACGACCATCGGTAAGCTGGCCAGCCAGTTTCGCACGGCTGGAAAATCGGTGATGATTGCGGCAGGTGACACATTTCGCGCCGCCGCCGTAGAGCAATTGCAGGTCTGGGGAGAGCGCGCGGGCGTGCCGGTGATGACCGCGCCCGAAGGGTCGGACCCCGCCAGCCTTGCACATGACGCGCTGAAGCGCGCACGGGCAGAAGGCATCGACCTGCTGATGATCGACACTGCCGGGCGTTTGCAAAACCGCGCCGACCTGATGGAAGAGCTGGCAAAAATATTGCGTGTGCTGCGCAAGGTGGAACCCGACGCTCCCCATAACACGCTCTTGGTGCTGGATGCGACGACAGGGCAAAACGCCCTGAACCAAGTCGAAATATTCCGCAAGCTGGCGGATGTGTCCGGGCTGGTCATGACCAAGCTGGATGGCACGGCACGCGGCGGGGTTCTGGTGGCCTTGGCGGACCGTTTCGGCCTGCCCATCCACGCCATCGGCGTGGGCGAACAGATCGACGATCTGCAAGCCTTCGACCCCGAAGAATTCGCCCAAGCCCTGGTCGGTGGTGAGTTGACAGGCACAACAGAGGACTGACCGCGCTATCGCGGCCGGTGCCGTGGTGTCAGGTCAGTAATCTACGATCAACGTGTCGGCGATCAACTCGTCCAGCCGCAACTGCGCCCGTTCGCCAAGGCGCGCATTGAACAGTGAATTCTCGATCTGAGAGCTCGTCGGGCGCGGGTCTTGTTCCAGCTCGCGCGCGCATAGCATCAGGACGACCAGATTACCGCCTTCGACCGTGTTGGCCGACATCTCAAACCGGTCCAGCCGCGCCAGCTCCACAGCATCGCTTTGCGGGATGGACTGCATCAACGCCTCATGATCCGTGATGTAGCCATCAGGCAGACCTGCTGCATACGGGTCCAAGCCGTTGCAATGCTGCACGTTTGCGCGGATATCGGCATAGGTGGCAAGGGTTTCAGGGCTGCGGCCACCGGGCAAAAGCAAGCGTTTATAGGTCAGTTCGACCTGTTCTGCCGGAATATCGCGGGTACTGTCGACCGCGCGCAACTGGAAAAACGCAATCGCGCCGCTCAACTCGACGGGGCCGATGATCTGGCCCGGCATGGCTGAGCCGATCGGCCCGCCAATCTGGCCCGGCAGTTGCTCCAGTGGCACCCAGTCCAGACGGCCGCCACTGTCCCGGCTGCCTGCAAGAGAGTATTCACGCGCGATTGCCGCGAATTCCTCAATGCTGCTTGCATTTTCGATCAGCCCGATGATCTGCGCCACCGGCTCTGCGAATTCCGGATCGGCGGGCAGGAAGATTTCAGAAATCAGCACCCGCTTCGTGCCGCGAATAGCCGCTACATCACGGGCACGCGCAATATCGGTTGCGGTAACATTCACGGTCGGGCCAAGTTCCGGCCCCACGATCTTGCGCCACAGCAACCCTGCCTCGACAAAGCTCTGGAACGTTTCACGCGCGACGTCGGCCTCTTCAAGCTCTGCAACGAAGGCATCGGTTTCCAGTTCGGCGCGGCTGGCGAATTCAGCCATTCCTTCGGCCAGTTCATCCGGCGTGATCCGAACACCAAGCCGGCGTGCATGCTCACGTTGCACGGCCTCTTCGGTCAGTCGCGCGATGGCCTCGGCGCGAATATCCGCCGCCCCTGCATTCAGCAATTCCAGAAAGGTGATGCGCTGTGCGACATCATATTCCGTGATGATACGGTCGCCGACCTTGCGCACCGCAGAAAACGGGCTTTGGGCCAGGGCTGGGCCTGCTGCAATCTGGAACGTTGCCAGCAAGACAAGGGCAAAGCCGATCAGGCTGGCGCGGAAAGACAAGGTGTCAGGCATCTGAGTTTGGTCCGTTTTGCTGCGAGGCGGACCGATCCAAGAAGAACCGGCACAACCGCTTTGCTTGGGCATACACTACAGTGTGCGTCATGTCATGCCCCGCGAGCCTGCTTCTACAAGCCATCAGAGCACCTTTTTCGGGCACGAGACGGATTTCCGCCGATGCCCAGAATATCGACGGCCAGTCCGAACCGCGTGGAATTGGAGTTTGTCGTCGCAGAATATTCGCGTTCAATCTGCATGGCCATGCGCAGGCACTCATTCTCATAGTCCAGCCCGACAAGCGCGCGCGCGGCGCGTTTTTGAGCCACGTCATAGCGCCAGCCAACGCGCGCGGTCCAGTTCTCATCCAGGACACGCGCGCCATCAAAGCTCCATTCCGAAGCGGTGACGTTCCGGCTTTCGAACATGTCGGCCTCGATCCGCATATAGCTGGTCGAAATGCTGAATGTGTGGGTCGTCCAGTCCAGTTCGATTGCAGCGCGCGTCAGGTCGAAATCATCCGAAAACAGCGACCGGCTCGACAGGGTCAGTCCCGCTGCCGTGTCGACACTGGCCGCCAGAAGCCAGTCAGATTCGCTGCCCGACAGCGGCGATGCGGCCGAAAACTGGTTCAGATCTCTTTCACGCAGGATACGCCCCAGCGTGATGGTGCTGGACCAGCCATCAGGGTCATAGCGTGTCCAGCTCAGTCCCAGATTGGCGCGCAATCCGGCTTCGCGGGCATCGCCGCCGGGAAAACGGTCGAAGCTGAACAGATTGCCTTCGTCCAGTTCGGGCATAAGGCTGGTCGCATTTGGCAGACGACCGGTTCCATCGGGATAAGTGAAAACGCGATCATTACTCCAGATCACCTGCGCGACCGGCTCTATCACATGGCTTGCACCGCCCGTGCCAGCGCGCACCAAGGGCCAGCGCAATTCGGCCATCAGCGACGGGCGAAACCGCGTGGTCGTGGGCGCAAACGCACTTGCGGCAGGGGCAACGCGGAAATGGTCAAGGCCCAGATTGGCCCCCACCGCCCCCAGCACACCGCCGGGCAAAACGGCATCGCGCCGCCAATTCAGATCCGCCGACAAACGGGCCACACGCTTGGGGTCCGGACCGGGTGCCACAGCCAATGGCTGGCGGAGGGCATAGCCCTCACCCTCCAGCCGGATGCGGCCGACACCGCCCAGAACGGGCATGTCGAAGCGGCGATCATACAGCCCCTGCCCCACGCTATTGGGCAGATTGGCGTTTACATCGGCCACCCGCAAAGACCGAAACTGCAACGCTTGCAGCCGAATGCGTTCGTCACGGCGCACCCGTTCCAGCGTGATGTCACTGGTCAGGCGTGGCTCGCCTTGGTCGTAATCTTCCAACAAGCTGCGATCGGATGGCTGGATAAGATTGAAGCTAAGGCTATACCCGCGCGGGAGCGCGAAATCACCCTTGGCATATACCATGCCGCGCAATTCGCCATTGCGGATGGAATCTCGCGCGACCAGCCCGCCCAGTTCCAGCAGACCGCTGGAAAACGCCTGCCGGTAGCGCGCCTCAAGGGCATATGTGCCCTTGGTGCCTAGAAACGGCGTCAACGTCAGGTCCTTGTCACTGGACAGCGCGATGAAATACGGCGCACGCAGGCCGAAGCCATGCTCGGTGTCGAGCGAGAAACGCGGGCTAAGAAACCCGGTTGCCCGCTCAAGGCTGGGGTCGGGCACGCGCAACCGCGGGATATAGGCAACCGGCAAGCCGAACATGCGGAACTGCGCGCCCTCGAAATACAACTGGCGTTCTTCGGCGTCGTGCACCACGCGGTCGGCGCGCATTTCCCAAAGCGGCGTTTCGGTGTCGGGGCAAATTTCACAGGCTGACGCGATCACGTTGTTCATTTCGGTAAACCGCTCGGACCGCCGCTCGACCGTGTTTGCGGCGATCTGCAACTGCTGCTCCATCACCACACGGGCGGAACGGATCAACCCAAGCCGCAGACCCTCGCGCAATTCTGCGCTATCGGCCAGCAAGACAGTCGATGCCCCTTCGATCAACACCAACGGCCCGGTAATCTGCATTGCCCCTGTCGAGCGGTCGTAAACAACACGCGCCGCAGTCAGCCGCGTTTCTGCAAAGAACGCCTCGACATTGCCCTCGGCGATAAGACGATTTGGACCATCAAGGAACAACCGGTCCGCCAGCAGCGTTGCGAACCCTGCTTGATCTTGCGCAAATGCGGGCATGACCATGACGGGAAGCGCAGCACTGGAGATCGTCAACCCCAGCACACAGGCCAGAACCCGGCCAAGACCGCGGCGCGGTGACTTGGGCAACGGTGACTTGGGCGACGCGGCGCCCATCAATGTTCCTCCTGGTTCAGCATCACACCCATTGCAAGCAGCATCGTGGCAACCGGTAAACCCCAGGCGGCAAGCACCACGGGAATCTGCCCGGTCTCCCCCAAGACCTGAGCGAAGTTACGCAAAAAGAACAGGGTAAATCCAGAGAGAATCGTGATCATGGCCCGAATTCCAACCCCTCCGGCCCGCGCATGATGTATGCTGAGCGCCAGCGCCAACAACATCATGCCTGTCAGCAGCACTGGAAGCGCAAGCTCCATGTGCAGTCGCATCCGGTGTTCCAGCGCCGAAAATCCGGCACGCTCCAACGTCGCAATAAAACCGGGCAACTGGAACAGCGGTATCGTGCGGGCCTGAGCGAAGCTGTCGCGGATCTTCTCGGGCGTCAGGTCCGTGGGAATGGCAAGACTGGACAGGCTTGCCGCCTGCGCTTCGGGGTTAAGGTCGGACATCCGCCAACGCTTCACGCCGGACAGATGCCATGATCCGGGGCGCAGATCAGCACGGTCGGCTTGCAGCCGCACCGACAGCCCCCGCTCGGCGTGAAACACGAAAAAGCTGGCATCGAACAAGACCGTCCCGGTCTCCTCGGCGCGCGGCGCGTGGATCACGGTCTGCCCCAGCCTGTCGGCCTGCCGCAGCCAAATTTCATCGCCCGCCAAGGCGACCACCGCGCCCCCGCCGCCCTGAAGTGACGTCAGGCTGCGTTGGTATTCGCGCACGGAACTGGCCACCAGAGGGTTCATCACCGCCACAAACCCGGCCGCAGCCACCAAAAGCACAAGGCCCGGCATAAGCAGCAAACGCGGAACAGACCTGCCAGCCGCCCGGATAACCACGAATTCTGAACTGCGCGACCAAGACAATCCCAGCCAGAGTGCCGCCAGCATCATCACCAGCGGCGCAATTTCGTAGAACGCTTCAGGCGTATTCAACAAAGACAGGCGCAAAGCCGCGCCGAACCCGGCGTCCAGATCTGACAAGCGGCGCAGTTGTTCGACCATGTCCAAAAGCAGGATCATGCCAAGGAACACGCCCGAAACCATCGCCGCCGCGCCCAGCAGGCGGCGCAGGAAATAACGCGCAAGGATCATGCCCGCCCCTTTCGCCGCGTCACCCACCATAGCATTGCACCGACCACCACCAAACCGGCCAGAACCGGCGCAAAGGCAAGCGGCGCCAGATCCGCTTGGCGCAGCGCGAAGCCAGCCGTCGCGTTGGCCAGAAGCTGGATAACAATCAGCACCAGAATGGCAGAAAGCACCTGCCGCCACGCGCCAAGGCGGCTGAATTGCCCCAAGAACAACGCCGTAAACCCGACCAATGCGGTGATGACGGCCAGCAAGGGTTGCGCCACGCGCGACGCGAGTTCAAAGCGCACCTCTGCCAGCGTGACCCCAAGTGCAGCACGCGCGGGCGCATCAACGGTCAACAGCGTTGCGGTTGGTAATTCCACCACATCGACCTTCCGCCCACCCGGTGCGATCAACGCGCCAACATCGTAGGTCAGTTCATCGAAACTAAGTGTGGTCAGGCGACGGTCGGCGGTCTCATGCGCCAAAGCCACACCGTCCAGCATAACAAGAACTGCATTCCCACCATCGGTAACAAGCAGGGCCTGCTTCGCATTATAATCCACCCTCCGCCCGCTGGCCCGCGAATCCGACAGGAAGACATCGTTCAGAGTTCCATCTTCGGCAATATCGCGGATGAACACGACAATCCCGTCCGTGGGTTGCAAAAACTCGCCCGCGCGCAACAACCGCGCGCTGATGTTGCCCGCGATCGCGACTTGCCGTTCGGCCAATTGCGCGCGCGACATCGGGCTGAGCACATGCATCAGCGCCCCCAGCATCAGCGCCACGATCAGACCAAAGACGACAACCGGGCGCAGCAACCGCGCAAAGGACATGCCAGTGCCTTGCAACACAACCATTTCATTGTCGCGCGTCATGCGGATGGCCACGTAAACCGCCGCCGCGAAGGCCGAAAGCGGCAGCACCACACGGAACACATTGGGCAGCGTCAGCGCCGATAGCTCCAGAAACACCCAGAAGCTTTGTCCGTCACCGACCACAGCATCGAAAAGCCGGGCGGCGCGATTGACCCAATAAACAGCAACCAGAACCAGCGTGAAGAACGCGAAGACAGACAGAAGCTGTGACAGCAGGTATCGGTCGATGCGGCTCACGCGGGGTTGGTCCTTCGAAATCTGTTGCCAGACCTTAACGCGCCGGGCACATGATTGCCACGGTCAACAGAGCAGCGGGGCTTGTGGCGCAGGTAAAACTTGCGCAGTCTGCCTCAGAGGGAGGACGACAATGCCGGATGTGACCGATTTTGACCTAGCCAAGCCGCCACCGGGCTTTCTGGACAACCCCTTCCCGACTTATGCGACGTTGTTGCAACAAACCCCCGTGTTGCGGCTGCGTGATGGCTCTGTGCTGCTGTCGCGACATGCCGATCTGGACAGGGTCTACCGCGACACGGCGCGGTTTTCGTCCGACAAGCGCGACATGTTCGCGCCGGTCTTCGGGCGGGGTGCGGCGCTTTACACGCATCACACCAATTCGCTGGTGTTCAACGATCCGCCCCTGCATACGCGGGTGCGCAAGATCATGGCCTCTGCCCTGACCCCGCGCGCCATTGCCCGGATGGAACCGGGGCTGGTGGCGACGGTGGATCTGTTGTTGGACCGGATGGGTTCGCGCGTGGACCTGATCGAAGATTTCGCCGCCGCCATCCCGGTCGAGATTATCGGCAACCTGCTGGATGTGCCGCTAGACGAGCGCGGCCCGTTGCGCGACTGGTCACTGGCGATTTTAGGCGCGCTGGAACCTGCGCCGGGGCCGGATGTGCTGGCGCGGGGGAATTTGGCCGTGCAGGAGTTCACCGCCTATCTGGAAGGGCTTGTCGCGCGACGGCGCGCAGCGCCGGGCGATCCGGAGGTGGATGTGCTGACCCGGCTGATCCTAGGCACGCGCGAGGGTGAGACGCTGTCGGAAACCGAGCTTTTACAAAACTGCATTTTCATCCTGAATGCGGGGCATGAGACGACGACCAACCTGATCGGCAACACGCTGGCCTTGCTGGATGATTTCCCGAACCAGCGCGCGCGGCTGTTGGATGATCCCACATTGATCGTCTCGACCATCGAGGAAAGCCTGCGGTATCTCTCGCCCAACCAATTCGGCAACCGGCAGGCGGTGGAGGATGTCGAGATCGGCGGCGTCGCGGTCGCGGCGGGCACGGTGCTGCACCTGTGCATCGGCGCGGCGAACCGCGACCCTTTGGTGTTCGACGCGCCTGAGACGTTCGACATAACCCGCAAACCGAACCGGCACCTGGCTTTTGCCGGCGGTCCGCATGTCTGCGTGGGGCTGACACTGGCGCGGCTGGAAGGGAAAGTGGCGGTGAGCCGCTTTCTGGCGCGCTATCCCCGGTATCGGCTGGACGGCGCACGGGTGCAGGGCGGACGGATACGGTTTCGGGGCTATGCGCGGTTGGAGGGGTTGTTGGGGTGATTGAGTGTTTGTCCCGATGCGCTTTAACACGGCTTTTACAGAGCTAATGCGTCAACAGCAGCCGATCAGTCACGACTTCGCCTTCGAGAGTCTTACCTCCCATTTGAAAGCGTTTGAGCATTGAGCGTCCGCAGTTGACCGCGACTTGTTTTTCAAACAAAGTCAGGGGAATGTCGTAGTCGCAGTCTGTCGCACCAGACTTTTTCGATCCGTCAAGACTCAACGCCACGAACACACCACGCGCCTTGGCCTTCTCAATTCTTCTGAACAGGTCGCCCTGATCAAATCCTTGCGCACCATATAAAATCGCTTGGCTATGGCTATAGGGTGGATCGCAGTAAACGACATCGCCCTCCTTCGCTCGATCTAGCGACTCCTCATATTCACGGTGGAAAAATTCGGCGCCACGCACGCGTTCAACCCATTCATCGACACGACGACCAAATGTACCGAAGTGAATAGGTTTATGCGCACCACATGGTGTTGACATATAACCATCTGCCTTGCGAAATCTCATCACGCCACCGTAAGCAGCTCGAGTGAGAAACAAGAAGTCAGCGGCATTTGCATGAGAATTATAGCGTTTCTTGATTTTCTCGTATTGCTCGACCTTTTCGCCCTGTTGGGCCTCTTCCCATCGTTCGCGATACCAGCGTTTTACCTGCTCAGGGTCTTCCTTGAGCGTTTTCCAAATCGTTATCAGCGGTTCAAAGCTGTCGGCAGCCTCCGCTTTTCTCGGAGCCAACACACCCAAGACAGCCCCAGACCCCAAGAAAGGCTCGTGGTAGGTTCCGAAGCGCTTGGGAAAGAAAGAGATTATCTCATGTGCGAACCGCTGCTTGTTCCCAATCCACTTTAGCAGTTGTGTTTTGTAGGGCCCGACACCATGGCTTGTGTTAAGGTAGCCAGACTCGTTTTCTTCTTTAATATCAAATGCTAACTGCATCACACCTCCCGCGCTGATCAAAAAATACACGAATTTGGGATATCCTTCAAGCGGATATAATGAAGTTTTGTGACAACGCTTGGCACTAGAGAACACAAGATACTTCTGGAATTGTTGAAGAAAATCCGCATTGAAGCGGGTTTTCGTCAGGTGGACTTGGCCAAGAAGCTCAAAGTCCCGCAGTCAATGGTCAGCAAGTATGAGGTTGGGGAACGGCGCATTGATCTCTTGGAGCTCCGAGAAATTTGCGCTGCCCTTGGTGTGTCTCTGGTCGAGATTGTCGAGCAACTAGAACACTTACTGAACAAAGATACAGATGAAACCGATTCCCAGATTTCAGAATAAACCAAAGGCATTTTGGGCATCTGTGCGCTCTCTCAGTCAGCAGATCGGTTACAGTAAGCGCAACACTATCGTTGTTCCTTCTGTGATGCAGATGGCTGATGCGTTCACAACACTCGGCCTCGATCCCGCTAAAATCCTTCACGATGGCAAGACCACAAAACTCGCGAACGATCTTCACGACTATTTTTCTGAGCGTGCGCGCGTACTAGTCGATGAGGTTGAAACGAAGCTGCTTGATGCTGAACAAGCAAAAGCACTTTTTGAACAAACGCGGTCCGAGTTCGACCATAAATGCCCGATCCCGATGAACAAACAAAAGGGTGAGAAACGTGCCGAGGCGTTCCTGACCGCCCTTGTAAACATGATGGTTGAGCGTCACGCAGAGGGTTTGCCCTGTGATTACGATCCCCGCAAGCTGACCACTATAACGCATGGCGGCGAACCATTAAGGACCCTAGCGCGGCGGGTAGATGGAGCGTTTCCTTCGCCTATCAATCCAATCGCTATATGGGAAATAAAAGAATACTATTATACAACCACCTTCGGCAGCCGCGTTGCTGATGGTGTCTATGAAACGCTACTCGACGGCATGGAAATCGAAGAGCTTCGAGAGCATGAAGGGATCGACGTAAAACACTATCTGATGGTCGACGCGCACTTCACGTGGTGGACCTGTGGCAAGGCCTATCTGTGTCGAATGTTCGATATGCTTCACATGGGCTATGCAGATGAGATCCTGTTTGGGCGCGAGGTTGTAGAAGAAATGCCTCGAATCGTCTCTGAGTGGGTTGAACTACACCGAAGCAGAAGCAGTTCAGCTCAACCGTAGGACAAAGGGGTCGTTTTGGAGGGTTTGGCTCGACTGCTAACTCTCACTCCCCATCCCGGACCGTCATCACCCCGTCTTCCCAGTCACCCGACAGCACTTCGCCGGTGGCGTAGCGCAGCACCCCGGTGCCGTTGCGTTGGCCGTTCAGGAAGTCACCTTCATAGACATCGCCGGTTGCGTAGGCCGCAACCCCGGTGCCGGTGATCTCTCCTGCCAGCCATTCGCCTTCATAGGTAAACCCGTCCGCCAGTTCGATCCGGCCCTGCCCGTCGCGCAGCCCTTCGACGAATTGGCCGGTATAGACCGAGCCGTCAGGATAGGTCATCTCGCCCTCGCCGTGCAATTCGCCGCCCTTGAGCGCCCCGGTATACACGCGGCCATCGGCGAAGGTCATGGTGCCCTGCCCTTCGGCCAGACCTTGCACATGGTCGCCCTCGTAGCTGGACCCATCCGCGAAGGTGGCGCGGCCCTGTCCGTGGAATTCCCCATCCAGCCAGGCGCCTTCATATGTGGCCCCATCGGCATAGGTGATCTTCCCCTCGCCATCGGGCAGGCCCGCGCGGAACTGGCCGACATATTCCGAACCATCGGGCTGCACCAACCGCCCGTCACCCGCGATCTGGCCCGCAACCCATGTGCCTTCATACAGGTAGCCATCCGGACCCGTTAATTTGCCCGGCCCTTCGCGCTGGTCACCTGCGAACTGCCCCTCAAAGAGCAGCCCGTCAGCTTGCTGCACAGTCGCCGCGCCCTGACGCAGCCCGTTTTCAAACCCGCCCGTGTAGATATCGCCATTGGCTTGGGTCAGCACGCCCTGGCCGTGCAGCGCGCCATCTTGCCAGTCACCCTCGTAGCGCAAGCCATCGGGGCGGGTCAGCGTGCCGGTGCCGTGGCGCAGGTCGGCCAGCATCTGGCCTTCATACACCGCGCCATCGGGATAGGTGATGCGCCCCTGCCCTTCGCGCGCGCCGGCAACCCAAGCGCCGGTATAGGCATAGCCGTCCTCGCGGGTCAGTGTGCCATCGCCTTCGGGCTGGCCATTGACCATGTCGCCTTCATAGACCGCGCCATTGGCAAAGACCCGCCGGCCTTGCCCGGTAATCGCCCCGGCCGTCCATGCCCCTTCATAGGTGGAGCCGTCAGCGAAGGTCATCATGCCTTGCCCCTCGGGACGACCGGCGACAAAGCTGCCTTCATAGACTGCGCCGGACGGATAACGCGCAACACCTTGCCCGGTGATCTGCCCATCCACCCAGTCGCCGGTGTATTCGAACCCGTTGGGCAACCGGTAAGTGCCTTGACCATGTTGCAGACCGTCGCGGAACTCGCCTTCGTAAACACCGCCATCTTCGTATTGGCGTGTCAGGACACCGTCCGTCTGAGCGGCAACAGGCGGCACCATGACGGGCGCGGCAAGTAAGAACGCGGCGGCAAGCGCACACGAAAGGTCAGTGCTGGAAGCCATGACGCGAAATCCCCCTAGGTTACGACGCAAGCCTAGTCGGGGGGACGTTTTCGTGCAAGGGGGAGGGACGTCCCGCAGGTCGCAATGCGGGCACGCGGGCCGCGCGCCTTGACTATTGTTCACAAAGGGGCCGTCGGACCAGGATGCAGGCTTTGGCTTTTATCACCTGAAAGAACAGCAACAACAGGATATGCTTGCGGACTACAGCGCGCACAGCGTGGCACAGATGGAACAGATGTTCTTCTTGGAAGGTCCGTGCCTGACGGGCAGTCTGCCCCCTTTCCTTGACGGGTCAGCGTGATATGTGAACGCATCTTTGCAGTCACCCAAGGCCCGACCACATGTCCGACCGCTTTCGCCTGACGCTTGCGCAGCTTAACCCGACCTTGGGCGACCTTTCGGGCAATGCCGCCAAGGCGCGCGCGGCCTGGGACCGGGCCAAGGCAGAGGGCGCGGATATGGTCGCGCTGCCGGAAATGTTCCTGTCGGGCTACCAGACGCAGGATCTTGTGCAACGCCCTGCCTTTCTGGCCGATCTGCGCGCCACGCTGGATGATCTGGCACGCGACTGCGCAGATGGCCCGATGATGGGCATAGGGCTGCCCATGGCAGAGGGCGAGGCGATCCATAATTGCTGGGTGGTATTGGGCGGCGGTGAAGTGCGCGCAACGATCCGTAAGCATCATTTGCCCAATGAACAGGTCTTTGACGAGCAGCGTGTTTTCGCCTCGGGCGACATATCCGGCCCATTCGGGGCGGGGCCGTTGCGCATCGGCACGCCCATTTGCGAAGATGCGTGGCACGAAGATGTCGCAGAAGCGCAGGCCGAATCCGGCGCGGAACTGTTGCTGGTGCCCAATGGCTCTCCCTATGCGCGGGGGCGTTTCGACACCCGCATGACCCATATGGTCGCGCGCGTGATCGAAACCGAATTGCCGCTGGTCTACCTGAACCTTGTCGGCGGACAGGACGATCAGGTGTTCGACGGGGCCAGCTTCGTGCTGAACCCCGGCGGCAAGCTGGCGGTGCAACTGCCGGCGCATGAGGAAGCGATTGTCACAGTCGATTTCACCCGGCACGCAGACGGATGGCAGGCAGATACCGGGCCGCGCGCAGCCCTGCCTGACGATCTGGCGCAGGATTACCGCAGCATGTGCATGGGCTTGGGCGATTATCTGCGCAAATCAGGCTTTTCCAAAGTGGTGCTGGGCCTGTCCGGCGGAATCGATTCCGCATTGGTGGCGACCATTGCCGCCGACACGCTTGGGCCAGAAAACGTGCACTGCGTTATGCTGCCCTCGGAATACACCTCGGCCAGCAGCCTGTCGGATGCCGCCGATCAGGCCCGCCGTTTGGGCTGCAAGCTGGACGAAGTCAGCATCGAAGGCCCACGCCGCGCCATGACCGACGCGCTTGCGCCGATCTTCGCGGGACTTGCAGAAGACGTGACCGAAGAAAACCTGCAATCACGCCTACGCGGCACGATTCTGATGGCGATCTCTAACAAAACCGGCGCGATGCTGTTGACCACCGGCAACAAATCCGAGGTCGCTGTGGGATATGCCACCATCTATGGCGACATGAATGGCGGCTATAACCCCATCAAGGATTTATATAAAACCCGCGTTTTCGACATCTGCCGCTGGCGCAATGCCAACCATGCGCCCTGGATGCAGGCACCGTCAGGTGCGGTGATCGTGCCCGGCATCATCGAAAAGCCCCCGTCGGCGGAACTACGCGCCGATCAGCGCGATGATGACAGCCTGCCGCCCTATGACGTGCTGGACCCAATTCTAGAGGGGTTGGTCGATCATGACCTGTCGGTGGCCGATCTGGTCGCGCGCGGCTTTCCGCGCGACACGGTCGAGCGGATCGCGCATCTGATCCACATCGCAGAATGGAAGCGGTTCCAGTCCGCACCGGGGCCGCGCCTAAGCCTGCGGGCCTTCTGGCTTGACCGGCGCTATCCGATGGTCAATCGCTGGCGCGACCGGTCCGGTGCCTGAAGCGCGCGCGATCTATGGCTCAAATGAATCACAAGACAGTTTATCACGGTTGGCAGGGCTGTTCTTGCGATGGATTTGGCGTATAAAACGCGCGATGGCGCAACTTGCCGCCCAACCCGCCGGCAGAGCGGGAGCGTGACGCGAGAGAGAGGCAGAATGTTCAGTTTCAGAGTAGCCGGTGTTTCGCTTGTTCTATGCATTGCCCTATCGGGCTGTTTGCAAGGAACAGGCACCAATTCAAGCACAGCCACCGCACCACGTGGGGGTGATGTTGTTGAACGTGATGTCGAAGCGCCAGATGTCTTCTCCAAACGCGACAATGCGCTTTGGGATGGTCGCCCGTCGCTGGGTGGTGTCTGGGTAGCACATCCGGATGTGAAAGCGCCCGAGCGTGTCATCATCCGCAATACCGAAACCGGGCGTGAAACCGTTGGGGCGCTCTTCAAGCGCGAGCGGATGAATCCCGGCCCGGTGTTCCAGGTCTCTGCCGAGGCAGCGGAAGCCGTTGGCATGCTGGCAGGCGCCCCGACCGCGCTAGAAGTGGTCGCCCTGCGCGCGGAAGAAATTCGAGCAGCGCAAGATCCCGTTCCGGAACCCGAACCAGAAACCGAATCGGAACTTGCACCCGAAGCAGAGCGCGAAACTGCGTCCGCGCCGGAAGCTGCCCCACAAAACGCATCCGCGCCAGAAGATGCCGCATCCACGACAGGCGCATCAGAGGAAACGATGATCGCCCTGCCGGATGTGGAAGAACCGCGCAAGCGCGGGTTCTTCGCGCGGCTCTTCGGACGCGACGCACCCGCCCGGACCGAGATCACATCTGAGCCACTGGATGCGACAGCGCCCCTGCCCGATGCCCCTGCCACTCCGGCCACCCCCGGCGCGCCCGTGACGATGCCGTCGCCGATAGCCGGAACCACACCCGCCGCACAGTCAGCCAGTTCTCTGGATCGGCCCTTCGTGCAAATTGGCATTTTCAGCGTTGAAGCGAACGCAAACAGCGCGGCCAAGACCATGCGCGACGCGGGCTTGTCTGCCAGTATCAAGCCCGGCCGCACTCAGGGCAACGCATTCTGGCGCGTCGTGGTTGGCCCTGCGGCATCCGAGGCCGAGCGCCGCCAGTTCCTTGCACAGGTCAAAAAGCTCGGATTTGCCGACGCCTATACCGTCCGTCGATGAAGGAGGTCTTATGCAGAACCGACTGTTAGCCAGCATCCTTGCAGGGGTGTTCGGGTTTGGCGCCCCATTCGCCCTGCAAGCACAGGACGGGCCAGGCGGCTTTACCACCCGCGCAACATCGGCCTATGTGCTGGATTTGGGCACAGGCACGGTGCTGCTGGAAAAGAACGCTGACGAACCTTTGCCGCCCGCGTCCATGTCCAAGCTGATGACACTGGAAATGCTGTTCGAGGCGATCAAGGAAGAGCGTTTGGCGCTTGATACACCGTTTTCCGTATCACAGCGCGCCTACCAGATGGGCGGCTCGCGGATGTTTCTGGAAATGCGGGACCGCCCAACCGCCGAAGATTTGATCCGTGGCATTGCCATTTTGTCGGGCAATGATGCCGCGGTGGTGGTGGCCGAGGGGCTCGCCGGCACCGAAGACGCTTATGCCCGTTTGGCAACGCAGCGGGCGCGCGAATTGGGGATGGAAAATACCGTCATCACCAACGCTTCCGGCTGGCCAGCCCCGCTCCATCTTATGTCCAAGCGCGACCTTGTAACCTTGGCCGCTTACATGATCGAGGAACACCCCGAATTCTACCCGTATCTGTCGGAACGCGAATTCACCTGGAACGGGATTACGCAGGAAAACCGCGTGCCCCTGCTGCGGGCGGGCGTTGGGCTGGACGGGTTGAAAACCGGGTTCACCTCGGAAGCGGGCTATTCGCTGACCGGCTCTGCGCAGCAAGGAGACAGGCGGATCGTGTTTGCCTATGGCGGACTGAACAGCGCCGCAGAGCGCGTGCAGGAAGCGGAAGCGATCATAAACTGGGCGTTCCGCCAGTTTGCCGAGGTCAGCGTTGCCCAGCCCGGTACGGTTCTGGCCGAAGCACCGGTTTGGCTGGGAGAGGTTGAAAGCGTGCCGCTTGTCGTGGCAGAGGAGGCGCGGGCTCTGGTCCCGACCATTGGAAGCGCGACCCTGGACGCCCGCGTGGAATATGAAAGCCCCCTGCCCGCCCCGATTGCCGCGGGTGACGTCTTGGGCAAACTGGTGGTGGACCTGCCAGAGATGGACAGCGTCAGCTTTGAGCTTGTTGCGGGCGCGGACGTGGCTGAAGGTGGTTTCATGGTGCGCGCGCAAGCGGCCGCGCTGCGCCTGATCGCATTGGCGCGGGGGCAGGCTTTGGGCGACCCATCTGACACGGCGCTGAACTAGGCATGACAGCACCCGGCCTGTTCATCAGCTTCGAGGGGATCGACGGCAGCGGCAAATCCACCCAAGTGCGGCTATTGGTCGACCTCTTGCGCGATCAAGGCCGCAACGTGGTCGCCACCCGCGAACCCGGCGGCGCGCCAGGGGCAGAGGCCATCCGTCGCCTGTTGGTCGAAGGCGACCCGGCGCGCTGGTCGGCGGAGACCGAAATCCTTCTGTTCAACGCAGCGCGCCGCGATCATCTGGAACGCACGATCCGGCCTGCGCTGGAACGTGGCGCGGTGGTGGTCAGCGACCGTTTCGCGGATTCGACCCGCGTCTATCAGGGCGTGGCGCGCGCCAGCCTGCGCCCGCTGGTGGACCGGCTGCATGATCTGGTCATCGGGGTGGAGCCTGACCTGACCTTTGTCATCGACATGGACGCGCGCGCAGCCTTGGCGCGCGGTCTTGCCCGCCGTTCGGGCGAGGACCGTTTCGAGGAACTGGGGCTTGGTTTTCAGGAATCCCTGCGCGCCGGGTTTCTGGCGCTGGTCCGCGAATACCCGGACCGGGTGCAAATTATTGATGGCGCGCGCGCGCCGGACGACATTGCACAAGACGTGGCCGCGCGCGTGGCGGCGCATCTGGCATGAACGATCTGCCCGACCTTCCCGACCAACGCGAGGGCGCACCGCACCCCTGCGCAACGCCGCTGCTGTTCGGCCAACAGGCGGCAGAGGCCGCGTTCCTGCAAGCCTTTGGCTCTGGCCGGATGCACCATGCGTGGCTGCTCAGCGGTCCGATGGGTGTTGGCAAAGCCACGCTCGCGTGGCGGATTGCGCGATTTCTACTGGCGGGCGATGGGGGTGGTATGTTCGGCCCGCCAGATACGCTGGATGTGCCCGAAGATCACCCCACCGTGCGAAGGTTGCGCGCGGGCGCCGATGGCGGATTGCTGGTCATCCGGCGGGGCTTGGATGACAAGGGCAATCTGCGCCGCGACATCACGGTTGATGTCATGCGCCGCCTTCACGGGTTTTTCGGGCTGTCTGCTGCCGATGGCGGGCAACGCGTGGTGATCGTAGATGCCGCCGACGAAATGAACACCAACGCCGCCAATGCATTGTTGAAAGCGCTGGAAGAACCGCCCGCCAATGCAACGCTGCTGCTGGTTGCGCATCAGCCCTCGCAGCTTTTGCCCACGATCCGCTCGCGCTGCCGGGATTTGCGGCTGTCGGCACTGGGCGACGCGGATTTCGCCGCCGCCCTTGCCCAAGCCGGGGTTGATGGCGATCCGGGCACGCTGGCGGAACTCTCTGGCGGGTCTGTTGGGCAGGCGGTGGAACTGGCGCTTGGCGGCGGAGCAGAGATTTATGCAGACCTTGTGGCACTCTTCGCCACCCTACCCCGCATGGACCGCGCCCGCGCCTTGCGCTTGGCCGAATCGATGGCCGGGAAGGGAAACGAGACGCGCTTTGCGCTGTTTTTGCGCCTGTTCGATCTGTTCATGGCGCGCGCCGCGCGCGCGGGCATCATGGGACCGGGGCCAGAGGCGGTGACGGGCGAAGCGGCACTTCTGGCGCGCATCGCGCCCCACGCCCATGCCGCGCAAATACTGGCAGAACTTGCGCCCAGCCTGTCGGCCCGCGCCCGTCACGGGCGCGCGGTCAACCTTGACCCTGCCGCTCTGGTGCTTGATATGGTCCTGAAAACCGAAGAGGGCCTTCGCCCCGTATTGGGACAGACCGCATGACCCAGCCACAGCTTGTTGACAGCCATTGCCACCTCGATTTCCCCGATTTCGACGAGGAGCGCGACGAGGTTATCGCCCGCGCCCATGCGGCGGGGGTTATGCGGATGGTCACGATCTGCACCAAGTTATCGGCACTGCCCAAGGTGCAGGCGATTGCTGACGCGCACCCCAGCGTGTTCTTTGCCGCCGGCACCCACCCGATGAGCGTGGCGAATGAACCCATGGTCACGGTAGAGGAGTTGGTCGCGCTGGCGGACCACCCCAAGATGGTCGGCATTGGTGAGACGGGGCTGGACTACCATTACACCGCCGAAAGCGCGCGCTTGCAGCAAGACAGCCTGCGCATTCATATAGAGGCCGCGCGTCAGACCGGGCTGCCGCTGATTATCCACGCCCGCGATGCCGATGACGACATGGCGTGCATCCTGACAGAGGAACACGCCAAGGGCGCTTACTCTTGTGTGATGCATTGCTTTTCATCAAGTGCAGCATTGGCGCAAGCCGCGCTTGGGCTTGGGTTTTACCTGTCCATGTCCGGGATTGCGGCCTTCCCGCGCAGCAAAGACTTGCGCGATATTTTCGCCGCCGCGCCGGTGGACCGTATTCTGGTGGAAACCGACGCACCCTATCTGGCCCCGCCGCCGCATAGGGGCCGCCGCAATGAACCCGCCTATACCGCCCATACAGCCCGCGTGGGCGCAGAGGTGTTCGCGATGAGCGAAGCGGAATTCGCTGCCCAGACCAGTGCCAATTTTGACCGCTTGTTTACAAAGGCGGTGGGCTGATGACGGTATTGCGCAGCACGATCCTTGGTTGCGGGTCATCGGGTGGGGTGCCGCGTTTAGGCGGGCATTGGGGCGCGTGTGATCCAGACAATCCGCGCAACCGCCGCCGCCGCTGCTCGCTCCTGCTGGAGCGGGTTGGCCCGGATGGCGCGACACAAGTGCTGATCGACAGCGGCCCCGACATGCGCGACCAATTGCTGGATGCGGGTATTGGACGGCTGGACGCGGTGGTCTACACCCATGCCCATGCCGACCATGTCCACGGGTTGGACGACCTGCGCCAGATCGTCTTCAACATGCGCGAAAAGCTACCCGTCTGGGCCGACGGCCCGACACAGGACGCGCTGTTGTCACGGTTCGGCTACGCGTTCACACAGCCGCCCAATTCGCCCTACCCGCCCATTCTGGGTATGAACAGCATCGACGGGGCCTTCACCATAGACGGCGCGGGCGGCCCGCTGACCCTGCACCCGATCCGGCTGAACCATGGCGGCATTGACGCGCTTGGGTTCCGCGTGGGCGGGCTGGCCTACTGCCCCGACGTAGTCGAGATTTACCCGGAAAGCTGGCCCATGCTGGAGGGGTTGGACGTCTGGATCATCGACGCGCTGCGCCGCACGCCGCACCCGACCCATGCCCATCTGGACCTGACGCTGGACTGGATCGCGCGGGCGCGCCCGGCGCGCGCGGTGCTGACCAATATGCATCTGGACCTTGACTATGCAACCGTTGCGGCAGAGACGCCCGACCACGTCACCCCCGCGCATGACGGCATGACCGTCACCATGGCCCTTTGACATGCAGGCTTTGGCCGATGTCATCCTGCCTGTCTTCCTTGTTATCGGCTTTGGCTATGTCGCCCGCTGGCGCAACCTGATTACCGATGCACAGGTCGATGGTGTGGTTTGGTTTACCCAGACCTTCGCTATTCCCTGCCTGCTGTTTACCGCCATTTCCCGGCTGGACCTTGGGCAGGAATTCGACTGGCGCTTGCTGGTCAGCTTTTATACGGGCGCGGTCATCAGCTTCGGTCTTGGCTTTGCCGGCGCGCGGCTGCTGTTCAAACGTGACTGGGAAGATTGCGTTGCAATCGGGTTTGTCGCGCTGTTTTCCAACACGGTGTTGTTGGGATTGCCGATCTCGGAACGCGCGTATGGGCCAGACGCTTTGGCCGCAAATTATGCCATCATCGCGCTGCATTCACCGGTTTGCTACGCTATCGGAATCACCACGATGGAGTTGATGCGCAATCGTGGTGGACGGCTGAGCGATACTGGCCGCCGCGTTCTGCGGGCCATGTTCCACAATGCCTTGGTCATAGCGATTGCCCTTGGATTTGCCGTCAACCTGTCGGGCCTGCCGGTTCCGCGCGTGATGGATGACGCGCTCGACATGATGGTACGCGCCGCACTTCCTGCGGCGCTGTTCAGCTTGGGCGGGGTGCTTTATCGCTACCGGCCCGAAGGGGATTTGCGCACGATTGCCTATGTCGTGGCCCTGTCGCTGGTGGTGCATCCGGCGATCACCTATGGGCTGGCCAAAGCGTTCGGTCTGAGCACCGAGGCGTTGCGCTCTGCCGTGGTCACGGCGGCGATGGCACCGGGCGTCAATGTGTATGTCTTTGCCAATATGTATGGGCGCGCGAAGCGGGTTGCTGCGTCTTCGGCGCTGATCGGAACCGGCATGGTCATGCTGACAGGCTGGGTCTGGTTGCAAATCCTGCCCTAAGCGGGCAAAGGGTTATCGCCCACGCCGCAGGCTAGCGCGGATGCTGCGCGCGTCATAGGCCCCGATCATCTGGCCCAAACCAAGGTAGACCAAGCCGCCCAACGCAATCAGAGCGAAAAGCGCAAGATAACGCCAGCCCGCCAAGGCAAGGTAAGGTGCCATCACCTGCGCCGCCGCATAAAGCACGACACCCATCGCGGAAGATGCCAGAGCAATGCGAACCGCGCGCCTGCGCAATTGTGCGTCGATCTGCGCGGCCGGGCCCATCGCCCGTGCGCCGCGCCATAACTGCCAAACCATTACCCAAGCGGCGAATGTGGTGGCCCATGCGGCCGCGACAAACCCGATAAACGGCATTAAACCAATGGCGACAGCGGCATTTACCACCATCGACGTGACGGCAAATTTGAACGGGCGCTTGGTATCCTCGCGCGCGTAGTAAAGCGGTTGCAACACCTTCTGCATAACGAAAGCCGGCAGGCCCAGCGCATAGACCGCAAGCGCCAAGGCGGTCGCCTGCGTGTCGCCATCCGTCCACGCGCCGCGCCCGAACAGCACGGCCACAATGGGCGCACCGATCACGGCCAAGGCCACGGCCGACGGCACCGTCAGGAACAGCGAAAACTCCAGCCCGCGATTAAAGCTGTGTTGTCCCCCCGCCGCGTCCCCGGCGGCCAATCGGCGCGACAATTCGGGCAACAGCACCACACCGACCGCGATACCCACAACGCCCAAAGGCAATTGATACAAGCGGTCCGCGAAATTCAGCCAAGAGATCGCATTCTCGGTAAAGCTGGCGACCTGCCGGCCTACCAGAAGGTTGATCTGCACCACGCCCCCCGCCAGCACGGCAGGGGCCGCGATGATGGCAAGCCGCTTCAGTTCAGGGGTCAGGGTTGGGCGCCGAAAACGCATGGCAAAGCCCGCACGCCGCACCGCTATCCACAACAATGTCAGTTGTGCCCCCCCTGCAATCAGCACGCACCACGCCAGCGTAGGGCCAATCGGCCAACCCAAGGCCCCCGCGACCAACAGACCGGTCACGAACACCACGTTCAACAAAACCGGTGCGGCAGCGGCGGCGGTAAAACGGCCTACCGCATTCAGCATCCCTGACAGCAAAGCCGTCAGAGAGATGAACAGGATATACGGAAACGCCACGCGCCCGAAATCCACCGCCATGTCGAACCGCGTGTCTTGCGCAAAGCCGGCAGCCATCGCAAAAACCAGAAGCGGCATGGCGATCACGGCAAGGATCGAGAACACCAGCAGCAGCGCCGCCATGCCCCAAAAGGCATCACGCGCGAAGCTTTCGGCCCCCTCGCCCGACTGATATTTCTTGGAAAACAGCGGCACGAAGGCGAAGTTGAACGCGCCCTCGGCAAAGAAGCGGCGGAACATGTTGGGCAAGGAGAACGCCACGAAAAACGCATCGGCCACGGCACCGGGGCCAAGATAGGCGGCAATCATGATGTCACGCGCAAAGCCAAAGACGCGGCTGAGCAGCGTCCACAACCCAACGGTCAGGAAGCCCTTGACCAGCCGCACAGGCGCTTTCAACGGGGCCATGTCAGGCGACCGAGCGGTCAGCGCCCGCCTTGATCGCCGCGCGCAGCTTGCGCTCCAGCGCCTCTTGCTTGGATTTTGCGTGCAGTTTCAGCCCGAACATGTCTTTCACATAGAAAGTATCGACAACCTGCACGCCGTAAGTGGCGATCACCGCGCTGGCAATGGAAATGTTGCTATCCGCCAGCGTGCGCGCAAGATCAAACAGCAGGCCGGGCCGGTCGCGGGTGTCGACTTCGATAATGGTATAAATTTCAGAGCCTTCATTGTCGAAGCTGATCGACGTCGGCACGCGGAATTCGCGCTCGCGCTTCTTGACCTTGTCGCGGCCTTGCAGCGCCTCTGACGCGACAACCTCGCCTGCAAAGGTGCGTTCGATCATCTTGCGCAGGCGCGGCAGGCGGGTTTCTTCGAACGGGTGGCCATCGGCATCCTGTATCCAGAAGGCCGCCGTGGCGTAGCCATCCTTGGTGGTATAGGTCCGCGCATCAACAATATTGGCACCCACAAGCGCCAAGGCACCGGCAAACCGGGCAAAGATGCCGGGGTGGTCCGACAGCACGAAACACGCGCGCGTGGCGTCGCGGTCAGGTTCTGGGTGCAGGTCCAGCCGGATGGTGGCGGGGGTCACATCACGCAACAACTCTGCGAAAACGGCATGGGTCGATGTGGGTAAACCTTGCCAATAAGGCGCATAATGACGGGCCAATTCGGTGCGGCGGTCGCCAGAGGGCCAGTCGGCCAGCGCCGTGCGCAAGGCGCGTTTGGCTTCATCAGAGCGGTTCTCGCGGTTCAGGTCTTCCAGCCCGTTTTCCAGCGCATTCGCGGTTTCACGGTAAAGCTGGCGCAAAAGCTGCGCTTTCCAGTTGTTCCAGGTGCCCGGCCCGACGCCGCGAATATCGCATACGGTCAGCACGGTCAGAAGGTCCAGCCTTTCGCGGGTTTTGACCAGCTTGGCAAAATCGCGCACCGTGCGCGGGTCGGAAATGTCGCGTTTCTGCGCCGTGTCGGACATCAGCAGATGATAGCGCACCAGCCATTCGACGGTATCGCACTCTGCCCGCTTCAGCCCCAGCGCCGGGGCCACGCGCCGTGCGATCTGGGCTCCCAGAACGGCATGGTCTTCGGGTCGGCCCTTGCCAATATCATGCAACAGCAGCGCAATGAACAAGACCCTCCGGTTTACCCCATCGCGCAGGATGCGCGAGGCGATGGGCAGCTCCTCGACCAGTTCTTCGCGCTCGATCTGCGCCAATGTGCTGACGCATTGGATCGTATGCTCATCCACCGTATAATGATGGTAGACGTTAAACTGCATCATTGCCACGATTGGCTCGAATTCGGGGATGAAGGCGGCCAGCGCGCCCAACTCGTTCATCCGGCGCAGCGCGCGTTCGGGGTTGCCGTGCTTCAGCAGCAGGCGCAGGAAAATCTTGCGCGCCTCTGGCTCGGCGCGCAATTTTGCGTCGATCAGGTGCAGATTGGCCGCCACCAGCCGCATCGCATTGGGGTGCATCAGGTAGCCCGTAACCAATGCCTCCTCGAAAATGCGCAGCATGTTCAGCGGGTCCAACAGAAACGCAGCCTCGTCCTCTATATCCAGCCGGTTTTGCACCACGCGCAAGCTGTGGCGCATTTTCTTGCGGCGGTTCAGGAAGTTGCGCAGCAAAGGTTCGCGTTTGACATGGCGCGCTTCCAGTTCGGTCAGGAAAATGCGGGTCAGTTCGCCAACGCGGGTGGCGTTGCGGAAATAATCCTGCATGAAATGCTCGACCCCGCGGCGCCCGCCGTGGTCGGTATAGCCCATGCGATCCGCCACGCCGACCTGAATGTCGAAGGTCAGTTGCTCGACCGGGCGCCCGGCAATATGATGCATATGGCAGCGCACAGCCCAGAGGAATGTCTCTGCTTCCCGGAAAGCCTCGTATTCCTCCAGCCGAAAGAAGCCCAGCGCGACCAGTTCGCGGGCTTGGTCAACCTCATGGATATACTTGGCGATCCAATACAGGGTTTGCAGGTCACGCAAACCGCCTTTGCCTTCCTTGACATTCGGTTCCAGCAAATAGCGTTGATTGCCGATCTTGCTTAGTCGGGCGTCGCGCTCGGCCAACTTCGCTTCGACAAAATCGGCATGCGTCTTGGCGAACAATTCCGACCATAGCCGCGTGCGCAGGGTTTGCGCCAAGGCCGCATTTCCATGCAGGAAACGATGCTCCAACAGCGCCGTTCGAATGGTGATGTCCCCCTTCCCAAGGCGCAAGCATTCATCGACGCTGCGGCTGGCATGACCGACCTTCAGCTTCAGATCCCACAACACATACAGGGTGGATTCGATCACCTGTTCGACCCAGCCCGTGACCTTCCACGGCACAAGGAACAACAGGTCGATATCGGATTGCGGGGCCATCTCGGCCCGGCCATAGCCGCCGACAGCCAGCGTTGCGATCCGTTCGCCATCTGACGGGTTGGGGTTGGGGTGTAGCCGGGCTTGCACAGCTTGCAGCGCGGTGGTCACAATGCAATCCGTCAGCCACGAATTTGCAGCGGTGAAATCACGCGCGTCGCGTGGATGCGCGCGATACAGCGCTTCCAGCCGCGCTTGCCCATCGGTCAGGGCCGCTTTCAGAATGGTGACAAGCTCTGCACGCAAGGCGCGAGACTCTTGGTCTGCGGATAATGCAGACACAACGCGGCCATTCAACGCCGCAACGTCCAGAATATCCGCACAGGAAAATGGCCCGAACGCAAGCGGTCCGGGTCCATCATCGGTACACTCGGCCAAGGCCACGATCAGAATCCACCCCCACCAAAGCTGCGCGGAGCCGGGCTGATGACAACGCTTTCGCCATCCCGAATTTCTGCAATCGCCAGACCGCGTTCGTTGGTGCCGTCGGGGAAGAAGCGGAACACGCCCGTCACCCCGGCAAACCCCGACCCTTGCGTAATGCGCTGCGCCGTCAGCGCATCAGACCCGCCCGCGCGCAACAGCGCCCCGACTGCGGCCACGGCGTCATAACCCAGCGACGCGACGGGATGCGGTGCCTCGCCATAACTGCCCGTGTAGCGCGCCTCGAACTGGCGCGTAAGACTCGGGTCGGGCATGGCAAACCAACCACCCTGAAGGCCCGAAAGCGACATGGTGCTAGCGGGAATATCCCACCGTGTCAGCCCGGCATATTGAAAGCTTTCCGGCGACAGCCCGTTCTGCGGCAGAAGCTCTGCCAACAAGGGCAAGGCTCCTTCGGACCCGGCGGTGAACATCAGTGTTTGCGCGTTGCTGGAGCGCGCCTCGGACGCGATATCCGGCAGCGCCTGCACCACCCCTTGTTGCGAGAATGGATAGCTTTCAAGCGCAACAAGTTCTGCCGAACTCCGGCTGGCGGCCCGCTGCACGGCAGAGGTTGCAACATCTCCGGCCTGGTTCTGCTCGGCCACCAGCATGATCCGGCCCTTGCCTTGTTCTTCGGCAAAATCCATCAGGCGTGTCGCGGTGTTGTCGAACATCGGCCCCAGCAAGAAAACATTGCGCGATGCCGCCGAGGGATTGTTCGAAAAGCTCAGCACATTCACGCCAGAAGCGGCAACAGCCTGTCCGACCGCCCGCGCGGAATCGGCAAAGAGCGGGCCAAGGATGATCTTGGCACCGTCACCCAGCGCCTGTTGGGCCAAGCTGGCCGCACGTTCAGAATCGCCCGCAGTCTGGTAAACTCTCAGATCAATCTGGACACCTTGCAAATCAGAGATCGCAAGCCTCGCCGCATTCTCAAGGCTCTCAGCCAGCACATCGCGGCCTTCCTCGCCGGAGCCTCCGGGCACCAGCAGTGCCACTGTCACAGGCTGATCGGTATTCACGCCCATGTCACCCATGGGCCCGATCCCCCCCTCGCACCCGGCAAGGACAACTGCCGACACAAGGCCGGCGACAACACCGCGACGCCCAATGAATTTCCGAAACATTTTTGCACCTTCCCAGCCACACTCAATTGGTCGGAGACTACGCAAGGCCCGTCTTGAAGTAAACGCCCCAAGACCGACAGAGCGGGTGGTGCGCTTGCAGTGCGGCCCCGCTTCGGGGCACAAGGGCAGATGTCGACCTGACACGAAAGTAACGTCATCATGCCTCCCATTGCCCCCGGTCTGCACCTGATCGCCACGCCCATCGGTGCGGCACGCGACATCACTTTGCGCGCGCTCGACCTGCTGGAGGGCTGCGATCTGCTTGTCGGAGAGGACACACGCAGCCTGCGCCGATTGATGGAATTGCACGGGGTCAGCCTCAATGGACGCCGGGTGCTGCCTTATCATGACCATAACGGCGCGCAGATGCGCCCAAAGCTGATAAAGGCGCTGCAAGATGGGAAATCTGTGCTTTACGCGTCCGAGGCCGGAACGCCGCTGGTATCGGACCCAGGCTTCGGACTGGCGCGCGCAGCCATTGACGCGGGGCTGCCGGTGCTGGCAGCCCCCGGAGCCTCTGCCGTCATGGCCGCACTCTGTGTCGCCGGCCTGCCCAGCGACCGGTTTTGCTTTATGGGCTTTCCGCCCGCACAAGCCGGGGCGCGCAAACAAATGCTGCAAGAGGCCGCCAGCATTCCGGCCACGCTGCTCTTTTACGAATCGCCAAAACGTATTCACCGATTGTTAGGGGAACTCTGCGATACTCTAGGGGCAGACCGACAGGCCGCGCTCTGCCGGGAATTAACCAAGCTTCACGAAGAGGTGTTGCGCATGCCCTTGGGGGAGATGACACTGTCCATACAGGATCGCACGCTGAAGGGCGAAATCGTGCTTGTCGTGGATCGTGCGCCGCCACGGGTCGCGGACGCGGCCACGCTGGATGCGGCCCTGGATACTGCGCTGCGCGAGATGTCAGTGAAGGAAGCAGCGGCACATGTGGCCCGCGACCTTGGGCTGCCACGGCGTGACGTATATCAGGCCGCGCTGCAAAAGGGGAAAGATGAATGAAACAAGCCCGCAACCATCTTGCAGGCCTCGCCGCCGAAGACAGTGTTCTGCGTGACTACTCGGCAAAGGGGTACCGGCTGCTCGAACGGCGCTATCGCGGACAGGGCGGAGAGATTGATCTTGTCCTTGGCCGTGGCGATGACGTCATCTTTGTCGAGGTCAAGAAAAGCAAAAGCTTCGACGCGGCGCGGGCACGGCTTGGAGAGCGCCAAATCCTGCGTATCTTTTCAGCCGCGGCCGAATTTTTGGGTGGGCAACCCAAGGGACAATTGACCGAAACCCGCTTCGATCTGGCACTCGTCAATGCTCGGGGAGAGGTCTCTATCATGGAAAATGCGCTCTGGCCCTGACCGCCTGCCATTGCAACACGCCGGTTCCTCGTCCATCTAAAGCATAAATGCAGCTAGGCACAGGACGGATGACATGGCGCTACGCGTGGCCTTTCAGATGGACCCGATCGAAGCCGTCGATATCGACGGCGACAGCAGTTTCCGCATAGCGCTGGAAGCGCAACTGCGCGGGCATGAGGTTTTTGTCTACACGCCCGACCGGCTCAGCTTCCGCGAAGGCCGGGTCATGGCGCAGGCACAGGCCGCAACATTGCAGCGCACGCATGGCGACCATGTCACGTTGGGGCCGGTTGTGGATCTGGATCTGGCAACGCTCGATGTCGTCTGGCTTAGACAAGACCCGCCTTTCGACATGAGCTACATCACCACGACTCATCTTCTGGACATGATCCATCCTGAAACGCTGGTAGTGAATGACCCGTTCTGGGTTCGCAACTACCCCGAAAAATTGCTCGTGCTGCGTTTCCCCGACCTGACGCCACCCACCATGATCGCCCGTGACCTTGCCACGATCCGCGCGTTCAAGGCCGAGCATGGCGATGTGATCTTGAAACCGCTCTACGGCAATGGCGGCGCGGGCGTGTTCCGACTGGACCCGAATGACCGCAATCTTGCGTCGCTGCACGAACTGTTCAGCGGCATCAACCGTGAGCCATTGATCGTGCAGAAATACCTGCCAGCGGTCAGCAAGGGCGACAAACGCATCATCCTGGTCAATGGCGACCCGGTTGGCGCCATCAACCGCGTGCCTGCAGCGGGCGAGACGCGGTCGAACATGCATGTTGGCGGCCGTGCCGAAAAGGTGGAACTTACCGAACGGGACCGCGAAATCTGCGCAGCGATTGGCCCGTTGTTGCGTGAAAAGGGGCAGATATTTGTCGGCATCGATGTGATCGGCGACTGGCTGACAGAGATCAACCTGACCTCGCCTACCGGGTTGCAGGAACTGGAACGCTTCGACGGCACCAACAGCGCCGCCCTGATATGGGAGGCGATCGAGGCCAAGCGCAGCGAGCCCAAGAATACGGGCGCATGAGCTGGCAGCTGAAAATCCTGCGGGTTTTCCTACGCCAGGTCGCCCGCCGGTCGCTTGCGCGCCAGCCAGATAGTGTTTCCGCCCGCAAATGGTTCGAGCGCGGCGCATGGCTGAACGCGCGCGGACGACCACATACCAATTTCAGCCCCGACAGTTTGGGCACTGTGCCGGCTCTCTGGACCGCCCTGCCAAACTCAGGCGCGCCGGTGATCCTGTTTTTTCATGGCGGCGGTTATGTCATGGGCAACCCGCGCACCCATGCTGCCCTTGGGGCTTATCTAAAGCGCAAGACGGGGCTGGAGGTTTGCCTGCCCGATTACCGGCTTGCGCCCGAACACCCGTTCCCCGCCGCTTTTGATGATGCTCTGACCGCATGGCGCGCCCTGATCGCAAAGGGGCACGCCCCCGAACGGATCATACTCGGCGGCGACTCGGCGGGTGGCGGGTTGGCCTTGGCCTTGCTTGGCCACCTTTGCACCACGGGTCAGCCGCGCCCGGCTTGCGGCTTTGCCTTCTCGCCCTTCACCGATCTGGCGCTGGAGGGGCCGTCCATTACGCTTAACGCCAACAGCGAAATCCTGCTGCCCATCTCGCGGCTGGAACGCCTGCGCGACCGGGTGCTCCAAGGGGCGGACCCGCGCGACCCGCGCATTTCGCCGCTTTACGGCGCTTTCGCAGGCGCGCCACCGGTGCTGATACAGGTCGCACGCACGGAAATCCTTCATTCGGATTCGACCCGCATGGTGCAGCATCTGCGCGCACAAGGGGTCGATGTCACGCTGCAAGAGCGCGGGAACCTGCCGCATGTCTGGCAATATTTCCACGGCTGGCTGCCAGAGGCGCGCAAATCGCTGGCAGAGGCAGCACAGTTCATACGCGCGCAGGCTGGTCCGCCCCCATCAGTCGAAAGCTGATCGCTTCGGCCATATGCGGTGCGCGCACCGAATCGCACCCATCCAGATCGGCGATCGTGCGCGCGACGCGCAGCAACCGGTGATACCCCCGCGCGCTCAGGCCCAGACGGTCGGCGGCGCGGGTCAGCAACGCCCGGCCGTCGGCATCCGGGGCCGCAACCTCTTCCAGCAGCGCGCCCTCGGCATCGGCATTCACCCGCACCGCCCCGCGCCCCGCATAGCGCGCGGCCTGAGCGCCCCGCGCGCGGGCCACGCGCGCAGCCACATCGCGCGAGGCTTCGCCCGTTGCGGGCAGATCCAAGTCTGCCAGCCCCACCGGCGGCACTTCCACCCGCAGGTCGAACCGGTCCAGCAGCGGGCCGGAAATGCGGCCCATGTAATCCTCGCCGCAGGCGGGTGCACGGGCGCAGGCGCGATGCGGGTCCGCCAAGTAACCGCATTTGCAGGGGTTGGCAGCGGCAACCAGCAAGAACCGGCAGGGGTAGCGGACATGCGCATTGGCACGGGCGACGACGACTTCGCCGGTTTCAATCGGTTGGCGCAAGGTTTCCAGCACCGCGCGCGGAAATTCGGGGAATTCATCCAGAAACAACACGCCGTTATGCGCAAGCGAAATCTCACCCGGTTTCGCCCCCTTGCCGCCCCCCACGATGGCCGCGACAGACGCGGTGTGATGCGGTTCGCGGTAGGGGCGCGCGCGCGAAATGCCGCCTTCGTCCAGCAGCCCGGCGATGGAATGGATCATCGAGGTTTCCAATGCCTCGGCCGGTGAGAGCGGCGGCAAGATGCCCGCAAGCCGCGCCGCCAGCATGGATTTTCCGGACCCCGGCGGGCCGACCATCAGCATGTGATGGCGTCCCGCGGCGGCAATTTCCAAAGCGCGTTTGGCCCGCTCCTGTCCTTTCACGTCGAACAGGTCGCGCGCGCCGGTGTCGGCTGTCACCTCTCCGGGTTTGGCGGGGGCAAGTGGCGCTTGGCCAGTGAAATGCCGAATAAGTTGCGAGAGAGAATCGGGCGCGATGACGCGAGCGGCCTCGACCCAAGCCGCTTCCGGCCCACAGGGTGCAGGGCAAACCAACGCAAAACTTGCTTCTGCGGCGGCCATGGCGGCGGGCAAAGCCCCGACCACGGGCACGAAAGCGCCATCCAGCGACAATTCGCCAAGGGCGACGGTGTGCGCCACGTCTTCGGATGGTAAAATGTCCAGCGCGGCCAACAAGGCCATGGCGATGGGGAGATCGAAATGCGACCCTTCTTTGACAATGTCTGCGGGCGAGAGATTAATCGTAATCCGCTTCGAGGGCAGCGCGATCGACAACGCGCCCAAAGCCGCCCGCACCCGCTCGCGCGCTTCCGACACCGCTTTGTCAGGCAGGCCGACGATCTGAAAGGATGGCAGGCCGGGTGACAGCGCGCATTGCACCTCGATGAGGCGAGCCTCAATCCCCTCGAATGCGACTGTGAAAGCGCGTGCGACCATGATCCACCCCAGTTGATCGCTGAAATCTTAACGCGAAACTGGTTTCCAACTGGTTAACGCTTTCAGTGCGCATATCGGTCACACAAGCGTGTAGCGCCCTGCGGCGGGCTGCCACAGGTAAAAAGTGAACCGGTAAAGCATCTGTCGCGTAAAAACATTAAAGCAAGCACACAGCCGGGGGAAACAATGGCACTTGATTTCAGTGACGACCGCAAGTTTTCGCGTCAGGCCATGAAGGCCGAATTGCTGGATGCGGAAACCGAATTGCGACTGGCCTATGCATGGCGCGACCACCGGGACGAGGCAGCGCTGCACCGGCTGATTACGGCCTACATGCGCTTGGCGATTTCGATGGCGGGCAAGTTCCGCCGCTATGGCGCGCCGATGAACGACCTGATCCAAGAAGCGGGCCTTGGCCTGATGAAAGCCGCCGACAAGTTCGATCCTGATCGCGGCGTGCGCTTTTCGACTTACGCCGTGTGGTGGATCAAGGCCAGCATTCAGGATTACGTCATGCGCAACTGGTCGATGGTGCGCACCGGGTCCACCAGCAGCCAGAAATCGTTGTTTTTCAACCTGCGCCGCGTGCAGGCCAAATTCGAGCGCGAAGCGATGACGCGCGGCGAAACGCTTGACCCGCACCAGCTGCGCGAGATGGTCGCGCGCGAGGTGGGTGTGCCGCTGCATGATGTCGAGATGATGGAGGGGCGTTTGTCCGGCTCTGACTATTCGCTGAATGCCATGCAATCCAGCGACGAGGATGGCCGTGAATGGATCGACGTTCTGGAAGACGATAGCGAGCAAGCCTCTGTCGGCGTGGAACATGCCCATGACACGGCGCAACTGCGCGAATGGCTGCTATCGGCATTGCAGGGGCTAAGCGATCGCGAACGGTTCATCGTGCGCGAGCGCAAGCTGCGCGCAGATCCGCGCACGCTGGAATCCCTGGGCGACGAATTGGGGCTTTCGAAAGAGCGGGTGCGCCAGTTGGAAGCAGCCGCATTCCAGAAGATGCGCAAGAGCCTTGAGAACCAGTCCAAGGAAGTGTTGAACTTCCTCGCATGAAATGGGCCGTGCTTAGCCTTGCGTTCGCGCTGCCTGCGCAAGCCGTGGAAATCACACCGGATGGGCTGGATCGCTTGTCCGGTTTTGATGTGGCCTTCTTGGGAGAGGTGCATGACCATCCCGGACATCACCTGAACCAAGCCCGTGCAATTCGCGCGATTGAGCCTTTAGCACTGGTATTCGAGATGCTGACAGAGGCACAGGCGGCACGCGCACCTGCAAGCTGGGACAACGCAGCAAGTTTGGCGAGCGCCTTGGAATGGGACGGTTCTGGCTGGCCAGATTTCGCCATCTATTACCCGATCTTTCAGGCCGCACCAGAGGCGCGTATTTACGGCTCCGCCGTGCCACGAGACCAAGCGCGCGCCCTGTTTGGCCAAGCCTTGCCAGATGTTTTCGAAGGCGATGCCGAGCGTTTTGGATTGGATCAACCCTTGCCAGCGTCTCAACAAGCCGCGCGCGAAACGCTTCAGGCAGAAGCGCATTGCAACGCGCTTCCTGATGATATGCTGCCTGGCATGGTCGCAGTGCAACGTCTGCGCGATGCAGAGCTGGCCCGTGTGGCAGAATTGGCGCTGCGAGAGACCGGTGGGCCTGTCGTGGTGATTACCGGCACCGGACATGTGCGCCGCGACTGGGGTGCGCCCGCGGCACTGGCACTGGCCGCGCCACAGATAACAACCGTAACGCTGGGCCAATATGAAATGGCCGCTCCAGACCCCGCTTTGACCGATTTCTGGATCGTCACCGATGCCGTAGCACGCGACGATCCGTGTGCGGCGTTTCAATAGGGCTTTTGCCGACGCGCCTGTCGCGGTATCCCCGTGGCCAAAGCTCTAGGAGAGGCGCCCATGCTGACGGGTAAACGTATTCTGGTCACATCCGGCCCCACGCATGAACCGATAGACCCGGTGCGCTACATCGCCAACCGATCTTCAGGCGCACAGGGCACAGCGATTGCGGCGGCCTTGCGCGAACTGGGGGCGCAGGTCGTGTTTGTAACAGGCCCCGCGTCGGTGCCACCGCCCGAAGGCGTAGAGGTTCTGCGCGTCGAAACCGCGCTTCAAATGCTTGCGGCCGTAGAGAGCGCCTTGCCGGTCGATGCCGCCGTGATGGCCGCTGCCGTTGCCGATTGGAGAGTCGCCAATGCCGCCGAGCAGAAGATGAAGAAAACTGCGCAAGGGCTTCCGATGCTTGAATTTATCGAGAACCCCGACATTCTGCACACGCTGTCACATCATGCGCAGCGGCCTAGGCTGGTTGTCGGGTTCGCCGCCGAAACCGAGAACGTGGTTGCCCACGCATCGGCCAAGCGCGCGCGCAAGGGTTGCGATTGGATTCTGGCAAATGATGTGTCGCCCGCGACCGGCATCATGGGCGGCCCGGAAAACGCGGTTCACCTGATAACAGAAAACAAGGTCGAGGACTGGCCGCGCATGGCAAAGGCCGATGTTGCAGCCCGTTTGGCCGCACGGATTGCAAAGGCGCTGTCATGACAGAAGTTCTATTTCGCTACCTGCCGGGTGCCGACACAGAAATCCCCTTGCCTGCCTATGCCACGGCAAGGGCCGCAGGGGCGGATATTCGCGCCAATCTTGCGCCAGAGGACCGCGCCCAGGGGTTAAAGCTGGCCCCGATGGCGCGGGTTCTGGTGCCGACGGGGCTGGCTTGCGCCATTCCGCACGGGTTCGAGATGCAAATACGCGCGCGCTCTGGGCTTGCGCTGAAACACGGACTGATCCTGCCCAACGCGCCCGCGACCATCGACAGCGATTATCGTGGGCCGTTGGGCGTAATCTTGCAAAACCTTGGAGACGCGCCCTTTACGGTGGAACATGGCATGCGGATCGCGCAAATCGTGATCGCACCGGTTGTGCAAGCACAGTTCCGGCAGGTGGATACCCTGTCCGAGACCACACGCGGCGCAGGCGGTTACGGCCATACGGGGACACACTGATGGGGTTGGTTCTGTTCCTGATGGCCGGGCTGTGGGCATTGGGCTGGGTTATGAAAACACCGGTCCGTGCAAGGCTGGTGATGATCGGGCTTGTCTATATGGTCGTTGTGATCGCGCAGCTTGTCTTGCCCGAGGACACCCCAATTCGCGTGGCGACCGGGGGCGATGTGCGCCCTTGGCTGGTGCTTGGCGGGGTTACGGGGCTTGTTGCTCTGTATATCTGGGGTTTGCGGCGGCTGGGCCGCCGTGCGCCCGCACAGACAGACGCACCCGCACCGACTTCAGGCCCATTCCGAGAGGTGGAACTGAACCGTTACGCCCGCCACATCGTTCTGCGCGAATTGGGCGGCGGGGGTCAGCGTAAACTGAAAGAGGCGAAGGTGCTGGTCATTGGCGCTGGTGGCCTTGGATCGCCCGCGCTGTTGTATCTTGCCGCAGCAGGCGTTGGCACAATTGGCGTGATCGACGATGACAGTGTCGACGGGTCCAACCTGCAACGCCAGATTATCCACCGCGATCAGGATATCGACACGCCCAAGGTCTTTTCGGCGCAAGCGGCAATGCAGGCCCTTAACCCGTTCGTTACGGTCAAACCGTATCATCGGCGGCTGACAGCGGATCTGGCCGCAAAACTGTTTGCCGAATATGATCTGATCTTGGATGGTAGTGATAATTTCGACACGCGCTATCTGGCCAATCGTGCCGCAGTTGCAACGGGCAAGCCATTGATTTCCGGTGCCATAACGCAATGGGAAGGGCAGATAAGCCTGTACCATCCGGCCAGTGGCGCGCCCTGCTTCGAGTGTCTTTTCCCGTCGCGCCCCGCAGAAGGACTGGCCCCAAGCTGCGCAGAGGCAGGGGTGATCGCCCCCCTGCCCGGCATAATCGGCAGCCAGATGGCGCTTGAAGCGATCAAGGAAATCACCGGCGCGGGCCAATCCTTGCGCGGTCGGATCATGCTGCATGATGCGCTTTACGGCGAAAACCGCACGATCACGATCAATCGGCGGCCCGATTGTGCCTGTTGCGGATCAACTCAGGCTTAGGCGCAGGCGCAAAAAGCCCTTCTTGTCCGCGCCCATAACTTCGGGCGCAAAGCCGGAAATCTGGCGCAGATGGTCCAGTGCCGCGGGTGCCGTGCGTAAGACCACGCTGGCACCTGCGACGGGGAAGAACCGAAAGGGAGGGGCGGAGTCGATTTCCAACACCTCTTGCCGCTCGACATGTTCGCGCAGCACGTCGCGCACGATGGCAGGATGTTCAAAGCAAATCGTCGCCGGCTCTGCGCCCGGAAAACCGCCCGCACCCTGCGCACGGAAATTGTTGGTGCACAGAACGAATTCAGTATCTATGTCCAAGGGCACACCGGCATGACGCAGGTTGCTGATGCGGGTATGATCGGGGTCTATTTCGGTCCCGTCATGCGCGAAACGCGCGGGTTGGGTCAGGTCTATGTCATAGGTCAGCCCATAGATGATCTCGAAATTATAGCCCGCGAAAGCTGGGTTCATCAGCGTCTGGTCTTGTAGGTCGGGCCGAATTTGGTTGAAGGCAGAGGCCGAGCGTTCCAGCCACAGCGCGACCTGTGCCCCGGTCAAACGCGAGGCGGCCACTTTGTTGGGATAAACATACAAATCCGCCATGCTGCGCAAGGTCAACTGCCCGGCGGCAATATTGGTGAAGTTGCGTGCGCCGCCCAAGCCCCCGGCCTTGGACGGAGAGACCGCCGACAGCATCGGAAGCCCCGCAAACTTTGGGTCCATGCGTTCGGTGACAAAGGCTTTTTGCGCCTGCGCCACAAGCGCCGTCGCGGCACTGCTGCCAAGATAGACGAAGAAACTGTTGATCGGCACATCACTGCGCCCGATAGGCTGGCGAATGCTGGCCAAAACGGCGTCATGCGCGCGCTCGACAATCTTGCGCACTTTCGGGCTGCGCATGGGTTGGCTGCGATTGGCGGCCACCTGCGGAAAGTTCATGGCCGCGTCACGTAAGGCGCGCGTTTCGACATGGTGGTTGACGACGCGCCAAACCCCACCCTCGCGTTGTAACGAGAGGTCAATCACCCCCAAATGCGACCCGAAAAAACCGCTCATAACGGCCGGTTTTCCGGCGATCGTGCCGCGCTCCACATCCACCGAAGGAATGTCCGCGAAGGCACGCGAGGGGAACACCTGATGCGTATGCCCCGACAGGACCACATCGACACCTTCGATCCGGGCAAGCGGAATGACGGCATTTTCCATGCCATGCGTGTAGCGCAACGGCCCGATCCCGGTATGTGCCAACAGCACGATCAGATCAGCCCCCGCAGCACGCATTTCCGGCACCCAGGCACTGACAGCTTCGACCATGTCACGCACCTCCAGCTTGCCTTGAAGCTGCTGGCGTTCCCATGTCATGATCTGCGGCGGGGCCACCCCCAGAACACCGATACATAGCTCGTGCATCAGCCCGATCCGGTCCGGCACCTGCCTGCGCAACAGACTGTAGGGTTTGACCAACATATGATCTTCGCGCGGGGCGCTGCCCATCGCCTTGACGATATTGGCCGACACCACCGGAAACTCTGCCCGCGCCAACGACTTTTCCAGAAACTCCAGCCCGTAGTTGAATTCGTGGTTTCCGATGGTGATCGCATCGTAGCGCATGGCGTTCATCGCCGCCATCACCGGGTGCAGGTCGCCATCGCGCAGCCCCATATCATAGGCAAAGAAGTCACCCACCGGGGTGCCTTGCAAAAAGTCACCATTGTCGAACAGCAAGGTCGAACCGACCTCAGCCCGCGCACGGTCCACCAGTTCGGCCAACCGCGACAGCCCGAAATCCGGGTTCGGACAATCGGCATAGTAGTCATAAGGGTGTAGGTGAACATGCAGATCCGTCGTCTCCAGAATACGGAGATCGACGGTCTGCCTTACATCTGCAACCGGCATGAAGTGCAGCTTTTCCTGTCCCATGACATACTTTTTCTGTTACGAGCTTTAACCAAGTTGCACAGGAGATAAGAGAGAATTTTGACCGTGATCGTGCAAGAATGTGACATTCAAGCCATTGATGCCGTATTTGCGACGATCGGCGACAGACTGGAACAACCCTTAATTGAGCACCAATTACGCGACGTGACAAGGCTTTATGGGAAACGATCAACGCTCGGAACAGGAAAACACCATGAAATGCCTTGAAATGGCCTTTGTCGGACGCTGGGATAACCGCGCCGCAGACGAGCGGGCCACATCGGAAACTCTGCGCATAGGGTCGCAGGTCTTGCCATTGTGGCGCGGCAAACCGCAGATGGGCGATCACGGTCTGGCCTGGGTGAATGTCGATGACACGGCGTTGCGCCATGCCGGAGAAACCTGGCTTTATCTGGGCCGACAGGACGGGCAGCCGCGCTTTGCTGCCGACATCTCGACATGGGAACCCGAGGGGCTGGATAGCGCCGCACTCGCCATGTTTGCGGACCCGACCGAACAACATTATCCGGGCACGGCAGACGGCACACGCTTTGCCGAATTGCGCCTTGCGATGACCCGGCTTGATTCGGCAGAGGCCGCGCTTGCCGCGACCGCCCGCGGCGTGTTCAACTGGCATCGGTCGCATCGCTTCTGCGCCGCCTGCGGGCAAGAAAGCACGCTTGCAATGGGCGGCTGGGAGCGTCATTGCCACGCCTGCGGTGCCAAGCATTTCCCCCGAACGGACCCGGTTGTCATCATGCTGGTCGCGCATGGCAACCGATTGCTGCTGGGCCGGTCGCATGGCTGGCCCGATGGCATGTATTCCGCGCTTGCCGGTTTTGTCGAACCCGGCGAAACACCAGAGGCTGCGGTCGCGCGCGAGGTTCTGGAAGAGACCGGGATCATGATTTCAGACGCGCGTTACCTCGGCGCACAGCCGTGGCCTTTCCCCAATTCGCTGATGCTGGGCTATCTGGCACAGGCGCAAGATGACCGCATCACGCTTGATGATGAGTTGGAAGATGCACTCTGGATCAGCCGCGAAGAGCTGCTGGCGGTCATGGCGGGCGAACGCACCCACCCCAAACCGGCGCGGCCCGGTTCTATTGCACATGCGATGATCCGTCACTGGCTTGCAGGCCATGTCTAGGGCGCTCTTGCCTTTCGCGCGCGAAATAAGCAGGTTAAGGACATGACCGAGACCCCCCTTACAAAGCCACGCGCCATGCTCTGGAACCTGCCAAATATCCTGACCATCCTGCGCCTGCTGGCGGCGCCGGGTGTGGCGATACTGTTTCTGTATTTCCACCGGCCCTTTGCCGATTGGTTCGCACTCGTGCTGTTCGGACTTGCAGCCTTCACCGATTTCTTCGACGGCTACCTGGCCCGCGCCTGGAAACAGGAAACCCGTCTCGGCGCCATGCTCGACCCGATTGCCGATAAAGCCATGGTCGTGATCGCGCTTCTGGTCATCACCGGGTATTCGGGGATGGACCCGTGGCTTATCCTGCCCGCCACGGCCATCCTGTTTCGCGAGGTCTTTGTCTCGGGCCTGCGTGAATATCTTGGCGACACGGCAGGTCTTCTGAAAGTGACCAACCTTGCCAAATGGAAGACCACCGCGCAAATGACCGCCATTGCTGTGCTGTTCCTGGCACTTGGGCTGGACTATACGCGCGAAGCCAACAGCGCCCGCCTGGATATCGACCTGCTCGATACATTGGACCAGATCGGAACCTCCGACCTCTCCGTGATCGACCTCGCCACCTATGATGGCGGCGCCGTCTGGATCATCGGACTGACCCTGATCTGGGTCGCAGCCCTGCTCACATTGGTCACCGGCTGGGATTATTTCCGCAAGGCCCTCCCCCATCTTGGAGCGAAACCATGAAACGCGAGATCCTTTATTTCGCATGGCTGCGCGAACGCGTCGGCCTGCCGCGCGAAACCGTAGACACAGAAGCCCGCACCGTTGCCGAGCTTGTGGCTGAACTCGTCGCGCGCGAAGACCGCTATGCGCTCGCCTTTTCAGACCCAAGCACCTTGCGCGTCGCGCTTGACCAGGAACTGGGCGAATTCGCCACTCCTTTGGGGGACACGCGGGAAATCGCGTTCTTCCCCCCCATGACCGGCGGCTGACCACCATGATGATCCGCGTGCAACACGCCCCGTTTGATTTCGGGCAGGAATGCAACGCCTTCGCGCAAGACCAAGGCAATATCGGCGCGATCGTCAGCTTTTGCGGCATCGTGCGCAATAACGACACCGGCACGCTGCACCAAATGGAGATCGAGCACTATCCCGGCATGACCGAACGCGCCCTCAACAAGATCGCTCAACAGGCACAGGCGCGCTGGACCCTCTCCGATTGCATGATCATCCATCGCTACGGGGCCTTGGCGCCCGGAGAGCTCATCATGATGGTCGCGACAGCAAGCGCCCACCGCGCCAGTGCGTTCGCCGCTGCCGATTTCTTGATGGATTATCTCAAATCCCGCGCGCCGTTCTGGAAAAAGGAAATTACCGAGCAGGGCGCAGAATGGGTTTCCGCCAAAGACAGCGACGAAGACGCTCTCTCGCGCTGGTAGCCCTTCATCCTTGCACAAATATCCTGGGGTGAATGGTCCCGCAGGGACCAGAGGGGCAAAGCCCCTGATCTTCAGCATCACGCAAAAAGGCGGCCCTTGAGCCGCCTTTTTTCAATTTGGTCAAGTCTGGCTCAGCCTTGCGTGGCACTATCCACGCTGATCGACACGCCCGGACCCATGGTCGAGCTCAGGAAAAGCTGCTTCATGTAAGCACCCTTCGCGCCCGTGGGCTTCGCCTTGGCCACCGCATCCACGAAAGCGCGGATATTCTCGGCCAGTTTCGCATCGTCAAACGACGCCTTGCCAACACCGGCATGGACGACGCCTGCTTTTTCAGCCTTGAACTGAACCTGGCCACCCTTGGCCGCCTCAACAGCCGCTTTCACGTCCATTGTCACGGTGCCAACCTTGGGGTTCGGCATCAGGTTGCGCGGGCCCAGGATTTTACCCAAGCGGCCCACGATGGGCATCATGTCAGGCGTTGCGATGCAGCGGTCGAACTCGATTTTGCCGGACTGGATGGTTTCCATCAGGTCTTCGGCACCAACGATATCGGCACCAGCGGCGGTCGCTTCATCGGCCTTCGGGCCACGGGCGAACACGGCCACGCGGACGGTTTTGCCGGTGCCGTTCGGCAGCGACACAACGCCACGCACCATCTGGTCCGCATGGCGCGGGTCAACGCCCAGGTTCATCGCGATCTCAACGGTTTCGTCAAATTTCGCGGTGGCGTTCGCCTTGATCAGGCTTACGGCATCTTCCACGCTCAGGTTTGCTTTACCGGCAAAGGCTTCGCGGGCGGCTTTTACGCGTTTTGCAATTTTAGCCATTGGATTACCCTTTCACCTCAATACCGATCGACCGGGCTGACCCGGCGATGATCTGCATGGCGCCCTCGATCGTGGTCGCGTTCAGATCCTTCATCTTCGCTTCAGCAATTTCACGGATCTGCTTGGTGGTCACGCTGCCTTGCACGGTGCGGCCCGGCATGGGCGAGCCTTGTGCGCGGTTGCGCTTGCCCACGGGCTTCAGACCCGCGGCACGCTTCAGATACCAAGACGCCGGCGGCGTTTTCAGGTCCATCGTGAAGGACTTGTCCTGATAATAGGTAATCACGGTGGGAATTGGCGCGCCCGGCTCCAGCTCTGCGGTGCGGGCGTTGAATTCCTTGGTGAACATCATGATATTGATGCCGCGCTGACCCAATGCGGGGCCAACGGGCGGCGACGGGTTTGCTTTGCCCGCCGGAATTTGCAGCTTCAGCTGCCCAACGACTTTCTTGGCCATCTGGCCTCTCCTTCTTGTCACCTCGCCCCCGGTCGCGACCGGTGGGCTGCTTGCGGTTTAGTGGTCCGGCGTGACCGGGCGCGCCCGGCTGCCTCCCACAAGTTTCATGTCAGCCGTCTTTCGACACCTGCATGAATTCCAGATCGACCGGGGTAGCCCGGCCAAAGATCGACACCATCACCTTCAGGCGATTGTTGTCTGCATCCACTTCCTCGACCATGCCCGAGAAGCCCTCGAATGGGCCATCGTTGACCTTGACCTGCTCGCCCACTTCAAAATGAATGAGCGTGCGGGGCGCGTCTTCGGTTTCCTGCACGCGGTTGAGGATGGCGTTCACCTCTTCATCGCGCATCGGCATGGGCTTGCCTTGCGAACCCAGAAACCCGGTCACACGGTTAATAGAGTTGATAAGGTGGTAGCCCTTGGGTGTCATCTCCATGCGCACCAGCACATAGCCGGGCATGAAGCGGCGCTCGGTTGTCACTTTCTTGCCGCGGCGCACCTCGATCACTTCCTCGGTCGGCACCAGAACTTCTTCGATCATCTCTTCCATGCCGGCCTCTGCGGCAGCCGTGCGAATGGCTTCTGCGATCTTCTTTTCGAAGTTCGACAAAACGCTCACCGAATACCAGCGTTGGGCCATGATGCTCTTTCCTGTCTCGGGCCAGAAGGCCACGCCCTGTGCGCGCCATCCGGATGAAATAAAACAGCGCACCGAGTCGGTGCGCCTTTTGTCGTTCTGTTACAGCCGCCAAGCGCAGGTTTCAAGCCCTACGCGCATCGCACCTTAGCCGAACATTCCCAAAAGCCCGCCAAGGCCCGTGCGGATCAGCAGATCGACCAGAAAAAAGAACACGGCGGTCAGCGCGGCCAGGGCCAGCACCATCAGGGTGGTGATAACCACCTCGCGCCGGGTGGGCCATGTGACCTTTGCGGTCTCGGCACGCACCTGCTGCATGAACTGGAAAGGATTTGTCTTGGCCATGGGTCCGCCTGTCTCTTGCTTGGCCATCACATACGCAGGCAGAAGGCCGGTTTCAAGCGTGTTTCTAAGAGTCGGGAGACCCATCCGCTTCGGGGATGCGCAACAGCGTCACCTTCGGCATCGCATCAAGCTCTTTGCAATCCGCCTCATAACGGGTCATGTCGTCTTGCAGTCGCGCCGCCTCGAAGGGTGCCGGACCGGGAAACTCATCGGATTTCGGGTAAAGCCCACGCGCCTCGCGGATCACTTCTGTAACGTTGCGGGACGGGTCATCGGCCAGCGCCGCGCGCGCGTGCTCCAAAGCCCGGACAGATGTGCCGACCAGTCGTTTGCGGGCTGGCAGATCGAACCTGCGCCCGCGCCCCAACATCGTATCAAGCACAAGCGGCACGATATCGGGGTAATCCTCGTATCGCCAGACCACGACCCGCGTCACACCGGGAACCGAGGCCAGACGCTGCGCCAGTTCTGACCAGCGCAAACGGTCCGGCTGCACCTGTGAGAGATAGCTCTCTATCGGGTCGAAGCGCCCTGCATTCTGTTGCTGACCATGCGCCGAGGTCAGGAAGGACAAGGGCGCGCGGATGGACAGGTAAAGCGTGGCGTCCTCGCAGCCCAAAATTTGCAACAACCGCAACAAACGTGGTGCCGCCTCTGGGTAAAAGCGCGCGCCCTTGGCCACCAGATCGGCGCGGGTTGTGCCCAGAATATTCTCTTCGGACAGAACAAGGCGACACATGCGATTGCGCTCGAACGCGGCCAACAGGTCTGCGGGCGGGGTCGCGGCCTTGCCTGCAAGCGATGGCAGGCGCAATTTGCCGCGCAGCAGTTCGGGGCCAAAATACGCGACGCTCTTTTTTCGCAGAATGCCGCGCGCCTTGCTGAACCCGTGCTGAAGATGCGAAGTCGCGGTTTTATGCGCGCCGATATGTATGGAAAGCGACAGGCGCGACGCACCCGTCCGTTCCAGACTGGCAGGGGCGGAGGGACTCGAACCCACGACCCTCGGTTTTGGAGACCGATGCTCTACCAACTGAGCTACACCCCTAAGTCTGTGCCGCGTTGGGTATGCCAGCCCCTTGCCAAGATCAAGAGGGAAATGTGCCCAACGCAGTGTCGATTTCGGCTTTTGCCGCTTCCAGCCGCGCAAGATTTGCCCCGCAGATCGCGACCTCGTGGCGCTCGATCATCTCTATCGGCCAATCCCACCAGGCGATTGCCTGCAATCTTGCGGCCACATCCGCCGCAAAACGCGGGCTGATAACCCGCGCCGGGTTGCCTGCCACAACCGTGTAGGGCGCAATTGTGCCGCCAACCACGGCCCCTGACCCCACGATAACCCCATCGCCTATTTGCGCACCGGGCAGGATGCGCGCGCCCTGCCCGATCCAGACATCGTGGCCAATGACGGTATCGGGCCCGGGTTCGGGCAAGGATGGCGCGTTTTCAAACCGCCGATGGAAAATGGCAAACGGAAAGGTCGAAAACCCGTCGCGGCGGTGGTTTGCGGATGCGGTGATGAACTGCACCCCATCCGCGATCTGGCAAAATTTGCCGATGACCAGCTTTTCGGGCGAAAACGCATATAAATAGGGCGCCAGATGCGCCGCCCAATCGGATGGCGGAACATGCGCGCTGGCATAGCTGTAATCGCCCACCCGCCAACGCGGATGGTCAATAACCGCCCGCAAGAACACCGACCCGCGATGCACGGTGCCGTCGGGTTGCGTGATCGGATAGGCGGTCTCGGGAAGCGGAAAACTCATGATGCCCTGCAACAACTGTGCTCATTATGGTTAACCGCTTGGCGCCTGTCGGGCAAGCTTGCGGGCTCACACGTCAAGAAACCCGCCCGATTGGCGCGCCCAAAGGCGGGCATAAAGCCCATCTTGCGCCAGCAATTCGGTATGTGTGCCGGTCTCTATCACGCGGCCTGCATCCATCACCACCAGCCGGTCCATAGCGGCGATCGTGGACAACCGATGCGCGATGGCGATCACGGTCTTGCCCTGCATCAGCCGCTCCAACTGGGTCTGGATCGCCGCCTCGACCTCAGAGTCCAGCGCCGAAGTCGCCTCGTCCAACACCAGAATGGGCGCGTCTTTCAGCGCCGCGCGGGCAATGGCGATCCGCTGGCGCTGCCCGCCCGACAGCTTCACACCGCGCTCACCGACATGCGCGTCCAACCCCCTGCGCCCCTTGGCGTCCGCCAGCCCTTCGATGAAGGCGCGCGCTTCGGCCAGATCGGCGGCGGCCCAGATCTCGGCATCCGTCGCATTCGGGCGGCCATAGGCGATATTGTCGCGCACCGAACGGTGCAGCAGCGCGGTATCTTGCGTGACCACACCAATCGCGGCGCGCAAGGATTCCTGCGTGACACCGGCCGTATCCTGCCCGTCAATCAGAATGCGCCCCCCGCTGACATCGTAAAACCGCAACAACAGGTTCACGAGTGTTGATTTCCCCGCACCCGACCGGCCCACCAGCCCCAGTTTCTCGCCGGGGCGCAGGTGCAGGTCCAAACCGTCCAAAACGGCGGGCGCAGGGTCGCTGGTCGCGTCATATTCAAAGCGCACGGCATCGAACCGTATCTCGCCGCGTGTCAGCGCCAACGGCTTCGCGCCCGGTGCATCGCCCACGTCGCGCGGCTGCGACAGTGTTGACAACCCGTCACGCACTGTGCCGATATTCTCGAACAACGCCGCGAATTCCCACATCACCCAATGCGACATGTTCCCCAGCCGCAGCGCCAGTGGGATGGCGACCGCCAAAGCCCCCAGCGCCAGATTGCCGCCCAGCCACAGCCACAGCCCAATCGCCGTGACCGCCCCGGTCAAAAGCGCGTTCAGCGTGTTTACGGTCATGTCCTGCACCGCAACCAGCCGCATCTGGCGGTAAACGGTCTGCAAAAACCCATCCATGCCGTCGCGGGCAAAGGCCTCTTCTCGGGCGGAATGGCTGAACAGCTTGACGGTGGCAATGTTGGTGTAGCTGTCGACAATGCGGCCCGTCATCTCGGCCCGCGCATCGGCCTGCGCCTGTGCAACACGGCCCAAGCGCGGCACGATAATGGCAAGCATCCCACCATAGGCCAGCGCCCATAGCGCGAAGGGCAAGGCCAACCGCCAATCCAGCGTGGCCGCCAGTGCCAAGGTGCCAATAAAATAGGCCAGGATATAAACTGCCACATCCATCAGCTTCATCACCGTTTCGCGCACAGCCAAAGAGGTCTGCATCAGACGCGTGGCAATGCGACCGGCAAATTCATCCTGAAAGTAGCGCATGGATTGGCCGATCAGCCAACGGTGTCCCATCCAGCGCACCCTCTGCGGAAAGTTGCCCATCAGCGCCTGATACATGATGAAAGCCCCGATCACGGCCAGCGCGGGCAGAACCAACAACAGCAACACACCCATAAAGGCCAGCCGACTGCCTTCCAACGCAAGAAACTGATCTGGCCCCAGCTCTGCCATGCGGTCAATCAACGTGCCCAGATAGCCCAGAAGGACAATCTCCAGCCCCGCGAAGACGGCAGAAACCACCGACATCGCCAGCAGCCAAGAGGCCAGCGGGCGCGCGTAATGCCACAAGAACGCCCAGAACCCACCGGGCGGTTGGCCGGGCGGGTCCGCCGGATAGGCCGGAATGCGAGACTCGAAATAGGAAAACAGGCGCATGGGTCAGCCTATATCACAAGACAAGGGCGCGCGGTTCCCCGCACGCCCCCGTAAATCCAATCGCGACTGCGCGATTACTCGATGATTTTCGACACACCGACCGTGGCGCGTCGCAACATCATCACTCGATGATTTTCGACACGACGCCTGCGCCGACGGTGCGGCCGCCTTCACGGATGGCGAAGCGCAGCTTCTCTTCCATGGCGATGGGCGCGATCAGCTCGACCTCGAATTTCAGGTTGTCGCCGGG
>Ga0208112_100092_pt1 | contig 164095 bp, 171 predicted proteins | sample HotLakConsoUCCLE_FD_184736 | JGI IMG/M metagenome (GOLD analysis project Ga0208112, IMG submission 184736) | Hypersaline microbial mat communities from Hot Lake, Washington, USA - Hot Lake Consortium UCC-LE (SPAdes) (version 2) ...
TTCTGCAAACTCAAGCACTTCAGACGATGCGCCACACGCTTCGAAAAGCTGGCCAGAAACTTCCTCGCCGCAATCGCACTCGCCTCAGCAAGACTCTGGGTCAGAGCTTATGAGTCCACGACCTAGCACCGGAGCCTCAACGGGCGCCCGTGAGCGAAACGGGCGCGCGAAATGCTCCTGATCCGCACACATCCTCGCCCAGCGCGCCGATCATCGCTCCGTCGACGCCGCGAACATGCTCCCAGAGATAACAGCCGTCCCCGGCCGCCGGCGGAGGCCCCGGCGCGAAGACCGGATCGCCCTCACCCGGCAAGACCGGGGCGCCGGCGGACACCACGCGCCATTGCGGGCGCTCCGGCCCGGTGACGCAGTCCCAGCGTCCGGTTTCACCGAACCTGAACCGGATCACCGGCCCGGCGCCTTCGCTGCGCGCGTGAATCACATAGGCTTCGCCGGCCGTGCGCAGGGTGGCCATGGCGCTGGTGCGCGACGCGTCGAGGCAGGCGTCAATCGCCCCGGCGTAGCGTGGCAATGCCTCGCTCCAGCGCACGCTGGGCCCGATTTCTCGCGCACACCCCTCATAATTCAGGCGGCCGGCGTTCACCCGCGCGAAACGCGCATGGTCCCGTCCGGCCACACGGCATACGCCTGAAACCAGTTCCACATCCACCGGCAGACCTTGATCGCTGACGCCCTCGAACCGGCGCACGCCGTCCGACAGCCAGGCGCGTTCGGGAGCCAGCTCGGCCACCAGAGGCGGCGCCCCGTCGACGGCGTGCCGGTAAAGGATCACCGGTCGTCCGTCCTGTTCGTCAAATTCGATCAGGCCGGAGAAGGCCACGCCGGCCAGCGCATAGCCAGGCCTGGCTACGGCCACCGATCCTGCGGTCGCCGAGGCGCCGGCGGCCCGGGACGGCGAGGCGTCGAAGCCCTGGGTCATGTCGATCGCCGCGGGCTCGCTCCGGGTGCACGCGGCGAGAAGGAGGGCGGCGCCAAGGGCGGCGAATCTGGTAACATGCTGACTGCGGGCCATGACGCCTCCCCCTTCCGGTCCGCTTGAAAACTACACGCCGCACGTCGCGGCAGGAAGGGCCGTCAGGTTAAGCTTTGCTCATGGGCGCGGATTCCCGATACGGCTTTTACGAGTTCTTCTGCGGCGGCGGCATGGCCCGGCGAGGCCTGGGCGCGCGCTGGCGCTGCGATTTCGCCAATGATTTCGACGCCGACAAGGCCGCCGCCTACCGGGCCAATTACAGCGGCGACGACTTCCATTTCGGCGACGTGGCCGATGTACGCCCCGACCAACTGCCCGGCGAAGCCGATCTCGCCTGGGCCAGCTTTCCCTGCCAGGACCTCTCTTTGGCCGGCGCCCGGGCGGGCCTGTCAGGCGGGCGCTCCAGCGCCTTCTACCAGTTCTGGCGGCTGATCGAGGCGTTGCAGGATCAAGGGCGCGCCCCGCGCCTGATCGGGCTTGAGAACGTGCCGGGGCTTCTGACCTGTTCCGGCGGCGCCGATTTCACGGCGCTGTGCCGGACGCTCGATGCGGGCGGCTACCGGGTCGGCGCGCTGGAGATTGATGCGCGCTGGTTCCTGCCGCAATCGCGCCCGCGTCTTTTCGTGACCGCCTTGCGGAAGGATCTGGAGATTCCGCGCGAACTCGTCCTGGACGCCGAGCCTGACGCACTTTCCCCTTTCCATACCCGCGCCGTGAAGAAGGCCGTCGACGCGCTCCCCGAAGAGCTCCGGCGAAACTGGCTTTGGTGGGCCCTGCCGGTTCCGCCGGTGCCCAACGAGACGCTGGAGCACAAGCTGGATCCGCCCCGGCGCACGCCCTGGCACAGCCCGGAGGAGAGCCGGCGGCTCCTGTCTCTGATGAGCGCCGCCACCCGCAAGAAGCTCGCCGCGGTGAAGGCGGCGGGAACTCCGGCGATCGGGGCGCTTTACCGGCGCATGCGTGTGGAGAACGGCGAAAAGGTGCAGCGCGCCGAGGTGCGCTTCGACGGTCTGGCCGGCTGCCTGCGCACGCCTGGCGGCGGGTCCTCGCGCCAGTTCATCGTGTCGGTCACCGGGCGCCGCGTGCGCACCCGGCCCATGACGGGACGCGAATACGCCCGCCTCATGGGCCTGCCCGACGACTACGTCCTGCCGGGCTCGGAGCGCGCGGCCCTGCATCTCGCCGGAGACGGCGTTGCGGTGGACGTGGTGCGCTTCCTGAGCCAGAATCTGTTCGAGCCGGTGCTGGACCATGCCCATGCGGCGGCCCTTGCAGCAGAATGAGCGGAGCGGCGTGACCGGAGCGGACCGTCGACTCCCGGGCCACGACGTCTTCACACCCGAGCAGCGCTCGCGGGTCATGGCGCGGGTGAAGGGCAAGGACACCAAGCCCGAACTGAAAGTGCGCCGGCTGGCCCACGGCCTCGGTTATCGTTTCAGACTGCATCGCAAGGACCTGCCCGGCACGCCGGACCTCGCCTTTCCCGGCCGGCGCAAGGCGATCTTCGTCCATGGCTGCTTCTGGCACGGCCATGACTGCGCCCGGGGGGCGCGCAAGCCGAAGACCCGCGCCGAATACTGGGCCGCCAAGATCGCCCGCAATCGCGCCCGCGACGCACAGGCGCGGGCGACCCTGGCCGAGCTCGGATGGAACGCGCTGACGCTCTGGGAATGCGAGCTGAAGGACATGAATGCGCTGACCTGGCGGCTACAGGCCTTTCTCGGCCCGACCGGCCCCCGAAACACGGCGAAACAGTCCTGAGAGACGTTTCGCGCCTGATGGACGGTCAAGACAGGCTTGCGTCGACGCGGCCCCACCGGCCGGATCGCTTCGCAAGCCCGCCGTATAACGGCATTTGGGATTTCACCGTCTTTATTTCCCGAGCCCGAAGCATCGGCTCATTTTTGAGATCGCGTCGCAAATGCGCGTGCGGCCGCCGCGCCCCGCCGCGAACCCTGGGGAATAACGTCGCATCACGCACTAATCAGGTTGAAAATTACGGGGGGTCGTTTTAAGCCGCGTCGATGACGGGGCTTCGCGCGCGCCTTCATGATGCGTCAAGCAGACGCATCGGCGCGTTGGGCCCCGGCTCTAAATCTGGCTTGGCCGCCGACATATTGCGGGGATGAACCCTGCGTCCAGGCGGACGGTTCCAATCAAGAGGTCGGCACGTGACTGACGTGAACAGCACTCCCGAGACCGGGCAAGAGCCCAGCCGGCGGGACTTCATCTATATCGCCGCCATCGGCGCGACGGCGGTCGGCGGCGCCTTCACCCTGTGGCCCTTCATCGACCAGATGAATCCGGCGGCCGATACGCTGGCTCAGGCCACCACCGAGATCAATATCACCGAGCTCTCCCCGGGATCAGAGATGACGGTGATGTTCCGCTCGCTGCCGCACTTCGTACGCATGCGGACGCCCGAGCAGATCGAAGCGGCGCGCAGCACCGAAATGTCGGACCTGCCCGACCGCGACGCCCGCAACGTGAACATCGAGTCCGGCGCACCGGCCACCGACGAGAACCGGTCCGCGCTCACCGCCGCTCTGGACGAGGGCGTTAGCGTCGACGAATCAGTGCGCGCGGCGCTTCTGGTGAGCAGCGCGAGCTGTACGCATCTGGGCTGCGTGCCGACGTCGGAAGCGGGCGATTACGACGCCTGGTTCTGCCCGTGCCACGGCTCACACTATGACACGTCCGGCCGCATTCGCCGCGGCCCGGCGCCAGAAAACCTCCCGATCCCGCCGATGACCTTCATCTCGGCGACGACGCTGCGGCTCGGCTAGGAGAGTTCCATGAGCGGACCAAGCACATACGAACCCAAATCCGGATTTACGCGCTGGCTTGACGCGCGCCTGCCGGTCGTGCGCCTGGGGTGGGACTCCTTCGTGGACTTCCCGACCCCACGCAACCTGAATTACTGGTACACGTTCGGCGGCATTCTCAGCGTTTGCCTGGTGATCCAGATCGTCACCGGCATCGTGCTGGCCATGCACTACGTGCCCCACATCGATTACGCCTTCGACTCCGTCGAGCGGATCGACCGGGACGTGAATTTCGGCTGGCTATTGCGGAACATCCACGCCAACGGCGCCTCGATGTTCTTCCTGGCCGTGTACCTGCACATCTTCCGCGGGCTCTATTACGGCTCCTACAAGGCGCCGCGCGAGCTTCTGTGGATCCTGGGCGTGGTGATCTATCTGCTGATGATGGCCGCGGCCTTCATGGGCTACGTGCTGCCCTGGGGCCAGATGTCCTACTGGGGCGCCATGGTGATCACCAACCTGTTCGGCGCGCTGCCGCTCGTCGGCGGGCCGGTCACCGAATGGCTGTGGGGCGGATTCTCCGTCGGCAACGCGACGCTGAACCGCTTCTTCTCGCTCCACTATCTGATCCCGTTCCTGATCGCAGGCGTTGTCGCCCTGCACATCTGGGCGCTGCACGTGCCGGGCAACAACAACCCGACCGGGCTGAACGTGAAGACCAAGAACGACACTCTGCCCTTCCACCCGTACTACACGGCCAAGGACGGGTTCGCGATCGTGGTCTTCCTGGTGATCTTCGCCTTCTTCGTGTTCTACTGGCCCGACGCGCTCGGCCACGCGGACAACTATATCGAGGCGAACGCCCTGGTGACGCCGGCCCACATCGTGCCGGAATGGTATCTCCTGCCGTTCTACGCGATCCTGCGGGCCGTGCCGGACAAGCTGGGCGGCGTGATCTTGATGTTCGGCGCCATTGCGGTGTTGTTCGTCCTGCCCTGGCTCGACACCAGCAAGGTGCGCTCCATGCGCTACCGTCCGCTGGGCCGCTGGTTCTTCGGCTTCTTCGCCATCGCCTGCCTGGGCCTTGGCTGGGCCGGCCAGGCGCTGCCCGACGATCCGGTGCCGGTGCTCGGCGCGATCGGCATGGACTTCCTGCTCCTCGGCCGTTTGCTGACGCTGTACTACTTCGCCTACTTCCTGGTGATCCTGCCGGTTCTGGGCTTCATCGAGAAGCCGACCCCGCGCCCTGCGTCCATCGAGGACTCGGTGCTGGGAACCGGCAAGAAAACCGACACCGGCGGCACGGCGTCCTCGCCGCCCGCCGCTGCGCCCGCCGAATAGGAGTGCGAGACATGAAATCGATCCATCGCCTCCTCGCCGCCGCCGCCGGGGTTCTGGCCCTCGCGGCGCCCGGCGCCCTGGCTGCGGAGAAGCAGAAGCACCCCGAGGAGTATGATTTCTCCTTCGAGGGCCCCTTCGGCACCTTCGACCAGGCCCAGCTTCAGCGCGGCTTCCACATCTATGAGCAGGTCTGTGCGGCCTGCCACGGCATGCGACAGCTGGACTTTCGTCATCTTGGTTCGGAAGGCGGGCCCTTCTTCATGGAGGATTACCCGAACCCGAACGACAACCCCGTGGTCCGCGCCATCGCCGCGAACTACACGGTGGAGGATGGTCCGGATGAATATGGCGACATGTTCGAGCGGCCCGGCCGCCCGGCCGACGACATTCCGCGCCCCTATGCGAACGAGCAGATGGCGCGCGCCGCAAACGGCGGCGCCTATCCGCCGGACCTGTCGGTGATCACCAAGGCCCGCCATGGCGGCCCGGAATACATCCGGTCGCTGCTTCTGGGGTATGACGAAGAAGTCCCGGCCGATCTCGATCTGCGCCCGGGCCAGTACTACAATCCGTACATGGCCGGCGCGGTCATCGCCATGCCGCCCCAGCTCTACCCCGATCTGGTGGAGTACGAGGACGGCACCGAAGCGACGCCGGAGCAGATGGCGAGCGACATCTCCGCCTTCCTGACCTGGGCCGGCGAGCCGCACATGGAGGCCCGCAAGCGCATGGGCCTCATGGTCATGATCTATCTGCTGATCCTGTGCGGGCTGCTGTACGCCGCCTATCGCCAGGTCTGGAGCACTGTGAAGCACTAGCCGGCTCACGCGGACTCAAGCACCACCCGCTCGCCCGGGCCGACCGCCGCCACGAAGCGTCGCAAGACGATGATCGCAGCGGCGTCGCCCCGGGCGAGTTTTTTTATGCGGTGCGGGACACGCGTTTACCGGCCGCGGTCCGGCCGCCGCCCCGCCGTCGCGGCGCGCCTTGCGAGACGCGTGGGAAATCCCGGCTAATCGAGATCGACGATGGTCTGCGTCAGATCGCCCGCATCGGCGTCGCCGGTGTTCACCACGCCGGCCTTCTCGAACAGAAGCAGGCTGACGGGACCCTCTTCCACGACGGGGCGATGGCGCACGCCCCTGGGGATCACGGTCAGATCGCCCGGCCCCAGCCGCACGGCGTCCCCGTCTTCGATCTCGATGCGCAGCACCCCTTCGGTCACGTAGAACAGCTCGTCTTCGTGCTCATGGGCGTGCCAGGCGAAGCTCCCCTCCCCCTTGGCGAGCTTCACCTCGTAGTCATCCACCCGCGCAATGCGCCGCGGCGACCAGGGATTGGAGAAACGGGCATGGGCGGCTGCGAGATTGATCACCTTGGGCGCTGTCACCGGAGGGCTCCTACATCAACATCGTCATCGGGTCTTCGATGAAGCCCTTGAACGCCGCGACCCAGCGGGCGCCGGCGGCGCCGTCGACGACGCGGTGGTCGCAGGTGAGGGTGACGGTCATGACGGTGGCCTTGGCGAGCGCGCCGTCGGTGATCACCGGGCGCTCCTCGCCGGCGCCCACCGACAGGATCATGCCCTGAGGCGGGTTGAGGATGGAGGCGAAGCTCTTGATCCCGAACATGCCCAGATTGGACAGAGAGAACGTGCCGCCCTGATACTCCTCCGGCTTCAGCTTGCGGTCGCGCGCCCGCGTCGCGAGGTCCTTCATCTCGGCGGAAATGTGGGCCAGGCCCTTCTGGTCGGCGTCGGCGATGATCGGCGTGATCAGTCCGCCCTCGATGGCCACGGCCACCGAGACGTCGGCGTGCTTGTGCAGCGCCACCCGGCCGTCCTCGATCCAGCTGGAATTGGCTTCCGGCACGCGCTTCAGCGCCAGGCCCGACGCCTTGATGAGGATGTCGTTCACCGACACCTTCACGCCATCCGGGGCCTTCTCATTGACCTGCTTGCGGAATTTCAAAAGCGCGTCGAGCCGGCAGTCCACGGTGAGCGGGAAGTGCGGCACGTCGCGGAAAGAGTCGGTCAGGCGCCTGGCGGAGATCTTCTGGATGCCGTCGGCCTTCCGGATCTCATAGCGGTCCGCCGCGATGCCGTAACGGGCCAGCGGTTCTTTCTCATCCACCTGCGGCTTGGGCGCTTCTTCAGCGGGCTGGGTGCTCGGCGACACGCCGGCGCCGGCGTGCTCGGGCTGTTTGGCCGGCTTGGCGGCGCCGTCCTTTTTCGCCGCCTCCACATCGCGCTTCACGATACGGCCATGAGGGCCGGAGCCGTCCAGATCCGCCAGTTCGATTCCGGCATCGGCGGCCAAGCGGCGCGCCAACGGGCTCGCCTTGATGCGGTTTCCTTCGGAGTCGTCAGGGGCGGGCGGGGCCTTGGCGGCGTCCTGCGAGGCGGCTGAATTCCCGGACGCGGCGTCGCTGCGATCCTTGACCTCCCCGCCCTTCCGGCCCGAGGCCCCGGATTCCGACTTCGTCGGCTCCGGGGATTCAGAGTCGTCGGGCTTTTTCTCCGCCTTGGGCGCCGCGTCAGGCGTCTCCCCGCCGGCGTCATAACCCTTCAGCGCGCTCTTTTCCTCGCCGTCCTCCAGCAGCAGCGCGATCACCGCGTTGACCGCAACGCCTTCGGTCCCGGCGGGCACCAGGATCTTGCCCATGACGCCCTCGTCGACGGCCTCCACCTCCATGGTGGCCTTGTCGGTCTCGATCTCGGCGACGACGTCGCCGGACTTCACCGCGTCGCCCTCCTTGACGAGCCAGCTCGACAGGGTGCCCTCCTCCATGGTGGGCGACAGGGCGGGCATCAGGACTTCGATGGGCATGGGGGAACGCTCCCGGAGCGAGACTTATGAGGCGTTCTTCAGCGTCGAACGCGCGAAGAACGTCAGGAAAAACAGGGCGATGTAGACGACCACGACCGCAAAGAACATCGATTGCTGGATCACATCGTCGAGGCCGGACAGGGCGTTTTGGAGCGCGGCGGCGCCAGTGGGCGACAGGCCCACGCTACGGTCCAGCTCATGAAGCGTGGCGATGAAGCCGTCATGGATCTGCTGGCTGCCATAGGCGACCCGCACCAAAAAGGCCGTCACGAGGCTGAGGAAGAAATAGGCGAACACGCGCAGGCCGAACCCGGCATGGCGCAGGAAGGCCCACACCGCCACCACATAGGCGGAGATGACCGTGAAGAAGACCGAGACGCCCATGAGCAATATGCTCTGGTATTCCACCATCTGCTCGATCACGTCGGCTTCGCTCATTGGGCACCCTCCCGCGTCCAGCGGTGGAGGAAGGTCAGATAAAGCATGGTCAGATAGATCAGCCCCGCCACGCCCCAGCCGAGCCAGACCCCGTACTCATAGGAATTCGACAGCAGGACTTCAGCCCCGAAATACAACAGACCGGCGTTGTCCGGGGGCGCGGCGTCACGCATCTCCGCAGGAATGGCGGCGAGGGCGAAAAACAGGCCGGAGAGCATCCGCTCGATCCCCACGGCCGCAAAGCCAAGGAACAGGAAGGCGCCGCTGAGCATGATCGTCGCAACGCATTTCATCAGGAACGGAGCCCGGTGCAGGAAGTAATAAAGCGCGGCGATATAGGCGGAGACGACGGTGAAATAGATCGACACCAGGCCCAGCACGTTGGCCGTGCCCTCGGTGAGCAGCTCCAGGATCTCCGCCTCGCTCATATCCATCCCCTAGTTCGTGATCCCGCCGCGCGGCGTGTCGGTGGGATTTTCCAGCTCGGCCTCCATCAGGTCCAGCATTTCATCAAGGGCCGCGTCCGGGCTCGACGCCTTGCCGGTCTGCGCAAACGCCATGGCGAAATGGCGCGCGAAATCGGCCAGCAGCACGCCGGCGTGCTCGGCGCTTTCCAGCGCCTCGATGTCCAGCTGTACGCCGACTTCGCCGTCCTTGGTGCGGAAGACGACGAAAAAGGGATAGGCGTCGGCGGGGATTTCTTCGTCGGACGACTCGTCTGCGATTGGATCGTCGCTCATCGCCCTACTCCACGTAACAGACTTTTTTCGCCGCCTCGATGATGTCCTCGACGCCGGGAAGAGAGAGCTTCTCCAGATTGGCGGCGTAGGGCAGCGGCACGTCCTTCTGGTGCACGCGCGCAGGCGGCGCGTCCAGATAATCGAAGGCCTCGGCGACCACGACGGCCGCGATTTCCGCGCCGACGCCATGCTGGCCCCAGCCTTCTTCCGCGCAGACGATGCGGTTGGTCTTCTTCACCGATTTGAGGATGGTCGCCGTGTCCAGCGGCCGCAGGGTTCGCAGATCGATGACCTCGGCCTCGATGCCCTCCTCAGCCAGCTTTTCGGCCGCCTGGAGCGCGAAGCCCACCATGCGCGAATGAGCGGTGATGGTGACGTCGGAGCCTTCACGACGGATCTTCGCCTTGCCGATGGGCAGGACCCAGTCGTCGTCTTCGGGGATCTCGAAGGTTTCGCCGTAGATCAACTCGTGCTCCAGGAACACGACCGGGTTCGGATCGCGGATGGCGGCCTTCAAAAGGCCCTTGGCGTCGGCGGCGTCATAGGGGGCGATGACCTTCAGTCCCGGCACGCTGGCGTACCAGGCCGAATAATCCTGGCTGTGCTGGGCGCCGACCCGGCTCGCGGCGCCGTTGGGGCCGCGGAACACGATGGGGCAGCCCATCTGACCGCCGGACATGTAGAGGGTCTTGGCCGCCGAATTAATGATCTGGTCGATGGCCTGCATGGCGAAATTGAAGGTCATGAACTCCACGATAGGGCGCAGCCCGCCGAACGCCGCGCCGACGCCCAGCCCGGCGAAGCCGTGCTCGGTGATCGGGGTGTCCACGACGCGCTTGGAGCCGAATTCCTGCAAAAGCTCGCGGGTGACCTTGTAGGCGCCCTGATACTCGGCGACCTCCTCGCCCATGACGAAGACCCGGTCGTCCCGCCGCATCTCTTCGGCCATGGCGTCGCGCAGGGCGTCGCGCACGGTGATCTCCACCATCTTTGCGCCTTCGGGAATCTCGGGCTCGTCGCCCACCGGCGCGCCGGACGACTTCGAACCCTGCGCCGTCTTGCGCTTCTCCGGCTCGGCGGGGGTGGAGTCCGGCTTCGCGCCCTTGTCGCCTTCGTCGATCTCGTCATTGGAGGCGTCAGGCGTGTCCGCCGGAGCGCCTTCGGAGGATTTGGCGGCGCCGCCCGGCTCGTAGCCGTCCAGCGCGCTTTCGTCCTCGCCTTCCTCCAGCAGAAGCGCGATGGGCGCGTTCACCTTCACGCCTTCGGTCCCTTCCTCCACCAGGAGCTTGCCGACTGTTCCCTCCTCGACGGCCTCCACCTCCATGGTGGCCTTGTCGGTCTCGATTTCGGCGATCACGTCGCCGGAGGATACCGAATCGCCCGGCTTCACGGTCCATTTCGCCAGCGTGCCCTCCTCCATGGTGGGAGAGAGGGCGGGCATGAGAACTTCGATGGGCATTTAAGCGGCTCCGGTGAACGGGAGAACTTGAAGAAGAACCAGGACGATCCCGGCGAGCGCCGCGACCCAGGCCAGCGTGCGCAGGACCGGAACGCCGAACCAGTAGAGCGGCGCGTAGACCGCCCGCCCGGCGACGAACAGCCAGCCGCCCAGCGCCGTCATCTCATTGGTGCGGTCCAGCGCGATGGCCGCGAGCATGAGCGGGGCGAACATCAAGAGCGCCTCGATCATGTTCTGGTTCGCCCGCTTGGCGCGGGCGGCGCGCACGCCGTCGCTGAGCTGGTCGCGCGGGCCGAGCAATTCCTTGGGCTTGTGTTCCAGGTTCGAGAACAGGCCCTGCACCATCACCTGGACGATGAAGATCAGGACGGCGAGGACGAGAAGGCTGGCGTCGACGGTCATGTCCTATCCCTCGATCAGAACGTCGGTGTAGAGCTCGGATGGATCCGGCTCGGGGCTTTCCTTGGCGAAGTCGGCGGACTTGTTGACCAGCGCCTTGACCTCCTTATCGAGGTTTTTCAGCGCATCCTCGTCCGACCAGCCCTGCTCGAGGATCATCTTGCGGGCCAGGTCGATGGGGTCCTTGGTGTCGCGGAACTCGTTGACCTCGTCGCGGGTGCGGTATTTCGCCGGATCCGACATGGAATGGCCGCGATAGCGATAGGTCTTCATCTCAAGGATGAACGGCCCCTTGCCGGTGCGCGCGTGCTCGGCGGCTTCGCTGGCGGCCTCATGGACCGCGACCACGTCCATGCCGTCCACTTCCTTGCCCGGGATGCCGAAACTCGCGCCGCGCTTGCACAGCCGCGTTTCGGAGCTGGAGCGCTGCACGCTGGTGCCCATGGCGTACTGGTTGTTCTCGATGATGAACACCACCGGCAGATCCCAGAGCTTGGCCATGTTGAAGGACTCATAGACCTGGCCCTGATTGGCCGCGCCGTCGCCGAAATACGTCGCGGAGATCTTGCCGTTCTCCTTGTACTTGTTGGCGAAGGCGAGCCCGGTGCCGATCGGGACCTGGGCGCCGACGATGCCGTGGCCGCCAAAGAACTGCTTGTCGCGCGAGAACATGTGCATGCTCCCGCCCTTGCCGCGCGAATAGCCGCCCTCGCGGCCTGTGAGCTCGGCCATGACGCCGTTCGGATCCATGCCGGTGGCCAGCATGTGGCCGTGGTCACGATAGCCGGTGATGACCTGGTCACCTTCGGTGAGCGCGCCCTGCACGCCCACCACCACGGCCTCCTGACCGATATAGAGGTGGCAGAACCCGGCGATGAGGCCCATGCCGTAGAGCTGACCGGCCTTTTCCTCGAACCGCCGGATCACCAGCATGTCCTTGTACCAGGCCATGAGCTGGTCCTGGGTCACGGAAATCTGCGGCCTGGATTTCGATTTCGAGCTTGAGTCGGACGAGGTGGAGGAGGACTTGCGCGTCGCCATTTAGTTCACACGCGAACAAGTCACTGTCCGCGCTCCCTGTTAAGCTTCCAGAAGCGTGTAACAGGCCGGGCGCAGGTCTCGCAAGTCAAAGAAAATGTTGCGCGCGCGAAGTATTGCGGGTCAGCGCGCCGGAGCGCGGGTCAGGTCGATCACGATTTCATGGGGATGGGCGAAGCGCAGCTCGTCGCGCACGCGTTCTTCAAGATAATCGACATCCACGCCGGCCTTGACGCCGTCTTCGGACAGGCGCGCGACCCGGTCTTCAAGCGCGACCCGGCTGGCGCGCACCTGCGACAGCTCCGCCTCGGCCCGGACGATACGGTCCAGCGTCACCATCTGGCTGCGCACGCCCTGATCGCCGGTCCAGGCGTGAAAGCCCAGATACGCGATCGCCCCCATGAGCGCCAATAAGGGGATGAAGCGCTTTAGCGCGTTCATGCCCGCCTCCATCCACCGCCCGCCTTTTGCGGATCGTTCGAGGGGGAGACTAGACCCGACAGCGTAAAAGAAGCGTTAGGCGAATCGAGTTTGCTGCAGCAAGGGTGAGTCGGTTGTGCTGGTCCTCCCTCGCGTCCGCTCGGTCGGTCTTCGCTACGCGGGGCTGGCCCCGCTCGCTCCGGGCGGGCGGTCGCCCTTACGGCGGCGTTTCGCCGCCGGGGCGCAGGGTTCCGTCCGAAGGACCCGCCTACCCGGCCGCGATCGAGCCGCCGCCGGCGTAGCGCGCGGTGGAGCCCAGCTCGGCTTCGATGCGCAGCAGCTGGTTATACTTCGCGGTGCGGTCCGAGCGCGCCAGCGAGCCGGTCTTGATCTGTCCGCAATTGGTGGCCACGGCGAGATCAGCGATGGTGCAGTCCTCGGTCTCGCCAGAGCGGTGGCTCATCACCGCGCCATAGCCGGAGCGCAAGGCCATCTCCACTGCGTCCAGCGTCTCCGACAGCGTGCCGATCTGGTTGACCTTCACCAGCAGCGCGTTGGCCGCGCCCTCCTCGATGCCGCGCGCCAAGCGCTCAGGGTTCGTGACGAAGAGATCGTCGCCCACCAGCTGGCATTCGCCGTCCAGCATCTCGGTGAGGACGCGCCAGCCCTCCCAGTCGTCCTCGGCCATGCCGTCCTCGATGGAGACGATGGGATAATCGCCGGCGAGCTTTTTCAGATAGGCGGCGAAGCCTTCGCTGTCTTCAGTGCGCTCGGCGCCGGCCATCACGTACTTGCCGTCCTTGAAGAACTCGGTGGAGGCCACGTCGAGCGCCAGAAGCACGTCTTCCCCCGGCCGATATCCGGCGGTCTCCACCGCCTTCATGATCACGTCCAGGCAGTGCTCGGCGCTCTTCAGGTTCGGCGCGAAGCCGCCCTCGTCACCCACATTGGTGTTGTGGCCGTCGGCCTTGAGCTGCGACTTCAGGGCGTGGAAGATCTCCGCCCCGCCGCGCAGCGCCTCGGAAAAACGATCAAAGCCGGTGGGCATGATCATGAATTCCTGAAAATCCACCGGATTGTCGGCGTGGGCGCCGCCATTGAGGATGTTCATCATCGGCGTGGGCAGAATGCGCGCATTGGCGCCGCCCACATAGCGATAGAGCGGCAGGCCGGAGGCCAGCGCCGCCGCCTTGGCTGTGGCCAGCGACACGCCCAGAATGGCGTTGGCGCCGAAATTGGACTTGTTCTCGGCGCCGTCCGCCTCGATCAGGGCCTCGTCGATGCGGCGCTGGTCTTCGGCCTCCATGCCGGCGATCGCCTCGAAGATCTCGCTTTCGACGATGCGCACCGCCTCCTGCACGCCCTTGCCGCCATAGCGCGTTCCGCCGTCGCGCTTCTCCACGGCCTCGTGCTTGCCGGTGGAGGCGCCGGACGGCACGGCGGCGCGGCCCATGGAGCCGTCCTCCAGCGTCACGTCCACCTCCACGGTGGGATTGCCCCGGCTGTCGAGAATTTCGCGAGCGACGATGTCGAGAATGGCGGTCATGGCGGGTCCCCCGGGACGATATGGCGGCGGGGCGGTCGCCCCGAACACTGCGGTCGGGCGCGTGATAGCGGAGACCGCAGCAAACGCAAAGGGGGACGGCGCCGGACATGCCCGCACCCACGCCGAAGCCGCCCGCCGCATTGAGATGCGCGAGGGTATCAAGGCGACGAGGCGGCGCGGGAAACTCCAAGCCGAATCTCTTTTGGTTTTGGAGACCCGAAATCTCCCGCGCCGTTGGGACGATTTATCGTGCGCCGAACCTCTTACACACAGGGACTTTGCCTGTGGCTCTCTCACACGCCGCCGCTTCGCGAAGACCGGTGGGTTACTCCGGACCGCTCGGGACGTCCCGTCATCCCGCCCGAACAGGGCGCTCCGGACCGGCCTCGCCTGCGAGATGACAGGGGCGGTATGAGGGATGCGACAGAGGGGGCGGATGAGGTTTCTCAAGCGGCCCGCTTTTTCGTCCTTCCGGAGGCTTGTCCCGGCGGACGCCCCCTCGTCATCCCCGCGAAAGCGGGAACCCAGCGTAGCGCACCGGCGAGGCCGGACTGGGTCCCCGCGTTCGCGGGGATGACGAGGAGGGAGCGCCGCCCCACAACAATCCAGACCGCTAATTCAGCGTCTCATAAAGATCGCGCCAGTCGGGATTCATCTGCTCGATCAGTTCAAGCTTCCAGGCCCGGCGCCATTTCTTCATCGCCTTTTCGCGGGCGATGGCGACGCTGATCTCCTCGTAGGTTTCGTACCAGACCAGCATATCGACGCCGTATCGGCGCGCGAACGCCGAACCGATTGCATTGCGGTGCTCCCACACCCGGCGCGCCAGGTTCGTGGTCACGCCCAGATACAGCGTCCCGTTCCGCCGCCTTGCAAGCATGTAGACACAGGGAATCCAGCCTTCGCGCATGAGGGGAATTTGGCGCGAACTTTCTTGCAGTGAAAGCGGGGATGACGAAGGGCGAATTCTTAAAGCTCTCCCCTGAAATCCGTCCTCCCTCGTCATTCCCGCGAACGCGGGAACCCAGTTATCGTAGCGCATCGGCGAGGCCGAACTGGGTCCCCGCGTTCGCGGGGATGACGAACGGTAGAGCGCCCCCCCCCTCACAACGGAATATTATCGTGCTTCTTCCACGGATTGGTCAGCTTCTTGTTGCGCAGCGTTCTTAGCGCGCGGATCAGGCGCCAGCGGGTGTTGTGGGGCTGGATGACGTCGTCGAGATAGCCGCGGGACGCCGCCACGAAGGGGTTGGCGAAGCGGTCTTCGTATTCCTTGGCGTGGGCGGCCATCTTGTCGGGATCGCCCAGGTCTGCGCGGTGGATGATCTCGGCGGCGCCCTTGGCGCCCATGACGGCGATCTCGGCGGTGGGCCAGGCGTAATTGATGTCGCCGCGCAGATGCTTTGACGCCATCACGTCATAGGCGCCGCCATAGGCCTTGCGGGTGATGACGGTGAGCTTGGGCACCGTGGCTTCGGCGTAGGCGAAGAGCAGCTTGGCGCCGTGCTTGATGAGGCCGCCATATTCCTGCTTGGTCCCCGGCAGGAAGCCCGGCACGTCCACAAAGGTGATGATGGGGATTTCAAACGCGTCGCAGAAGCGCACGAAGCGGGCGGCCTTCTTCGAGGCGTCGATGTCCAGCACGCCGGCGAGACTCAAGGGCTGGTTGGCGACGAAGCCCACGGTCTGGCCTTCGAGGCGCCCGAAGCCGGTGACGATATTGGCGGCGTAGTCCGGCGCGATCTCGTAGAAATCGCCTTCATCCGCCACCTTCTCGATCAGCTCCTTGATGTCATAGGGCTTGTTGGGGTTGGGCGGAACCAGCGTATCGAGGCTCTTCTCCTCGCGCTGCGGGTCGTCGCGGGATTCGCGCACGGGCGGCTTTTCGCGATTGTTCAGGGGCAGGAAGTCGATCATCCGGCGCACCTGGATCAGCGCCTCGATATCGTTCTCGAACGCCGCGTCGGCGACGCCGGACTTCTTCGCATGGATGGAGGCGCCGCCCAGCTCCTCATGGGTGACCACCTCGTTGGTGACGGTCTTCACCACGTCGGGGCCGGTGACGTACATGTAGGAGGTGTCCTTCACCATGAAGATGAAGTCGGTCATGGCCGGCGAATACACGTCGCCGCCCGCGCACGGGCCCATGATGACGCTGATCTGCGGGATCACGCCCGAGGCGAGCACGTTTCTCTGGAAGATCTCGGCGTAGCCGCCCAGCGCGTCGACCCCCTCCTGGATGCGCGCGCCGCCGGCGTCGAACAGGCCGACGATCGGGGCGCCGTTCTTCAGCGCCATGTCCTGCACCTTGCAGATCTTGCGCGCATGGGCGAGCGAGAGCGATCCGCCGAACACCGTGAAATCCTTGGCGAAGACATAGACCAGGCGGCCATTGATCGTGCCGGCGCCGGTGACGACGCCGTCGCCGGGGATCTTCTTCTGCTCCATGCCGAATTCGGTGCAGTCATGCTCGACGAACATGTCGAACTCTTCAAACGAGTCCTTGTCCAGCAGCACGTCCAGGCGTTCGCGCGCGGTCAGCTTGCCCTTGTCGTGCTGGGCGGCGATGCGCTTTTCGCCGCCGCCCATGCGGGCGGCGTCACGCTTGGCGTCAAGCTGGTCGAGAACGGCTTTCATGAAACGGCGCTCCGGATTGTGAAACGGAATTTGCGCCTAGCTAGCACCGGTTGGCGCGGACGGGCAAATGGGCACGGAAGGTTTCCTCCCCCGCCTGCGGGGGAGGTGTCCGCGAAGCGGACGGAGGGGCGGCGCGTGACAGGAAAGGCCGCGTAAGCCGCCCTCGTCCCGGGCTTCGCCCGGCCCACTCCCCCCGCAAACGGGGGGAGAAACCGAATTCTAAACTTCCGCCGCGTCCAGTTCCCGGAACACGCGCTCGCAGGCCAGCAGGTCGCGCTTCTTGTTTGCGGCGGCCAGGGCGGCCTCGGAGTCCGCGCCCCAGCGCTCGGCCTGGTGGTCTTCTTCAAGACGCGACGCGGCCCAGAGGGTTTGCGCGTCGGCTTCCTCCTCCAGCAGCGCGAAGGCGAGCACGGCCGACGACAGGATCGGCGCCGCGCTCACAAGCGCCGTAAGCCGAAAATCGTCCAGCGCCAGGGCGCGCAGGCGCAACGCCTCGATGGAGGCCTCCGGCTGCTCCAGCGGCGCGATGGTGGCGGCGGCGTTCAGCGGCGCGTCCAGCGCGGTTTCGGCCCAGGCGAGATAAGGATCGAAGACCGCCGCCTGTTTCGCGGCCAGCGAGCTTTCCTCGGCGCGATGGGACAGAAGATCGGTGGTCGCGAACTTCGCCACTTCTGCGGCGGCGGCCTCGCGCGCCGCGCCCATGCGGTCCAGCGCCACATGGGTGATGCGGGTCACCGGCATGGTGAAGGGGTCAATGCGCTCGGCCTGCGCCTCCCATTCGGCGGCGATGACCCTGGCCAGCCCTTCCGCGGCCACCTCCAGGGCGTTTTTCGCCGGTGTCTTCACCGGGCGGCCGTCCAGCACGATGCGCCAGCCGGCATCCGTCTGCTCGTAGGCGGCCTGCTTGTAGAAGCGCTTGGGCAGTTCGCGATTTTCGGCCTTGGCTTTCGACATGCTCATGCCGGCTCTCCCTTCGCCGAACCCGGCTGAAACCCATCCAGCCAGGCGTTCAGCTCGTCGAACACATGGTGGACGGCGTGGGCGCCGCCATCGGCGATCTCGTCCGGGGTGTGGAAGCCCCAGCTGACGCCCAGTGCGTGGGCGTCGGCGGCGCGGGCCATCTTCATGTCCCAGCTCGTATCGCCGATCATCACGGTCTGTTCGGGCCGCGCGCCGGTCTCACCCATGGCGTCCAGCACCATGCGCGGATGGGGCTTGCCGGCGCCGCCGTCCACGGTCTGGAAGGTCTGGAAGTATTTGTGCAGGCCGTGATGCTCGAACACGATGTCGAGGCCGCGCCGCGCCTTGCCGGTGGCGACGCCCAGCAGCCAGCCCTCGTCGGCGAGGCGCTGAACGGTTTCGCGCGCGCCGGCGTACAAAGGCTCGCTGAATCCGTCCTCGGCGCGCATCTCCACGAAGGCCTGCTTGTAATAGCCGGCCAGCTCGGACAGGCGCCCGGGCGGATAATCCGGCGGCGCCAGCAGGCCCACCGCCTCGGTGAGCTCGAGCCCGACAATGGTGCGCGTGCGCTCATAGCCGATCTCCGGCAAGCCGGCGCGCGCAAAGGCGCGGCGCATGGCCTCGGTGATCACCTGGCGGGAATCCACCAGCGTGCCGTCGATATCGAAGACGGCGAGCTTGAGCTCGGTCATTCCAGCGCTTCCTCGACCAGCATGAGGTCGTCGTTCTCGTTAAAGCCCAGGGCGGCGAAGGTCTCCGTCATGTGGGACGGCATGGGCGCCTCGATCACCAGCGGGCGCTGGCCCTCGCGGGGAATCTCCACCTTGCGCGCGTGCAGGTGCAGCTTGTGCGACAGGCCCTCGGGGCTGGGGATGTCGCACATATACTTGCCGTCGCCGAGGAGCGCGTGGCCGGCCGCGGCCAGGTGCACGCGCAGCTGGTGGGTGCGTCCGGTCTCGGGGCGCAGCACGACCCAGCAGGCCTTGCGCGCGGCGGTGTCGGCCACGGCGTATCGGGTGATGGCGTGATGGGCGCCCTCCTCGCCATGGCGGGCGGCGACCATCTGCTCACGGTCTCCGTCGGGGCCGGCGGCCTTCCTCATGAAGCCCTTGATCTCGCCGGCCTTGGGCGCGATCAGCCCCAGCGCCACGCCCCAATAGGTCTTCTTCAGGTCGCGGGTCTGGAACAGCCGCGCCAGGGTCTTGGCGCTCTGGGCGGTCTTCGCCACGATCAGGACGCCTGAGGTGTCCTTGTCCAGCCGGTGCACCAGGCGCGGCTTCTGATCCCCCTTGCCGAAGGCCTCCAGCAGCCGATCCACGTGCTGGGTGGTCTTCGAACCGCCCTGCACGGCGAGGCCATGGGGCTTGTTCAGGGCGATGAGGGTCTTGTCCTGATAGATCACCAGGGAGCGGGCGAAGCGCGCGTCGTCGGCCGAGATCGGCGGGCTTTCCTTCACTGCGCCGGGATCGGGCAGCGGCGGCACGCGCACCTCCTCGCCGGAGGCCAGGCGCCGGTCGCCCTTCACCCGGCCGCCCGCGACGCGGATCTGGCCCTTGCGCAGGTATTTCTCCACCATGCCGTGGGGCACGTGGGGGAAATGCTTCTTGAACCAGCGATCAAGGCGCATGTCCGCCTCGTCGGCGGTGACTTTAAGGGTTTGGACGCGGCTCATGGCGCGATAACTTTCCTGGCGAGGATGAGGCCGACGAAGACGGCCGCGACGCAAAGCGCCAGCGTGCCGAGCCCGTAGGCGGCGGCGCTCACATAAGCCTTTCTCTCGATGAAGAGAACCACGTCCAGTGAAAACGCGCTCATGGTGGTGAAGGCGCCCAGGAACCCGACCCCCAGCGCAAAGCGCAGCTCGGTGGCGTCGGAGCGGCCTGCAAACGCCAGCCAGCCCACAAGCACGCCCAGCGCCAGCGAGCCGGCGATGTTCACGGCGAGCGTGCCCCAGGGATAATCGGGTCCTATGAAACGCAGCGCGCCCTGATTGACCAGGTGACGCGCCACGGCGCCGAGCGCTCCGCCGAGCGCGATAAGGAGCAGGTGAGGCATGGGATGAGGGTTAGGGCGCACCGTGCGGCGAGGCAAGGGGCGGGCCGCCCAGGTGCGCGCCGATCAGGAGGCGCACCAAGCGGTCACGGAGCGAAGCGGCGCTTCACGAGTTAGCTCCGGTGACGCCATTGGAGGCCGCCATGCTGACCCTCACCCTCGCGGACGCCATCGCCCTGAGATCGCTGTATCTCGCCGCCGCCATCGCGGCGGGCGGGACGGGGCTTCTGATCCTCTTCACGCCCAAGCTGGCCGCGCGCAAGATCTTCTACGATGCGGTGGAGGTGAACGTGTATCTGCGCCTGCTGGGCGCGTTCCAGCTGGGGCTGGGACTGATGGCGGTCTACGGCCTTGTCCGGCCGGTGGCGATGGCGGCGATCCTGCTGGTGCAGCTCGCCGCCATGGTCCTGTGGATCGCTGCGGGCGCCGTACCCGCCATCATCGCCGGCAAGCGCGAGACGGCGGTCCTGTTCATGACCATCATCTTCACCGTCTGGGCGCTGGCGATCGTGTTCCTGTTTCCGTTCGCGGCTGTGTTCGGCGAAGCCTAACCGCCCCGCCGCCCCTCCCGCAGCGCCCGCCAGCGGTCCAGGCGCTCCTTCAGCTGCGCCTCCCGGCCGCCGTCCTTGGGTTCGTAGAAGACCGGGCGCTCGGCCATCTCGTCAGGGAAATAGTCCTGGCCGGACACCCCGCCGGCGGCGTCGTGGTCGTATTCATAGCCCTTGCCGTAGCCTTCGCTCTTCATCAGCTTGGTGGGGGCGTTGAGGATATGCTTGGGCGGGCTCAAGCTGCCGGTGGCCTTGGCGGTCCTGAGCGCGCTTTTCCAGGCTTTGTAGACGGCGTTGGATTTGGGCGCGTAGGCCAGATGCACCACCGCCTGGGCCAGCGCCAGCTCGCCTTCGGGACTGCCGAGGAAATCATACACGTCCTTGGCGGCCAGCGCGGCGTGCACGGCGCCGGGATCGGCCAGGCCGATATCCTCATTGGCCATGCGCACCAGGCGCCGGCACAGATATAGCGGGTCCTCGCCGGCGTTGAGCATGCGCGCCAGCCAGTAAAGCGCGGCGTCCGGGTCCGACCCGCGCATGCTCTTATGGAGCGCGCTGATGAGATTGTAGTGCTCGTCGCGGTCCTTGTCGTAAGCGGGCGCCCGGCGCTGCAGCACGGAAGCGAGATCACCGGGCTCCAACGGCGTGTCCGGCTCAAGGTTGAACACTTCTTCGGCGAGATTGAGCATGTAGCGCCCGTCCCCGTCGGCCATGGCGACGAGGCCTTCGCGGGCGTCAGGGGTGAGCGGCAGCGCCCGGCCCTCCAGGGTCTCGGCGCGCGCCAGCAGCTTCTCCAGCGCGTCGGCGTCCAGGCGTTTCAGCACCAGCACCTGACAGCGCGACAGAAGGGCGGCGTTCAGTTCGAAGCTCGGATTTTCAGTCGTTGCGCCCACAAGGGTCACGACCCCCTCCTCCACCACAGGCAGGAAGCCGTCCTGCTGGGCGCGGTTGAAACGGTGGATCTCGTCCACGAACAGAAGCGTACCCCTGCCCGAGGCGCGGCGCTGGCGGGCGCGCTCGAACGCCTTCTTCAAGTCGGCGACGCCGGAGAACACTGCACTGATGGCGTCGAACTCGAGCCCCGACGCCTCCGAAAGGAGCCGCGCGATGGTGGTCTTGCCCACCCCCGGCGGACCCCACAGGATGATCGAGGACAATCGGTTTTTGGCCAGCATGCGCCCCAGCGGCGCCTCGGGTCCGAGAATGTGATCCTGGCCCACGACCTCGCCGAGCGTCTGCGGCCGCAGGCGATCGGCCAGCGGACGGGGGGCCTCGTGATCCAGACCGGCGCTTTCAAAAAGGCTCATGCGGGCGCAAGCTCCAGGAGGCTTGAAACGGCGAAAGGAGAGCCCTCATGGGATCGCACGAGGATGAGCCGATGAAAAGCGCGGGGCGCGGCGACGGACCGGCTCCGGTCGTTCCCTACCTGTCGGTGCGCGGCGGGCTGGAGGCGGTGGCGTTCTACGAAGAGGCTTTCGGCGCCGAGCGCGGCGACGTCTATGAACATGAAGGCAAGCTTGGCCACGCATCGCTGATCCTGAACGGCGGCGCGGTCTATCTCGCCGACGAATTTCCCGAGCACGAGGCGATGACCGGAAATGTCGCGCCGGCCAGCCTTGGCGGGCGCACGACCTTCACGATCAATCTCAATGTGGACGACGCCCAGGCCTGGTTTGATCGCGCGGTGGCGGCGGGATGCGTGCCGGTCCGGGACGTGACCGAGGAGTTCTTCGGCCGGCACGGCAAGGTGCGCGACCCTTTCGGCCATGTCTGGTCGCTGGTGACGATGGCGCCCACCTGAGCAAAGCGCCGCCTCAGCCGCCTTTCTGCCCGAACGCCTCACCCACGAGCATCAACGAGCCCAGCGCTCCGGCGATGACGCTGGCGTAGCCGAACCAGGGCTCCCAGTTCAGGGCGAACGTCGCCGCCAGCACCGCAAAGGACGCCAGCACGGGCGTAGACCAGAGCAGAACGCGCAGCGGCGTCACGACGGGCCGGTCGTCGGTTTCGCGGGACGCAGCGGCTGGCTCGCGCGCGGCGCCGTCCGGATCGGTCGGAATGTTCGTCATGGCGGCCTCGTTCTTGAAAAGACATGTCTGTACATGGATCGGAGCACGCGCAAAAGAAGCCGGCACGGCTGCGGCGTCCAGCTTTTTGTCCCAAAATGGGATTGATTCAGCGGCGCTATTCAGCCAAGGCGTAAACACGACGAAAACGCATGAAGCTCACGATCGTTCACTCGCGTGTTGAACAAGAGCGCGCTTTCGTGCCACTTTCCGCCCTGAGGGCGAACAGCAAGGCTGACGGACGATCATGGTCAAGAGACTTCTCGCTGGCCCGTGGGAGCAGATCAAGGCGCGGTTTCCCGATCGCCAGATCTACCACCGCACGGAAGGCCAGGTGCGGTACTTCGCCGTCACCACGGAGATGCAGCTCGCCGCCGTCGGCGGGGTTTGCGTGCTCGCGGTATGGCTCGCCCTCACCTCGGTCAACATGATCCTCAACGACAGCGCCAAGGACCGCATCCGGGACCGCATGCTGGCCCAGGCCGAGCGTTTTGAAGAAGAGCTCGAGGAGGCCCGCGCCTCCGAGGCGGCCGCCATCGCCTACGTGGAGTCCCGCACAAACGCCTTTGATCGCACCGCCGGCGAGTTTCAGCTGCGTCATGACACGCTGCGCCGCCTGCTCGATTTCGCCGACGATCTGTCCATCAGCCAGGATCGCGAAAGCCCGTCCGTGGACGAAGGCCGCATCCTGATGGCGGCGACCCCGTCCGATCCAGATCCGCGCAGCGCGCTCGTCGACCTGACCGCATCGCGCTCGGGCGACGGGCTCGCCGAAGAACGCGTCGCCGCCATGCTGTCTGACCAGGACGCCGCCCTGGCCCAGGCCGAAGACGGCGCCCAGCGCCGTCTTGAAAATCTGCGCGCCGTTCTGCGCCTCACCGGCATGCGGGTGGACGAGGCCATGGACGAGGGCCCTCTGGACGGTGAAGGCGGCACCGGCGGCCCGCTGATCGCCCTGGACCAGGCGCCGCTCTTCTCCCAGGGTCTTAATCTGGAAGACCCGTTCAACGCGCGCATCGCGCGCATCGCGTCGCGTCTGGCCGAAGCCGATCAGCTGCAACAATTGCTGATGTCGGCGCCGCTGGGCACGCCGGTGGGCGGCGATTACCGCGAAACCTCACCCTACGGCACCCGCATCGATCCGTTCACCCGGCGCCTCGCGATGCACGCGGGCATGGATTTCGGCGCCTATCGCAACGCGCCCATCGTGGCGCCCGCTGCAGGCCGCGTGGTGTACGCCGGCTGGCGCGCGGGCTATGGTCGCACTGTGGAAATCGACCATGGATACGGCTTCCGGACACGGTTCGGTCATCTTCATTCGGTAGATGTAAGACGTGGCGACATGGTTGAGCTGGGTCAGCGCGTAGGCGGCATGGGCTCGACCGGTCGATCGACCGCGACGCACTTGCATTACGAGGTGTGGTTCCAGGGGGACCATGTCGATCCTGAAAGCTTCATCAGAGCTGGACGCTATGTTCACTAAAAAAGACACCGCCGCCGCCGCCGACACATCGGCGCCCGCTCCCGCCCCGTCGAAGAGGTCCGCCATGAAATCAAAAGCCCCCTCCATCCTGAGCGCCGACCTCACGGTCAAGGGCTCCATCGTCTCCGACGGAGAGGTCCAGCTTGACGGCGTCGTCGAAGGTGATGTGCGCGCCGGATCGCTCACGGTCGGCGAAGAAGCCACGGTGAAGGGCGAGATCGTCAGCGAAAGCGTCGTGATCCGCGGCCGTGTCGAAGGCTCCGTGCGCGCACGCCAGGTGCAGCTCGCCTCCACCGCCCGGGTCGAAGGCGATGTGATCCACGCGACGCTCTCCATCGAGAGCGGCGCCTATTTCGACGGCCACTGCAAGCGCTCCTCCGATCCGCTCAGCGACGCCAAGCCGGCGCCGAGGAGCGACGCCCGCGGTGAAGCGCCGAAGTCCGCTCCGGCCCCCGCCCCCGCTCCTGCGGCGCCGCCCAGCGCAGCCAAGGCCGAGCCGCCCAAAGCGGCCGCCGGGGGCGATCCCTTCCTGTCCAAAAACTAGGGCCGCGGTCACCGGACCTGATTTCGGGACGACATCCAAAAGGCGGGCTCGGCGAGCCCGCCTTTTTTGCGTCTGAAGACGGCGGCCGGGTGCGGGGTCGCTCACCAGCTCGTGACTGGCGAACAGGCTTCGCACGCCTACCTTAAGAGGGAAGCGAGTTCACGAGGTCCGCCATGCTGCGCATAGATCGACGCCTGTTTCTGTTCTCCACCGCCGCACTCGCCGCCTGCGGGCCGGGCGCCGGCGCCCAGGACGAGCGCTCCACCACCGTGGACGCCGATCTGTTTGAAGACCCGCGCATCGTGCCCATGGGCGAGGCGGAGACCGACTATGCGTCGAAGAGCGAAGACTGGTGGCGCGAGCGCCTGAGCCGCGAAGAATTCCGCATTCTACGCCAGGAAGGCACCGAGCGGCCGGGCTCCAGCGCCCTGAACGCGGAGGAGCGCCGGGGCGTCTATGTCTGCGCGGGCTGCGCCCTGCCGCTGTTCGCCTCGCGCACCAAGTTTGAAAGCGGAACCGGCTGGCCGAGCTTCTGGGCGCCCCTGGAAGGAGCGCTTGAGACAAAGACCGATTACCGGCTCTGGACGCCGCGCACCGAATATCACTGCGCCCGCTGCGGCGGCCACCAGGGCCATGTGTTCGACGACGGCCCCCGCCCCACGGGCCAGCGCTGGTGCAATAACGGCGTCGCCCTCGCCTTCGTGCCGCATCCCGGCGAAGCCTGATCTGAAAGGACAGCCCCATGACCGATAATTACAGCCATGTCGCCGACGCCAACGCCCGCTACGCCGAAGCGTTCAACCAGGGCGGCAAGCCGATCCCGCCCGCCAAGCGCGCCGCGGTGCTCACCTGCATGGATGCGCGCATCCTGCCGGCGCAGGCGCTGGGCTATGATCTGGGCGATGTCCACGTCATCCGCAACGCCGGCGGCCGGGCCAGCGACGACGCCATCCGCTCATTGGTCATCTCCTACAAGCTTCTGGGCACGAAAGAGTTCTTCATCATCCACCACACCGATTGCGGGATGGCCCTGTTCGACCAGGCGACCATGGAGCGCCTGCTCGCCTCCAGCCTGAAGACCGCCAGCCCCGGCCCGGACGGCTGGTCCGATCCCGGCGGAGACGACGGCTCACCGAAAGGCGCCGACATTGATTGGCTGACCTTCTCTGACGCCGCCGACGCCGTCATCGAGGACGTGAAAAAGGTCAGGGACCATCCCCTCGTCCCCGCCTCCATCCCGATCTACGGCTTCATGTACGATGTCGACACCGGCCGCCTGCACGAGATCGAGGCGGCGTCGAAGGCGGGCGCCGCACGCTGATCGTGGGGCGCGGGTCGGCGGGCGGCGCAGGGCCCCGGCAATGATCCTTGACCCCGCCGGCTTCATCGCCGCGCACACCCGGATCGGGTCGACGCCGCTGGCGCCTGAATTGCGCTTCCATCTCGCCGACGACGCTTTTGACGTCTGGGAGGACAGCGAGGAGGCGCTCGGCGAGAAGGGGCTGCCGCCGCCGTTCTGGGCGTTCGCGTGGGGCGGCGGGCAGGCGCTGGCGCGTCACCTGCTCGATCATCCCGAAATCGCCAGGGGCAGGCAGGTCCTCGATTTCGCCTGCGGCTGCGGGATCGCCGGGATCGCCGCGGCGAAAACCGGCGCGGCCCACGTGCAGGCCAGCGAGATCGACGCCTTCGCGGTCGCCGCCGCAAACGCCAATGCCGCGCTGAACGGCGTGAGCCTGGAGACGATGAAGCTCGACCTGGTGGGCGAGGACCGGGGATGGGATCTGGTGCTGGCCGGAGACGTGTTCTACGAAGCCGGCCCCGGCGGGCGCATCGCGGACTGGCTGGAAGGCCTTGCGCGGCGCGGCGCCGTTGTGCTGATCGGCGATCCGGGCCGTCACTTCCTGCCGCGGTCGCGGCTCGAGCTGGCGGCCCGCTTCGACGCAGCCGCCATGCGTGACCTGGAGGACAAGGATGTGGCGCTGGCGAAGGTCTGGCGCTTCATCGTCTGACTCCGCCGCCTGACATCGCGGCGTGTGACACAGGCGCGCGTGACAGGGCGCCCGTGCGCGCCCTATATCGGCGATCATGACCTTCCGTCCCTTCCCGCTCCTGACCCTCTTCACGCTGGCCGGCCTCGGTCTCCTGCTCTGGCTTGGAAGCTGGCAGCTGGACCGGCGCGCCTGGAAACAGGATCTGCTGGCCGAGTTCGCCGCCGTAGCGGACGCCGAGCCGGTGACCCTGCGCGAAGGCTTGTGCCAGCAAGACGCTTCGGCCGGACGCGCCTTTGATCCGTCCGGCGCGGCGTCATTGTCGGGCGAGCTTCGCGTCTATGGCATCGGGCCGGAAGGCGGGCCCGGCTGGCGCATCTTCGCACCGGTCGCCCTGCCGGACTGCGCCGCGACGGGCGGAGCCGAGGCGATCCTCGCGGAAATCCGGTTCGAACCGCTGGACACCGCCCGCGCCGGCGCGTCCGGCCAGCCCGCCGCCGCCTCGGCGGTGAACGCGCTGCGGTTCGAACGCCCGCTGGGCGAAGGCGTGTTCACGCCGCGCAGCGGCGAGGACGGCTTTTACGCCTATGCGCCGAACGCCATGGCGCAGAGTCTCGGTCTGGCGCCCGGAGCCCTGGCGCAGGACTTCTGGCTCGCCCGCGACACCGGCGCGGCGCCGGCCTACCTGACCCAGACGCCGCCGGAGCGCCACATGGCCTACGCCATCACCTGGTTCGCCATGGCGCTGGCGCTGATCGCGGTCTATCTGGCGTTTCACGCCCGGGCCGGGCGGCTGCGCTTCAGGACCTCCTGACCCGTCCTGCCCCGAGGCCTTGCGCCGCCCCGCGGCTCGCCGTCTATTAGACGAACGATTTCAACGGAGAGCTTCGGGCGATGGCGCTCTGGCGGGAAGACACGCAGGATCAGGTGCTGTGGGGCGAAGGGATTCGCCTGCGTCATCCGTGCCTTGACGATTATGACGCCTGGGCCAAGCTGCGCTACGCCAGCCGCGCCCACACCGAACCCTTCGAACCCAGCTGGGCAGAGGACGAGCTGACCCGCTCGGCCTACAAGCGCCGGCTGCGCCGCTATCAAACCGATGTGGAGGGCGGCTCGGGCTATCCCTTCTTCCTGTTCCGGGCCAGCGACGACGTGCTGCTGGGCGCCTGCAATCTGAACAATGTCCGGCGCGGCGTGCTGCAGTCGGCCGATATCGGCTACTGGATCGGCGCGCCTTATGTGCGCAAAGGCCATGCGCGCGCCGCCGTGCGCCGGGTGCTGTCCTTCGCCTTCGGGCCGCTGCGCCTGAACCGGGTGGAGGCGGCGACGCGGCTGGATAACGAGGCCTCGCGGCAATTGCTGCTGGCGGTGGGATTCACCCCGGAAGGCGTGGCGCGGCGCTATCTGAAGATCAACGGACGCTGGCGCGACCATCTCAAATTCGCGATCCTGCGCGACGATCCGATCCGCTGACATGAGCGAGACTGATTTTTCCGCCGCGGCCCGGGCCGCCGGCGCCCTGGCCCTGTCCTGCGGACCGGACGGCCGGCTCACGCTGACCGGCGACGCGGGCCGGTTCCATCTGCCCGATCCGTGCGCCGATCTCGCCGCGTTCCGCCAGGCGGCGGCCCCGGGCGACCGGACGCTGCTGGACGCCCTGCCCGCCCTGGCGCACCTGGACACCCGCCTGCGCCTCATAGGTTCGGACGGGGCGGTGCGCTACGCCCGGCTGGTGGGGTCCGGCGTGGACGGCGTGTGGCGCGGCCTGCTCGTTCCGGCCGGCGCGGGGCCGAGCGGCGGGATTGCCCGCCTTGATCTGGAGGCGGCGCTGGACGAAGCGCTGAACACCGGAGAGGTGATCGCCTATCACCAGCCCATCGTGGCGCTTGAGACGCGCAGGCTGGCGGGATTCGAGGCGCTGGCCCGCTGGGTGCGCCCTGACGGCGACGTGCTGGCGCCGGACGATTTCCTGCCTCTGGCCGCCGAGCAGGGCCGCACTGCGGTTCTGGGCCGCGCCGTGCGCCGGGCCGCCGCCGGCGACGCCGCCGCCTGGCTCGCCGCCGCGCGCCTCGCCGGGGACCGGGGGGCGGAGGGCCTGTTCCTGGCCGCCAACGCCACGGCGGGCGAAGTCTGCGCGCCGGACTTCGCCGACACGCTGCTGGCCATGCTGGAGGCGACCGGCCTGCCGCCATCCCGCTTCAAGCTGGAACTCAGCGAGAGCGAGGTGATGCGCGATCCCGACGCCGCCGAGACGGCCATGAAGACCATAAGGGCCGCCGGCGTATCGCTGGCGCTGGATGATTTCGGGACCGGGTATTCCTCGCTGTCGCGGCTGGACCGCTTCCCCTTCGACACGGTGAAGATCGACCAGTATTTCGTGCGCGCCGCCCTCGCCGACGCGTCGGCGAGGGCGATCGTGAAAAGCGTGGTGACGATCGCGCGCAGCTATTCCATGACCATCGTCGCCGAAGGCGTGGAGACCGAGGCGGCCGCGCAGATGTGCACCGATCTCGGGTGCGATTTCGGGCAGGGCTGGCGGTTTTCCCGGGCGCTGACCCCTCAGGACGCCGCCGACGCTGCGCGTGCGGGCGTGGCGACCCGTTTCGCGCCCGCGGGGGGCTGATCTCACGCAGCCATGCGGCATCCCAGCTGCGTGCACGCCTTCATGGACCCCCAGAAGATGCGCAGGCGCTCAAACCCGGCGCGCTGCAGGACAGACGCCGCGATGGTGGCGCGCTGGCCTGACCCGCACATGACGATCCAGTCCTTCGATGCGTCGAGCTCGTCCAGGCGTCCCGGCAGTTCGCCGGCGTAGATGTTCACCGCGCCGTCCATATGGCCGGCCTTGAACTCGGCCGGGCTGCGCACGTCGAGAATGTTCAAGGCGTCGTTCCTGTCCAGCGCGGCCTTGAACTCCGGCCCGTCGATGGAGGGGATGCGGTCCACGGGATAGCCCGCGGTGGCCCAGGCGGTCACCGCGCCGTTGAGATAGCCGCGCACGTCGTCAAACCCCATGCGCGACAGCTGCAGCGCCGCGGCGTCCGCCTGCTGAGGGCTCGCCGCGATCAGGCCCAGCGGCGTGTCATAGGGCAGAAGCCAGCCGGCGAATGCGGGCAGCATGGACAAGGGCAGCGAGATCGCGCCGGGCGGGTGGGCGCCGGCGAAGCTCTCCGCCATCAGCACGTCCACGGCGACCATGCCGTCGCTCATGCGCCGGATGAAGGCGTCGGCGTCCATCGGCTGCACCGGCGCCGGGCGCGGCCCGATGCGCGGCGCCCCGCCGGCGTTCAGCGCCTCCATGCGCTTGAAATAAGGCGGCTTCTCATGCTCCTCGCTGGCTTTCAGGGCGATGAAGCCGTCCCGGTCGTGCTGCAGCGCCGGGTTATGGGCCGTCTCGTAGCCGATTGTGGTGAAGTCGCGCGAAGCCATGCCCTGCCCGCACACCGACCCGGCGCCGTGGGCGGGATAGACGACGGTCTGGTCGCCCAGCGGCGCCAGTTTCTCATGCAGGGAGTCGTAGAGATAACCGGCGACTTCTTCGTCCCGGCCCGGATAGAAGTCCGTGCGCCCCACATCGTTGACGAACAGCGCGTCTCCGGTGAACACGCCCAACGGCGTGTCGCCGGTCTCGTGATGGCGCAGCACCAGCGAGATCGAGTCCAGCGTATGACCCGGCGTATGCAGGACTTCCAGGCTCGCCGCGCCCAGATGCACGCGCTCGCCCTCGGGCGGGGCTTCGGCGTAGTGAACGTCATAGTCGCTCGAGGGGCCGCGCAGCACTCGCGCGCCGGTGCGCCGCGCAAGGTCTTCGGCGCCGGAGATGAAATCCTCGTTGCGGTGGGTCTCGAAGATGAAGGCGATGCGCACGCCGTTTCGAAGCGCCAGGTCCTCGTAAACCTGATAGTCGCGCCGCGGGTCGATCACCGCCGCCTTGTCGCCGTCGCCCACCATGTAGGACAGGTGAGACAGGCCCTCGGTCTTGATGGTCTCCACAAACATGAAAGTTCTCGCGCTGCTGATGCGTGAGCAACCGCGCCAAGGCCGGCGCGGTTCCGCTCCGGCGGCCTCGTGGTGCTTCGAGGCTCGGCCCCGGACGCCGTCCGGGCCTCGCCCCTCAGCATGAGGAAAGGCGGCGGTGTGGGACGTCCTGCAGATGAGGCCCCCTCAAGCGCCTCATCTGCAGGAGTCTTTTGAAACGCAAAAGCCTCGAGGGACGCACGCACCGCGCCGTCCCTCGAGGCTCGCCTCAGGACGAAGAGATGCGCTTAGAGCGCGCCCAGAACGTGCTCGGCGCTGGAGACTTCAAAGCCGCCGGCCTCCTCCACGAACAGGTGCTCGACCGTCTTGTCGTTCACCACCATGGCGTAGCGCTGGGAGCGCGGGCCCATGCCGAATTTGGAGCCGTCCATTTCAAGGCCGATCGCCTTGGCGAACGCGGCGTTGCCGTCGGCCAGCATCAGGATCTCGTCGCCGGCCTTCTGGTCGCGCGCCCAGGCGTCCATGACGAAGACGTCATTGACCGAGGTGCAGGCGATCCGGTCCACGCCCTTGGCCTTCAGCTCGCCGGCCTTCTGCACGAAGCCGGGCAGATGGCGCGCCGAACAGGTGGGGGTGAAGGCGCCCGGCACGGCGAACAACGCCACGCGCTTTCCAGCGAAGGCGTCGTCGGTGGAGATCGGCGCGGGGCCGTCGGCGGTCATGGTCATGAAGGTGACGTCCGGCAGGGTGTCGCCGACTTTGATGGTCATGGCGGGGACCTTTCTCTCATTACGGGGAGTTTGCATCTAGACCCGCCGCGCGGGCGCGGCAAGCCGCAGCAGGACTGGACAGGGGGCGCGGAAGGCCTGAAGCTTTGTACATGACCCAGCCCGTATCCCAGTCCGGCTATCTCGGCGGACGGCTGCTGATCGCCAGCCCGTTGATCGGCGATCCCCGCTTTGATCGCGCCGTGGTGTTCGTGTGCAGCCATGACGATGACCAGGCCATGGGCCTGATCATCAACCGGCCCATGGACGGGCTGCTCCTGCCCGAACTGCTCGACCAGCTCGAGGTCGCCGGCGCCGAGAAGGCCTCGCCGGAGCCTGTGCTGGACGGCGGCCCGGTGGACCGCGATCGCGGCTTCGTTCTGCATACGACCGATTCGGGGTGCGGACCGGGCAGCCTGGTCATCGACGACCGCATCGCCCTCACCGCGACCCGTGAAATTCTCGACTGCCTGGTGTGCGAGGCGCCGCCCCGGCGCGCCATGATGGCCCTGGGCTACGCCGGCTGGGACGCCGGACAGCTGGAGGACGAGATTGCGGCGAACGCCTGGCTGGTGGCCGAGCCCGAGGAGGAGCTTCTGTTCAGCGTCGGCCATGAGGACAAGTGGGCGCGCGCGCTGGGTCTCCTGGGCGTGACGCCGGAATTCCTCACCGCCGCCAGCGGCCACGCGTAGCGCGCCCTACCCCCTCAAAGTCGCAATGGCTTTGCGGGCGAGCTCGTCGGCGCGTTCGTTCTCGGGATGGCCGGCATGGCCCTTCACCCATTCCCAGGTCACGTCATGGCGCTGGTTGGCCGCATCCAGGCGCCGCCACAGATCCTCGTTCTTCACCGGCTTTTTCGCGGCGGTCTTCCAGCCGTTCTTCTTCCAGCCGTGAATCCATTTCATCACCCCGTCGCGCACATAGGTGGAGTCGGTCACCAGGCGGACCGTGCAGGGGCGCTTCAGAGTTTCGAGCGCGACGATAGCCGCCATCAGCTCCATGCGGTTGTTGGTGGTTTCGGCTTCGGCGCCGGAAAGCTCCTTCTCCGTGCCGCCATATTCGAGAATCGCCCCCCAGCCGCCCGGGCCCGGATTGCCCGAGCACGCCCCGTCGGTGTGAATGACGACGGTTCTGGTCATGACGCGATGCTCCGGCGGTCAGCTCGCCCGGACCTCGTAGTGCGAGGCCAGGTCCTTCACCCCCGTTTCGATCAGTTCGGCCAGCACGTCCAGATCGATGTCGGCGAGTTTGGTGACGTAAAGACAGCTCTTGCCGGTGGAATGCTTGCCCAGGCGGGCCATGATCGCGCCGTAATCGGCGCAGCCCGGCAGGATGTAGATGGAGTGCTTCGCCTTGCGCGGGGAAAAGCCGGTGGCGAGGAAGTCGCCCTCGCGCCCGCTCTCGTACTTGTAATGGTATGCGCCGTAACCGATTATGGACGAGCCCCACATCACCGGCGTCCAACCTGTGACGCGCCGGAACAGGGCGTCCAGAGCTCGCGCCTCTTCGCGCTTGCGTCCGGGCTCGACGGCGTCAAGGAACGCCTCGACGGTCTGATCGGTGGGCTGTGTCTTGATTTCGGCCATGGCGTCCTCCGGGAGCGACCCTAGCCCATGACGCGCGGTCGTCGAAACAGGCTCAGCCCTCGTCGTCGTCCAGCCGGCCTTCGGCGGCCTTGTTGCTGTATTGCAGAGCGAAGAGCACGCCCTTGAACGGACGCAGCATGGCGCCGACCAGAAGCGCGGTCAGCGGGAACCACAGGGCGATGTGGACCCAGGTCGGCGGCGCATAGGCGAGCTCCACCACCAGCACCAGCGGCACCACGATGAAGCCGACCGCGAACATGATGAAGACGGCGGGACCGTCGCCGGCGTCGGCGCCCCGGAAATCGGCGCCGCAGGCGGCGCATTCATCCACGATCGTCAGATAGCCGGAAAACAAACGCCCGTCTCCGCAGGCCGGGCAGCGCCCTCTCAGGCCGGCGGAGACGGGGTTGGGGTGATCGGTCAAGGGCGCGAAAGCCCCGTCACTGACCCAGGCCCTGGAAGGCCACGTAGACGAACACGAACAGGAACAGCCAGACCACGTCCACGAAGTGCCAGTACCAGGCCGCGGCCTCGAAGCCGAAATGCTTCTGCGAGGACCAGTGGCCGGCCATCAGGCGCAGCAGGCAGATCGCCAGGAAGATCGTCCCGATGATCACGTGGGCGCCGTGGAAGCCGGTCGCCATGAAGAAGGACGCGCCGTAGAGATTGCCCGCGAAATCGAAGTGGGCGTGGGTGTATTCGTAGACCTGCAGCGCCGAAAAGCACAGGCCGAGAATGACGGTGAGCGCGAGGCCGATCTTGGCGCCCCGGCGGTCGTCATGCTGCAGGGCGTGGTGCGCCCAGGTCACCGTGGTGCCCGACAGGAGCAGGATCAGCGTGTTGATCAGCGGCAGGTGGAAGGGGTCGAAGGTCTCCACCCCCGGCACGCCGGCCTCCCAGCCGGAGAAGTCCGCGCCGATCGCCGGGCCGTACCATTCCGGTCCCGCCCGCACGCCGTGGAAAATGGCCATCTCGAAGAAGACCCAGAACCACGCGGCGAAGAACATGATCTCCGACACGATGAACAGGATCATGCCGTAGCGCAGGCCCAGATCCACCACCGGGGTGTGATCGCCCTGGCGGCTCTCCTTGATCACGTCCGACCACCAGCCGAACATCACGTAGAGGACCAGCCCGACGCCCAGCAGCAGGATCCAGGGCGCGCCCTTGGCCATGAAGAAATAGGCCCAGCTCGCGTCGTCGGTGACGAGCCCCTTCATGAACACCACGAGGCCGAAGCACAGGGTGAACGCGCCGAGCGAGGCCACGAAGGGCCAGGGGCTCGGATCGACGAGGTGATAGTCGTGTTTGACGGCGCCGCCGGCCATGAATCGTCTCCTGCCAGTCTTGTCGGTTTGCCCCGGTTTGACGGCGTGTATAGCCCCGCCCCCTCCGGTCATCAATTGTGATGCGCGCCTTAAAGGCGGCGCGCGCTGTTATGACGCCTCTGCGCCCTCTTCCGGCGAGCGCGCGGTCTCGTAAAGCCCGTCATCGCCCGAATCAAAGAAGGTGTAGGACAGGGTGATGGTCCGGATGTCGTTAAGGCGCTCTTGCTCATCCATCAAGGGATCGACGAAGAAGATCACCGGCATGTCCATGGACTCGCCCGGCTGCAGCGTCTGCTCGTTGAAGCAGAAGCATTCCAGCTTGGAAAAGTACGGCCCGACCTTGAACGGGGTGACGTTATAGCTGGCGATCCCCGTGACCGGCCGGTCGGTGGTGTTGGTGGCGCGGTAGAAGGCCAGCGCGGTCTCGCCCACCCGCACCGTCATCTGGCGCTGCAGCGGCTCGAAGGTCCAGGGAAAGTCGCGATTGACCGAGGCGTCGAAGCGCACGGTGACTTCGCGGTCGAGAATGGCGCCGGGATCATACTGGGCGATCTGGGTGGTGCCGCCATAGCCGGTGACCCGGCAGAACAGATCGTAGAGCGGCACCGCGGCGTAGGCCATGCCCACCATGCCCACCACGACCGCGCCGCACGCGGCGACGATCTTCACGTTGCGATCCAGCGTGTTGAGCCAGCCAGCGATCATTTCAGCCTCCCGCGCCATAATTCGACGTCATACGCACCACAGTGACCACGAAGATCAGCCCGATGAAGGCGACGAGACCGAAGGCGATCGCCAGATTGCGGCGCTTGCGGGCCTTTTCTTCTTCGGGCGTCAGCTTGACGGTCTCGATGACCCGGCCGTGGGCGTCGCGCAGCTTGTCGTCGTGCAGCGGATCGGTGATCGGCTCTTCGGGCTTGTCGCTCAGGGTCGGCGGGGTGCGGCGGGTCATCCAGGGTCCTTAGAACAGCGTGTGAAGCGCGATATGCGCTCCGGCGCCGTGCTCGGCCAGCAGTGCGGCGAAAAGCAGCGACAGATGGGCGATGGAATAAGCGAACAGGTCGCGCGCGGCCTTGTCTCCGGCGCGCACCGCATAGAGTTCGTCTTCGGCGTTGGGCACGTCGCCGGCGCGCGAGGCGTGGACGCGAAGCGCCAGCACCGCGAACAGCAGCCCGCCCAGCCCGGCGGCGACCGCGTAGACAAGCCCGCCGAGCCCGGTGATCACCGGCCCGGCCGTCGCGGCGAGATACAGCACAGTGTAGAGCACGATCTGCCGGCGGGTGGATTTCGCACCCTTGGCCACCGGCATCATGGGCACTTTCGCTGCGGCGTAGTCGCCGGACTTGTACAGCGCCAGCGCCCAGGAATGGGGCGGCGTCCAGAAGAAGATGATGGCGAACAGGATCACCGCGTCGACGCTCACCGCGCCGGTGGCGGCCGCCCAGCCGATCATCGGCGGAAACGCCCCCGCGGCGCCGCCGATGACGATATTCTGCGGCGTCGAACGCTTCAGCCACATCGTGTAGATCACGGCGTAGAAGGCGATCGAAAACGCCAGAAGGCCCGCCGCCACGTAATTGGTCGCCAGCCCCATCAGCAGGACGGAGCCGAGGCTCATCACGCCGGAGAACGTATACGCCTCCCCGGCCGGTACGCGGCCGGTGGGCACCGGACGGCGGCGCGTGCGCTTCATCACCGCGTCGATATCGGCGTCATAGGCCATGTTGAACGCGCCTGCGGCGCCCGCGCCGACGGCGATGCACAAAATCGCGATGACGGCCGAGACCGGATTCATCGCGCCCGGAGCGGCGACCAGGCCGGCGAGCCCGGTGAACACCACGAGCGTCATCACCCGCGGCTTCATCAGGTCGAAATAATCGCGCCAGGACGCCTCCGCGGCCGTCACCACGGCCCGGCGCTCATGCGGCTCGGGCGGCGCTGCGTGAACAGCGCCGCCCGGCTTCAGATCTGCAGTCGATCGGGTCACTCAAGGTCCCTTGCTGCAAGCGTCGGATCAACGATCCCGCCTACTTGATTTTCGGCAGCTCGTTGAACTGGTGGAAGGGCGGCGGAGAAGACAGGGTCCACTCCAGCGTGGTCGCGCCCTCGCCCCACGGATTGGCCTCGGCCGGACGCCGGCGCCACGCCGCTTCGATCAGCAGGGCGAAGAACACGAACATGCCGGCCGTCATGATCAGATACCCGTAGGAGCTGACCATGTTCCAGAAGGCGAAGCCGTCGGGATAGTCCACGTAGCGGCGCGGCATGCCGGCCAGTCCGAGGAAGTGCTGCGGGAAGAAGATCACGTTGGCGCCGACGAAGAACAGCCAGAACTGGGTGCGCGCCAGGAAGCTGTTGTACTTCACGCCGAAGATCTTCTCGAACCAGTAGTAGAACCCGGCGAAGATCGAGAACACCGCGCCAAGGCTCAGCACGTAGTGGAAGTGCGCCACCACATAGTAGGTGTCGTGCAGTGACTGGTCGATGCCGGCGTTGGCCAGCACCACGCCGGTCACGCCGCCCACGGTGAACAGGAAGATGAAGCCGATCGCCCACATCATCGGGGTGCGGAAGCTGATCGAGCCGCCCCACATCGTCGCGATCCAGGAGAAGATCTTGATGCCCGTGGGCACCGCGATGATCATCGTCGCGGCGACGAAATAGGCCTTCAGGTTCACGTTCAGGCCGACGGTGTACATGTGGTGAGCCCACACAAGGAAGCCGATGAAGCCGATCGCGACCATGGCGTAGGCCATGCCGAGATAGCCGAAGATGGGCTTCTTGGAGAAGGTCGAGACGATGTGGCTGATCATGCCGAAGCCGGGCAGGATCAGGATGTACACTTCCGGGTGGCCGAAGAACCAGAACAGGTGCTGATACATCACCGGATCGCCGCCGCCGGCGGGATCGAAGAAGGTCGTCCCGAAATTGCGGTCGGTGATCAGCATGGTCAGCGCGCCCGCCAGAACCGGCACGGCCAGAAGCAGCAGGAACACCGTCACCAGGATCGACCACACGAACAGCGGCATCTTGTGCAGGGTCATGCCCGGCGCGCGCATGTTGAAGATCGTGGTGATGAAGTTGATCGCGCCCAGGATCGAGCTGACGCCCGCAATGTGCAGCGCGAAGATCACCAGGTCGAAGGCCGGCCCGTTATGGCCGGTGGTGGAAAGGGGCGGATACATCACCCAGCCGCCGCCGAAGCCGTTGTCGCCGCCGGCGCCCGGCACGAACATCGAGATCAGGATCAGCGCGAAGGAGAACGGCAGGAGCCAGAACGAGATGTTGTTCATGCGCGGAAAGGCCATGTCCGGCGCGCCGATCATCAGCGGCACGAACCAGTTGCCGAACCCGCCGATCATCGCCGGCATCACCATGAAGAAGATCATGATCAGGCCGTGCATGGACGTGATCACGTTGTAATTATGCTCGTTGCCCCAGAAGCCGTTGTTGAAGACCTGGAGACCCGGCTCGGCGAGCTCCCAGCGGATCAAGCCGGACATGGCGCCGCCGATCACCCCCGCGAGAATCGCGAAGAGGAGATACATCGTGCCGATGTCTTTGTGGTTGGTCGAATAGACCCAGCGCTTCCAGTCCCAGAGGCTGGGCGTGTGGTCGTCGTGATGGTGCGTCGCAGCGGCGTCCGTCATCATCGCTCTCCTTACCGGGCGGACGCTACGCGGGTCTCGCCGCGCAGCGCGTCATAGTGGGCCACGAGCACGCGGGGCGCCTCGTAGGGATCTTCATTGGCGGCTTCGATCCAGGCGTCGAACACGTCCTGGGGCACCACATGCACTTCGATGGGCATGAAGGCGTGGCGCAGGCCGCAGAGCTCGGAGCACTGTCCGTAATAGACACCCGGCTCGTCGACGACGAACCAGGTCTCGTTCAGACGGCCGGGAATGGCGTCCATCTTTATGCCGAAGGCGGGCATGGCCCAGTTGTGGATCACGTCCGACGCGGTGACCTCCATGCGCACGGTGGCCCCGACGGGCACCACGACGGGCAGATCGGTGGTCAGGTTGCGATGCGCCTCCATGGGCCAGCCCGCAATGTCCTCGTCCGCGATCATGTTGGCGACATACTGGAAGTCGCCATGGTCGGGATACTCGTAGGTCCAGTTCCACTGGTTGCCGGTGGTCTTGATCGTGAAGTCGGCCTCGGGGATCACGTCCTGGAAGTACAGAAGGCGGAAGCTCGGGATCGCGATGATCACCAGGATCAGGATCGGCGCCGCGGTCCACACCACTTCGATCAGCGTATTGTGGCTGGTCTTGCTCGCTTGCGGATTGGCCTTCCGGTTGAACCGGAACATCACATAGACCAGCAGGCCCAGCACCAGCAGCGAGATCCCCGTGATGATGATCACCAGCTCGGTATGGAAGCCGTGGATGATCTCCATCACCGGCGTGGCGGCCGGCTGCAGACCGACCTGGCCGTCCACCGCGTAGTTCGGCGTCGCCGACGCGGCGGAGGTCAGCATAAAGAACATGGCGCCGATGGCGCCGAGAGCGGCCCGAAAACGCATGGCTCCCCCGAGGGACTAGAGGTGATTTCACAGCCGGACGACCAACGGCCGTCCTGCTTCGATCGCGGCGGAATATAGGCCCCACCCGTCTCACTGTCAGTGCCGTATAAGCGCCTTTTTGTCGCGGCGCTCCAAGTTTTTTCATCTGGCGTGGAACCGCTTCCCGCCCGCGCCATTGGCCTTAAGCGTAGGACTTTGGTAATGATTTTGAAGGACTGCGCCATGAGGAGGGGACTATGGCCGCCAAGATCAAGAGAACTGTTATTCGAAACAAGGCTTTGGGTCGCGCGCTCACCGGCGGGCTCTGCGGTTTCGGCGCCGCGCTCCTGCTTGTGGGGGCGGCGATCCTCGCACTCAACCCGCCTGCGCTCGGGCAGGCGCCGGAGGACCGCCCCGCCCTCGCCTCGGCCTTCGAGGAATGCGAATCAGGCGCTTACGATGGCGACCTCACCGCCCGGGCGCTCGGCGCCTGCGATCTGCTCATGCGCAGCCCGGAGCTCGACGACGCCATGCGCGCGCGGGTGCTGGTGAATCGCGGCGTGATCGCCCTTGACCGCGGTCAGGCGCGCAACGCCCGCGCCGATCTGGAACAGGCCGCACAGCTCGCCCCGGACATGGCCGAGGCCTGGCTGAACCTGGCGGCGGCGCAGCTCAAGTCCGGCGATCCGGCCGCGGCGGCGGAGTCCGCCCGTCGCGCGGGATCGCTGGGCGCGAACCCCGCGCACGCCCTGTTCAATGAGGCGATCGCGCTGGAGACGCTGGGCCGCTACGACGCCGCCTATGCGGCCTATGTGGGCGCCGCCGAAGTTGCTCCGGACGACGCCACCCTGCAGGCCCAGCCCGCCCGCTTCCGGCGTCACCAACCGGGATAGCCACACCGTATTTTTCTACAGCGCTCCGGTTCGCAACCGGCATGGTCCATGCGAGTTTGCCTCGCACGAAGACGGAGCGCCCATGGAAACGCCCGGCGAAACGCGCCATTCCGACACGCCCATGGCAGAACGAATCGCCGCCTTCGATTGGGCGGCGACGCCGCTCGGGCCGCGATCGGCCTGGGATCCCGCGCTGATCAGCACATTGGTCACCGCACTGGACGCCCCCTTCCCCATGGTCGTGCTGTGGGGCCCCGATCATATCGTGGCCGGATACAATGACGCGTACGTTCCCCTGCTCGGCGACCGGCCCTGCGCGCTGGGCGCGCCGATGCTGGAGGTCTGGGCCGAAGCCGCCGGCGTGATCGGCGAGGAGCTGGACGCCGCCCTTGCGGGGCGTGCGGTGCGCCGCGACCGCACCCGCTTCGTGCTGGACCGCCAGGGCGCCTCGAGCGAAGCCTGGTTCGACTACGCCTTCAGCCCGATTCGCACCGCCGGCGGCGCGCCCGGCGGCGTGCTCAACATCGCCCAGGAGATCACCCGGGAGATCGCCGCTGAGGCCGCCCGCGATCTGCTCAATCTGGAACTCAGCCACCGCGTGAAGAACACGCTGGCGGTGGTCAACAGCCTGGCCGGGCTGTCCTTCCGGGGCGCCGACGCCGCCCCGCAGGCTGTGAAGCGCTTCCGCAACCGGCTGCAGGCGCTGAGCGCCGCCCAGGACCTGTTGTTCGAGGGCGAAGGCGCGCGGGCCGACCTGCGGACCCTCGCCGAACGCGCCCTCGGCCCCTGCATGGAAGAATCGCAGGTCAGGATCGAGGGACCGGACGTGCGGGTCGGGTCCGGCGTGGCGGGCAAGCTCGCCCTGATCCTCCATGAGCTGTGCACCAATGCGGTCAAGCACGGCGCGCTGGCCGGCGGCGACGGCCGGGCGCGCCTGGACTGGCGAATCGGGGAGGACGGCGGCGGCCGCTCGATCCATCTGACCTGGCGCGAAGAGGACGGCCCCAGCGCCGAGCATGCCGGGGAACACGGCTTCGGCACCCAGCTGATCCGCCTGGCCCTCTCCACCGTGCCCGGCGCGCGCACCACGCTTGAATTCACGTCCGACGGCGTGATCTGCGACATCACGGTTCCGGCGGCCTGATCCGCCGCCCCTGCCAGGCGGGCGTACGGGGGCAGCGTCGGGGATCGCAGACGCCCGCCTCGCATCGCGGCGTCATACCCTCTATGTCTTGAGACGTACCGAGTTGACCGCCTGGAGCTGTTCATGACCGCCGATCCCTTCGCCAGTTTCGAGTTCGACGCCGAAGACGCGGCCCGGGTGCTGGACTCCTGTCTCGCCGGCGCCGACGACGGCGAGCTGTTCCTGGAGACCAGCGCCAGCGAGAGCCTCGCCTTCGACGACGGCCGGCTGAAGGTGGCCAATTTCGACGCCGAGCGCGGCTTCGGCCTGCGCGGCGTGTTCGGCGAGCGCACCGGATTCGCCCACAGCTCCGATCCCACCCTGGCTGCGCTGACGCGGGCCGGCGAGACCGCCTCGGCCGCCCGCAAGGGCGCCGACGCCGTGATGGCGCCGCCGCCGGCGCGCACCAACCGCCACCTCTATGAAGACATCGACGTCATCGGCGCGCCGGGCTTTGAAGCCAAGGCCGCGCTGCTGGCCGAGATCGACGCCTATCTGCGCGCCAGTGACCCTGAAGTGGTGCAGGTGAGCGCCTCGCTCTCCGGCTCGCGCCGGGTGATCGGCATCGTGCGCGCCGGCGGCGATGTGCGCGCCGACGTGCGCCCGCTGGTGCGCCTCAACATCTCCGTCACCTGCGAACGCAAGGGCCGGCGCGAGACCGGCTCGGCCGGCGCCGGCGGCCGGGCGGAGTTCTCCCGCTGGCTCGCGCCGGACACCTGGAAAGACATGGCCGACGAGGCCCTGCGGGTCGCCAAGGTCAATCTGGAGGCCGTGGACGCGCCCGCCGGCGAATGGGATCTGGTGCTCGGCCCGGGCTGGCCGGCGATCCTGCTGCACGAGGCCGTAGGTCACGGGCTGGAAGGCGATTTCAACCGCAAGGGCACGAGCGCCTTCGCCGGCCGGGTCGGCCAGCAGGTCGCCTCGAAAGGCGTCACCATCGTGGACGACGGCGCCATCGACCAGCGCCGCGGCTCTTTGTCTTTCGACGATGAGGGCACGCCCACCGGCCGCACGGTGCTGATCGAGGACGGGGTTCTGGTCGGCTACATGCAGGACCGCCAGAACGCCCGCCTGATGGGCGTCGACCCCACCGGCAACGGGCGGCGCGAAAGCTACGCGCACCCCACCATGCCGCGCATGACCAACACGATCATGGAGGCGGGAGACCACGACCCCAAGGAGATCCTGGAGAGCCTGGACGACGGCATCTACGCGGTGAATTTCGGCGGCGGCCAGGTGGACATCACCTCGGGCAAGTTCGTGTTCCGCTGCACGGAGGCCTACCGGGTGCGCGGGGGCAAGGTGCAGGAGCCCATCAAGGGCGCCACCCTCATCGGCGACGGCCCCACCGCGCTGACCAAGATCTCCATGATCGGGAACGATCTGAAGATGGATCCCGGCGTCGGCACCTGCGGCAAGGGCGGTCAGGGCGTGCCCGTGGGCGTCGGCCAGCCGACCCTTAAGATCAAGGGCCTCACCGTGGGCGGCACGGGATAGCTGCGCCCCGCCGCCTCACGACTTCGTGACAATTGTTACTGCGGTTAAACGCCTATTCATGGTGGGCGCCGTTATGGTGCGCCGCCATGAGAATGACGCTTTCAAACAACGTCTTGCTGGGCGCGGCGGTGGCCGCGGCCCTGCTCGGCCCACCCGCTTTCGCCGACACCGACGCCGCCTCCCAGGAGGCGCGCAGCACGGGCGAGGACGCCGTCCTCGTCTACGAGCCGGTGTTCTTCTTCGATTATAATCCGCAGACCGCTTCAGACATGGTCGCCCGCATACCGGGCTTCTCCATCTCCAACGGCGGCGGCGGGCGCGGCCTCGCCGGCGGGCTCGGCAATGTGCTGATCGACGGGCGCCGCCCCAGCTCCAAGAACGGCGTCAGCGCCCTATTGTCCCGGCTGCCGGCGCAATCGGTGGAGCGCATCGAGCTGATCCGCGCGCCGGTGCCGGGCGTGGACATGGCGGGCCAGGACCAGGTGGTCAACGTGATCACCAGCCAGGCCGGCGGCTGGGCCGGCGCCTACCAGGCGCGCGCGACCCTGTTTGAATCCGGCCGCCTCGTGCCCACCGGCGAGATGAGCGCGACACGCGCCACGCCGGGCGCGTCGCTGACCCTGGGACTGGACCTGTCCGGCCACGCAAACGGCAACGATCAGGTCCGCATCCTGCAGACGCCGGACTTCACGCCCCTCACCCGCGAAGCCGAGCGCAGCCAGAACCGCTTCGACGACCTGACCGGCTCGGTGGCCTATGCCCGCGAATTCGACGCCGGGCACGCCTTGCGCATCGACGCGCGGGCCTGGGTCTGGGAAAGCGGCTTCAACCGGATAGGCCGGGTCGAGACCGCCGCCGGCGCCCCGCTGGCCCTCGAGACCGGCACGGGCGCGACCGAGGCGTCCGGCGGCGAGGCGACGGTGGACTATGATCACGCCCTCTCCGGCGCCTGGTCCCTGAAGCTCACCGCCCTGCAGCGCCTCACCGAGCAGAGCGGCGAGGATCTCTACGACGATTTCGACCCCGACGGCCGCGTCTCCGGCCGCCTGGCGCTGGTGGACTCCGAAACCGAGGGCGAAAGCATCGTCCGCGTCGAGACCCGCAAGGCGGCCGGCGACACGCACGCCACCACGCTGGCGCTGGAAGGGGCGTATAATTTCCTTGAAGCCACGCTGGACATCTTCGAAGGCGAGGCGCGCACGCCGATCGCGCTGCCCGTCAGCGACACGCGCGTCGAGGAGCACCGGGTGGACGCCTCCGCCCAGCGGATCTGGCGCCCTGACCCGGCGTGGACGCTGGAAGGCGCGATTGGCGTCGAGCTGTCACGTATCGCCCAGAGCGGCGACGCCAGCAAGGAACGCAGCCTCACCTATTTCAAACCCGAACTCACCGTGAGCTGGACGCCGAACCCGCGCGACCAGGTCCGGCTGTCGGGACGCCGTCTGGTGGGCCAGCTCTCCTTCAGCGATTTCGTCTCCTCGGTGAACGTCACCGACGACACCAGCCAGCTCGGCAATCCGGAGCTGGAGCCGGCGCGCACCTGGCGGCTGCAGGCCGATTGGGAGCGCCGCTTCGCCGCTGAAGGTTCCTTCACGCTTCTGGCCCGCCATGAATGGGTGGAGGGCGTGACCGGCATCGTGCCCCTGGCGGGCCGCTTCGACGCACCGGGCAATCTGGGCGACGGCGCCCGCTGGCGTCTTCAGGCCGACGCCACCACGCCCCTTGACGCGCTGGGCGTGCCGGGCGGCGTGCTCTCCGGCTCGGCCATGGTGCGCGAAACGAGGATCGCCGACCCGGTGACCGGCGTGGAGCGCCGCTTCCGCGGCGACGAGGACTGGTACGCCAGCATCGATTTTCGCCAGGATCTGCCGGCGGCCGGATTCGCCTGGGGCTTTGATTATTCCGTGCAGGGCGACGAGGATTTCTATCGCCTCGACCAGTTCGAACGCATCACCCCGCCGCGCGGCGACCTGGACCTGTTTGCAGAGACCCGCCGCTTTTCGGGCCTCACGGCGCGCCTGGGCGCCGACCTCAATCTGGGCCGGCAGGACCGCATCCGCTACGCCTGGGCGGTCCCGCGCGACGCCGGCGAACCGGTCGCCGTCGAAACGCGTACAGCGGACTTTGACGGCAAGGTATACTTCGAGGTGAGCGGGGTGTTTTAATGGCCAAATCCCTGGAGGCACTCATCCCAGATGCTCGCCATCACCCTATCCCTCGTCCTCGGATTAAATGTTCAGGCCGCTCAGGAAAGTTCATCACTCAGCCGGCTGCCTGACGGACGATACCACACCGATGTGACGATCGACGGGCGCGGGCCGTGGCCCTTCATCGTCGATACGGGCGCAAGCCATACCGCGATCGCCGATGTGCTTGCGTTCGAGTTCGGCTATGTGCCGTCCGACATACGCTCTGACGTCCAGACCCTGACCGAAGAGATCCGACTTGAGCGCCTGCAGCTCGGTCGGCTTCAGGCCGTCGGGCTGACTCAAGCCGGGATAAACGCGGTCGTCATCGACACACCCACCGATCTCGATCTTCAGATGTTCGGATTGCTCGGCAATGACATGTTCGCCGGCCATATCGTCCGGTTCGACCTCGCCGCCGGAACGCTCACCGCGGGTGCGGCTTCGCCACGCTATTCCGACGCGAGCCTGAACACCTCTTTCGGCGTGCCGATCGGTCAGGCGATTCTGGAGGGCGCCCGCGAGCCAGTCAGCGTGATGATCGACACAGGATCGGCCCGCACAATCGTCAATTCGATGCTCTACGGCCAGATGAGACGGGACGGCCTCCTTCTCAGCTACGATGTCCTGGGCGCCAGCCGGATCGGGCGGCTTGAGCGCAGTTCGCGCACCGTGCGACTGGAAAACTTCCGGATCGGCGGCGTATGCGGGAGCGATCTGCAGGCTGTCAGCGCCGACGTCGACATGTTCCGCGCCCTCGGCTGGACACGCCGCCCGGCGATGATCGTCGGCGTTGATGCGCTCGCCGACGCAGTGCTCACCCTCGACCACGAAACCGGCCGCGTCGAGATCAGCCCCGCCGACGGCCAGCGCTGCGACTGACACGAAAACGGCCCCGGAGACGCCTCCGGGGCCGCTTCGTTCAGGCTTTGCGCCGCGGGCTCTGATCCGGCGCGTACGCTATCTGCGACCCCGGCGCCGCTTTTCGTCAGTCCGCCTCTACGGCGCGTCAGGGCGCGTCGCTATTGCGGTCCATGGACGGGCCGCCGGCTTCGGTCTCGGTGGGATGGGGGACCATCTCCTTGGCGGCGTCGCCCATCATCCGCTTGATGATCGGGCTGATCAGCAACATCCCCACGGCGATGGCCATGGCGATGAGGCCGACCTGGGAATACACATCGGCGTAGCCGGCGAGCGCCGCCTCCCGGTCGGTGAGCTGCCCGCCGATCGTCTCCGCCCCGGTATAGGAGGCGATGACGCCGGAGAGATAATTCGACAGTCCCGAGAACAGGAACCACGCGCCCATGGTCATGCCCACGACGCGGGCCGGCGCCAGCTTGGTCACGGCGGAGAGGCCCACCGGCGACAGCATCAGCTCGCCCATGGTGTGGATCCAGTAGATGGCGAAGATGAAGTAGACCGGCACCAGCGCCGCACCGGCGAACTCGATCCCGCCCACCAGCACGTAGAAGCCGAGGCCCGCCATGAAGACGCCGAGGGCGAACTTCACCGGCGTGGACGGGTTCCAGCGCCGCTTGGCCAGGAACACCCACAGCCAGGCGAGGATCGGCGCGAAGATGATGATGAAGCCGGCGTTGAGCGCCTGGAAGACGGGGGCCGGGACCTGAACGCCCAGCATGGTGCGGTCCACGAAGCTGTCGGTGAACAGGTTGAGCGAGGAGCCCGCCTGTTCGAACAGCGCCCAGAACGGAATCTGCGCCAGGATGAAATAGATCGCCGCCAGCATCTGGCCGCGCTCCTGGCCCTTGGTGCGCAGCACCGCGAACCCGACCATGAAGGCCAGCATGGCCAGCCCGAGCGGGCCCAGCACGCCGCCGGAATATTGCGGGTTCATCACCGCCAGCACCGACACGATCACGATGATCAGACCGGCCAGATAGCAGGCGATCTCCACATTGATCGGGCCGAGCACTTTCTGCTTCAGCTTTTCAGGATTGGGCGGCTCGGCCTTGCCCTCCAGCCAGTGCTGGAAGAACAGAAAGGTGAGAAGACCCGCCAGCATGCCCACGCCCGCCAGCCCGAACCCCCAGGCCCAGCCATAGACAAACCCGATAATCCCCACCGAGATGGACGCCAGGAAGGAGCCCAGATTGATGCCCATATAGAACAGGGTGAAGCCGGAATCCCGGCGCGGATCGCCCAGATCATAGAGCTCGCCCACGATGGTGGAGATGTTGGCTTTCAGGAAGCCGACGCCGGCGATGATCAGGGCCAGCGCCAGGTAGAGGATATTGACGAACAGGGCCTGCTTTTCGATCCGGCGCTCCACCGCGTCCATCGAGACGACGGCGGGAAGGCCCACGGCGGCCGGGCTCTCCACCATCATCTCGCGGCCCTGCTGGACGAAGCTGACCACCGAGACGCCGTCGTCAGACCGCACGGTCAGGTCGGCGTCGCCGCCCCGCCCGTCGAGCTCCAGCACGTATTCGGCGCCCTCATAGGTCATGATCTCTTGCGAGCCGGCGCCCTCGAACGCCATCATGCCGTGGCCGAGCACCAGCAGGATCGCGCCATAGGTCACCGCCTTGCGCTGTCCCAGATACCGGTCGGCCAGCGTGCCGCCGATAATGGTCATCACATAGACCAGCGCCACATAGGTGCCGTAGATCAGGCCCGCCTGCTCCTGTCCGAACAGGAAGTGCTGGGTCAGATAGAAGATCAGGAGGCCGCGCATCCCGTAATAGGAAAAGCGCTCCCACATCTCGGTGAGGAACAGGATCGCCAGCCCCTTGGGGTGGCCGAAAAAGCTGGTGTCTCTCAAGCCGGAGGGCGCTGCAGGCCCGGCGTTCGTCTCGCTCACGGTGATCCCCCGATCAGTAAATCTTATATGGCGGGCAAACTTGCACTTCACCTGAGGACATACAAGACGGCGGCGCTGTGGCCCGTCGACGGACGTGCACGGACCGCTCCGCGGGCGTTCGCCCCGGAGGTCTGATCGTAAAAAGGCGCGGGAGACTCCGGGCCGGCTTGGCTTTGGCGTGGCGTGGCGTGGCGTGGCGTTGGCCGTGGCGTGCCCCGCCGCCTCCCGCACCCCCTTGCGGCGTCACGATGAGGGACGCGGCGATCTTACGCCGTCGTCAGCCGCCCGCCGGTCTTCGGATCACTGATCCTGTGGCGGGGCGCCGGGCCGTCCATCGAGGCGCCGCCCTCTCCGCATCGTTCAGACGTCTCGAGCCGTCCGGCGCGTCGCGGCGAGGTGGGGACAGTATACGCGCGGATCGCCAGGGGGCGGATAAGGGCGGGGATATCCCCGCGGCGGCGCCCGGGGTCTCGCTGCCCGCGAGCCCCCGGGGCGACAGAGATAACCCTACCGCTCGAACTTCTGGAATTTCACGCGCTTGGGCACCAGGGCGTCGTCGCCGAGGCGGCGTTTCTTGTCGGCGAGATAGTCGGTGAAGCCGCCTTCGAACCATTCCACATGGCTGTCGCCTTCAAAGGCGAGGATGTGGGTGGCGATGCGGTCCAGGAAGAAGCGGTCGTGGGAGATGACCACCGCGCAGCCCGGGAAGTCTTCAAGGGCGCCTTCCAGCGCCGACAGCGTCTCCACATCGAGATCGTTGGTCGGTTCGTCGAGCAGCAACAGATTGCCGCCTTCTTTCAGCATCTTGGCCAGATGGACCCGGTTGCGCTCCCCGCCGGAGAGCAGGCCGACTTTCTTCTGCTGGTCGCCGCCCTTGAAGTTGAAGGCGCCCACATAGGCCCGGCTCGGCACTTCGCGGCCGCCCAGATCAATCATGTCATTGCCGCCGGAGATTTCCTCCCAGACGTTTTTCTTCGGGTCCAGCGCGTCGCGGCTCTGATTGACGTATCCGAGCTTCACCGTCTCGCCCAGCGTGACCTTGCCCTCATCGGGCTGCTCCTCGCCGACGATCATCTTGAACAATGTGGTCTTGCCCGCCCCGTTGGGACCGATCACGCCGACGACGCCGCCCGGCGGCAGTTTGAAGTCCAGATCCTGGATGAGCAGCCGGTCTTCGAACCCCTTCGACACATGGTCGAACTCCACCACGTTTCCGCCCAGGCGCGGGCCGGGCGGAATGTTGATCGTGGCGTGGTTGATCTTCTCGCGGTCGGCGGCGTCCCGCTTTTCCTCATAGGATTTGATGCGGGCCTTGGATTTGGCCTGGCGCGCCTTCGGCGAGGCGCGGATCCAGTCCAGCTCTTTCGCCAGGGCGCGCTGCTTGGCGCTCTCCTCGCGCGACTCCTGGGCCAGACGCTTCTGCTTCTGCTCCAGCCAGCTGGAATAGCCGCCCTCGTACGGCACGCCGCGCCCGCGATCGAGCTCCAGCGTCCAGGTGGTGATGCTATCCAGGAAATAGCGGTCGTGGGTGACGATCAGCACCGCGCCGTCATACTTCTCCAGATGGTTCTGCAGCCAGGCCACGCTTTCGGCGTCGAGGTGGTTGGTCGGTTCGTCCAGCAGCAGCACATGGGGCTTGGATAGAAGCAGGCGGCAGATCGCCACCCGGCGCTTCTCACCACCGGAGAGATTGGTGACCTCGGCCTCGGCGGCCGGGCAGCGCAGCGCGCCCATGGCCATTTCGATCTTGGCGTCGATGTCCCACGCGTCGCGCGCGTCCACCTGCTCCTGCAGGGCGGTCATCTCCTCCATCAGCTCGTCGGAATACTCCTCGGCGAGCCGCATGGCGATGGCGTTGTAGGCGTCATAGATCCGCTTGTCCTCGGAGCCCTCGATGACATTGTCCCAGACGTTCTTGTCCGGATCGAGCTGCGGCTCCTGGGGCAGATAGCCGACGCGCACGCCCTTCTCGGCCCAGGCCTCGCCGGTGAAATCATTGTCCTGACCGGCCATGATGCGCAGCAGCGTCGATTTACCCGCGCCGTTGACGCCCACCACCCCGATCTTGGCGTCGGGCAGGAAGTGCAGCGAAATCCCGTCAAAGACCTTCTTCCCGCCGGGATAGGTCTTGGCCAGATTGTCCATGTGATAGACGTATTGATACGCAGCCATCGGCGCGGGGCTCCCTTGGGGATTGGGGGGAAAGGTGACGCCCAGCGTATAGCGGAGACAGGGGCGCGGGCGCAATCGGGGCGTGGAGCGAGGACTTCAGACGCCTTGACGAACCTTGCCAAAGCCTGCCATGTTTCGCTTCAGTTTCCGGAGATCGACCATGGCCACGATGAACGTATCCCTGCCCGGCGCCATGAAGGCTTGGGTCGAAGCGCAGACCGAAGACGGCCGCTACAGCAATAGCAGCGACTATGTGCGTGACCTGATCCGGCGCGATCAAGAGCGTCAGGACAAGATCGCGCGGGTCCAGGCGCTCGTGACCGAGGGGGTGGAAAGCGGCGTCAGCGAGCGGTCAATGGCGGACATTCGCGACGAAGCCGTTCGCCGGCTCGGCGATCGCGAATAGCGAGCGGGTGAAAGTCTCGCTCAGCCGTGCGGCGGACGCTGAGCGAGCCGTAACCGCCCCGCCCGTTTGCCTCCCCCGCCCGCATCGCTAGTCTCCGGGCAAAATACATGTCCTCGGGAGACCCACCATGCGCGCCGCCCTTCTGTCCGCCTCCGCCCTCATCCTCGCCCCCGTCGTTGCTTTGGCCGCCTGCTCCGAAGCCGGGCCGGGCGCCGCGACGGCTCAAGGGGGCGCGCAGCAGGGCGCGCCCGCCGACCCCGCCGACCTCACCATCGAACGCGTCTTCGCCTCGCCGAGCCTCTCCGGGCCGACGCCGCAAAGCCTGAAGTTCTCGCCCGACGGCAGCCGCGTCACCTTCCTGCGAGCCAAGGAGGACGACCGCACGGTGCTCGATCTGTGGGCCATGGATGTGGCCGACGGGCGCACCTACCGGCTGGTGAACGCCAGCGTTCTGGCGCCGGAGGAGCGCGAACTGTCCGAAGCCGAGATCCAGTATCGCGAGCGGGCGCGGATCTCCCAGAGCGGCGTCGTCTCCTATGCCTGGGACGAGAGCGGCGAGGCGGTGCTGGTCCCGCTGGACGGGGACGTGTTCTACGTGGACGTCGCGACCGGCGAGGCCGAGCGCCTGATGGAGACGGAAAGTTTCGAGACCGATTTCAAGGTAAGCCCGGACGGCCGCCATGTCTCCTTCATCCGCGACCAGAATCTGTGGGTGCATGACCTTGAGACCGGCGAGGCCCGCGCGCTCACCACCGAGGGCGACGGCCCGGTGAGCTGGGGCGTCGCCGAGTTCGTCGCCCAGGAGGAGATGCAGCGCTACACCGGCTACTGGTGGAGCCCGCAAGGCGACCGCATCGCCGTGGCGCGCATCGATGAAAGCCCGGTGGAGATCGTCCCCCGCTTCGGCATCGGCCCGGACGGCGTGTCGGTGAGCGAGCAGCGCTATCCGCGCGCCGGAACCGACAATGCGCTGGTGGAGCTGCATGTCATCGACCTGGCCACCGGGGAGCGCACCCGGGCGAATCTGGGCGAGGAGACCGACATCTATCTCGCCCGGGTGAACTGGAGCGAAGCGGGCGACCGGCTCTATGTCCAGCGCCAGAACCGGGCGCAGACCCGGCTCGATCTGCTGGGCGTCGATCCGCAGACGGGGGCCAGTGAGCAAACGCTCACCGAACAGGCGCCCACCTGGATCAATCTCACCGACGACTTCACCGCCCTTGAGGGCGGGGACTTCCTGTGGACCAGCGAGCGGAGCGGCTTTCGCCACATCTATCGCGTGACCCCGGACGGCGAGACCACGCAGATAACGTCCGGCGACTTTGTGGTGGACGAGATCACCGGCGTCTCGGCGGACGGCGACACGGTGTATTTTGAAGGCTGGGTGGAGACCCCGCTGGAGCGCCATTTCTACGCCGTCGACATGAACGGCTCCGGGACGCAAACGCCCGTTTCCACGACATCCGGGGCCGGCCGCTGGAGCGTCAGTCTCGGCGACGGGGCGCGCGCCTTCATCGGGACCTATTCCGATCCGTTGACGCCGCCGCAGACCGGGCTCTATTCCCTGGACGGGGAGCGCATCGCCTGGATCGAGGAAAACGCGCTGGATGAGGACCATCCCTATTCGCCCTATCTGGAGAGCCATCTGACCCCGGAATTCGGAACGATCACGGCGCCGGACGGCGAGACCGAGCTCTACTGGTCCATGCTGAAGCCGCAAAGCTGCACGGCGCAGACCCCCTGCCCGGCTGTCGTTCAGGTCTATGGCGGCCCCCATGTGCAGACGGTCACGCGCGGCTGGACCGGCGCCCGAGACCAGCTCATCGCCGATCGCGGCTATGTCCTGTTCAAGATCGATAATCGGGGAAGCTGGAATCGCGGCCACGCGTTTGAGGCGGAGATTCATGACGTTATGGGCAGTGTGGAGGTGGCGGACCAGCTCGCCGGACTTGAGTTTCTGGAGAGCCGGGACTTCATCGATCCGGACCGGGTCGGCCTGTGGGGCTGGTCCTATGGCGGCTACATGAGCCTGATGACGACGCTGCAGGCGCCGGACGCTTTCGACGCGGCGGTGGCCGGCGCGCCCGTCACCGACTGGTCGCTCTACGACACCCACTACACCGAGCGCTACATGGACACGCCCCAAGTCAATTCAGAGGGTTATGAGCAGGGTTCGGCCTTCGCCCATGTGGACAATTACGCCACCCCCACCCTGATCATCCATGGCATGGCCGACGACAATGTCACCTTCGACCACTCCACCCGGCTGTTCCTGGACCTGCAGGAAAACAACGCCGATTTTGAAATGATGACCTATCCCGGCCAGCGCCACGGCGTGCGCCCGCCGGAACTGCAAACCCATATGTGGACAACGATTTTCGGCTTCTTCGACGAGGAGCTGGCGGCGGAGGAGGGCTAGCGGCCTGCGCAGCGGTTGCGGGGCGGCGGGCGCGCCGCCCCCTGGCGCCGCACTTTGCGACTAATTCTTATTGCCTCTGAAACTGGTTCGCATTAACAGGCTCCAAATTCATCTTTTCAAGAGTTTGGGGACCTTCGATGACCTTCTCCCGCCTGCTGCTCGCCACCTCCGCGCTGACCCTGCTCGCCGGCGCGCCGGCCTTCGCCCAACAGTCCGGCGAGGCGGCCGTGACCGACGTCATTCGCGTGACCGGCCAGATGACCACCTTCGGCGCCACCAAGTCGGACACGCCGATCCTGGAGACCGCGCGCTCGGTCTCCATCGAGACCGAAGACATGTTCCTGTCCAAGGGCGCGCTGACGCTTGACGACGTGCTGAACTACACCTCCGGCGTGGTCGGCGACCAGTACGGATTCTCCACGCGCGGAGACTTCTATGCGGTGCGCGGCCTCAGCGCTCCGGAATACCGCGACAATCTTCAGTCATTGTTCGGCAACTACAACAACACGCGCCCGGAAATTTACACGCTGGAACAGGTCGAAGTGCTCAAGGGGCCGGCTTCGGTGCTGTACGGGCAGGGCTCACCGGGCGGTCTCGTCAACACGGTGTCCAAAATCGCCGGTCCGCAGACCGAAAGTGAAGTCGTCCTGTCCTACGGGACCCATGACCGCGCCCAGGGCGCGGCCGACCTCAACGGGGCGCTGGCCGACACGGTGTTCGCACGCTTGGTCGCAGTCTATCGGGATTCCGACACGCAGGTGGACTACGTCACGGACGACTCGCTCTCTCTCTCCCCGTCGCTGACCTGGCGGCCGGACGCGGACACCAGCCTCAGCGTGCTGGTCAATTACGACAAACGCGACGGCGACGTCGCGGCGCAATTCCTCCCCCTCACCGGCACGCTGTTCGACTCCCCCGGCGGTCAGCGTATCGACAGCTCCACCTATCACGGCGAGCCGGGCTTTAATCACTATGACACCGAGTCCTCCGCGGTGACCTTTCTGGGCTCTCATGCGCTCAACGACGTCTTCACGCTGGAAGGCACGGCGCGCTTACGCGAGGGTGAGAGCGACTACGCCCAGACCTGGATTGCGTTCGCCGGGGCCGGCGCGCCGCGCATCGACGCGAACGGCGACGGGTTCCGCAGCTGGTATGACGACGCGGCCACCTCTCGGCAGTTCGCCGTTGACGCCCGCGTGCGCGCCGAGTTCACCACCGGCCGCCTCGATCACGAAGTGCTGGCCGGCGTGAACCACCAGTCGATCGAACTGACCAGCTCGACCGCCTTTGTCACCCAAGGCGTGATCAACGCCTTCAACCCGGTCTACGGCGACGGCGTCCCGACGAATGCGCAACTCGATGCGGCGCGCGGCTTTTCGGAAAGCACCAACGAATATCTCGGCCTCTACCTGAACGACCAGATCGATATCGGCCGGTTCAAGCTCAACGCGGGCGTTCGCTTCGACGACGTGGAGAACGATAACGGCGCGGTCACGCAAACCGACGATGCGACGACCTTCGCCGTCGGCGCGCTGTACGCCTTCGACAACAGACTCTCGCCCTATGTCAGCTTCGCCCAGAGCTTCGAGCCGGTCGTCGGCGTCGACGCTGTGACCGGCGACGCACTGAAGCCGCGCGAAGGCGAACAGGTCGAGATCGGACTCAAGTACCAGCCCAATGTGCGCACCTACATGACGCTGGCCTGGTTCGACATCGAGCAGTCGAACCTCTCCACCCCGTTCGGCCTTCCCAACGCCCCCTCGCAGCAGGAAGGCGTGGCCGCCATCCAGGGGCTGGAGTTCGAATTCCTCACCGCCTTCGACACCGGCCTTGGCGATGTCACGCTGGAGGCCAACGCCAGCACGCTCGACACCGAGGATCCAAACGGCCTGCCGCTCGCCTCGGTGCCGGAGAACCAGGCGTCGATCTGGGCGACACTTCAACCGGCCGCGCTCGACAACGTCCGTTTCGGCGCCGGCCTGCGCCATGTCGGCGAAAGCGAAAGCAACGGCGTCAGTGTTGTCGACGGGAGCCAGATCACCATCGTGACCGAGGCCTACACGCTCGTCGATCTTCTGGCGGCCTATGATTTCGACCAGTGGTCGGTCGCGCTGAACGTGCGCAATGCGTTCGACGAGACCTACTACGCGGCCTGCCTGGCGCGCGGCGACTGCTTCCCGGGCGAAACGCGCACGGTAAATCTGCGCCTTTCCCGGGCGTTCTAGGCGATGCTGGCGCAGGCGATCGAACCTGTCTGGGCGTTTCCGGCGGCGGCCCTGTCCGCCGCCGGGGCGCTCGCCCTGTTTGAGAGCTGGCGCCGGCGAACCGGCGCCCACCGCCGGATCATGGCCGGCGGCTGGCTCGTCCTCCTCCTCAGCGTTCCGCTCTGGATCGCGGCGAGCGGCCCCGACCGCGGCGCCGCCATGGCGGTGCTTGCGGCCATGGCGGCCGTGTCCCTGATCCTGGCGGTCCAGTACGGACGGCCCGACGGCCGGGTCCGCCGGACACCGAACAGGCTTGCGGCGGCGGTCCGAGTTCCGGTCAGCACGGCGCGCGTCGCGCGCACGCTCTACGTGGTCGTGCTCGCCCTGCCGGTGGCGCTCACCGCGGCGACCTGTCTCGCCGGCGTGGTCTACGCCGCGACTCTCGCGGCGGGCCTGCCGCAGCCGGACGCCCTGTTCTGGAGCGTGCTGACGCTCCCGCTGGCCTGGGGCGGGCTGATGGTGATCCCCGCTCTCGATCTCACCTTAAGGACCCGCAGCCTCGTCATGGGCGGCGCGCTCCTCGCCTGCGGCGGGGCGTTAGCCCTTGCGGCGGCGACATCATGAAGGAGTCGAGGATGTTCGCCTGGCCGACCCTGTCGAAGCGCCTCGTGGCGCGCATGCTGTCCGCCCACGCCGGGCTCGGCCTCGTCGCCGGCGCGCTGCTCTACATCCTCAGCCTGTCCGGCGTCCTCGTGACGTTTCATGACGATTTCGCCCGATGGGAGCAGCCGGGCGCGCCGGAAATGACCCGTCCCGATCCCGGCGCCGCGGCCCAGGCCCTGGCGACCCTGGTCGCCGGATATGAGGCGGAGACCGGCGAGGCGCCCGAGGAAGCCCACCTGATCCTGCCCAATCCGGACGCGCCGCGCATGGCGACGTTCCTGGGCGAGGAGTCGCGGTTCGTCAGCGAGACCGGCGCGCTTGGCGAGTCGGTGAGCCATCCCTTCTCTGAATTTCTGATCGGCCTGCACTATTATCTGCACCTGCCGTCCACCCTCGGACTGATCGTGGTCGGCGGTTTCGGCGCGGTCATGCTCGGTCTCGTGATCTCCGGCTTTCTGGCGCATCCGCGCATCCTCCGCGACGCGTTCCGGTTTCGCCGCGCGGGATCGCATCAGCTCGCCCTGACCGATCTGCATAATCGGCTGTCGGTATGGAGCGCGCCGTTCCACATCATCCTGCCCCTGACCGGGGCCATGCTGGGCCTGTCCATCCTCGCCGCGGCGGCGTTCCAGCCAACCGTTCACGACGAAGAGGCCCATGGCGGCTTTTTTGAGCCGACTTTCGGCGCCCATGTCCCGGCCGGTGACGGCGCAGCGCCGCTCGCCGACATCGAGACGGCCCTGGCCGACCAGATGACGCGGCGTCCGGACCTGGAATACTGGTTTCTCACCGTGGAGAACGTGAAGCGCGACGGCCAACGCATCAAGATTCTCTCCATCGTGCCCGACCGCCTTATCTTCGGGGAATATTTTCTCTACGACACAGACGGGACCTATCTGGGCCAGCAGGGGCTGGAGGACGGCACGCTCGGCCAGCAACTCATCGCAGGCGCGTACCAGCTCCATTTCGGCAGCTTCGGCGGGCTTCCGGTGAAGCTGCTCTACGCCGGGCTCGGCCTGGCGCTCTGCCTCATCATCTCCAGCGGGATCAGCCTGTGGCTCACCAAGCGTGAGGCTAAGGGCAAGCCGAGTCCGCGGCTGTCGCGGGCCTGGACTGCGATCATATGGGGAAGCCCGGCGCTCCTGGCGCTCTGCCTGGTCGCCTCGGTGACCGGCCTGGCGCCGGAGGCCGCCCTCGTCCCGCTGTTCTGGATCGGCCTGGTGGTTCTGCTCGCCGCCGCACCGTCGCTTGACGAGACGGTTCTGGCGCGCGGGCTGAAACTCGCCACCGGCGCCCTGACGGTTCTTGGGTTCGCCTGGCATTACGCCCTGCACGCTGACGCCTACTCCGCCCCGCCGGCCCTCGGCGTCAGCGTGATCACCAGCCTCGCAGCCCTGGCGGCGGCGGCCACGGCGCTGCGTCCGCCCGCGCCGGCGCGCCGGGCCGACCCCGAACCCGGCGCCTGAACACGGCCCGGTACGCGCGGCCAGACACTTGAGCCGTCCCGAAACGAAAACCGCCCCCGGGCCTGAGCCGGGGGCGGCGTTCTGGACAACAATTTCGCCGCAGGCGGTGCTACGCACCGCGCGGCGACGGCCCGACCGCGTCAGCCGGTGGCTTCTTCAGGACCCTCTTCGGCGTCAGGCTCGGGGCCGCCCAGCATCTCCTCGGCGATCAGGCCGGCGTTCTTGCGGACCTTCGCCTCGATTTCGTCGGAGATTGCGGTGTGCTCGAGCAGGAATTTACGGGCGTTTTCGCGGCCCTGGCCGATGCGCTGGGAGTCGTAGGAATACCAGGACCCGGACTTTTCGATGATATTGCCCTTCACGCCGAGATCGAGCAATTCACCGGTCTTTGAGATGCCCTCGCCGTAGAGAATGTCGAACTCCACCTCGCGGAAGGGCGGGGCGACCTTGTTCTTGACCACCTTGACCTTGGTCTGGTTGCCGATCACCTCGTCACGGTCCTTCAGCGCGCCGATGCGGCGAATGTCCAGGCGGACCGAGGCGTAGAATTTCAGCGCATTGCCGCCGGTGGTGGTCTCGGGCGAGCCGAACATCACACCGATCTTCATGCGGATCTGGTTGATGAAGACCACCAGGCAATTGGATTTCGAGATCGACCCGGTGAGCTTGCGCAGCGCCTGGCTCATCAGGCGGGCCTGCAGGCCGGGCAGCGAATCGCCCATCTCGCCCTCAAGCTCGGCGCGCGGGGTGAGCGCGGCGACCGAGTCGATGACCAGAACGTCGACCGCGCCGGAGCGCACAAGCGTGTCGGCGATCTCGAGCGCCTGCTCGCCGGTGTCGGGCTGGGAGACGAGCAGCTCGGCCACGTCCACGCCCAGCTTCTTGGCGTAGAGCGGGTCCAGCGCGTGCTCGGCGTCGACGAAGGCGGCGGTTCCGCCGGCCTTCTGGCATTCAGCGACGACATGGAGCGCCAGCGTGGTCTTGCCCGAGCTTTCCGGTCCGTAGATCTCCACGATCCGGCCCTTGGGAAGACCGCCCACGCCCAGCGCGATGTCCAGGCCCAGAGAGCCGGTGGAGATCGCCTCGATATTCTGGTTCGGCTTCGAGCCGAGCTTCATCACGGAGCCCTTCCCGAATGCGCGATCAATCTGGGAGAGGGCCGCGTCGAGCGCCTTCTGCTTGTTGTCTCCGGTTTCTTTAACCACTTGAAGCCTCGCCTGAGCCAATGTCCTACTCCTTTTATTTCATGCATCGCCTGAGTCGGGCAATGAAGCGGCGGCGCCGCAAGTCACCCCCAGTCGTACCTATTTTGTTCCGAGAACGCAACAGGAACATTTTCAACACATGAGAACGGGCGGCCCGATTGGACCGCCCGCTCGCCAAGGTCTTGAAAACGGGAGGCTATCCTCGCGCGGCGGCGAGCTCCTCCTTCACCCGTTCGGCCAATTGCTGGATGTCGAAGGGTTTCGGCAGGAACGAAATCTCCAGATCAGACGACAACGTGTCGGAGAATTCCTCCTCCGCGTAGCCGGAAATGAAGACGATTCGCGCGGCGCCGAGATATTTGCGCCCGGCCTTCAGAAGCGACGGCCCGTCCAGGCCCGGCATCACCACGTCCGAGATCAAGAGATCGAAGCTTTCCGGATTCTCCTCGAGGATCTCCAGCGCCTCCTCGCCGTCGCACGCCTCCACCACCTCATAGCCGCGGCGCACCAGGGTCTTCGCGGCGATCTTGCGCACCGCGTCCTCGTCCTCCACCAGCAGGATCCGGCCGTGACCGGCGAGATCGGACGGCGTCGGCTCGGCGGTCTTGGCCATGGTCTCCGCCTCGATCTCCGCCGTCTCCTCGGCGGTGGGCGCGTGCCCGGGCAGGTAGATCGAGAAGGCGGAGCCCTTGCCCGGGGCGGAGTCCACGAACAGGAAACCGCCCGACTGCTTGACCACGCCGTAGACGGTTGCGAGGCCCAGCCCCGTACCCTCGCCGGTGGCCTTGGTGGTGAAGAAGGGCTCGAAGATCTTGCGCTGGGTGGCGGCGTCCATGCCGCATCCGGTGTCGGCCACGCGGATCAGCGCCCAGTCGCCGTCCTTGGGATTGGGGGCTCCGGCCTTGCGCACGGTTTCGGCGTCCACCGCCTCGGTGGTGATGGTCAGCACGCCGCCGCCCTGGCCCTTCATGGCGTCGCGGGCGTTGGTGGCGAGGTTGACCAGGATATTGTCGATCTGATTGCGGTCGGCGCGGATCAGCGGCAGGTCGCGGCCGTGGCGGATCTCCAGCCGGACCGTCTCCTCCAGAATCTGGCCCAGCATCACCGAGCAATCCGACAGCACGTCGGAAATGTCGAACACGGTCAGGCGGAAGGTCTGCTTGCGCGAGAAGGCGAGCAGCTTCCTGACCAGACCGGCCTGCCGGGTGACGGTGGAGTTGATCTGCTGCAGGTCCTGATAGCTGGGATCGCCCACCGGGTGACGGTTCAGGAGCTCGCCCACATTGAGCCGGATGGCGGTGAGCATGTTGTTGAAATCATGGGCGACGCCGCTGGCGAGCTGGCCCACAGCCTGCATCTTTCCGGCCTGGGCGACCTGGTTCTCGAGCGCCTTCCAGGCGGAGATGTCGACGATATAGGCGGCGCGCTTTCCGCCCCGCGCCGGCGCGAGATAGACATGGACCGGCTTGCCGTCCTTGCCGGCCAGACGCGCCTCGCCCGGCTCGCTGGAGCCGGTCAGGGCGCGGTCGAAGGCCGCCTCGATTCCGCTGTCCGGATCGAACAGCGCGGCGAACGCGGCGCCCGGCACCGCCGCGGCGCCGGTGAGCTGCAGCAAGGCGGGATTGGCGTCCTCCACCATGGCCGCCAGGGGGTCGGCGGCGTCCAGGCGCGCCACCCCGAAAGGTGCCGAGGCGAACATGTCGTCGAAGGTGCGGCCGGCTTTCGCGCCGCTCTGCTGGGCGATCTGGGCCAGGCCCGGCGGCGCGCCGGTGGCGGACAGGCCATAGACCACGCAGCGCGCCCGCGCCGGGCGCTCGTCGCCCCATTCCACGCTCAGCACCACGGGGCTCTCGACGCCCTCGCGCGCCACCATGCGCGCATCCAGGCGCACCGCGCCCTCGGCGCCGCGCGAGCGGGCGAACACCGCGGCCGCGTCGCCGGCGAGGAAATCACCCAGCTTCAGCGCCTGGTCAGGCTTGGCGCCGATCCAGCCGCGCAGCGTGGCGTTGGCGGCCAGCACCCGGCCTTCGGCGTCGGCCAGGAACAGGCCCACCGGCGCGTGCTCGGCCCAGTCGGGCGCGGCCGCGACGGCCGAGCCGTCCTCGTCGCGCGCGATCTGGAACCGCCACAGGGCGCCGCCCTCCGGCATTGGTCCGACATCGGCGACATACACCGCCGCGCCCTCGCCCTGCAGGCAGAGCGGGCCCAGGGTCTCGCGCGCCCGGCGGCCGGAATCGGCGGCGCGGGTGAGGCGATAGACGGCGCCGGACGCGGCGCCCGTGAACAGGCGCTCCGGCGCCGGAGCGCCGGAACGGCCGGCACCGGCGAGACCGGCGCTGGCGAGATCGCGATAGGCGGAGCTGGCCCACACCGGGCGGCCGTTCGCGCCGGTGACGAGCACCGGATCGCCCAGCGCCTCGAGGGCGGCCAGGGCCATCGAACCGGGCGCCGGGCTTTGCGCCCCCTCGCCCAGCGCACGGCCGGCCGCTTCTCCGGCGGCCAGGGCGTACATCAGCAACAGCGCGCAGGCTGCGATCCCCGACAGCAGCACGACGCCCTGCCAGCCCGCGCCGGCGCCGGCGACGATCGCCACCGCCGCGGCGACCAGCGCCATCAGGCTGGCGGTCCAGAACAGGGTGCGGGTCAGCGGCCGGGTCAGGCGCCCAAAGCCCGCAGACCGGCCCGCGCCGTCCTGGCCGGCGCCGCTCGCCGGCGCTGCGTCCGGACTGTCGCCCGACGCCGCCCTTCCTGCGGCCGCGCCGTCCTGCGCCGGAATGAGGGCGCCTCCGGCGGGCGTGTCTTCCAATGCAGTCTTGTCGGCGGCGTCGGTCATGGCGGGCTCCCTGGCCGGGATCTGTCTGATTCGTTCATGCAGCGTGACGCATCGAAGTTAACCATAGTTTCGCGCGCGCCGCCCCCGCCCACCCGGGCGTCCCGCACCCGGTCACCGCCGCTTCAGGCTGAGCACGTAGCCGATCACCTTGGCGACCGCGGCGAAGTGCTCTGTGGGAATGGGTTCTTCAAGCTCCGCGCTCGCATGGAGCGCGCGCGCCAGCGGCGGATCCTCGACGATGGGGATGTCATGCTGTTCGGCCAGCTCGCGGATGCGCAGGGCGACGTCGTCCACGCCTTTCGCGACGCAGACCGGCGCCGCCGTGCGGCCCTGCTCATACTCCAGGGCGACGGCGTAGTGGGTCGGGTTCATCACCACCACCGCAGCGTCGGGCACGCGCGCCATCATGCGGCGCTGAGCGCGCTCATGGCGGATCTGGCGCAGCTTGGCGCGCACCATGGGATCGCCCTCGGTGTCCTTGAACTCGTCCTTGATCTCTTTCAGGCTCATCTTGTTGCGGTCGATGAACTGGTGCTTCTGGAACGCGAAATCGGCCGCCGCGATGAGCGCGTAGACGATGAGCGCCGCGATCAACAGCTGCACCGAGGCCGAATACACCTCCTGCATCAGGCCGATGGGCGCCAGCGCCGGCATGGCCAGCAGCTCGTCGCGGCGCGGCCACATGACGATGGCGACGGCCGCGCCCACCAACGCCATCTTGCCGACGCCCTTGAAGAAATTCATCCAGCCCTCGGGGCCGAACATGCGCTTGAGCCCGTTGACCGGATTGAGCTTGTCCAGCTTCGGCTCGATTTTCTTGGGCGTGAACATCAGCCCGTGCTGGACCAGGTTGCCGGCGGCCGCCGCCACCATGATCAGCAGGAACACGAAGCCGAGAACCACGATCAGCCGCATCCCTGTGGACGCCGCCAGCGCCATGGACGCGCCGACATCCAGGCTCATTTCATGGGGCCGCTCCAGAAACACCGACAGCATGCGCGTCAGATCGCTGGACACGCCCGGCGCCATGAAGGCGAACACCGCCAGCCCCGCCGCCAGGGTGAACCAGCCGGAGATCTCCTGGCTCTTGGGGACGTCGCCTTCGTCGCGCGCCTTTTTGAGCTTTCGCTCGGTCGGCTCTTCGGTCTTGGAGGATTTGTCTTCTTCGGCCATGGCGTCAGCTCATCGTCACGGCGAACTGCTCGAACCGCTCCAGCCAGACCAGCGCGATGGCGCCCAGCGTCATGGCCAGGATCGCAAACCCGATGAGGATGTTCAGCGGCATGGCGATGAAGAAGATCTGCGCCTGGGGCATCAGGCGCGAGAGCACGCCAAGCCCGAGATAGAAGATCAGCCCGAACGCGATCAGCGGCGAGGCGATCTGCACCGCCAGGGCGAAGGCGTCGATGAACAGCTCCAGCGCCCACAGCGCCGCATCGCCGACGTCCGGCGCCGCGCCCGCCGGCATCATCTCATAGCTCTGAGCCGCGGCCAGCAGCAGATAGTGGTGCAGATTGGTGGTGAAGATGAGCACCATGAACATCAGGTTCAGAAACTGCGCCGGCAGAGCGCCGGACTGGCCCTGGGTGGGGTCGAAGCTCTGCGCCATGGCGAGGCCCGTCTGGTAGCCGATGATCTGCCCGGCCACCGCGCCGGCCATCAGCAGGATGCGCGACGCCGCCCCGATCATCACCCCGATGAGCGCCTCCAGCGCCACCAGGCCGGCCGCCGCCGACAGGCTTTCCGGCATGGCCGGCAGGCCGGGCGCGATCAGCGGCCCCACCGCCAGCGAGAAGGCGAGCGCGAAGCCCAGGCGGATGCGCGACGGGATCGAGCTCTCACCGATCCCCGGCAACAGCATGAGGATCGCGCCCATGCGCGCGAACACCAGGGCGGCGGCGAAAACGGTGAGGGAGAGATCCAGGCCGACGACCATGCGGTCAGCCTGCGACGATTCGATCGACGATCGTCATCATGAAGCTGGACAAAAGCGCGCCCATGAGCGGAAGGAAGATCAGCAGCGCCAGGAAGATCGCGATGATCTTCGGCACGAAGACCAGGGTCATCTCCTGAACCTGGGTCAGGGCCTGCAGCAGCGCGATCACGACGCCCACGGCCAGCCCCACAAGCATCACCGGCGCGGCCATGGCCAGCATGGTCCAGATCGCCTCGGCGCCGATGTCCAGAACTTCGCCGCCCGTCATGACCGGATCTCCGTGCGCGCCGCGTTTTGCGGCGGTGAATGCGCTTCGTGCAGGGATTCTCCCTGCTTGCGCAAAGGTTAATGAATTCGGTTAAGGAATCTTGAAGATCGGTTAATACGCGCCGCACACGGAGCGCCTCCCCGCCGCCGGATTTCACGTGACTTCACGTATGACAAAATTGCAACGTTCGTAATGTTTTGTCCACGAGTTGACCGTCCGCCCCTTGCTGCGATGCACCATTCGAGGCGAGCCTGATGATCTTCGGGGGCGGGCGAGCGCAACAGCGCCGCTCTCCTTTCATCTGATGGGGAGCAAGTTCATGACTGGTATTCGTAAAACTCACCTGGCGCAGCTGCGCCGGGCCGCGCTCACGGGCGCATCGTTGGCTGTTCTGGCCACAGCGCCCGGCTTCGCGCAGGAGGTGGAGGACGGCGACGAGCCGACGTCTCAGAGCGACCGCATCGTGGTGACCGGCTCGCGCATTGCGCGCGATCCAAACCTGACCGCGCCGGTGCCGGTGCAGTCCGTCGACAACGAGACCATCCTGCGCTCGGGCGAGCTGAACATCGCCGACGTGGTGAATGACATTCCGGCCTTGGTCTCATCGCTGACGGCGGAAAACTCCGACACCGGCGCCAACTCCCTCAACCTTCGCGGCCTGGGCGGCGAGCGGACGCTCACGCTTGTCAACGGCCGCCGCCACGTATCCGGCTTCCGCGGCACCCAGGCGGTGGACACCGGTACGATCCCGCGGGCTCTGGTGGAACGGGTCGAAGTCTCGACCGGCGGCGCGTCCGCGATCTACGGCGCGGACGCCGTGACCGGCGTGGTGAACTTCATCCTGAAAGATGATTTCGAGGGCGTGGAGCTGAACCTGCGCGGCGGCATTTCAGGCGAGGGCGACGCGGAGAATTTTGCGGCCGACCTGCTGATGGGAAACAACTTCCACCAGGGCCGCGGCAATATCGTGCTCGGCATCACCATCGAAGAAGACACCGAACTCACCCATGGCGACCGTGACTGGTCGCGGGACAACGGCATCGATACGGTCCAGACCAACCCGGCGGGGCTCACCGACCCGAACGCGCCTCCCCGCGCCATCGTGGCGGATCCGCGCTTCTGGCTCACCTCGCAGGAAGGCTCGATCGCACCGACCTTCGGCGGGCGCGGCGTCACCTATGTCGACATCAACGGCAACGGGATCGCCGACTGCCAGGAATCCCAGGGGGGCCGGGTCGGCTTCCTCGCCGGCTGCTGGCTCACCAATCCGGACGGCAGCGTCCGCGTCAACCAGGACGGCACTGTCCTGAACGGGCTTTGGGGGATCGGCGGCGACGGCGGCCGGCTCAACTTCAATCGCGACACGCTGATGCCGGAGACCGACCGGGCGGTGTTCAATCTGAACGGCCGGTACGACATCCAGGACAATCTGCGGGTCTTCTTTGAAGCCAAGTTCGTCGAGGCCACGTCGAAAACCTTCGGCGAACAGGATTCGTTCTACGACACCCTGTTCATCCGGCCCGACAACGCCTTCATCCCCTCCGAACTGGATCCGGTGGTGGCGCAGACCGGCGGTCTTCTGCTGACTCAAGACCCTCTGGACTTCTCCGACAACAACCCGTCCACCTTCACCCGCCAGACCTTCCGGGTCGTCGGCGGCGTTGAATGGGAGTTCGCGCCGGGTCATACGCTTGAGATCGCCGCAAACCACGGCAACTTCAATCTGGAGACACGCCAGACCGGGCTTTATCTTGATCGAATCTTTGCGTCCATCGACGCGGTCGAGGACCCGGTCTCCGGAGAAATCGTCTGCCGCTCGGATCTGAATCCGAACGCGTCATACGAAATCGACTATTTCACGGCCGGCAACGGTTACGCGGACGGCGCCTTCGCCTCAGACCAGTATTACAGCTTCACGCCCGGCGACGGTCAGTGCCAGCCGCTCAATCCGTTCGGCACCTATTCGGCAAGCCCGGAAGCCCAGAATTTCGTGACCTCGAATCTGAGGGACGAGCTGGAGATCGAACAGTCCGTGCTCTCGGCGATCGTCACCGGTCAGTTCGACGTGTTCGACTGGGCGCTTGACGGCGCGATCGGATACGCCGGCGGGATCGAATACCGCGAAGAGTCCAGCAACAACAAGCTCGACTCGCTGACGCTGGGCATCCTGCCGCAAGGCACGCCCTTCACGCAGGGCGCACTGGTCAACTCGGTGAGCCCGTGGCTGAGCTCCTTCACAAGCATCGACAACACCCAGCAATTCAACACGCGCGGCGCCTACCACGTGCGGGATGTCTTCCTCGAGGTTCAGCTGCCGATCCTGCGCGATCGTCCTTTCGCCGAAGACCTCACGCTTAACGGAGCCGTGCGCACCGCCAACTACTCGACGGTCGGCGACGCCACGACCTGGAGCGTGGGCGGCACATGGACTCCGGTCCAGGACGTGACGCTGCGCGCCACGCTCTCCGAAGCGGTGCGGGCGCCGAACATCACCGAGCTGTTCGATCCCCAGCTGCCGATCTTCGTCAACGCCACCACCGACCCGTGCGACACGACCAATGTGGGCAGCGGCTCCAACCCCGCCCAGCGCGAGGCCAACTGCATCGCCGACCTGCGGGCCGCGGGCGTGCCGGACTCCGCCATCCTGGACGGAAGCGGCGATTATGCCTGGCAGAACCCGCTCACCGGCCGCTTCTCCGGGGTTTCGGGGGGCAATCCGAGTCTCGAGGTGGAGACTGCGGAGACCTTCACGGTCGGCGCCGTGGTCCAGCCTCGCTTCCTCCCGGATCTGTCCATCACCGTGGATTACTGGGACATCACGATCGAGGACGCGATTTCCGCCGTTGCTGCAGCGGACATCCTGAACGGGTGCCTCGATTCCGGGAACTATCCGGCTCTGGATTTCTGCACCTCCTACACCCGGCGCGCCGACGGGGGCCTGAACTCCCTTGAATCCGGTCAGATCAACTTCGCCAGCCTGGAAGCGTCAGGCATCGATTTCGCAATCAACTACTCCTACGATCTCGGTGAAAACACCTTCGGCGCAAGCCTCGTCGGGTCCCATCAGGAGAAGCTCGACCGCTTCTTCAACCCGCTCGATGCGGCCGACGTGGATCCTGAAGTTCAGGAAATCCAGCTTCCCGAATGGTCGGGCAATCTGACGCTAAGCTGGGATCGCGGACCGTTCAGCGCCGCGCTTCAGACCAGCTATCAGAGCGAGCAGTTCGCGGCTGAAATCGAAGACTTCGACGATCTCGGAGACGCCGGCTTCTTCGACGAGATCTACATCCTCGACCTGAACGGGGCGTATGAGTTCAACGACTCGCTGCGCTTCTACGGCGGGATCAACAACCTCACCGACGAAGAGCCCTACTCCACCCAGACCGCTTGGCCGGTCGGGCCGCGTGGCCGCTTCTTCTTCCTTGGGGCCGTCTACACCCGATAGCACGCTCGCTATTGGTGGAAGACAGAGATGCGGAGGCGCAAGCCTCCGCATCTTTTGTTATGAGAGGGTCATGACATCCCACGATGCATGCCGGGCCTTGCTGGCCGAAACTGATCGGCTGATGTCCGCAGGCGACCGTCGTGCGGCCGTCGCCCATCTGAAAGAAGGCCTCCGCCCGGCGCCGGAGCTGTTCGCCGGGTGGATAAGGCTGGCCCGCCTGCACTACGAAGACGGTGAATACGCCGAAGCGATCGACGCCACGCAGATCGCGGAGCGGGTCGACCCTCACCAGAGCGCCTTCGCGCAGGTGCGGCAGGCCATGGCCCGGCGCGACCCTCAAGCGGCGCACGCCCGGGCGCAGGCCATGCTCGACGCCAGCCCCGGCCATCCGCGCGCCGTGTTCACCCTCGCCCACCTGGCGCAGGCGGAGGGCGATTTCGAGGCGGCGGCGGACATCCTTGGATCCGGGCTTGATCACATGCCCGCCAATCTGACCCTGCGCCGGATGCAAATCGACGCGCTGGAGCAAAGCGGGCGCTACGCCGACGCGGTCGACGCCGCGGCGCGGCTCGCCGAAATCGAGAACTCGTTCACTGCGCTCTGGTCGCTGATCACTGTTCTGTTGCGTTATGGCCGGAGCGAGGCGGCGCTCGAAGCCTGCGACCGCGCCTCTGCCCATTGCGACGGAGATCCGCGGCGCCGCAGCGCGCTTTATCTTGTCCGCGGTCAGGTCCATCGCATTCTTGGCCGCCGCCGGGAGAGCATCGACGCCTTTCATGAGAGTCTGTCGTCCGACCCGTTGAACACCTCCGCCTGGTGGGGGCTCGCCGATCTGAAAACCTACCGCTTTGAGCCGGACGAAATCTCGGCGCTCGAAGACATCTGCGGCCGGGCTGATCTCCCCGCCCCGCAACGCAGCCTCTCCCATTTCGCTCTGGCGAAAGCCCGTGAGATGACGGGCGACTGGTCCGCAGCGACGCCGCTCTACCTTCGCGCCAACGCCCTCGCCGGCGCATCCTTCGACGCGGCGCGGTTTGAGGCGGCGGCCGACCGGCTCATCCAGGCCTTCGGCCCTGAAGCGCTGGCCCGGCGGGCTCCCCAAGGGGCAAGGCCGGTCCCGGTCTTCATCGTGGGACTGCCCCGCTCCGGATCCACGCTTGTCGAACACATTCTCGCCAGCCATTCGCAAGTCGAAGGCACGATCGAGCAGCCCACCCTTCCCGCCGTGAAGCGGCGCGCCCACAAGGACTGCGTCCAGAGGCTGGGCGGCGACTACCTGTCCCGTGTGGGCCTGCTGAGCGAATCCGGTCTGAGCGAGCTCGGCGCGGCCTATCTGGAGAACGGCGCGTTCTTCCGAACCGGCGAAACGCCGTTCTTCACCGACAAGCTGCCGCACAATTTCGAGCATGTGGGTCTGATCCACAAAATCCTGCCCGACGCGCGCATCATCGATGTCCGCCGTCATCCCCTCGATTGCGGATTCAGCCTGTTCAGGCAGCACTTCACTCAAGGCAACACCTACGCTTACGATCTCGCCGCGATCGGCCGGTATTACAACGGCTACCTGAAGATCATGGACCATTGGGACGCGGTTTTGCCGGGGCGGGTTTTCCGGGTGAATTACGAACATCTGGTCGGGTCGACCGAGGAGGTTGTCCGCGCCCTGCTGTCCCACATCGGCGTGGGATTCGAGCCGGACTGTCTTGAGGCTCACAAGTCGACCCGGCCGGTGCGCACGGCGAGCAGCGAACAGGTCCGCTCGAAGATCACCGGCGAAGGAATCGGCGTCTGGAAGAATGCGGAGCAAGAGCTTGAACCGCTCAAGGCCGCGCTCGGCCAGGACACGCTCGACCGCTTTCGAACGCACGACTGATCCGCACCGCACGGTTCGCCGGGCGGGGCGCCTACAGGTCGTCACCGCGTCGCTGCGGCGGCGCCCCAGGCTTCGCGTTTCGCGGACGCGGTGCTTTACTGCGCCCCTGCCGGCGCATCAGCGCCCACAAAAACAGCCTTCAGGGGACGCTCTCATGCTCAAAATCCTGCTTTCCGGCGCGGCCGCCGCGGCGCTTCTTACCGGCGCGAGCCTCGCCCACGAGCCCCACGCGCCGGCCTTCGCCGCCAGCGTTTCGGCCATGCAGACCGGCGGCCAGCCCGCCGCAGGGGCCGAGCAGACCGAGACCGAACGCCTGAACGCCTGGTTCCAGGAGGTGTTCGAGGATGAAATCGCGCGCTCGCCCCAGTCCATGACGTCGCTGGGGATGATCTCAGATCTCGACGCCTACGGCCGCTGGGACGACAACTCGGACGCCGCCATCCTCGCCGATTTCGAGCGCGGTCAGGCGCGCGCCAGAGAGATGCGCGAGACGTTCGACTACGAGGCGCTCAGCGCCGACGCCAAGCTGTCCTATGATTTCTTCGCGCTGCAGGCCGAGAACGACGCCCGCCAGCACGCCGTGCGCGACAGTCGCTACGCCTTCTCGCCCATGCGCGACGCGGTGTCGGGGCTCGTCACCTTCCTGATCAACAATCACCGGGTGGAGAGCGAGGCCCACGCCCGCGCCTATGTCCGGCGTCTGGAGGGCATGGACGCGCAGATCGACATTCTCACCCGGCGCGCCCTGGAGCGGGCCGAAAACGGCGTGCGCCTGCCGCTCTTCGCCTATCCCCGCCTGGACGCCGGCGCCGCCGCCCTGATCTCCGGCTATCCTTACGCAGAGGGCGAGAACAGCGCGCTCTACGCCGATTTCAAGGAGAAGGTGGAGGCGCTCGAGCTTGACGCCGACACCGAGGCGGCGCTCCTGGCCGGCGCCCGCGCGGCGCTGACGGAAGAATTCGAGCCGGCGGTGCAGCGTTATCGCGCCGCCCTGGACGAGATGGAGGCCGAGGCCGACGACCGCGCCGGGATCTGGAAGCTGCCCGATGGCGAGACCGCCTACGCCGCGTCGCTGGCCCAGTTCACCACCCGCACGGACCTTTCGGCCGAGGACGTGCACCAGATCGGCCTTGCCGAAGTGGCGCGCATCCACGCCGAGATGCGCTCCATCATGGACGAGGTGGGCTTTGAAGGCTCGCTGCAGGACTTCTTCGAATTCATGCGCACCGATCCGCAATTCCAGCTGCCCAACACCGATGAGGGCCGCCAGGAATATCTCGACCGCGCCACCGAGGTCGTGGACCGCGTGATCGCCGCCGCGCCGGCCTATTTCGACACCCTGCCCGAAGCCGCGATCGAAGTGCGCAAGGTGGAGTCCTGGCGCGAAGCCACGGCCACGGGCGCCTTTTATTCGCGCCCGGCGCTGGATGGCTCGAGGCCGGGCTATTACTATGTGAACCTCGCCCACATGCCGGACAATCCCACCTATCTGCTGGAAAGCCTGTCGCTGCATGAAGGCGCGCCGGGCCACCATTTCCAGGTCGCCCTGGCCCAGGAACTGGACGACCTGCCCATGTTCCAGAAACTCGCCTGGAACTCCGCCTATGGCGAGGGCTGGGCGCTCTACACCGAGTGGCTGGGCAAGGAGATGGGCTTTTACGAAGACCCGTACTCCGATTTCGGCCGGCTCTCCTACGAGGTGTTCCGGGCCGTGCGCCTGGTGGTCGACACCGGCCTTCACCACCATCAATGGACGCGCGAAGAGGCCATCGCCTACATGCTGGAGAACACCCCCATGACCGAGGGCGACATCACCCCGGAAGTGGAGCGCTATATCGTCTGGCCGGGCCAGGCGGTGAGCTACAAGATCGGCATGCTGACCATCCAGGACCTGCTGGCGCGCGCCCGCGCGGAACTGGGCGACGACTTCGTCTGGGGCGGCTTCCACGACGCCGTGCTCACCGCCGGCCCTCTGCCGCTGCCGCTGCTGGAGCAGCGTGTGGACGCCTGGATCGCCGAGGTGCAGGCGGGATAGGGATGGCGGTGGTTGCTCCCCCCGCTTGCGGGGGGGGAGTGGGCCGGACGCAGTCCGGGTCGAGGGGGGCATGCGCGGCCTTACCGTCGCGCGCCCTCCCCGCGAACGAGGAACGCCCGCGCCGGCCTAGATCGGCATCCTCATGATTTCCTGATAGGCGCGGATGACCTGGTCGCGGACCGCGATCACGGATTCAAGCTGCACCTCGGCGGCGGCGACGGCGGTGACCACGTCGATCATTTCCGCCTGGCCGACGGCGGCTGCGCCGGTCAGGGTTTCGGCGCTCTTCACCGAGGTCTGCACCGAGCCCACCGCTTCGCGGACCATGCCCGCGAAGTCGGGAGCGCCCACGGCGCCGGCGGCCTCTTCGGCCGGGTTCGGGGCGCCGGCTGCGCCCGCCTGCTGGGCGACGGCGGCGTAGGCGCGAAGGGCTGCGAGATCCATGGTTTATCCGTCCCTGTTAGCGGCGCAGAAGGTCGAGCGTGCGCTCGAGCATGCGGCGCGTGCCCTCCACCATGGTCAGATTCGCTTCGTAGGACCGCTGCGCATCGCGCATGTCCATCAGCTCGATGAGGCTGGAGATGTTGGGATACTTCACATAGCCCTCGGCGTCGGCGGCCGGATGGCCCGGCTCGTAGACGCTGCGAAACTCGCTCTGGTCGGGACGCACATCGTCCATGCGCACGACCCGGGCGCCGAGCTCACGGTCCATCACCGCGTCGAACACCGGGATCTGGCGGCGATAGGGATCGTCCTCGGCGGTGCGCCCGGTTGATTCGGCGTTGGCGACGTTCTCCGCGATGACCCGCATGCGCGAGGCCTGGGCGCGCAGGCCCGCCGCGGCGATCTGGAGCGTTTCAGAGGCTTTATCCATAAATCAGCTCCTTCAGCTTGGGCATTATCCGCCGGGCGGCCGCGCCGCGAGGCGCATCATGTTGAGACTCTTCTGATACAGGCTCAGCGCGGTCTCGTACTTCATGCGGTTTTCGTTGGCGCGCACCATCTGCTCCTCGATCACCACCGAGTTGCCGTTCACCGTGGTTTCGCTGTCGGGGCGCGCTTCAGAGCGGTAGGCCGCCGTAGACCCGGCCGTCCCGCCGCCGAAATGACGCGGATCGGTGGCGCGAAGCCCGCCCGTAGCGGCGCTCGCCTGCCCGCTCAGCACCCGCTCGAACTGGCCTTGCGAGATGTCGCCGGGGGTGAATCCGGGCGTGTTCACATTGGCCACGTTCTCGGCCAACACGCGCTGGCGGGCGTTGTGATAGCCCAGCGCGTCACGCAGGGTGGAGAGCACCGTGATGTCGTCGAAAGCCATGTGCGCGGCTCCCATGGGTTACTTTAGTGTTCACCGTGCACCGCGCCGGTTAAGAGCAGCTTAACCAGGCTTAACGCCCGGCCCGACTCTCGTTAGCTCTTGAGGGAGACAAGCGCCGGGCGGCGCCTTCGCCCGGTGCGCTGGAGGGCTGCAGCGCTTTGGATCTTATCGATTTTTCCCGCTATTTCGCCGCCCTTCTGGTGGTGCTCGGCCTGCTGGGCGGGGTCGCGGTGATTCTGCGCAAGGGCTGGCTGCCCACGGGGCTCACCAATTTTCAGGGCCTGGACCGGCGCGAACGCCGCCTTGGCGTCAAGGAAAGCCTGATTCTCGATCCGCGCCGCCGCATCGTCATCGTGAAGAGCGATGATATGGAGCACGTCCTTTTGCTCGGTCCGGAACGCGAGACCGTGCTGGAGACCCGCAAGGCGCGCATCGAGCCGGTGTTCGAGCCGGAAATGCCCGCAGACGCGGCGGCGCCGCAGGACGACGCGGCGCCCGCCCTGAGAGCCGCCCAATGACCGGCCGCCTGATCCGGATCGGCGCGGCCGCACTCGCCTTCGCACTTCTGCTCGCCGGGCCGGCGCTGGCCGCCCCCGCCATCAGCGTGGATTTCGGCGAGGGCACGGGGCTCACCGAGCGCGTGCTTCAGATGATCGCCCTGCTCACCGTTCTGAGCCTGGCGCCGTCCATTCTGATCATGACCACCAGCTTCGTGCGCATCATCGTGGTGCTGTCTCTGCTGCGCACCGCCATCGGCCTGCAGCAGAGCCCGCCCAACACGGTGATGATCTCGCTGGCCCTGTTCATGACAGCCTTCATCATGGCCCCCGTGTTCACCGAGAGCTATCAGCAAGGCGTCCAGCCCTTGCTCGACGGCGAGCTGACCACCACCGAGGCGTTCGCCGAGACCACCCAGCCGGTCAAGCGCTTCATGCTGAGCCACACCCGCGAGGATGATCTCGCCCTGTTCCTGGGCATCGCCGAGCTGGAGCCGGAAAGCCCGGAAGCCACGCCGATCCACGTGGTGGCGCCGGCCTTCATGATCTCCGAATTGCGGCGCGCCTTCGAGATCGGCTTCCTGCTGTTCATCCCCTTCCTGATCATCGACCTGGTGGTGGCCTCCATCCTCATGTCCATGGGCATGATGATGCTGCCGCCCATCGTGATCTCCCTGCCCTTCAAGCTGATCTTCTTCGTCCTGGTGGACGGCTGGCGCCTGGTGGTGGGCTCGCTGGTTCAGAGTTTCCAGGCCGGGCCGCTGCCGCCGGGGTGACGGGTATTGAGCGACCGCCGCCTTTTATATTTCCCTATAATTTACATTGACCCAACCCCGCGCCGGCGGCGCCGCGGATCACACGATCACCCGCTCGCGCTTTTTCAGCCGGTAGTGGATCGCCAGCCGGTCGAGCGCCATCTTCAGCGCCGGCGCGCCGGTGCGTTCCGGCCAGCCCAGATCGCGCTCGGCTGAAATCATCCCGGTCTCGCGAATCAGAACGTTGAGCAGCAGCCGATCAAAGCCAGACCCCACGGCGTCCAGCGCGTCCATGACGCGGGTCTGGGCGTCCAGGCGCGAGACCGGCGCCTCGGAGCGGTCCTTGGGCGCCCCCCGGGTCTTCGCGCCGGACGTGCCCGACCAGTCCTGGGTCACCCGGCTTGTGAGCGCGGAGCGGCCATAATCGCGCACCAGCATTGCCGCGGCGGCGGCGTGCACCGGATCCAGCAGCGCCGGCTTGCCATTCTGGGGGACGAGATAGCGCGCCAGCGGCCCGCCCGCGCGCGCAAAGGCGATCCGCTCGCCGCCCGGCTCCATGAGGATGCGGCGCTCGATCGAGTCATGCTGGGCCGCGAAACCGGCCGCCCCCGCGTCCTCGCGCCGGGCATGGGCGGCGCCGTCTGGTGTCAGCCGGTAGCCGCCCTCGCACGCCTCCACCGCACCGTCGCTCACGGCGCGGGCGAGTTGCTCGGCCGAGGCCCGGGCGAGCGGGCGGCGGCGGCGGTCGGCGCCGGAGAACACGCCATAGCCGGGCCGGCCGCCGGGCAGCGGGGCGAGCACGCGGCCGGGCCGGGCCAGGCGCGCGATCCAGCTCATCACGCCGGCTCCAGCAGCTTCGCCGGCGGCGGCGCGGCGCGCAGGCAGGCTTCCAGGTCATCGAGGAAGGCGTCGAACTCCGGCTCGTCGCGCCGGTCCTCTATGCGGTGGCAGGCATAGGCGGCCGTTGAGCGGTCCCGCCCGAAGGCCTGGGCGCAGCGCTGAAGGCTCAGCTCGAACGCCACATGGGTGAGATACATGGCCACTTGCCGGGCCAGCGCGGCGCGCGCCGCGCCCCGTGTCGGCTGGTCGATCTCGTCGGCGGGCACGCCCAGCGCATAGGCCACCGTCTGCAACGCCAGGCGCGCCCGCGCCCGGTCCTCCAAATCTCGTGAATGCGTCACGTCATCCTCCCAGTTCTCATGTCCGTCAAACCCCGGCGGGTCTGGAGCATGATAGGAACAAGAACGGAACGCGAGGATAACTTTCCTATTATGGGTGCGCCACATTCGCGCGCAACCCACACGATCGCGGTTCAGGCGCAGCGCCCTATAACGGGGAGAAGTAGGCGACGAGCAGGACTCCGGCCAGCACGATGGCGGTCCAGAGCGCCATCAGGCCGGACGGAAACTCCCGCGACAGCGCGCCGGCGGGGCTGAACACATTGAACAGCCGGCCGCCGAACCGCTTGAACCCGCCAGCCATGAGTCCTTCCAGGAACTGCAGGAACAGGCGGCCCATGGCGACGCTCCAGCGCGCGAGCCCGTCGCCGGCGTAGCGATACAGCCAGTCGGCGTCCAGAATCGTGCGGTCGTCCTTCAGCGGATAGAGCTTCAGCCAGATCAGGAGCGCAAAGGCGACCGCCCCCGAGGCGAGGATCTGCAGCTGGCCTATGACGGAGTCCAGCGTGTACGGCGTGTAGTCGATGTCGAACGGCAACAAGGCGTAAAGCGTCTCGTAGTGGATCCCGAGATAGACGCTCAGGAAGGCGCACAGCCCCATGGCCACAAGCATGCCGGTGGGCGCCTCACCCACGTCCCAGGCCCGCTTCTTGCCGAAGAAGGCGAAGAACGGGACTTTCAGGGCGCTCTGCTCCATCACCCCGGCCGAGGCGAAGACCAGGACGACATAGAGCCAGGTGATGTGCTCGTAATGCACGCTGGACAGGATCAGCGTTTTGGCCACGAAGCCGGAAAACAGGGGCGCGCCGACCACGGCCAGCCCGCCCAGCACCGCGAACGACCCGGTCACCGGCATCGCCGAGAACAGGCCGCCGAGTTCGGTGGCCTTCACCGTGCCGGTGCGTTTCAGGACCGCGCCCATGACCATGAACATCAGCGCCATGTAGATCACGCCGACAAAGGCGTTGGCCGCCGCGCCGTTGAGGGCGAGCTCGGTGCCGATCCCGATCGCCACGATCATGAAGCCGAGCTGGTTGATCAGGGCGTAGGCGAGCGTGCGGCGCAGATCGTTCTCCACAATGGCGAAGAAGACCGGGAACACCGCCATCACCGCGCCCACATAGATCAGCAGGTCGAGGCCCGGGAATCCGCGCGCCAGGGCGTAGATCGCCATCTTGGTGGTGAAGGCCGACAGCACCACCGCGCCGAAGGCCGTGGCCTTGGGATAGGCGTCGGGCATCCACATGTGCAAAAGCGGGAAGCAGGCCTTGATCCCGAACCCGGCCAGGAGCATCCAGCCGGCCGCGCTCTCCAGATTGAGCGCCTCGAAGGTCCACGATCCGGTCTCGCTGGCCCACAGGGCCGCGCCGCCGAGCACCAGCACGCCGGACAGGACCTGGATCGCGAGATAGCGCAGCCCCGCGCGCCGGGCCGCCGCGCCGCCGGCGGCGAAGATCAGCGGCGCCGAGGCGATGGCGGTCAGCTCCCAGAAGAAGAACAGGGTCAGAAGATCGCCGGCGAACACCGCGCCCACCGCCGAGCCGGCGTAGATCAGCGAGCTGGCGTCGGAGACCGGCCCGCGCTCATGGAAGGCGTAGATCCCATTGATGAACGCAATCAGGACGAAAACCAGCGCCCACACGCGCGACAGCCCGTCGAAGCGGAAGGTCTCCAGCACCACCGGACCCAGGTCCAGAACGCCGTAAACTCCCGGTTCCCGGGTGGCGAACCAGGCGGCCATGGCCACCAGCGGCGCCGCGATCATCACCGCCTTGCGCAAGCCCTGCTGGGGAATCAGCAACGCCAGGACGCCGCCGAAAATCAGCGGCCAGGCCGGCGACAGGCCGTGCAGGAGCCCGAACACATCACTCACCGGCCGCGCTCCCCGCCTCTGCGCCGTCACGGCGCGTATTCCCCGGCGTGTCCTTGGGCGCCCCCACCGTCCCGCCAAGCTCGGCCTCGCCGGTCAGGCGGTCCCCGCGCTCATAGAACCCCGCGCTGGCCGACAAGACGCCGCGCACGACCCAGGCGAGCAGGATCGCAGCCGCGAGCGCAAGGCCCGGCAGGACTTCGTAACCGCCGAGCACGTCGGGATATTTCGACCAGCCCTCGCCGCCGGTGACCGCGAACTCCACGGCGAAGCTGAGCAGCAGGACCGCCAGCAAGCCGGCGATCACGAACAGCCCGGTGCGCGGGGCGGACAGCTTCTGGAACGGCTTCGCGAGCCGGTGAACCCGGCCCGGCGGTGAAGGAGCCCGGCTCATGGCGTCATCTCCGTGGTGAAGACGGGGGCGAGATAATCGATCAGGGGTCCGATCGCGAAGAACAGGACGATGGTCCCGGCCGCGGTGATCGCGGGCGCGATATAGGCCAGCGGCGGCGCCATGCCCGGCTTCATCGGACTGACCTTCGGCTTCGGTTTCAGGAAGCCGCGGATCACGATGGGCAGGAGATAGCCGATATTCAAAAGCGTCGACCCGATGAGCATCGCGATCAGCCAGGGCTGGTTCGCGTCCGCCGCGCCCTCCATGAGGAAGATCTTCGGCCAGACCCCGCCGAAGGGCGGAACGCCGATGATCGACAGGGCGCCGACGAGGAAGGCGCCGAAGGTGACCGGCATGTACCAGCCCAGCCCGTCCAGCTGGCTGATTTCGCCTTTCTTAGTCCCGGTATAGATGCCGCCCGCCGCCATGAAGAGCGTGATCTTGCCCCAGGCGTGCATGATGATCTGAAGCGACGCGCCCAGCAGCGCCGCCGGGCTCGCCAGCATGGCGCCCAGCGTGATGTAGGACAGCTGGCTGACCGTGGAGAAGGCCAGCCGGCTTTTGAGATTGTCCTTGGTGAAGGCGATGACCGAGGCGACGACGATGGACGCGCCCGCGATCCAGGCCAGCACGTCGGCGGCGGGCAGCGTGTCCATATAGGCCGGGCCGAAGATGTAGATCACCACTTTGAGCATGGTGAAGACGCCCGCCTTCACCACGGCCACGGCGTGCAGCAGCGCGCTGACCGGGGTGGGCGCCACCATGGCGTTCGGCAGCCACGGATGGATCGGCATCAGCGCGGCCTTGCCGATGCCGAAGGCGAACATCACCAGCAGGACCGAACCGGCCACCGGGCCCGCGGCCTGGGACAGGATCCCGCCGGCGGTGAAATCGGTGGTTCCGGTGAGGAAATAGGTGACGAACACCGCCGGCAGCAGAAGCCCGATGGAGGTCGCCAGCAAAATCCCGAGATAGATCGAGGCGCCCTTCCTGGCCTTGGCGTCGCCCTTGTGGGCCACCAGCGGATAGGTGGAGAGCGTCAGCGCCTCGTAGAAGAAGAACAGCGTGATCAGATTGCCCGCCAGCGCGATGCCCATGGCCGAGGCGATGGACAGGCAGAAGCAGAGATAGAACCGGGTCTGATCGCGCTCGGCGTTGCCGCGCATATACGCGATGGAATACAGCGAGTTCACGATCCACAGCCCGCTGGCGACCATGGCGAAGACCGCGCCCAGCGGCTCCAGCGTGAAGGTGAGCGTCAGCCCCGGTGCGAATTCCGCCAGCGTCAGCGTCGGGCGCCCGGCGGCGGCCTCCACCAGATAGGCGACGTTGATCGCAAGCGCGACGGCGCTGACCAGGGTGACCGCTTCGCGCCAGTTGGGATAGCGCCCCAGCGCGACCACGCCCGCCCCGCCGATGAGCGGTATGATCAGGGCCAGGGCGAGCGCGAGTTCAGGAGTCCAGCTCACCGGCTCAGCCCTCCGTTGATCGCGGCTTCAGCCGCCGTTCGGGCGAGATCGACGATGGGTGTGGCGTCCACACCGAACCAGAGATTGGCGAACGCCAGCACCCAGAGCGGGATGAGGATCATCAGCGGCGCCGAGCGCACCGCGCCGTTGGGCCGGTGATCCTCGCTGGGCGGGGGGCTCACCCACAAGGTCAAGAGCATCCGGTAACAATAGAACACCGCGATCACCGAACTCGCCAGGATGGCGGCGACGGCCCACCACCAGCCTTTGTCCAGCGCCGCCTGGACCAGATAGAATTTCGAGATGAAGCCGACCGTGAACGGCACCCCGATCAGGGACAGCGCGCCGATGGTGAAGGCGGCGCCGGTCAGCGGCATGGCCTGGCCGAGGCCTTTGAGATCCTCGATCCGGCGCACGCCGTAGCTGATCGTGAAGGCGCCCAGCGCCATGAACAGCGCGCCCTTCATGAAGGCGTGGTTCAAAAGGTGAAGCACCCCCGCCGTCACCCCGGCGCTGGTGGCGATTCCGAGCCCCAGGAGCATGTAGCCGACCTGGGCCACTGACGAGTAGGCCAGAAGCCGGCGCGCATCGGTCTGGAACAGCGCCTGGGCGGAGGCGGCGAGCATGCCGACGATCGCCAGCGGCGTGATCACATAGGTCATCGCGTTCACCACAAAGCCGCTGTCGATGGAGAACACGTCGTAGGAGAACCGGATGATGACGTAGAACGCCACCTTGGTGGCGGTGGCCGCAATGAAGGTGGTCACAAAGCTCGGCGCGAACGCATAGGCGCTGGGCAGCCAGAGATGCAGCGGGAACATAGCCGCTTTCAGACCCATGCCCACAAGGATGAAGGCGAAGCCGATCTGGATCACCCGGTTGTCGCCCGCATCCCTGATCGCCACGGCCAGGTCGGCCATGTTCAGCGTGCCGGTCGCCATGTAGAGAAACCCGACCCCGATGACGAAAAAGGTCGCCCCGATCGTGCCCATCACCAGATAGTTGAACGAAGCGGTCAGCGCGCGCCGGTCGGCCCCGTGGCCCATGGCCACCAGCGCATAGGTGCCGATCGAGCTGATCTCCAGAAAGACGAACAGGTTGAATGCGTCGCCGGTGAGCGCCACGCCGCACAGGCCGGAGAAGCAGATCAGGAACGCCGAATAGAACAGCGAGCGTTTTTCGGCCGGGATCTCGTCCTCGACGCTCGGCCCGCCGAAGATCAGCGCCAGAAAGCCCATCACCGCCAGCAACAGCACGATGGCGGCGTTCAGCCCGTCGATCCGGAACTCGATGCCGTAGGGCGGCTCCCAACCGCCGAGGGCGTAGCTCACCACGGCCATGGGCGCGCGCGTGGCGCCGATCAACTCGACGGCGCAAAGCAGCGAAACGCCCACGCCGAACAGGGTGATCATCCAGGCCGCGCGGCCCGACGGCAGCGCCGCGCAGACCGCCGACAGGGTCAGCGGAACCGCCACAAGCAGAACCGGAGCGTGGGCCGCCAGGGCGACGGGCAGGAAGAACGCTTCGCTCACGGCTTACACGCCCTTTTCAAGTTCGAGCGAATAGTCGGCCTCGGCGATCTGGTCGTCCTCGATCGTGCCGTAGGCCTCGCGGATGCGCACCACCAGAGCCAGGCCCACCGCAAGCGTCGCGACGCCCACGACGATGGCGGTGAGGATCAGAACCTGGGGCAGCGGATTGGAGTACAGGGTCGCCGGGTCCAGCGTATGGGCCTTGAGCGCCTTGTAGTCGAGGATGGGCGGCGCGCCGCCGAACACCTTGCCGATGGCGATGTAGAGCAGGAACACCGAGGTCTGGAACAGGGTCAGCCCCACCATGCGCTTGACCAGATTGCCGGTGGCCAGAAGCGCGTACAGGCCGACCATCATCAGCACGATGGCCGCGACAAAGGGCAGGCGTTCGAGGACCATGTCGATCATCTCACCATTCCTCTTCGGTGATTTCCGGGGAGCGTCCGGCGAAGGCGTAGAAGATTGCGATGATCACCGCGGTGACCGTCATCAGCACGCCGATCTCGACCACCACGATGCCGATATACTGACCGCGCGCCAGTTCGAGATTGGGATGCAGCGGGGTGTAGTCGAGATAATTGGCCCCCAGCGCCATGGTCACGAATCCCACGGCGGAGAAGATCGCCGCGCCCAGCGCCATGGTCACGCGCACCGCCCATGGCGGAACCGCGGCCCTGGCCGCATCCACGCCGAAAATCAGCGCGTAGAGGATCAGCGCCGCAGCCAGGATCACCCCGGCCTGGAAGGCGCCGCCGGGCGCGTACTTGGCGTGGAAATGAACGTAGAAACCGAAAACCAGGATGAACGGGATGAGCAGCTTGGCCACCACCCGCAAAATCAGATGAGGCGCCATCAGATTTCGTCCTCCCGCCGCCGCCGGCCGGTCAGCCGAAGGATGAGCGCGACGCCGACGCCCGCGGCGAAGACCACGAAGACTTCACCCATGGTGTCGAAACCGCGATAGGAGCCCAGAACCGCCGTGACGACGTTTGGAATGTGGATGTCGTCGGCGGTGCGCATCATGTAGTCCATGCCCACCCCGGAATTGGCCGGGCTGTCGACCGCGCCGTATTGCGGCATGTCCGGCAGCGCGTAAAACAGCGCGCATCCCGCCGCCAGCGTCACCGCGAACGCCGCCCAATGGCGGATCGCAGCCACCGGCGCGCATTCGCGGGAGGTCAGAAGCATCGCCGCGAGCAACAGGACGGTGGAGATGCCCGCGCCCACCGCAGCCTCGGTGAAGCCCACGTCAAGCGCGTCCAGAGAGACGAACCAGGCCGCAGACAGCAGAGAGTACACGCCCGTCAGCATGACGACGGCGAACAGGTCGCGCAGGCGGATCACCGCCACGCCCACGGCCAGCATCATCAGCAAAAGCGCGTAGTCGAAGATCTGGGTGTAGTCGAAATTCATCGCGCCCCTCCCTCACCATCGTCCCCGCGCGGGCGAAACCGGGTGAGCAGGGGCTTCAGCCCCGCCTTGTAGGCCGCATTCGCCGTGGCGTGGGTCGCCGTGGGGCTGGTCAGGAAAACAAACAGCGCCAGCAGCGCCAGCTTGGCGGTGTCCAGCGACCAGCCGGTCTGGAGCATCAACCCGAAGATGATGAACTCCGCGCCCAGCGTGTCCGTGACGCCGGCCGCATGAATGCGCGTGTAAAAGTCGGGAAGCCGCAGCATGCCCAGCGCGCCGGCCAGCACGAACAGCGCGCCGGTGAGCATCAGCACCGCCGAGACGATGTCGACCGCGATCTGGAGACCCTCGATGACCATCAGTCGTCCTCGCGATCCACGGCGCGGCGCAACGCCATCTGCGACAGCGCCACTTCGAGCGAGCGGTACCGGAAGAATTTCAGGATCGCGATCGTCGCGATAAAGTTCAACAGCGCGTAGAGCAGAGCGATGTCGATGGCCGCGGTCTCGTCCACCATCAGGGCGAAGCAAACCAGAAACAGCACCGTCTTGGTCCCGAACGCGTTCACCGCAAGGACCCGGTCATAAAGCGTCGGCCCGACGAACAGGCGCGCCAGGATCATCGCCATCCCCACCGCCACCATCGCCGCGACAAGGAAATCCACCACCGACATGATCATTGGCCCGCCTTCCCGCCTGACGTCGTCACGCCTGAGGCCGCAAGGGCGCGCCGCTCCATGTCGCGGAAAGCGTCCTGGTCGGCGAAGCTGTGGTCAAGGGCGTGGACCAAAAACCCGGTCTTCTCCACCTCGACCGTCACCGTGCCGGGCGTGAGTGTGATGGAGTTCGCGAAGGTGGCGCGCGCAAGGTCGCTGCCGCCGACCGAGGCGACGCGCGTCATCACCGGCCTGATGTCGAGATCGGGCCTCAGCGCCAGGCGGACCACGGCGATATTGGCCTTGAAGATCTCCGCGCCAAGCCACAACCAGTATGAGAAAAAATTGACAACGCCGCCGAACGGGACCGCCTCGCCGTCCACGATGCCCATGCGCAGCATCATCAGCACGGACGCCAGCACCGACGCGCCGCCGACACTCAGCAGCAGGATGTGGTTCCACTTGCCGGACAGGAGCAGCCACAGCGCCGCCAGCACGACGGTCAGCAAGACGATATAGACGAGCTTGCGGCCCAAATGACGTCTCCCCGTTCGGTTCGTCCGGCGTCGCCGGTACGGTGATTTGATCCGGGTTCTAGGAAACCCGCCCAAGCATTTCCAGCAAAACCGGCCGCGCGCCGTGCGGTTTCTTCACCCCACTGAGGCTGGGGCGAAGCACCGCCGGGACGCGGCCGGGACTTCAGGCCCGGGCTGTGCGCCTGCGGGGCGCTACGGCGTCAGGACCACCTTGCCCTTCACGCGGCGCTCCATCAGGTCCTCGAACGCCTTGTGCACGTCGTCGAGGCTGTAGCTGGCGGAAATCTGCGGCTTGATCTTGCCGGCTTCGAAGAAGTCGAACAGCTCCTTCATGTTCTGGGCGTTGGCGCGCGGCTCGCGGCCCACCCAGGCGCCCCAGAACACGCCCATGATGTTGCGGGAGTTCAACAGCGCGAGATTCAGCGGGATCTTGGGGATCGGACCGGCGGCGAAGCCCACCACCAGATAGCGCGCATCCCACCCCGACGCCCGCAGCGCCGGCTCGGCGAAATCGCCGCCGACCGGGTCATAGACCACGTCCACGCCCTTGCCGCCGGTGAGCTCCTTGACCCTGGCTTTCAGATCTTCCGTCGCATAATTGACCGTCTCGTCCGCGCCGTTCTCCCTGGCGAAGGCGAGCTTTTCGTCGCTGGAGGCGGCCGCGATCACCTTTGCGCCCATGGCCTTGGCCAGCTGGACGGTGGCGATTCCCACCCCGCCCGCGGCGCCGAGCACCAGCACGGTTTCGCCCTCCTTCAGCTTCGCGCGGTCTTTCAGGGCGTGATAGCTGGTGCCGTAGATCGTGGTAAGGGCCGCGCCCTCCTCATAGCTCATGGAGTCCGGCATCGGCACGACCTGGGAGAAGTGCGCGGGCACTTTTTCCGCGAAGGCGCCCAGCATGGTCGCGACGATGACGCGCTGGCCCTCCTCGATGCCCTGCACCTTGTCGCCCAGCTTCGAGACGATCCCGGCCGCCTCCATGCCCGGCACGAAGGGCGTCGGCGGCTTCATCTGGTACTTGCCCTCGACCAGAAGGATGTCGGGGAAGTTCACCCCGGCCGCCTTCACGTCGATCATCACCATGCCTTCGCCGAGATCCGGCTCGGGCACGTCTTCGACCTTCAGCTGGTCGTAGGGGGCGAAGTCCTTGCAGACGAGTGCGCGCATCAAATCTCTCCGTAACCGTGACTGGCGTTTGCGCGCGCACGATAGAGGCGCCGCGCCGCTTCGCACAAGAAAACGCCCCGCGCGAACTGCGCAGGGCGTCTCCGAACCCCTGGAATCGACGCGTGCGCTAGAAGCTGTAGCGCAGGCCGACTTCGAGGATGTGGCTCTGGTTTTCGATGTCCAGAGACGCCGGAACCAGCGCCGACTGGGTCTCCGCATCCTGGCTCTGGCGATAGCGATAGCCGCCGAACGCCTCGACGCCCTCCTGGAAGGCGTAGGAACCGCCCGCCATGACCTGGAAAAAGCCGACCATCTCGGTGTCGTCCACGATCGCGACGTCCGACGGGGAATAGTCCACGTCCACTTCAGCGATTCCGGCGCCCAGGCCGGCGTAGGCGGAGAACGCCGTACCCTCGATGGGCAGGTCGTAATAGCCGTTCACGGCGTAGCCCAGCGACGTGATGTCGCCCTGGCCGTCAGCCACGAGGTCGGCCACCGTGACGCCGAGCGGCGCCGAGCCGGTGATCAGCACCGCCGCGTCGGCCGCGCCAAGGGCCGAGCCGCCGGCGCTCACCCCGGAATGGGTGTCCACGTCGGCCGAGGTGTAGGAGATCTCGCCCTCGACCCGGAACGATCCGGCGCCGGCCATGGCCGCATCGAAGCGATAGCCGTAGGCGGCCGCCAGGAACAGCCCGGTGTCGAACTCGGTCGTCCAGCCCAGATCGGTTCCCGACGGCAGCACCGTGCCGGCGGGCACGGCGACGCCGTCGCCGGTGGTGAAGTCGCGGGTGAAAGCGCCGCTATTGTCGCTGTCGGCCTGGAAATTGAACCCGGCCGAACCGGAGACGTATTGCTGGGCGAACCCCGGGGCGGCGGCGAAGCAGGCGAGCGCGGCTCCGGCCGCGAGGCGCGTCAGTGCGGTCATCAAAATCTCCCATATTGCGGCGGCGCCGGCCTATCCGGCGCTATCCTGTATCGTATATGCAATACAAAATCCCGGCGGCAAGGGTAAGGATGCTGTCGGGCCGCGCCCACGCCCTCTCCGCCCCGGTTAGCGACAGCTCGTCTCCCTCGCCTTCATGGGGAGGGTGGGCCGGACCGCAGGTCCAGGTGGGGTGTGGTGAGGCCGCCTACTGAAAGCGGTCCTTCGCATGGCTCACACCCCCTCTGTCCGGCTCCGCCGCGCGTTCGCCAGTTTGATCCGGATCACTCTCCTTGAGTGATCCAGGGACGCGCCACGGGGTATCTCCGCTTCAGAACCTGGTACGCCCCGCCTCCACCTCCTCTCCACCGTCTCGGGGGAGAAGGGGCTTGAACGGCTTCGAAGTCCTTGCCCTGTCGACTTACGCATCCTGGGCGTCTCCGCCGACTGTCCTCCGCCACCTCAACCTGCCCCATACTCATCCCGCTTCGCCGTGACGGGGATGGAGGTGCGTCAGGCGCCCAGGGCATGCGCCGCACGCGGGTGGCGCGGGGCGGCGGTGCGTCTAGACTGTCATCCGGCGACTCAATGTCAGCACATGACACGTCGCACGGCGAACCAGGGGCGTTTTGACAGAATGGGCATGGCGACGGCGCACACCCGAGCGGGCACGGACCGCAGGAGCGAGCTTCTGGCGATCCTGGCGCACACGGCAATCGCAGAGCGCAGCGCGCCGGTGAGCCTGCGCCAGTTCGCCATCAAGGCGGGGGTCTCGGAGCCGACCCTGCGCCACTACTTCAACGACCGGCGCGGCGTGGTCATCGCCATCATCGGCTATTTCGCCGACGGCGCCCGCGACTGGCTGAAGCGTTCGGCTGAGCCGGGCGCGACGCTGGAGGAGGCCGTGACCGGCTATGGCGGCCTGGCGCTTGAAGGCTCCAGATCCAACGTCTTCGCACAGGCCCACGCCTTCGCCTTCGTGGAGTCCATCCACGACCGCGACGTGGCGCGGGCCTATCGCGACGAAATCATCGAGCCGTCGCTGCAGGCGCTGGAGCAGCGCCTCGGCCCCAGTCTCGATCCGGGTCTCGATCCGGGTCTTGATCCGGGTCTTGATCCGGGTCTTGATCCTGCCGCCGAGGGCTCCGAACGGGTGCGCCACGGCGCGCTTTTCCTCTACGCCCCTGTTCTCATGGCGGTGCTTCACCAGCGCCTGCTCGCCGGCGAGGAGACCCGCCCGCTGGACATAGGCCATTTCTTCGACGACCTGACCCGGCTGTTCACCCGCGGCCTGACGCCGGACATCAAGGACTGAGCATGGACGACGTCCCGCCCGCCCCCGGCCCGCTGCAGGCGTTCTGCCCCAGCGTGCAGCTGAATCTCAACGTCCGCGGGCTCGGCCTGTCGGCAACGCTGGAGATCAATGAGCGGTCCGCCGCGCTGATCGCCGAAGGGCGCCGGATCTCCAGGCTGGGCCTCGGCCAGTCGCCCTTTCCCGTTCCGGAGATCATGCAGCGCCGCCTCGCGCAGAACACCCACCAGAAGGACTATCTGCCGGTCCAGGGCCTGCCTGCCCTGCGCCAGGCGATCTGCGGCTATCTCAAACGCACCCAGGACCTGGACTTCGACCCCGAGGACATCCTCGTCGGGCCGGGGTCGAAGGAGCTCATGTTCCTGCTGCAGATGGTCTATTACGGCGACCTCGTGATCCCGACGCCCAGCTGGGTGAGCTATGCGCCCCAGGCCCGGATCATCGGACGTCCCATAAGCTGGCTGCCCACCGAGCCTGAAACCGGGCTCGGCGTCACCGCCGACGCATTGGGCGCCCTGTGCGCCGACGATCCCCGGCGCCCGCGCCTTTTGATCCTGAACTCTCCCGGCAACCCCACGGGAACCGCCTACACTGTGGAGCAGCTGGAGGACATCGCCCGGGTCGCCGGCGATCACCGCATGCTGCTTCTGTCCGACGAGATCTATGGCGGCGTCCAGTTCGACGGCAAGCACCGCTCTGCGGCGCGCTATTATCGCGGCGGCACGATCATCTCCGACGGGATCTCCAAATGGGCGGGCGCGGGCGGTTGGCGCCTGGGCTTCTTCGCCTTTCCCAAATCGCTGGCCTGGCTTCGCAAGGCCATGGCCGTGGCGGCCAGCGAAACCTACACCTCAGTGTCCGCGCCGATCCAGCACGCCGCCATCGCCGCCTTCGAGGGCGGGCCGGAGATGGAGCTCTACCTGAAACGCTCGCGCGCCGTGCTCGAGGCGCTGGCCTCGATGGTGGCGCGGCGCCTCACGGCGGCCGGGGCGGCGGTGAACCCCATCAAGGGCGGTTTCTACGCCTTCCCCAATTTCGATTCCGTGCGCGACCGCCTCGCCGCCCGCGGCGTGACGACCAGCCTGGAGCTCTGCAAACGCCTGCTGGACGAGGCGGGCGTCGCCACCCTGCCCGGCTCCGCCTTCGGCCGCCCGCCGGAGGACCTGTCGCTGCGCCTCGCCTTTGTGGATTTCGACGGCGAGGCGGCGCTGACCGCGCTCGCCTCCGGCGAGGACCTCGACGCCGCCTTCCTGACGCGCCATTGTGGCCGCGTTGTCGAGGGGATCGAGGCGATGGCCGGCTGGGTCGAGGGATAGGCCGCGCCGCCGCCCGCTGCAGGGTGTGCGATGGAGGCGTTTTTTCAGGGCGGTGACTTCTGGGCCGATGTGCTCCGCGATCCTGCGGTCGCCACCTGGATGCGCATCATCGGCTGGCTGTTCGCGCTGATGTGGCTCTGGCTGATCGCCAATCTGCTGCGCGGCGGCTTCACCGACATGACCGAGATCATCAAAAGCCCCTACGCCACGGCGCGCGAACGCTGGAGCAGCCGGGCGGCCATGCCTCTGCGCTTTATCGCGATCATCGCGGCGGCGTTCGCCGGGGCCGCGGGATTCTCCATCGGCCTGTTCTTCCAGGGCGCCGTGGTGCTGTTCTTCTGGCGTCAGGTCATGGGCTGAGACCTCGCTTGCATAGCAGGAGGGGGCGCCAGGGCGCGCGGCGCGCCTGACCCTCGAATCGCTTGCCACCTCGCGCCGGTCCCGGCGCGTCGCCAAAGCCTCATCAGCGCCGGGGCGCCGCCGCCGGTGCGGCGCCGGTGCGCGCCCCGGTGAGGCGCCAGTCCAGGCCCTCGGGCGCGTAATCGATGCTCACCCGGCCGCCCACCGCGTCGGCCACCACCTGGTCGATCACCAGCGAACCGAAGCCCGTGCTGTCGGGCTTGCGCACCGCCGGGCCGCCGCGCTCGGTCCAGCGCAGGCTCAACCCGTCAGGCTCGCGCCGCCAGCGGATCGTCACCGTGCCCGAGCTTCTGGACAGCGCGCCATACTTGCCGGCTTTGGTGACCAGTTCATGGATCGCCATGCCGAGGGTCTGGGCGACGCGGGCGCTCACGTTCAGCTCCATAGGCCCGTCCAGCGTGATCCGCCCGCCGGTCTCGCCGCTGAACGCACCCAGCTGGTTCTCGATCAGAGCGGCCAGCTTCACATCGCCCCAGTCGTGGGCGGTCACCAGATCCTGCGCCGCCGACAGGCCGGCGAGCCGGCGCTGGAATTTGTCGCGATACTCGGCGAAATCGCCGCCGCGGGTCTGACGCGCCACCGCCTGCACCAGGCCCAGCAGGTTCTTGGAGCGGTGATTGACCTCCTGAAGCAGAAGCTCGATCCGCTCGGCGGCCTCCTTGCGTTCGGTGATGTCGAAGGCCGAAGCGATGACCCGGCGCACCGCGCCGTCCGCGTCGCATTCGGGCGACAGCATCAGGTCCAGCACGCCCGTCCTGCCGGACGGGGTGACGAACTCCACATCGAACCGCACGCCCTGCCCCTGCAGCGCCAAATCGACGGCTTCGCCCACCAGATCCGAAGACTCCCCGGCCGGGGTCCACAGCATCTCCATGAAGGGCGCCGCGATGACCGTATCGCGGTCAAGGCCGAACAGCGTGGCGGCGGCGGCGTTGACGTCGCTCACCCGGCCGTCTTGATCAATTACCGCCACGAGCGCCAGCGTGCGGTCCAGAACGGAGCGCAATTCGGACTGCGAGCGCTCCACCGCCGTGCGCGCCTGCACCGGGATGTCGGAGACGACGATCTCCACCACCGCGCCGGTCTCGTCCTGAACTGGCGTGGCGCGCAGGCGGACCGGCGCCTCGGCCTGCGCACCGGCGCGCTCGCCGTCCGCCTCGGGCAGGTCGAACGCGGCGGGCCGCCCGGCGCGCGCCGCCGAGACGGCGCCGCGCAGCGCCTCGCAGCGTGAGGAGCTGTCCGCCCCCCCGAACGCCTCCCACACGAACCGTCCCAGGACCGCGTCGCCGGTCAGCCCCGTACTCCGCAGCGCGGACGCGCCGGCATGGGTCACGCGGCCTTCGCCATCGAGCAGCACGACGAACGCGTCCAGCGCGTCAAGAATCTGTTCAAGCCGTCCGGATCGCCGGTCAGGACTCGTGCTCAGCGCCACATTCCGCTCCCGCCCGGTCGCTGCGCGCCGCCCCTCGGCGCGCCAGGTCTTGTTTCGAAAACGCACCATAGCGCGCATCCGTCTGCAAGACAGGACCGCGCTGCACGCCCGGGACCGCGCCGGGAAAGGCCCATGGGCGCACGGTCTACAGCCGGAGTCCGGCGCTCGATGAAACAGGCGGAGCGTTCCCGCGTTGACGAGTCTCCAACCCGAAGAAAGGAGACGATCATGACGATCGCACGTGTCACTGAAATTTCCGCGACCTCGCCCGAAAGCTTCGAGGCCGCGATCCGCGACAGCGTGAAGCGGGCGAACAAGACGCTGCGCAACGTGAAGGGCGCCTGGGTCAAGGACCAGAACGTCATGATCGAGAACGGAGACGTGAAGGAATTCAAGGTGAACCTCCTCATCACCTTCGAACTCGACGAATAATCCCTCGGTGGCGCGCGGGTTGAAGGGCTCGATCCGCGCGCCTGTTCGGCGAGGGTGCTTCGGCTGATTTTCAGGGCTTTGCGCGGTAAGCCAAAGCTTCTAGCGTCCGCCCATGTCTGACAGGAAAGCAGCAAAGCGCCGCCCCGGCGGCCGGCTGGACGTGTTCGACCATCCCGGCCCGGCGGGGCGGCGATGATCTCCATCGAGGTGATGCGCCAGCGCCGCATCCTGGGGTTCGGCCTGATCTGCGCCTTCCTGTCCGCGCCGGGACAGACCTTTTTCATCGCCGCCTTCACCGCCGACATGGCGCAGAGCGTCGGCGTCAGCGCCGGCGATCTGGGGCTGCTCTACATGGCCGGGACGATCGGCGCTGCGCTGTTGCTGCCGCTGGCCGGGTCCTGGATCGACAGGATCGATCTGAAGCCCTATGCGCTTCTGGTGGTGCTCGGGCTCGCCGCCGCATGCGCCGTCACCGCCTCGGCCACGACGCCCGCCGCCCTGCTGATCGGCCTGCTTCTTTTGCGCCTGACCGGCCAGGGCCTCATGTCCCACGTGGCCGTGACCTCCACCGCGCGCTTCTTCACCGCCCTGAGGGGACGCGCGCTCTCGATCGTGGCGCTCGGATTTCCGCTCGCCGAAGCGGTCACCCCGGCCACCGGTCTCGCCCTCATCGCCCTTGTCGGCTGGCGGGAGGCCTATCTCATCGTCGCCGCCGCGCTGGTGCTGATCGCGGCGCCCGCGCTCTGGGCCCTGCTCGCCGGACGACGCGATTTCACGGCGCCCCCGGAGGTCCCGGCCGGCGGCTCGCGCAAAGGCCTGCTGCGCACGGCGGCGCGGATCCTGTTCACCAGCCGCTATTTCTGGTTCGTCCTGCCCCTCGTGGTCTTCCTCCCGTTCGCAGCGAAGGGCCTGATCTTCCATATCCAGCCCCTGGCCCTGCAGAACGGCTGGCCGGTGGTCCTGGTCGGTCCGGGATTTCTCGGCTTCGCGCTCGGCCATGTGGCCGGCCTCGTGGTGTCCGGGCGCCTCATCGACCGGATCGGCGCCACCCGCATCCTGCCGCTGATGAACGCTCCGTTCTTCGCCGGTCTGGCCGGGCTGGCCGTCATCGGCCATCCGGCGATGCTGGTGGTGTTCCTGGTGCTGCTCGGCGGCGCGTCCGGGCTGGCCCAGACCTCGGTGGCCGCCATGTGGGCGGAGGTGTACGGCGTGGAGCGCATCGGCTCGATCCGCAGCCTTGCGGTCATGCTCATGGTCATGGGCACCGCGTCGGGACCTGCGGTGATCGGCGCGGCGCTGGACGCCGGGCTCGGCGCCGGATGGATCGCCGGCGGGCTTCTGGCGGCCGGCCTCGCGGCTTCCGCGCTGGCCTTCGCCGGGCTCGCCGCCCTTCCGCCCGCGAACCGCCCGGCGGGAACAGGCTCAGACGGGCTTTCGTAGCAGCGCCACGTCCTTGCACGGGATCTCGCAGATCAGGGCCCGCTGGTCGGCGAGGATGCGGATCGTCTCTTCGCGGTAGAACACCACATGGGTCGGGTCCATGCGGTAACGCCAGCCGGCGAAGCGCCGGTCCTCGGTCTGGAAACAGGTCATCAGCCCCAGCCACCCGCCCGGCCGGACCAGCGCCGCAAGCCGGTCGAACTCTGCGGCCGGCGCATGAAAATGCTCGGCCGTCTCGGTGCAGGTGAAGAAGTCGTACTGCGCGTCCAGCAGGCGTTCGTCGGGGGCGAAGAGCGGATCATAGACCGCCATGGCGTGGCCCGCCTCCGCGCACATCGCGGCCAGCGCCGGCCCCGGACCGCAGCCATAGTCGAGACCCCGCGAGCCGGGCGTCAGGCGCTGGAGCAGAGGATCGGCGAGCTTCGAAAGGAAGCGCCGATAGCCCTGATCGTGAACCTCGTTTTCGTGGCTGAGATAGTACGCATGCTCCTGCGCGGGCGACAGGCGCGCGCCGGGATCCAGCAGCGTCGCCCGGCATGACTCGCAGCGCCAGTAGGGCGTCGACTCCACGGTCATGAAGGCGCGGATGGACGACGGCGTGCGGCATACCGGGCACGCCGCGAACGCGCGGGGACTCGCCCCATCGGCCTCCACCGGACCTGGACTGTCTTCGTCACCGCGATCCGGGTTGCGTGGCATTCGTTCACTAGACCAGAGTCGCGCGAGAATCCGAAGTCTTGCGACCGGCCAGCGCCGCCACAGGCTTGCGCAGGGCCGGCGCCCGGCCGAAGGTCCGGGCATGCATCTCGACGGCCCGCCCACCCCTGACCATCAGGCCCGCCTTGATGCGGTGATGGAGGTGGTCCGCGCCAGCGGCGCCGCACGTATCCTCGACGCCGGGTGCGGCCATGGTGATCTGCTGGAGAGGCTGGCGCGCACGCCGGGGGTGGAGCAGCTGCTCGGCGTCGATCCGGACGGGCGGCGGGTGCGCGCGGCCGAAGCCCGCCTGGCGGCGGTCGCCGGCTGGGCTCAGGTGCGCACCGGATCGGTCATCGACTCCGCCCGCGCGCTGAGCGATTTCGCGCCGGACCTTGTGGTGCTGCTGGAGGTGATCGAGCATATCGATCCGGCCGAGCTGCCCCGCCTGGAGCACGCCCTGTTCGCGGTGATCCGCTCCCGCTTCACCCTGATCACCACGCCGAACGCGGAGTATAATGACCGCCTGGGCGTGCCGCGGACCCGGTTTCGTCATCCCGATCATCGCTTCGAATGGACCCGCGCCCAGTTCGCCGCCTGGGCCAAGGGCGTCGCAAGCCGCCGCGGTCTCGCCCTGCGCCTGGCCGATATCGTGCGCCCGCAACCGGAGGTCGGCGGATCAAGCCAGATGGCGCTCTTCGTGGCGCACGGCGCCCGGCCGGATCGCTGATCCAGAGGCGCCCGCACACGCCCTTTCGGCGAAGGGCAGACCGCGCGCGCGTTCGGTGCTAACCCTCGCTCGACAGCCCTTTCTCTCAACAAAAAAGCCCTTGGGACTCGACACACGTGGACACCGCACTGACCGATACGACGCCCGCCTCTCGTCTTGCACACCGGGTCCAGGCCCGGCTGGACGCCAAGACCAAGCCGCCGGGCTCGCTCGGCCGGCTTGAAGCCCTGGCGGTCGCCCTGGCCGTGGCCCAGAACCGCGAGGATCCGGTCGCCGACGCCGCGGTCCTGCTTCTGTTCGCCGCCGACCATGGGCTGGTGGAGGCCGGGGTCAGCGCCTGGCCGCAGGCGGTGACGGCGCAGATGGTGGCCAATTTTCGCGCCGGCGGCGCCGCCGCCAATGTCCTGGCGGCCGCCCACGGCCTCGATCTGGTGCTGGTGGACGCAGGGGTCGCCGCCGATCTGGCGCCGGGGCCGGACCTGGTGGACGCGAAGATCAGGCCCGGCACGCGCAACGCCCTGACCGAAGACGCCATGACGGCGCAGGAGCGTGACGCGGCCATGGCGCGCGGCGCCCAGCTGGCCCAGGACGCCGTCGCGAGCGGCGCCGACATCCTGTGTCTGGGGGAAATGGGAATCGGCAACACCTCCAGCGCCACGCTCATCGCCCACGCCCTGATCGGCGCGCCGATCGCCGACCTGACCGGACGCGGCGCCGGCCTTGATGACGCCGGGCTCGCGCACAAGATCGAGGTGCTGGAACGCTGCGCCGCAAGGCGGCCCGATGCGCGCACCGGCGCGGCCGCGCTGGCGGCGTTCGGCGGCTTCGAGATCGCCATGATGGCCGGCGCCGTCCACGCCGCGGCGCAGCTGCAGCGCCCGGTGATCGTGGACGGTTTCATCGCCACCGCCGCCGCCCTCGTGGCGGTGGACATGGCGCCCGACTGCCGGCGCGCCCTGATCTTCGCCCATCGCTCCGCCGAGCCCGGCCATGACGCCATGCTCGCGGCGCTCAAAGCCGATCCGCTGCTGGATCTGTCCATGCGGCTCGGCGAAGGCACCGGCGCCGTGCTCGCGGTCCCGCTCCTGCGCGCCGCCTGCGCGATCCTGCGCGACATGGCGACGTTTGAAAGCGCGGGCGTCTCCGGCGCGGCGCCATGACCGGCCGCCTGCGCCACGAAGCCGGGCTCGCCCTGTACGCCATGCAGTTCCTGACTCGTATTCCGGCGCCGGGCTGGGTCGGCCATGACGCCGAGCGGTTGGACCGCAGCGTGCGCTATTTCCCGCTGGTGGGCGCCGTGGTGGGGCTTCTGTCCGGCCTGGTCTGGCTTGGGCTGGCCACCGTGATGCCCGCCCTGCCCGCAGCCGCAATCGCGGTGATGGCCGGCGTGCTTTTGACCGGCGCGTTTCACGAGGACGGGCTCGCCGACACCTGGGACGGGATCGGCGGCGGGCTGACGCGCGAAAGCGCGCTGGAGATCATGCGCGACAGCCGGCTCGGCTCCTATGGCGGCGCGGCGCTGGTGTTCAGCCTTCTGGTGCGCACAGCCCTTCTCGCCACGCTGGATCCTTTGGCGGGCCTCATCGCGCTGGTCAGCGCCCACGCCGCCGGACGCACGATCGTTTGCGCCGCGATCCGCTTCGCCCGTTACGCCCGGAGCGACGGGCTGGCCAAACCTGTCGCCGGCCGGCTGCGCCCCGGCGAATGGCCGTTCGCGCTGGGGCTGGGCCTCGTGTTCGCGGCCGCATCCGGCTGGCCGGGCCTGGCGGGTCTCGCCCTGGCGGCCGTGGCGGGCCAGCTCATGCTGAGGGTCCTGAAAAAGAAGCTCGGCGGCTATACCGGCGACGGGCTCGGCGCCCTTGAACAGACCGGAGAAATCGCCGCCCTGGGGATGATCGTCGCATGGCTCGCCTGATCCTCGTGCGCCATCCGCGCACCGGCGCGCCGGCCGGCCTGTGCTATGGCCGCCACGAACCGCCGCGCGGCGCCCGGAGCGTTTCGGCGGTGAACACGCTGCTGGCCAAGCTCGACCGGCCCTCGATGGTGATCACAAGCCCCTCGCCGCGATGCCTGGGACCCGCCCGGATCCTCGCGCGCCGCTTCGCCCGGACGCTTAGCCTCGACCCGGACTGGCGCGAGCTGGATTTTGGAACCTGGGAGGGCCGGCGCTGGAGCGAGATCGACCGCGCCGAAAGCGATCCCTGGGCCGAGGACCCGGTGCGGCGCGCGCCGCCGGACGGCGAATCCTTCGACGCCATGCTGATCCGGGTCCGGCGCGCGGTGTCCCGTGCGCCTGACGGCGCCGTGGTGATGACCCACGCAGGCGCCATGCGCGCCGCGCTTATCGTCTGCGAGGGCTGGTCCTTCGCCCGCGCCTTCGGTGCGCCGATTTCTTACGCCAGCCCCATCGAGGTGGACGCATGAACCAGACCGTTCTCGTGCTGGGCGGCGCCCGGTCGGGCAAGAGCCGGCGGGCGCTTGAGCTCTGCCGGGACGCAGCCGAGCGCGTCTTCATCGCCACCGCCGAAGCCGGCGACGACGAGATGAAGGATCGGATCGACCATCACCGCGCCGAACGCGGGCCGGACTGGTCGGTCATCGAGGAGCCGCTGGACCTGCCCGCGATCCTCGCCGCCCACGCGGCGCCGGGCCGGGTGCTGCTGGTCGACTGCCTGACGCTATGGCTGTCCAATCTGATGTTCGCCGGGCGCGATGTGGAGGCGGAGTGTGACGCGCTCGTCGCGGCGCTTTCAAAGGCTGAGGGCGGGGTGGTTCTGGTCTCCAACGAGATCGGTCTCGGCCTGGTGCCCGACACCGCGCTCGGGCGGCGATTTCGCGACGCGCAAGGCCGGCTCAATCAGGCCGTGGCGAAAGCCGCCGACCGGGTGGAGTTCGTCGCCGCCGGGCTGCCGCTGGTCATGAAAGGCTGAGGCCCGCCGCTGCGGCGATGAGCACAAGGGTCAGAGCCAGCGCCGTAACGCGGCCCGTGATGCGCACGGCGCGCCGCAGGCTCGCCGCATCCGGATCGCCGCCGGCGGCGTTCACCCACGGCTCGTCGGACACCGCGCCGCCATAGCTGCGCGGCCCGGACAGGCGCACGCCCACCGCCCCGGCCATGGCCGCTTCCGGCCAGCCCGCGTTCGGCGAGCGGTGACGGCGCGCGTCGCGAAGGGCCGAAGACACCGCCGCGCCCGGCCGGCCCGATACGAGCGCGATGAGCAGCGCGGTCAGGCGCGCCGGGATCAGGTTCAGCCCGTCATCGGTCCGCGCCGCCGCCCAGCCGAAGGCTTCGTGGCGGGGCGTGCGATGGCCGATCATGGAGTCCGCCGTGTTCACCGCCTTGTAGACCACGATCCCCGGCAAGCCGAACAGCGCCAGCCAGACCAGCGGCGCGATCACGCCGTCTGAATAATTCTCGGCGAGGGATTCGATCGCCGCGCGCCGCACCGCCGCCGCGTCGAGCGCGGCGGTCTCGCGCCCGACGATCTTCGCCACCGCCCGCCGGCCGGCCTCGATCCCCTCATCCTCCAGCGCCCGGTCCACCTCCGCCACATGATCATGGAGGCTTTTCGACGCGAGCAGGCTGGAGGCCAGCGCCGCCTCCGCCAGCCAGCCCGCAGGCCCCGCCAGGCGCAGGGCGAAACTCAACGCAAGAGCGGGCGCGCCGAACAGGGCGACGAGCACCACAAGGGCGACCGCGCCGCGCCGGCGCCGGACTTCAAAGCTGGCGGCCTCATCGTTCAACGCCGCATCGAGGCGGTCGATCACCGCCCCCATGGCCATGACCGGATGACCGGCGGCGCGCAGCAGCCGCGCGGGATAGCCAACGACGATCTCAAGGGCGAAGGCGGCTGCGGCCACCGCGAGGCTTACGGCGAGCATGAAGGCCTCTGCGACAGAGCCAGAAGCGCATCGAGATCCAGCGCCGCCTCAAGGGCGTTCGCCACGTCGTCGAGCGCCGCGTCGACGCCGGACTCAAAATCCGCCAGCGCCGAGCGCCCGCCCGCCCAGGTCAGGAATGCGGCCCGGAACCCATCGTTCGAGAACGCACCGTGAAGATGTCCGCCCGCCACACGCCCGTCCGCAGAGACCCAGCCGTCGGGTCCATCCGTGAAGGCGTAGAGGGCGCGCCCGCGCGCGTCTTGATGGACGACCGCCCGGCCGGCATGGATCTCGTAGCCTGACGTGTCCGGGCCGAGGGCCGTGCGCGCCGTCATCGGGCGCACGATCTTCGGCGCCTGCATCTCGACATCGAAGGGGAGAAGGGCGAGCCCTTCCGCCTCCCCCGCCGGACCGTCGACGCCGTCCCGGTCCCGGAGCGTCGCCGCCAGCATCTGGAACCCGCCGCAGACCCCGAACAGGCGCCCGCCGGCGCGCACATGGGCCGCGATGTCGATGTCCCAGCCCTGCTCGCGCAGGAAGGCGAGATCGGCCAGCGTCGATTTCGTCCCCGGCAGGATCACCAGACCGGCGTCGCGCGGCAGCGCCTGACCCGGCGGCACGAACTGCAGGTCCACGCCCGGCTCGGCGCGCAGCGGGTCGAAATCGTCAAAATTGCTGATCCGCGACAGCATCGGCACGGCGATCTTCAGCCCCTCTGCGCCCGGCTTCGCCTTCAGGGCCTCCAGCGCCACGCCGTCCTCGCTGGGCAGGCGGGCGCAGGCGGCGATCCAGGGGATGATCCCCAGCGGCGCCCAGCCGGTCCGGCCGGTGATGTCGGCCATGGCCGGCTCGAACAGGGACGGATCGCCACGAAACTTGTTGATCGCAAAGCCCCGGATCAGGCTGCGGTCGGCCTCGTCCAGCACCGCATGGGTGCCCACAAGGCTGGCGATCACCCCGCCCCGGTCGATATCGCCCAGCAGCACCACCGGCACGCCGGCGCGCGCCGCGAAGCCCAGATTGGCGATGTCGCCGGCGCGCAGATTGGTTTCGGCGGGGCTGCCGGCGCCCTCCACGAGCACCAGCTCGGCGCGGTCCGACAGGCGCTCGAAGCTCTCCAGCACCGCCGCCATCCACATCGCGCGGCGGGTCTTCCAGTCGCGCGAGTCCAGAACGCCGGCGGGCTGACCATGGATCACCACCTGGCTCGCCCGGTCGCGCTCGGGTTTCAGCAGCACCGGATTATGATCGACGCACGCCTCGACCCGGGCCGCACGCGCCTGCAGCGCCTGGGCGCGGCCGATCTCGCCGCCCGCCACGGCGGCGGCGTTGTTGGACATGTTCTGGGGCTTGAACGGCTGCACCCGCAGACCCCGGTTTGCGAACGCGCGGGCGAGACCCGCCACGATCACCGACTTGCCCGCATCGGACCCGGTGGCGCAGATCATCAGGGCGCGCGCCCTAGACGGGGACATAGCCGCCCTCTTGTGTGCGCCGCACGCCGAACACCCGGGCCAGAAGCTCCGGGCCCAGCGCCTCGTCGGGGGGGCCGTCCGCCACCACCCGCGCCGTGTCCAGAACCACGATCCGGTCCGCCCAGCGGCGCGCGGCGTCAAGATCGTGCAGGGCCGCCAGCACGGCGCGGCCGCCGTCTGCTTCCCGGCGCAGGACCTCCATCGCCTGATGCTGGTGTCTGAGATCGAGGGCGTTGGCCGGCTCGTCGACGATCAGCGCCGGCGCCGGGTTGATCAGCGCCCGGGCGAGATGGACCCGCGCCCGCTCGCCGCCCGACAGCGTGGTGAGGTCCCGGCCGAACAGCGCCTCGATGTCCAGGCGCGCCAGCACCGCGCGCACGGCCCCCTGACCATGGGAGTCGAGCCGGCGATAGGATCGGCCGTTCCACGCGAACAGGCCCAGCGCCACCACGTCCTCCACCGCCAGGCGCCAGACCAGCGCGCGGTCCTGAGCGAGGTAGGAGGCGAGCCGTCCACGGCGGCGCGGCGCCAGAGCGCTGAGCGGCTCGCCGCCCAGCTCCGCGCTTCCCGACGACAGCGGGACGAGGCCCAGCAGCGCCTTCAGCGCCGTGGATTTCCCCGCGCCGTTCGGGCCCACCAGGGCGACGAATTCGCCGGGATCAACCGCCAGGTCCACCGCGTCGAGGATCAGGGCCTCGCCCGCGCGCACCGAGGCGGCTTTCAGACAGGCCGCGCTCATCGCCCGATGCTCCGGTTCTTCACCGCCACCCAGATGAAGGCGGGCGCCCCCACCAGCGCCGCGGCGACGCCCAGCTTCAGCTCCTGGGAGAACGGCAGCACGCGCAGCGCCGTGTCGGCCGCCACCAGGATCAGGCCGGCCAGGATCGCGCTCGGCAGGACCAGATCGGCCGGATCATGGCGCACGAAGGGGCGGATCAGATGGGGGGCGATGATGCCGACGAAGCCGATCGTTCCCGCCACCGCAACCGCCGCGCCGGTGAGCAGCGCCGAACCGATGATGACCAGAAGCCGGACCCGGCCCAGATCGGCGCCCAGCGTCGCGGCGGTGTCCTCGCCCAGCGCCAGCGCCCGCAAGCCGGGAAGCGCGAAGCCTGCGAGCACGGCGCCGGCGATCCAGAACGGCGCACCGAAGCCGATATCGAGATAGGAGCGGTTGGCCACCGAGCCCAAGAGCCAGTTGACCATGTCGGAGAGCGAGAACGGGTTGGGCGACAGGTTCATGGCCACCGCCGTCAGCGCCCCGGCGAAGCTGGACAGTCCGACGCCGACGAGCACCAGCTGCACCGCCGACAGGCGCGCGGCGCCCGCCACATACAGCACCACGGTGGCGGCCAGCGCGAACACCACCGCCATGACCGGCACCACGAAGGCGCTGATCAGGGCGAGGTTGAAATAGATCGCGATCACCGCGCCCAGCGCCGCCGCCGCGCTGACGCCGAGAACGCCGGGATCGGCGAGCGGATTGCGCAGCAGGCCCTGCAGCAGCGCACCGGACGCGCCAAGCGCCGCGCCCACCAGAAACGCCGTGAGCGCGCGGGGGATGCGAATCTCCCACACCACGATGCGCACCGGCTCTGGCGCGCCGCCGAACAGCGCGGCGAGCGTTTCGCCGAGGCTCAGCGGCGCATAGCCGACGAGCGCCGAGACGATGATGGCGAGCACGGCGGCGCCGGACAGCACACCGAGCAGCACCATGCGGGAGGGTGCGGATGTCACGGGCGGGCCTCTCTCAACGCGTCGGCCTGACGGCGGGCGTCCAGCGCCGCATCGGCCATGAACCAGGCGCCGCAGGATAGCTGCGCCCCCTGCAGATGAACCGTAGGGGTGCGGGCCAGCTGATCCTTCAGCGCAGGGTGGCGGGTCGGCGTCCAGTTGTCGACATGGTTGGTCGGCATGTCGAAAAACCCGGTGACGATCAGCTCGGGCGGCTCCAGCACCAGCGCCTCCAGCGGCAGGTCGCGCCATCCCGTGGCGCCGCCACGCGCGGCGAGATTCTCGAACCCCGCCGCGATCATGATTTCGTGGACCATGGTCCCGGCTCCGGTCGTCAGCCCGCCCGGAGTGACATAGAGCGCTGCGGGCCGGTCGCCGGGGCCGCCGGCCGCCGCGGCGAGCGCCGCCTCCATGTCCGCGACCAGACGCTCGCCGCGCTCGGACCGGCCAAGCGCGGCGGCGGTCCGCCGCACGGTGTCGCCGATCTCGCCGAAGGACTGGGCGAAACCCAGATCGTAAACGTCGTATCCAAGTCGCTCGTAGAAGTGACGGGCCCGGGCGCCGCCGCCATAGCTGCGCACGATGAGGTCAGGGGCCCGCGTGACCACGTCCTCGGCGGAATCTCTCAGCACCGGCAGCCCGGCCGCCTGCTCGCGCATTGCGCTGTAGGCGGCGTCCGGCCCGGTGCTGACGGCGAGGATGCGGTCGCGATCGGCGAGCGCCAGCACGTATTGATCGGCGCAATAGTCAAGGGAGACCACGCGCGGCGCGCCCTGCGCCGCGGCCGGAGCGGCGAAGGCGGCGGCGACCATCGCCGCCGCCTGTATGACCGCCGTCAGCCTCACCGGGTCAGCCGGACGCCGACATACCCGGAGATCCCCGGCGTGCCGTAGCCGAAGATCTGCTGATACTCCTCGTCGGTCAGGTTTTCACCGCGGGCGTAGAGCTGGATGCGGTCGGAGACGTCGTACCGGGCCGAGGCGTCCAGCCTCGTCCACGCATCCACGACGCCGCGGCTGTCGTCCTCCTCGCCATTGTGGCGCACGGTCAGCGCGCCGCCCCAGCGTCCGGCGTCATAGGCGAGCTCGCCGTAGGCCGAATGCTCGGGAAGACGGACCAGCGTTCCGCCCGCCCCGTCCTCGGCCTCGAGCCAGGTGTAATTGCCGGCGATGCTCCAGCTCCGTGTCAACGCATAGCGCCCCGCCAGTTCGAGGCCGGAGGTCTCCACCCTGGCGATGTTGGCGTAGCCGCCGGCCGCGTAGAAGAAATCGATCTGGTTCTCGATGGTCTGATCAAACCAGGTCGCCTCGACCATGCCGCGCCCGTCGCCGAAGGCGTACTCGACGCCCAGATCATAACCTTCACTGGTTTCGGCGGCGAGATCGGCGTTCGGCGCCGTCGCCCCGCAGCAGAAATAGGTGGTCTGGAAGATCGTCGGCGCCTTGAAGCCGGTCCCCGCCGTGCCGCGCACGCGGACCTGCTCGGCCACCCGCCAGGAGACGGCGATCTTTCCGGTGGTCTCCTCGCCGAAGCGATCGGCCCGGTCATGGCGCACGCCGCCGGTGAGGATCAGCCCGTCCAGCGGCTCCAGCTCCAGCAGGGCGAAGAGGCCGTCGATCTGCGCGGAGTCGCCATTGGCGTCGCTGTCTTCACGCTCGGCCCCGAAGGCGAAGCGGTGACGGTCGGAGATGGTCCAGACGCCTTGATAGCGAAACACGACCCGGTCGCCCTCGGCGAAAAAGGACCGTGCGCCGTCGCTGAGATTTTCACGCTCCACGTCGGCGTAGGCGATCTGCAGGAGCGTCTCCAGCCGGCCGTCGAAATGGTCGGCCGTGAACGTCGCGGCGCCCGAGGTCTCGATCGCCTTGCCGACCTCGTCACCGTCCACGATTCCGGTGGCGACACCGAAGGAATCGTACTCGTTTTCGGAGTCTAGGCGCCGCGCCACCAGATCGATGCGCCCGAAATCGAGATCATAGCCGGCCCGGCCCGCCAGGGTGACGGCGTCATAGCCGTCGTCTTCGGTGTTGCCGTCGGCCTCGTCGGCCTTGGATATGCCGTCCGTGGTGATGGCGCTCACGCCGAGGCGGAAATCGCCCCGCCCCTGCGCGCCCTCCACGGCCGCGCCGCCGCGCACCGTGGCGAAGCCGCCGGCTTCGGCGAACCCGCTGACGCCCAGTCCCGGCTCGGGGCGCTTCGTCACGATGCTGACGACGCCGCCGATGGCGTCGGTGCCCCAGAGCACCGACTGGGCGCCGCGCAGAATTTCGATGCGCTCGATCTGGGCCGTGTCGAGGGTGGCGAAATTATAGCCGCCGCCGGGCGATGTGGGATCGTTGACGGGAACGGAATCGATCAGCACCAGCGTCTGTTCGCTGGAGGCGCCGCGAATGCGCACCTGCGCATTCCCGCCAAAGGCGCCGTTCTGGTTCACGGTCACGCCCGGCGCCGACGCGATGGCTTCGGCCGCGAAGGCGGTGCGCTCCAGCTGGGTCTCGCCGATGACGGTCACTGCGGTTCCGGTTTCCGAGATCGGAGTCGCCAGGCGCGTTCCGGTGACGATGATCACCTCGTCTCCGGCCTCGGCCGCGGACTCCTGGGACAATGCCGGAGCGTTGAGGGCGGCGGCCAGAACGACCGCCGATCCGGTGTATTTGAACATGGGTCACCCCGTGCGCGCCGGGAGGAGCGACCCCGACGCATCAAGCAGGACACGCGCTCGCCCGCATGGCGCAAACCACACAGGCCGCTCGAGCACACTCGTATCGCTTCACACGGATCGTCCGCGCGTCACCCCTGGAGTTTTCCCGCTCCCGGTGATGCGACTGACGGCAGGTCTCCTGGCTCACAGCTCGGCGCCCGTCGCCGCCTTCCCAGGGAAACCCCCAGTGGCGTAATGGCGAAGGACTCGCTGCTGACAGTTGCGGGTACAGCCCCGGACTTCACGCTGACGCGCTTCACCGGTGTTCCCTCTTCGCCCGTTCGCACGGGACCGTCGCCCGGCGTGGTACGCCGGGGCGCCGGGACGGTCAAGCTTTGCAGGGAGGCGGAGGCGCCCGGCTAGTAGTCGAGGCCGCGCTGGGCCTTGATGCCGGCCTTGAAGGGGTGCTTGATCTCGACCATCTCGCTGACGAGATCGGCGTAATCGCACAATTCCGCTTTCGCGCCCCGGCCCGTCAGGACCACCGCCGTGCGCGCATGGCGGGCGTCCAGCGCCTCGATCACTCGCTCGATCTCCAGATAGCCGTGGCGGATGGCGATATTCACCTCGTCCAGCACCAGCAGGTCATAGTCGCCGGTCTGCATGAGGCGCGCGCCTTCCTCGAAGGCGGCCCTGGCGGCCTCGGTGTCGCGATCCTTGTCCTGGGTGTCCCAGGTGAAGCCGTCGCCCATGGTCTTCCAGACCACGTCGTCGCGCTTTTCGAAAAACTGCCGCTCGCCGGTGACCCACTTGCCCTTGATGAACTGGACCACCGCCACCGTCTGCCCCCAGCCCAGCGCCCGCACGATCATGCCGAAGGCGGAGCTCGACTTGCCCTTGCCGTCGCCGGTGTGAACCAGCACCAGTCCACGCTCGGGATCGCGCGCCTCGCCCACCTTGCGGCGGTGCTCGGCCTGAACGGCTTTCATGCGGCTCTTGTGATCGTCGTCGGACATTCTCAGCTCCCTTCAAGCGCGGCGGCGAGCCGCTCAAGCCCGGACTCGTCGGCCGGAAGGCCGAATCTAAGTCGCTCGCGGTCCTCGTCGAACCGGCGCACATAGACACCCGCTTCGCACAGGCTCGTCCAGACCCGGTGGGCGCCGGCGATCCGCGCAGTGACGAAGAGCAGCGCCTCGCCCTCGATGGCGAGGCCGGCGGTTTCGATCACGCCGGCGAGCCGGTCGCGGCGGGTTTCCAGCTCCGTCCGCGTGCGATCTCGCCAGGCCTGATCCGGATACGCCTCGCGCGCCGCCAGCAAAGCCGGCGCGGACACCGGCCAGGGTCCCAGCGCGTCCTCCAGAGACGCCAGCACGTGCGCCGGCGCGATCACCGCGCCCAGGCGCAGGCCCGCGAGCCCGTAGGCCTTTCCGAAGGAGCGGATCACGACAAGGTTCAGGGAGTCGCGCACGGCGCCGGCCACCGACAGCGCGGGGAAGAAATCGGCGAACGCCTCGTCCACGATCGTCCAGAGGCCCGCGGCGCTGCGCCGCTCCGCCATTTCGAGAACCGTGCCGCGCGGCCACGCCCGGCCGTCGGGATTGTTGGGATTGACCAGAATCAGAGCGTCTTCGGGCGCCGCAGTCTCCGGCCCGGGACTCGCCCGCACGCGCTTTCCGGCCGCCGCGAACGCCCGCGCGTGCTCGCCATAGGTCGGCGAGACGATGGCGGCGCTGCGAAGCTCCGGCAGGCGCGCAAGGGCGGCGATGGCCGCGCTGGAGCCCGGCGTGAGCCGGACATGGGCGCCCGGCGCCCCGAAGGCGTGTGCGGCGGCCCCGCGCGCCGCGTCTTCAAGCGTCCGCGACGGAAGCGCTCTCAGGGCGTCCACGGGCGCGGGCGAGAGCGGATAGACGATGGGACTGACGCCGGTGGAGAGATCGATCCACGGCGCGCACGCCTGCGGGAAGCGACGCGCCACACGGTCCAGCGCGCCGCCATGCAGAAGGTCGGCGCGAGCAGGGTCGGCGTCAGACGTCATGGTCCGGCGCCCACCGCCGCGGCGCAGGCCGAAAGGTCACCGGCGGGCCGCGGCGGCGCCGCCTCCGCGCGGCGCTGCGCGAACAGGGCCGCCGCATAGAGATAGGCGCCGGTCAGCGCGGCCCGGTCCAGCCTCACCCCGGCCGCCGCCTCATAGGCCGCCGCCAGCGCCTCCAGATCCGCCCGCGCCCGGCCGGGCCGGGCGGCGCTGGCGCCGAGGGCGGCGATCGCCACGTCAAGCACCCGCGGCCCGGCGCCGGCGAACTCCCAGTCAACGACGCCGCAGACGCGGCCGCCTTCCACCAGCACATTGTCGGGAAACAGATCGAAATGACCGAACACGGTGTCGGCGCCGCCTGTTACCGCCGCGCCGGCGCGTCCGAACCGGGGCGCCGGGCCGATCTCGGCGGGCGGGATTCCGTCGATCGGGACCCCATGGATGGCCGCCAGGACCACGGCCAGCATTTCCGGGTTCAGCCTTGCCGCCGGGGCGCCCGGAAGACGCTGCGCCAGCAGCAACGCCGCCCCGCCGGCGAGCAGGCGCGCATGAACAGGTTCAGGACAGGGAACGCCGTTCCCACGGGCGCGGCGCATGGCTTCGACGATCCGCGACAGCCGCGCCGCGTCGGTCCGCCTCAGCCAGGTCGCCGCACGGCCCGCGCCGAGCCAGGTCGGATTGCGCGTGCCGCTATCCGCCCGGACCCAGCCGGCCACGGCGCGGGTGCCCTCAAAGGCCTGGTCGAGCTGCAAACCGGAAATCCTCCACCTCGGCCCCTGCGCACGCGTTCGCGTCACCGGTCGGCGCGCTCGCCACGGCCCGACGGCTCAGGCGCGACGCCCCGTAAAGTCCGGTATACGTCCGGCGGCCGGACACGGTCCATACCGCCCTGCGAAAAGGCGGAAAAGTCAAATTTTCAAAGGACTTGAGTAATGGTGCCCGGGGGCGGATTCGAACCACCGACACGCGGATTTTCAATCCGCTGCTCTACCAACTGAGCTACCCGGGCGGCGGGACGGACCAGAGACCGGCCTCGCTTGAGGCCGCGGTTTATAGGGCGGCGCTCGGCGCGTGTCCACGCCCTTTGCGCAGATCGCGGCGCGGCCCCGCCGCCTGCGGCCCGCTCCACCCTCCAGCCGCGGCATAATGCACCAAAGGCTGCGCCACCTTGCCGCAGATGACTGAAATCACCTGTCAAAACAGCATCCGTCATAGAAATTAATTATGACGCTCCAGCCTAGGTTTTTCAGCAAAAGCGCTAGCTCACCTCACGGTTCGATTATCCTGGAACCTATGAACGGGAGAGCTTCATGGACGAAATCACCACAGGACAATACTACGTCGTGTATAATGCGCTATCTTTCACGATAGCGACATTTGCAGCGGCGACTCTGTTCTTCTGGTTCGGGCGCAGTCAGTGCAACCCGAATTATAAGACCGCAATGACCATCACCGGTCTCGTGACGTTTATTGCGCTCTATCACTATTGGCGCATGTTCGAGAACTGGGGCGACGCGTTCGAAGTCATCGACGGCTCCATCGAAATGACCGGCATCGCCTATAATCGCGCCTATCGCTATGTGGACTGGCTGCTCACCGTGCCGCTCCTGCTCATCGAGCTCATTCTCGTGATGCGGCTGAGCCGGAGCGAGACCGTGTCCAAGTCCATATGGCTGGGCGGCGCGGCCGCGCTGATGATCGCGCTGGGCTATCCCGGCGAGGTGTCCGAGGGCGCCGGAACGGGCCGCCTGATCTGGGGCGCGCTGTCGATGATCCCCTTCCTGTACATCGTCTACGCGCTGTTCGCGGGCCTCTCCAAGTCGATCGCCGATCAGCCGGAGTCGGTGCGCGGGCTGGTCAGCGTCGCGCGCTACGTGGTGGTGGGCTCCTGGGCGTTCTACCCGGTCGTCTACTTCCTGCCCTTCGTCATTCCCATGGATGGCGGGGCCGCCTTCGCGACGGTTGAGGTCGGCTACACGATCGCCGACATTACGGCCAAGGCCGTGTTCGGCGTGCTGATCTACGTGATCGCCGTGCGCAAGTCGGAGGCGGAAGCCGGCGCCCCCTCCGCCGCGTCAAGCGTTCGGTAGAGGGGCGAGGCGTTTGCGGGGCCGGATTCACCGGCCCCGCAAACGGCCCTGCAAACGCCCCTGCACATCCGGGCCGATCGGCGGTCCGGGCCACGGGGCGCAAATCGCGCCGCCCGAGAGGATCCTGCGTGTGACCCGAACCGAACCGCTTACACCGCCCCACGGGGCTCCGCCTGAGGCCGGATCTGAAACCGGGCTCGACTCCCGGCTCATGACCGCTCCGGCGCGCCGGCGGGGTCTCGCCGCGCCTGAGACCGTCGATCTGGCCATCATCGGCGGCGGCTGCGCGGGCCTGTCCCTGGCCACAAGGCTCGCGGACGGCGGATATCGCGGGACGGCGCTGGTGATCGAGCCGCGCGAGACCTATCGCGACGATCGCAGCTGGTGCTTCTGGGCGCGCACGCCCCATCCCCTCGCCAGCGCCTCCTGGAGCACATGGCGGTTTTCCAGAACCGATGGGCCCGGCCTCGCCCACGCCAGCACGCGCTGGCGCTATCAATATGTGCGCTCGGCCGATTTCTATGCGGCGGCCATGGCCGCCATCGCCGCCGCGCCGGGGATGAGGCTGCGCACCGGGGCCGCCGTGCACGGCGTCCAGCCGGACCGCGACGGCCTGCGCCTGCACACCGATGAGGGGCCGGTGCTGGCGCGCCAGGTGGTGGACACCCGTCCCGCGCCGGGCGCAGTGCGCGCCCGGCTTCACCAGTGCTTCGCCGGCGTGGAGATCGAGGCGCCGAGCGCCTTTGATCCGGACACCGCCGGGCTGATGGAGGATATGAGCCGCGGCCCCCACGGGTTCGAGTTCGCCTATGTCCTGCCGCTCAGCGCGTCGCGCGCGCTGGTCGAATATACGGTTTTCTCTCCACGCCCCGTGGCGCCGGACCTGTTGAACGCCGGCCTGTCGGCCCTGCTGAAGCGGCGCGGCCTCACGTCCGCGACGGTGCTGCGCCGCGAAGGCGCGATCCTGCCCATGGGATCGCCGGCCCCGGCCAGCCCCGCCCCGGCAGGCCTTGTCCGCGCCGGCGCCGGCGCGGGCGCCATGCGACCGGCCACGGGCTACGCCTTCCGCCGCATCGAGGCCTGGGCCGAGCGGTGCGCCGCCTCGCTTCTGGCCGGTGGTCCGGCGCTGGCCGAATCCGGGCGCTCGGGCGCCGCCCACTGGTTCGACGCGGTGTTTCTGCGCGCCCTGGCCCGGCGAGACGCCCCGGCGCCGGACTGGTTCTTCTCCATGGCGCGCGCGCTGGGCCCTGACGGCTTTGCCCACTTCATGAGCGACGAGGCGCGCGCGCAGGATTACGGCGCCGTCCTCACCAGCCTGCCGCCCGCCCCCTTCATCGCCGCCGCCCTGCGCGCCGCATGAGCCGGCCGCCTCACCCGAGCGCCAGATCGGCGCCGTCCGGCGCCCTGGCGCGCCATCCAGAGACGATCGTGTTTCTCGGCGCCGTCGCTCTGGCCCTGGCCGCGGCGCTCCTCGGCGCGGCGCCCGGTCCGGCAGTGCTCGTCGCGGCGGCCGCGCTGGCCGCCACCGCCGGCCTGCCTCACGGCGCCCTTGACCCGCTCGTCGCGCGCCAGGCCGGTCTGACCCCGACCCCGGCGCGGCGGGCGGTGTTTCTGGCCGCCTACACCAGCCTCGCCGCTCTGGTGGTGCTCGCCTGGCTCGCCGCGCCGGCGGTCACCCTCGCCGGGTTCATCGCGGTCTCCGCCTGGCATTTCGGCGGGGACTGGTTTGAGGGCCGCGCCTTCTGGCGCCTCGCCGCCGGGCTGGCCCTGCTCAGCCTGCCCGCTGCGCTTCACGGCGTGGTGACGGGGGACATCTATGTCCTGCTTTCCGGCGAACCCGCGCGCGCCATCGCTGAAATCCAGGCCGGCCTCGCCCCGCTCTGGATCGCCGCCCTGCTGCTCGCCGCCCTGGCGGCGGTCCAGCGGTCCCGTCGCGCCGCGGTGGAGATCTTCACCGCAGGCCTGGCTGCGCTTGTCCTGCATCCGCTCCTCTTTTTCGCGCTGTATTTCGCGCTTCTCCACTCGGCGAAACATTTCCGGGGACTCTGGCGCGCGGCGCCGGACCGGCGCGGCTTTGTCCGGGCGGGCGCGGTCTATACCGGCCTCTCGCTTCTGGGCGCCGGGCTCGCCTTCGTCGTCCTCAGCCGCTCAGGCGCGCTGGACGAGAGCATCCTGCGCGTGGTGTTCATCGGCCTCGCCGCCCTCACCGCGCCTCACATGGCCGTGATCGAGTGGGCGCGGGCCCGTCAGGCAGGCTTGCCGCTTCGCTGAGGCGCTGCTACCTCCCGCGCCACAGTCACTTGAACGTCACACGCGCAGGCCCGCCGCCGGGCGACGCCGTGACGCGACACGCACCAGGGGTGGTCATGTCCAAGAGCTCGCTTCGCTGCGCCGCCAGCGCGGCCGTCCTGTTTCTCGTGGTCGGCGAAGGCCCGGCTCTGGCCCAGGAGGTGCGCGACGTCATCACCGTCACCGGCGGACGCGCCGCCGGCGCCGAGCGCGGCGACCGGCCGGTGAAACTGCTCACCGGCGAGACGCTGCGTGCGGGCGGGCTATCGGATCTGGGCGACGCGCTCGCCTTCGATCCGGCCGTGATCGGCTCGGAGTTTAACGACGATCCGGGAACCCAGAACGACACGTCCGGCACGTCCAGCGTCAATCTGCGCGGCCTGGGGCTCGGCGCCACGCTGGTGCTCGTCAACGGCCAGCGCCAGACCCCGGCCAGCGTCGCCAGCGACGACGGCGCCAGCTTTGTCGACCTGAACGCCCTGGTTCCCGACATCGCCATTGAGCGGGTGGAGATCCTCAAAGACGGCGCCAGCCCGCTCTACGGCTCCGACGCCCTCGCCGGTGTGGTGAACGTCATCACGCGCGATCGCTATGACGGCTTCGCGGTGGAGGCCGAGGCGCGCGGGCCGGACGGGTTTGACGGCGCGGGCTTCACATCGATCCTGTCGGCCATTGCCGGGACGGCTCTCTCCGACACGGTCCACCTCACCGGCGCGGTAAGCTGGCGCGACACGGACGGGGTGGAAGGGTTTGAAACCGATTTCATTCCCGGCGCCGGCCTGTCCGCCCTGGGCCAGCCGGGCGCCTATTACATCCCGGCGCCCGGCGGCGGGTTCGAGGTCACGACCCCGTCCGGCGGGCCGCAGGCGATCCTCGATCAGGACTGCGCCGCCGGCGGCGGAAGCCCGCTCGCGCTGGGCGCCGACACGCCGTTTGGAACGCCGGGCTTCTGCCAGCTTGATTACGGCCAGTTCTTCTCGCTGATCCCGGACGAGACCCGCCTGAACGCGTTTTCCGCCCTCTCGGCGGATCTGGGCGAGACCCGCCTGACGATCCGGGCCGCCTACGCCGATCAGGATCTCACGCGGGGCAATTCGCCGTCCCTGCCGGCGCTGAGCTTTCCCACCATCCCCGCGGCCAATCCGGGCAATTATTTCGGCCGCGACGTGGTCTGGCTGGGCCGGCCGCAAGGGGTGAACGGCGGCGCCGCACGGCGCCGGTTCGAACACGACACCTGGCGGGTGGACGCCGAGCTGGCGCGCGATTTCGCGTTGGCGGGGCGTGACTGGACGGGTGTCCTCACACTCAACCACTCGCAAAACCACCTCACCGCCACCATCACCGACACGATCGCCGACCGCCTCGACGCGGCGCTGGTCGGGCTGGGCGGGCCGGACTGTTCGGGCGGTGTCGCCGGCGCCAACGGCTGCGAATACTTCAACCCCTTCGGCTCGGGCGCGGTGGTCAGCGATCCCACCGATCCGCGCTATAACGACCCGGCCCTCCTCGACTGGCTGATCGGCGAGAATATCCGCACCAGCGACGCGACCCTCACCAGCGCCGAGGCCGTGATGAGCACCGATGCGGCCTTCACCGCGCCGGGCGGCCCGGCCTCGCTGGCGCTGGGCGGTCAGGTGCGCCGCGAGACGCTGGACGTGGACAATGGCGAGATTTTCAACGCCGACGCCTTCCTCTTCATCGTCGGCGGGCCCGATTATGACGGCGAGCGCGACGTCCTCTCCGCCTTCGCCGAGACGGTGGCGCCGCTCTCAAGCCGTCTGCGCCTGCAGGGCGCCGTGCGCCACGAGAAGCTGGAGCAATTCTCCTCCACGGATCCGAGACTCGCCCTCGCCTTCGACGCGAGCGAGGCGCTGACCCTGTCGGCGGGGTGGAGCCGCTCCTTCCGCGCCCCCTCCCTGCACCAGCAGGTGAGCGCCACCACCACACTGCAAAGCCTCACGCTGGGGACCCAGTCCCTGTTCCGCCCGGTGCGCACGGTGGGCGACGCCGATCTCGAGCCGGAGACCGCGGACACCTTCACCGTGTCGGCCGACTACGCTGCGGGCGGCTGGTCGCTGCGCGCCGATCTCTGGCGGGTCGAGGTGGAGGATCTGATCGTGAAGGAGAGCGCCAACGCCATTCTCGCGGCGGATCTGGCCGATGACGGGATCTACAACGATCCCCGTGTGGAGCTGAGCGCCGCCGGCGATGTGGTGCTGGTGCGCGCCCGCTTCGTAAACGCGCCGCGGGTGGAGGCGCAGGGTCTTGATCTGTCGGTGGCGCGCGAGCCCGTAAGCCTTGGCCGCCATGGCCAGATCAGCTTCGGCGCCGAGGCGGCCTACATGAACGAGTTCACGATTATCGACCCGGTTCTCACGACCGAGATCGACGCCGCCGGGAACCGCAATTTCACCAATTTCGCGCGCTCCCTGCCCGAGCTTCGCGCCACCGCCCATGCCGCCTGGGCCAACGGCCCCGTCACCGCCCGCGCCCAGCTGCGCCATATCTCGGCCTATGACGATGACGAGAATGGCGGCGCAGAAATCGAACCCTGGGCGGCGCTGGATGTGCAGGCGGGCTACCGCACTGAAATATCGGGGCAAAATGTCGAGGCGACGATCGGCGCGCTGAACCTTCTGGACCAGGACGCCCCCTTCGTGGCGACGCCGCTGGGCTATGACACCAAAATCCACGACGCAAGCGGCCGGGTGCTCTATCTGCGCCTGCGGGTCACGGGTTAGAGCGATTTCACCGATCCGGAGATCCGTGAAATAGCTCTAATCCGGTGGTTTGCTTAGGCTTTTTACCGCTGGGCCTGATCACCCCTAGTCCCAAAGCTCTTCGCGGAAATAGCGCGGCGGACGCTCGTCGCGCACTTCCACGATCAGCCTGTCCTCGAACACGATCCCGTTACGATCGGTGGAGCGCACAAGGATCGTGTGAACGCCGGCGGGAACATCTTCGGGCAGGCGCACCGTCCACAAATGCATGTTGCGGTCGGCGATGGAGCGCTGGGGCTGGGGCGCGGCGGGGCCGAAGGTCGATCCCTGATACAGTTCAAAGCCTTGCGCACGAGGATCGCCCGACCGGCTTTCAAAGGCGTGGCGGGCCACGGTGAGCTGACGCTCGGTGGCGAACGGATCGGCGTAATCCGCCCCGATCCGCGGGGCCTCGCCCTCGCCTTCCTGGGTGCGCGTCATTTCCAGAACCCGGCCATCGGGCAAGGTGGCCGAAACCCGGGTCTCGGCCGAGCCGGCCCAGACATTGGCGGTGAGGAAGACGCCGCCGGCGAGCTCTTCGGGGTTAAGGATCGATGTGTCGGGAAGATCATTGAGCGACAGGGGAGGAAGCGGATCGCGCGTCTCATAGTCCTGCGCGCGCCACTCCATGATGGCGGCGTACCAGTCGCGGAAATCCGGGGTGGACAATCCCACCCACTGGCCCCGCGTCCGGTCCATGCGCTGGCCCACATAACGTTCGGCGTATTCGGTCCCGGTGAAGTCCAGCTGCAGATAGCCGCTGGGCGCGCCCATGCGCTGCAGCGCCATGGGATTGCCGTCAATGTTGAAATCGCCCTGGAACCAGGCGCCCGATGCGGCCCCTGCGACGATATGGCGGAAGGGCAGCGGCCGGGTTCCGGTGTTCTGCGTCCAGCCGTCGAAGATCTGGCCCGGCGCGTGGTTCTCGGTGGTGTGGGTATGGCCGGACAAAGACAGCGCCTCGCGGCCCTCGACCATGGCGTGGATGCGGTCAAGCGCGTCGGTCTGGTGCTTGTCGGAGCCGGAATCCACAAAGCTGACGAAAGGGATATGGTGGGCGAGCACGATCAGCCGGTCTTCCGGCGTCGCCGCGATCAGCGCCTCCAGCCAGGCGAGCTGGGTGTCGGTGACGCGGCCGTTATAGGTGGGGCGCTCCGGATCGCTGCAGAAATCGTGGCCGGCGGCGGTGTCTTGCGCGTTGCAGGGATAGACAACGTTATCCAGCGTCACGAACAGGACCTCGCCCATCTCGAAGGCGTAATAGTTCGGCCCGTAGATGCGCCGCCAGCTGTCGGCGGAATCATCGTCGGTGCGCGCGTCGAAATCGTAATCGTGATTGCCGTGGGCGAGCCATTGCGGCGCACCGGCCATGGCGCCGACTTCCAGAATCCGGTCCAGCAGACCCAGATCATCGCCCACCACGTCGCCCACATAAAGGGCGCAGTCATCAACGCCGAGATCGGCGTCCAGCATGTCGGTGATCACCCCGTCGCGCAGCCAGCTCACCTCCTGATTGGAATAGGTCTGGCTGTCGCCGACCACGGCGCAGGTGAAGTCGGATCCCGCCGCGCCGTCGCGGATGATCGGGAAATTCACCGCCGCCGGCGCCGGGCCGGTGTCGGGCAGGCCGCCATAGCGCATCTCATAACCGGTGCCGCCGGGCTTGTGGGTGTAGGAGAACCGGGGAACCAGCCGTTCGTCGGTGGGCACGCGCCAGCCCGACGGCTGCACGATGGAAAGGTCCATGTCGTCGCGCACAGCAATCTCATAGCGGCCTTCGGCGTCGGTGCGCACGATGTCGCGCCCGTTGGAGACCAGCACGCCGGGAACGCCTGTTTCGCCCTCGCCAAACCGGCTGTCGCGATCCGCGTCCTCGAACACGATCCCGGAGATCGTCTCCCCGCCACCCCCGTCCCGGATGACTTCAGGCTGGCCGTAATAGGCCTGCGCCAGCCCAGGCGCGGCCGTCACCAAGACGACTGCGGAAGCGGTGAGGAAACGAACGATCATGACGACCCCTTTGATGCAGCTGTGTCGCTGGAAGGGGTAGCAAGGCCGCATGACGCCGGCATGACACTGCGACCCCGCCGCCTGCGGCCCGACGACACGCTCGCGCGCCGCCGGGCCGGTGCGGGTTACGCGTCGGCCTTGAGACCGGACGCGGCCTCCCGCTTCTCAGCCTTGCGACGCACCAGGGCGTCGGCGAAGCGGTGATTGACGTCGCGGTGACCGGCCTCGTCCTCACGCACCTTGATCACCACGTCGCGCAAGGTCGCGGTCGCCGGCAGATTCCAGTATTCGCGGGCGATCTGCGGCGCCGGGCCGTTCTCCAGCGCGCCGGAGTCGATGGCTTCAAGATAGCCGGTATAGCTGATCACCGCCTCCTCCTCGAGATAGGCGACGAAGCGGTGCGCCGTGCGCGGCGCGAACAGGTAGAGCCAGAAATACAGGTGATAGAAGATCCCCTGCGCCAGCAGGATGAGCACGCGCTCGCCCCGGCTCGGCTGGGCGACCTTGATGAAGGTCATCAGGTGCATGCGCTCGTTCTCGGCCTCTTCGAGCAGTTCGCGGATCCAGCCCTCATCATCGCGGATATGGCGCAGCGCCTTGAGGTGCTGCAAAAGCCCGCCCACCATGCCCGGCACGGCCGCCACCGTCTCCAGCACCACGGCGCGATGGCCGTAGCGCTTGCGGAAGAACAGATCGGCGAAGACGCGCATGAACCTGACCATGCGCAACGCCAGGCGGTCACCCAGATTCTCGGGAGTGTGGCGCAAGCGAAGGGCGTCGTCGGCGTCGGGGGTCATCGGTCATCTCCAATGCAGATCACAAGGTCTGCACAAGAGATGGGCGCCCGCACCCGCCGCTCAATATGGCGGTCAAAAATGCCGCAGGGCCAGCTGCGCCTCGTCTGCGGACACCTTCAGACCGCTGCTGCGCGCGCAATTTCAAGTCAGCTCGGTTTTCGGTCCCGCCCCGGAGTCTTTACTCGAATCCGCCCGCATCAATGCGTCGTTCGAGCTTCTCCAGCAGGACCATGAGCTGGTCGCGCTCCGCCTCGCTGAAGCCTTCCAGCAGAGCCTGCTCATAGCGAAGGGCGAGCGGAGCGACTTCGGCGTAGACCTCGGCGCCCTGGCGCGTGAGCGTCACGTCGCTGGCGCGCTTGTCCGCGGGGTTTGGCTGGCGCTGAACCAGGCCGCGCTCGTCAAGGCCGCGTATGGCCCGGCTGACGGTGACCTTGTCCATGGCGGTGGCTTCGCACACCGCCTGGGCGGTGAGCGCACGCCCCTCGCCCAGCACCGCAATCACCCGCCAGTCCCAGATGGAAAGCCCGAACTTGGCCTGATACGCGCGGGCGATGAGGCTCGACGCCTTGTTGGACGCGACGCTGAGCCGATAGGGCAGATAGGACGGCAGGCGCAGGGAAGCCCCTACGCCCGCCGCACCGCTGTCCTGCCTGTCCGAAGACAAAAGCCTACTCGGCCGCGTCGGTCTTGATCACGCCGCGGCGGATCTGGTCGAGTTCGATGGATTCGAACAGGGCTTTGAAGTTGCCCTCGCCGAAGCCCTCATTGCCCTTGCGCTGGATGATCTCGAAGAAGATCGGGCCGATATTGGTGGTGGTGAAGATCTGCAAAAGCAGGCCGTCGCCGTTGGCCGGATCGCCGTCCACCAGGATGGAGTTCTTCTTCAGGCGCTCCAGGTCCTCGCCATGGCCCGGCACGCGCTCGTCCACCAGCTCGTAATAGGTGGGCGGGGTGGACTGGAACTCGACGCCGGCGGCGCGCAGCTCCTCAATCGTCTTGTAGATGTCCGGCGTGGTCAGGGCGATGTGCTGGATGCCCTCGCCATTGTATTCACGCAGATATTCGCTGATCTGCGACTGGTCGTCCGAGCTTTCGTTCAGCGGGATCTTCAGCTTGCCGCACGGGCCGGTCATGGCGCGCGACAGAAGGCCGGTGTGCTGGCCCTTGATGTCGAAATAGCGGATTTCGCGGAAATTGAAGACGCGCTCATAAAAGCCCGCCCAGGTGTCCATATTGCCGTTGAGCACGTTGTGGGTCAGGTGATCGAGCACTTCCAGACCAGCGCCGCCGGTGTCTTCTTCACCGGTGGGCTCAAACTCGTCGGCGTAGATGTCGTCATCGCCGTACTTGTCGACGAGATACAGCGCCGAGCCGCCAATGCCCTTGATGGCGGGAACGGCGTCGGTCCAAAGCCCGCCGGGGAAGGGTTCGGCGCCGCGCTCCAGAGCGTCTTTATAGGCCGCTTTCGCGTCCTTGACGCGGAACGCCATGGCGTTGGCGCTGGGGCCGTGAATAGCGCGGAATTCGGCCGCCTGGCCCTCGGTCTCGCGATTGACCAGGAAATTGATGTCGCCCTGCTTGAAGCGGGTGATGTCCTTCGATTTGTGCTTGGCCACCGGGGTGAAGCCGAGCAGCTTGAACAGCGCCTCCAGCTTTTCCGGCTCGGGACTGGTGAACTCGACGAATTCGAACCCGTCGGTGCCCAGCGGGTTTTCAAACAGATCGGCCATGATCGCGCTCCTTCAATACGGCGGGTGGCGCGGGGGCTTGAGTTCGCCGGACCGCGCGCGCATCGTTGCTGAACGATGATAGTATCATTTGCAACTAAATTCACCCCTTGTCGGCGCCGCGGGTGCAGGGAGACACATAATGAAGCTGGTTCTGCACGGCTATTTTCGCTCAGGCACCACCTACCGCCTTCGTCTGGCGCTGAACTGGAAGGGGCTGGACTATGATTATGTCCCGGTGAACCTGGTGGCGGGCGAGCAGTCCCGGCCGGCCTATGTCACCAAAAATCCCCAAGGCCTGGTGCCGGCCCTGGAAGCCGACGGGACGATCCTCACCCAGAGCCCGGCGATTCTCGAATGGCTGGAGGAGGTCTTCCCCGACAAGCCGCTCCTGCCGTCCGATCCGGTCCGGCGAGCCCGTGTGCGCGCCTTCGCAGCGGCGATCGGGTGCGATATCCATCCGATCCAGAACCTGCGCGTGATGAAGAAGGTGAAGGCCGATTTCGGCGCCGACCAGGACGCCGCAACCGCATGGGCCCGCCACTGGATCAGCACCGGGTTCGACGCGCTGGAGCGCCTGGCCGAAGACGCCGCCCAGGATCGGGGCGGCGCCAGCGGCTTCTTGTTCGGCGACGCCCCGACGCTGGCGGAGGTCTATCTGCTGCCGCAAATGTACAATGCGCGCCGCTTCGGCGTGGATCTGGACCGGTATCCACGCCTCGTCGCCGCCGACGCGGCGGGCCGGGTCCTGCCCCCCTTCGAACGCGCCGCGCCGGAGAACCAGCCGGACGCGCCGAAGGATTAGCGCAACGGCGGCCTTCGCCGGACCAGGGTCACCGTCTGAACCAGTCCCCGCTTTCGATCCGCCGGGCGCCGTCGAGCCCGAGCAGCCAGACATAGACCCAGGCCTCCCGGTCCGGTTCGATCAGACGGACCTTGCGGCGCCCATAGCGCGAGCGGGCCGGGTCGCCGGGCCAGTAATCCTCGAAGGCGTCGAGGTCCGGCATGACGTACGGATCGAGCACCTCGAACAATTCTCCGATCACCCGTCCTTCGCCCGGAACAAGGGCCGGATAGCGCCCGAGATCCCACAGCTCGCCTTCGATCACGCACGGCCCCGCGTCCGTGAAGGCGTTGGCGAGACCGAATTGCGCAAACCCGCTCTCGCCCGCCCGCAACAGACCGTAGACGGCGATCAGATCGCCGGACTTCACCGCATCCGCCATGTCAGGCCGGCCTCGCCTCTTGAACGCGTGGCTTCATGAAGGGCTGAACCTTTCCATAGCTCAGCGAGCGCCACAGCCATTCGAAGGGACCGAAGCGGAACACGCTGAGCCAGATCGGCGACACGATCAGCTGGACGATCCAGACCACCAGAACAAGCTGCACCTGCTGGGCGCGTTCGAGTTCCCCGAACAAGGCCGGACCGAACCAGCCCACCGACAGGCCGACCATCACGATCGTCTGGGTGAGGTAGTTGGTGAACGCCATGCGGCCGGCCGCCGCGAAGGGGAGCCGGACCAGCTTCAGCCAGGGCGCCTTGCAGATCAGCATCACCGCCGCCGCGTAGCCGAACGCCATGAAGAGGCTGCCGACATAGTTCGTAGCCGTGTGACGCCAAAGGGCCTCCAGGGCGAACCCGTCTTCGACCGCCGCCAGTCCTCCCCACGCGACGAGCGGCAGACCGACACCAAGGCCGGCGACAAGGGCGGCGAGATAGGCGCCGACGCTCCATTTCGCCGTCAGGAAGCCCAGCTTGTACAACGCCATACCGATAAACATCACGCCGATGATGCGGCCGCCGAAGAACGCGAGACTGAACAACGAGCCCCCCGCATTCATCGCATTGGCGAGCCGGCTCGAGAGCCATCCGTCCTGGTAGGACGCCACCAGCGCCTGCAGCGCGTCGGGCTCGAGCCGCATGCCCAGATCGACATCGCTCATCCCGGCGTCCTCCGGAATCACGGCGAAGAGACCGAACAGGCCGATCATAAGCACGCCGGCGAGCGCGATCAGAGCCAGGCCCCAGACGATCAGCTTGGTCGCGCTCATATGCCGGAAGTGAACGATTATGAACCCGGCGATCGCGTAGGCGGTGAGGACGTCCCCGAACCACAGGGCGAACATGTGCACCACGCCGAACGCAAGCAGCCAGCGCATGCGCGAGAAATGGAGCGCTTTCGACGCGTCCCGCGCGTCGCCCACCATCAGCATGACCCCGGCCCCGAACATGGCGGAGAACAGGGTGATGAATTTCAGCTCGAAGAAGACATGTGTGACGAGCCAGGCCGTCGCGTTGGCGCCGGAAACATCCATATGGGCCGGCGGATAAACATAGGCGTTGGCGTACATCATGAAGGCTTGCACGTTGACCATCAGGATGCCGAGCACCGCCACGCCGCGCAGCACGTCCAGGCTTTCAAAGCGGTCGCCGGCGCGCACGGGCGCGCGCGACAGGGCCGTGCCCGCTGCGGCGTCACCGGAGGGGCCGCCTTCCTTGACCGGCTTTCCATGATCCTCGGTGTCAGTCATTGCGCCCTCCCCGTCGCATATGGATCCCGATTGCAAGCTTGCCGCGATCCAAGTGTTTTGCAAACCTGCACGGGGCGCGGACCAGCCGCACATTACCAAGGTTTCATGTTGGCCGGGCCCGGTTCTTGTTGCTCCGCCGCCCCCGCGCGCGTATGCGAATATCATGCACATCCTGATCGAGCTCCTTCACCTGGTCGCCGCCGCAGCGCTCTCGCTGATCGGCTTCGGCTATGAGCGGAGCGAGGAGTGCAATCCGGTGCAGTTCCAGCCGGCCGCCATCGTGGAGAGCGCCGAGCGTTCCACCGACGCTGACGCAGCACGGCCGCTTCCGGTTTCGGACTGCGAAGCGCCGAAGCGCACCACCCGGCTGCCCGCGCTTTAACTTCCAGCGATTCACACGTACAACAGGATTTCGCCCCGGCAGGCGCTGCTTGCGCGGCGACTCGCGCCATAAGGGGCGCTGATGTGGATGAAGCCGTGCGTCAGACACGGCTGGGAGACGACGAGCCGCCATGGCCGCGAAAGATGCTTCCGAACGCGATGAACACTGGTCGCAGACCGCAGAGGACTCGCAAGGGTCCCGCGAGGACGGGTTCGATACGCCCTCGGGCGGCGCCCTGACCGAGCGGACGCCGCGCGCGCCCCTGCGCACCGAACCGGACGGCGAACCGGAGCGCACCGGCGGCGGGGGCTGGATCGCCTTTGCAGGGCTCGCCTTCGGTCTTCTGTGGATGGGCGGCGCCGGCGCCTATCTCGCCGGCTACATGGATTTTGCGAGCCTGACGCCGGCCCAGATCGCCGGCATGTCGATCTTTGCGGTGGCTCCGGCGCTGTTGTTCATGGTGGCGGGCCTGCTCGGCCGCGAGGTGGCGCGCGCCGGCGCGCGGGCCCGTCGCCTGGACGCCGCCGTCGCACGCCTTGCGAGCCCCGCCCGCCATGCCGACGAGGACGCAGCGCGTCTCGCCGATGCGATTTCAGGTCAGGTGGACCGGGTGAACTCGGCTGTCGAAAGCGCTCTCGCGCGCCTGGCCGCCATGGAAGAGGTGATCGGCCACCACGCCGACACCCTGGAAGACAGCTCCAGCCGGGCCAAGGAAAAGGCGGAAAGCCTCGTCAAATCCCTGCGCAGCGAACGCGAGAAGCTCTCCGAGGTTTCCGAGACGCTGGACGACAAGGCGGCGCTGATCGCGGCCGCCATCCAGGACCAGTCGAAAATGGTCGCAGCGGCCGCCGAGCTGGCCGAATCGCGCGCCAGGGACGGTGAAAAGGTTATCCGCGCCGCCGCTGATCGCCTGGAGAGCGCCGGCAAGTCCGCCGAGGACAGCGGCGACCAGGTCGCCTTGGCGCTTGATGCGCGCGCGATGGAGCTGCGCGATTTCTCGGACCGTCTGAAAGAGCGGACCGAAGGGCTGGAGGCCGCCTATCTCAAGCACAAGGACCGGCTCGGCGACGCCAGCGAGGTCCTGCGCAAGGAGCAGGAGAAGATCGGCGCTGCGCTGGACTTCCACAAGGCGGAACTTGAAACCATGAGCCGCAGCGCCGCCGATGGCGCGGAGACCTTGAAGAGCGCCGCACGGCGCGCCGGGGAAGTCTTTGAGGCCGCTGTGAGCGAAGCCCTCGAACGGGCCAAATCCTTGTCCGGCGAGATTTCCGAGCAAAGCGAAGCCGCCGCCAGGGCCCAGGAGAAGGCGCTGGAGCGCCTCCAGGACGCCGCTCGGGCGGCGCGCAAGGCCGCCGAAGAGGCCGGCGACTCCCTCGGCAAGCAGGCCGGCGACGCCGAGGCGGCGCTGGAGCGCGTCAGCGAGGCCGGATTCGAGGCGGCCCGCCGCTCAGACGAGTCCTTCCAGGCGCGCCTGCGCGAGGCCGAAGACCTCACCGAGCGCGCCGCACGCGCCGCCGAGGACGCCTCCGCCGCCGTGAAACGCCGCCTGGCGGACACCCTCGCCGCGGCGCGCGAGGAGTCCCAGTCCATGGAGGCGGCGCTGGAGGCGCTGCGCGAGAAGATGGAGGCGGCGCCGAAATCGGCGCGCGAGAGCGTCCAGGCCATGGAGCGGATGCTGGAGGACGGGCTTGCCCGGCTCAATGAAACCGCGGCCGAAGCCAGCGATCAGGCGCGCGAGATCGACTCTCAGTTCCAGGCCCGTATCCGCCAGAATTACGAGCTGCTCTCCGATTTCATCCTGCGCATGGGCGGGGTCAGCGCCGGGCGCAAGCCGATCGAGCTTGGCGTGAACGAAGTGCCCGATCCGCTCACCAACCGCCGCGGCGCCCGGCCCGACTCACGGCCGGAGCCTCGCCAGGACACCCGAAGCGACCCGCAACCGGCCGCGCGTCCGGCGCCAAAGCCGGCCAAGCGCACCGGCGGGCGGGCCGATCCGGCCCCGGAAGCCGACGAGCCGGAACCCTTCGAACTCAGTGAGCCGGAAACCGGCGAGGCCGACGAACCTCTGGATCTCTCGGCCGCCGAGCGTGAAGATACGCCGCGGCGCAAGGGCGATCCCGAGACCGCACGCCGAGAGGGCGGCTGGCGCTGGCGCGACCTTCTGGCGAACATGGATCCCGAAGACGGCGCCGGCGAACCTCACCGTGACCAGGACGACGACACGCCCCGCCGCCGCCCTCGCCGATAAATCCGCGCTTAACGGTTAGAAGAGCGAGCCCTGTTCCGGCGGCGTCTTCGCCGGCGACGGACGCCGCTTCGCCGGCCTTGATTTCGGTTCCGGCGCGGGTCTGGACGGGGGCTCTCCCTCGGAGCCTGACGCCGGGCCGGCGGTTGCGGGGGCGACCTCTCCGATCCTCGCCGCGCGCTCCCCGTCATGGAGGCGCAGGGTGACGCTCTGTCCGTCGCTCAAGGCCTCGACCGAGCGCAGCAGGCGTCCGTCCGCGTCTGTGATCAGGGCGAAACCGCGCTTCATCACCGATCTATGGCTCAGCGACTCAAGGCGCGCGCCAAAGCTCTCCAGAGCCCGCTCATGCTGCTTCAGGCCGCGCGCGTATACCGGGGTGAGCCGATCGGCGCACTGGGCGAAACGGCGGTTCTTTTCCGCGATGTCGCGGCGCAGCGCGCCGGGACGCAGGCCCGCCGCCACCGCCTCGAACCGGCTTTTTCGGGTCTGAACCAGCGTCCGACCGGCGCCCTCAAGGCGCCCGGCGGCGTAATCGACCCGCTGTCGCGCATCGCCGATCAGCGTCTCGGGCCGCGGCAGGGCGCGCGCCGCGCTTTTCAGATCGGCCGCCTTGCGATCCACCCCGCGCTGGAGCGCTCCCGCGAGACGCAGCTGCGCCTGGGCGATCCGCTCGGCAAGCTCCCGGCGCACCGGAACCGCCATCTCCGCCGCTCCGGTGGGCGTGGGCGCGCGCCGGTCCGACGCGTAGTCAATCAGGGTGGTGTCGGTTTCGTGCCCCACCGCTGAAATGAGCGGGATCCGGGAGGCGGCCGCCGCGCGCACCACGCTCTCCTCGTTGAAGCACCACAGATCCTCCACGGAGCCGCCGCCGCGCGCCACGATCAGCAGATCGGGGATCGGAACCGGACCGCCCTCGGGCAGCGCGTTGAAGCCTTCAATGGCCGCGGTGATCTGCTGGGCGGCTTTCTCCCCCTGCACCAGCACCGGCCAGAGCAGGACATGAACCGGGAAACGGTCTTCCAGCCGATGGAGAATGTCACGGATCACGGCGCCGGTGGGCGAGGTCACGACACCGATGACGCGCGGCAGGAAAGGCAGCGCGCGCTTACGCTCCTCGGCGAACAGGCCTTCGCCGGCGAGCTGGCGCTTGCGCGCCTCGAGCAGCGCCATCAGCGCGCCTTCACCGGCGGGCTCCAGCCGCTCGATGATCATCTGGTATTTCGACCGGCCCGGGAACGTGGAGAGCCGGCCCTCGGCGATCACTTCCAGGCCTTCCTCCGGCCTGAAATTCAGCACCGAAGCGACGCCCTTCCACATCACGCCGTCCAGGCTCGCCCGCTCGTCCTTCAGATCCAGATAAAGATGACCGGACTTTGCCCGTGTCACCCGGCCCAGCTCGCCGCGGACGCGCACATGGCCGTAGGCGTCCTCCACCGTGCGCTTCAGGGCGCCGGACAGCTCGGAGACGGTATATTCGGGCGTGTTGGGGATCGGCGCGTCTGTCATGACTTCAACCTAATACGGATTCGCCGCGGGGCCATGGGAGCGGGTGCGCGAACCTGACGCGCATCCCCGCCCCGTTGACGTTTGCACGCGCGGCGGCCATTCAGCGCTCTTCGAACGTCAAGGAGCGCGCCCATGAACATCCTCATCATCGGCTCTGGCGGGCGCGAACATGCGCTCGCCTGGAAGATCGCGCAGAGCCCGATTGTGGACACGGTGTGGTCGGCGCCGGGCTCTGTCGCGCTGGACAAGATCGGCCCCTGCTTCGACGTGCAGGCGGACGATGTCGAGGGGCTTGAGGCGCTCGCCCTGCAGCTGGAGCCGGACCTGATCGTCGTCGGTCCGGAGGCTCCGCTGGCGCTGGGGCTCGGCGACCGCCTGCGGGCGCGCGGCTTCGATGTCTTCGGGCCCGACCGGGAGCCGGCCCAGCTGGAGGCCAGCAAAGGCGTCGCGAAGGACCTGATGGCGCAATTCGACGTGCCGACCGCGCGCTATGGACGCTTCACCGAGGCTGCTGAGGCCAAAGCGTTCCTGGCGACGCTGCCCGCCCCTTACGTGTTGAAAGCCGACGGTCTGGCCGGCGGCAAGGGTGTGGTGATCACCGACACCCTCTCTGAAGCCCGCGCCGAGGCCGAAGCGATGCTGTCGGGAAAATTCGGCTCGGCGAGTGCGGAGCTGGTGGTCGAGGAGTTCATGCCCGGCGAGGAGGCGAGCGTCTTCGTTCTCACAGACGGGACCAATCGGCTCACCCTGCCCGCATGCCAGGATCACAAGCGACTTCTGGACGCGGACGCGGGCCCGAACACCGGCGGCATGGGCGCCTATTGCCCGGCGCCGGTCATGAGCGAGGCGCTCCTGAAGGACGTCGACGAGAAGATCGCCAAGCCCATGCTGGACGGGCTCAAGGCGGCCGGACATCCCTATAAGGGCGTGCTGTATATCGGCCTGATGATCACGCCGGACGGTCCCAAAGTCGTGGAGTTCAACGTCCGCTTCGGCGATCCTGAATGCCAGGTCCTGATGGCGTCGCTCACCGACGATATCGTACCGGCGCTCCTGGCGTGCGCCACGGGCGGCATGCGGGAGGCCGAATTTGCACGCCTGCTGCCCGGGCTCGGCGATGCGAAGCCCGCCGCCACGGTCGTCATGGCCGCCAAGGGCTATCCCGGCGCCTATGAAAAAGGTGCAGTCATCAAGGGGGTTAAGGAGGCGGATGCGGTGGAGGGCGTTACGGTCTTTCACGCCGGCACGGGCGTCGATGAGGAGGGATGGTGGACCGCTCAGGGCGGCCGTGTCCTGACCGTCACCGCTCTGGGCGACACGCTGGAGCAAGCGATTTCCCGCGCCTATGACGGCGTCTCGAAGATCGACTGGCCGGGCGGGGTCTACCGCACCGATATTGGCTGGCGCGCTCTGCAGCGCGAATAGCAAAAAGCCGCCCGGCGCGGGAGGCCGGGCGGCTTCAGGATCGAATCGGGCGGACCTAGCGGCCGAACAGCGACAGGATGATCTGCGGCTCGGAGTTGGCGATCGAGAGCGCCTGCACGCCAAGCTGCTGCTTCACCTGCAAGGCCTGTAATCGGGCGCTTTCCTTGGCCATGTCGGCGTCCACCAGATTGCCCACGCCCTCGTTCAGACTGTCGGTGAGTTTGCCCACGAAGGTGCGGTGGGCCTCCATCTTCTTCAGGTCGGACCCCAGATTGGCCAGGGCCTGATTGACATTGTCCAGCGTCGACTGGACCTGCGAGACGACCGTGCCTGCAAGCGTCGCCGATCCGAGGCTCGCGCCTTCGGGAATTGTGAAGATGGCGTTCGCGCCCGGCGTCGCGGTGATGGAGAAGTCCTGGGCCCCCAGCGTCACGGTCCGGGTGGCGTCGGCGTCGGCCAGGAAGGCGATGCCGTTGGTCAGCGATCCGTTCAGGAGATTGGCGCCGTCGAACTCGGCGTTGTCGATGATGACCGAGACCTGCTCCATCAGCGCCTTGAAGTCGCTGTCGAAGGCCTGGCGGGAGAAGGTGTCGATGGACGGATCCATCGCCGCGGTCGCCTTCTCGCGCATCTCGATCAGCAGATCGGAAATGCTTTCACCGGCCGCGATCGCCACATCGCCGATCGACACCGCACGGTCCAGCGAGGACCGCACCGACCCCAGCGCGCCGATGTCCGAGCGCATGCCCTGGGCCACGGCGAAGACGGAGGAGTTGTCCTTGGCGCCCGAAACCTTCAGACCGGTATTGAGGCGCTGCTGAACATCCCCGAGCGAACCGTTGGTCTTGTTCAGGTTCTGAAGGGCGATCATCGCCGAGGTGTTGGTGTGGACGCTCAGCGTCATTGGAATTCTCCCGCGTGGCTGGCCGAGCCGCATTCGACGGCGTTCGCCCTACACAGGAGCAATCGGCGGGCCATGTTGGCCACACGCCGTTTCCATTCATGAATTCAGGTGATTAGCCTGAATGTGTCAATCACCCCCGACACGGGGAGAATGGATGCATGGTTAATTCTTGCCCTCAAGCCGGTCAGTTTTGCCGGGCTGGTCAGGCGCGCTCGTTCACGATACCGCCCTGCTGGTCGCGCAGATAGGCCACGAGTTCGAGGTATTTCTCCGGCGGCCACTGTCGCATGGTCTCTCCGGTATCGGGGTCGAGGATCCGGTAAACGAAGCGTCCGACTGACCCTTCACGCTCTATGAGCAGGCGCGTGCGAGCGGCGGCGTTGATCTCGGCGCGCATCGACTCGATCCGCTCCACGACCGCCTGAGCGTCCTCCCTGCCTGCGGCGTCACTTTTTCCAACGGCTTCGGGTTTGGCCGGCGGCGCAGGCTGGAGCTTGCGCACCAGGATCTCGCCCTCAGCCATCATGGCCGAGCGGGCCAGCGCACTTCCTGACATGAGTTTTGCGATATCCATCTTGCCTTCGTCGCAAGACGCGTATGCGGCGTCCGGCGCCTCCTTTCAATGCAAGCGGTTGACGACAGGAAAGGTCGGACGGCCGGGAGGAACCCCACAGAACACCCCGGCCGTCCTTCCCTATTGGTTACCGGAAGTAACCCAGGACCGTGCTCGGGGCGGAGTTCGCGATTGAGAGGGCCTGAATGCCCAGCTGCTGCTTGACCTGCAGCGACTGGAGACGGGCGCTTTCTTTCGCAAGATCCGCGTCGACCAGGTTGCCGATGCCTTTTTCAAGGCTGTCCGACAGCTTGCCCACGAAGGTCTTGTGAATCTCGAGCGACTTGGAGCCCGTACCCAGACGCGCGAGCGCAGAGTTCAGGTTGTCCAGAGAGGTCTCGATCGTGGCCGCAGCCGTGGAGGCCGCCGCCGCGGTGCCGAACGAGGCCGTCGCCGCGAGGGTCACGATGGACCCGCCGAGGCTGAGATCCTCGTCGTCGATGTCGAGCGTGTTCGAGCCGTCGGCGTTGGCCAGAGCCGAAATGCCGGCGGTGTTCGAACCGTCGATCAGGTTGGCGCCGTTGAACTCGGCGTTCGCCACGATGGTGCCGATCTGGTCGCGCAGCGCGGTGAAGTCTTCGTTCAGCGCATTGCGGGACGCGGTGTCGAGCGAGGAGTCCGCCCCGGCAAGGGCCTTTTCCTTCATCTCGATGAGCAGATCGGAGATCGCCTCACCGGCCGCCAGGCCCACGTCCACGGTGGACGCGGCGAGGTCGAGGGACTGGGTGACGGCCTTGTAGCCGCCCACGTCCGCACGCATGCCCTGGGCGATGGCGTAGACGCCGCCATTGTCCTTGGCGGAGCTGACCGCCAGGCCGGTGTTGATGCGCTGTTGAACCGTCTCAAGCTCGGAATTGGTCTTGTTCAGGTTCTGGAGGGCGATCATCGCCCCCGGGTTCGTGTTGATCGTCGCCATTTCTTGGCTCCTTCAATGATCCGTTTCTACGGGTGGTCATGCGTGCGTTTTGCACGGTCTTCTCCGGGCGCACCGTTTTCTACGGGGCGCCCGGAGAAGTCTCAGAGTCGATTACCGGAAGTAACCGAGGATCGTGCTCGGCGCGGAGTTCGCGATGGAGAGCGCCTGAGTGCCCAGCTGCTGCTTGACCTGCAGCGACTGAAGGCGGGCGCTTTCCTTGGCCATGTCCGCGTCGACAAGATTGCCGATGCCCTTTTCAAGGGAGTCCGAGAGCTTGCTCACGAACGTCTTGTGAACATCAAGTGCCTTGGAACTGGTGCCCAAACGTGCAAGCGACGAGTTCAGATTGTCCAGAGACGTTTCAATCTCCGCCGCCGCATCCGACGCGTCGGTCTGCGTGGCGATGGTGGTGCCGGCGGAGATGGTCAGTGTACTGCCGCTCAGCGACAGGTCTTCCGCACCGACCGTGATCACGTTGGAGCCATCCGAATTCGCCAGCGCGGAGATGTCGCTCGCGCCGTTGGAAATCAGATTGGTGCCGTTGAACTCGGCATTCTCCACAATGGTGCCGATCTGATCGCGCAGCGCGGCGAAGTCTTCGTTCAGCGCGTTGCGAGACGCGGTGTCGAGGGAGGCGTCAGACGCAGCGAGCGCCTTTTCCTTCATCTCCACCATCAGATCGGAGATCGCCTCACCGGCCGCCAACGCCACGTCAACCGTGGAGGTGGCCAGATCAAGCGATTGGGACACGGCCTTGTAACCGCCCACATCGGCCCGCATGGACTGGGCGATGGCGTACACGCCGCCATTGTCCTTGGCCGAGGAGATCTCAAGACCCGTATTGATCCGCTGCTGAACCGTCTGCAGCTCGGAATTGGTCTTGTTCAGGTTCTGCAGGGCGACCATCGCCCCGGGATTGGTATTGATTGTAGCCATTTCTTGGCTCCTTCACGCTTCTACGTTTTGCGACGCGCATTTTACGCGACGGGCCTTCTGGCCCAGGGGAGCAACAGCAAGGGTGGGGCCAGTTTCCACCAGCGCCTTAGAAGAAGCCCTTAAGTTATTGTATTAATTGATATATGAGAAATATTGCGGAGGGCTGCGCGGCGACGTGGGCGGCAAATACTGCCGGGTTTTGCCCATACCGCCCGGCAAATCTTGCCGCTGCGGCAAATACTGCCGGGGGGCGGAGCCTGAAAATGCATTACGATCAATGATTTGGTTACTGAATACTTAACGCGCGCCAACCCGAAAAAGAAGCCGGAGCCACGCGGACGCGGCTCCGGCTCGATCTCTTATCCGCGGAAGAACGACAGCACGCTCTGCGGCGCCGAATTGGCGATGGAAAGCGCCTGAATCCCCAGCTGCTGCTTGGTCTGCAGCGACTGAAGCCGGGCGGATTCCTTGGCCATGTCGGCGTCCACGAGATTGCCGATGCCCTTGTCCAGGGAGTCGGAGAGTTTGGTGACGAAGGTGGAGTGAATCTCGATGGCCTTGGATTTGGTCCCGAGACGCGCGAGCGCCTCGTTCACATTGTCCAGCGAGACCCCGATCTGCGAAGCGACGGCGTCGGCCTGGGTCGCGGTGGAGAACGAGGCGGCTGCGGGCAGCGTCACGATGGAGCCGGAGAGCGAAAGATCCTCCGCCGGCACGGTGAGCGTGTTCGAGCCGTCCTGGTTCGCCAGGGCCACGAAGGCCGCGGTCGATCCGTCGATGAGATTCAGGCCGTTGAACTCGGCGTTGCTGACGATCGTTGAAATCTGGTCGCGCAGGGCCGTGAAGTCCTCGTTCAAGGCCGAACGGCTGGCCGTATCCAGCGATGCGTCCGCAGCAGCGAGCGCTTTTTCCTTCATCTCGATAAGCAGATCCGAGATCGCTTCTCCGCCGGCGAGCGCAACGTCGAGGGTTGCGTCGCCACGGTCCAGAGACTGCTGAACAACCCCGTAACCGGCCACCTGGCTGCGCATGCGCTGGGCGATGGCGTAGATGCCGCCATTGTCCTTCGCGCTCGCAACGTCGAGGCCGGTGTTGACACGGTTCTGCACTTCGCGCAGCTCCATATTGGACTTGTTCAGGTTCTGGAGCGCGATCATGGCTCCGGGATTGGTGTTCACCGAATTTGTCATTGTGGGGTTCCTCCATTCTGGAAGCGAACGGCCGTTCTCGGCCGGCGGACCTTTTGTCCCGCACACGCAACCGCAAGCCCCGTGCCGGAATCCGCCGGAACTTGCCCTCTGTTCTCCCATTCAATTCATGTGTTTATGACTATGCGCGCCGAGCCCTCGAAGGCCGGCCCCCGGTTCGCCCCGGCAAGAACAGCCGACAGGCAAGACTTGACGCCCCGCGACCACGCTCCGAACGCAAAGCGCCGCACCGGGGCCCGGCGCGGCGCTCAGCCGTCGAAATTGTCAGGATAAGGCTATGCGGCGGCGCTGGGCGCGAGCCCCTGCATGATGGTGCGGTTGATGTCGATCAGCACGTCCACGTCTCCGCCGCCCCGCATGGCTGCGCTGGTTTCCTTGGAGATGAAGATGGAGAGCGAAATGATCGAGGCGCGCAGGGAGTTCGGCAGCCGGTTGTCGGCGCTCGCACAGTCCGCTGCAAACGCCGTCCAGACACGGCGATTCCAGTCCAGCGCGGCGGCGCGCTTTCGAATTTCGGTGGACGGGGCCTCTTTGGCCTCCATCAGGGCGCGCGTGACCTGACCCATGAGCCGGTACTCGGTCGAGCGCGGGTCTTCCGTGCGCGCGGACGCGGTCTGGTAGGCTTGGTATGACATCCGGCTTAGCCCTCGCCGCCGGCTTTCGCCGCGTCCCCGCCACCCAGGCGCTCGGTCTCGTACGCGATGAGCTTCCGGCACCGCAGAAGCGCTTTGTAGAACTCACCCGACATCACCTCCCGGCTGACGGAAACACACTCGGCGAGCGCGTCGGGGTTCGACAGTGCGCCCATGAACTCGGTCATGCGCATGACGAACTGGTCGTACAGCCCGTCCTGACTGGACGATGACAGGTACATCATCATGACGGGGAAATAGATCCGCTTGGCGGGCGTGTCGGCCTCATGCTCCTGCATGATGTCCTTCTCGCGCAGCACGCTGGCCTTGTTCTGCAGGATCAGCGTGGCGCGCCGGTCGCCGTTCTCCACGACCGCGCCGTTCAGAACGAATTTCTCGCCGGGCTTCAGTGACAGCTTCAGCGGCATGCGGGCCCCTCCAGGCGCAGATCGACTCAGCAAACGTGCTGCTCAGGCTCCAGTCTTTTCAGCTCAGGGTGAACAAAGCGTTTCGCGCCCCGCTCGCAAGACCGCTGAGGGTGTGCGCATTGTTAGCGAAACCTTAATCGAACCGGCCCGCCATAGGGTCGCACCCTCACTCCATCCGAATCCACAGGATCCGCCATGATCTCCGGCTTTGATCTCGACGCCGAACTCGCCGCAGGACGCGAAGATCCGAAGCGCCAGGTGGAACGCGAACGCAAGGGCGCCGGCAAAGCCCTCGCCGCGGCGCTGAAAAAACGCATCCCCGCTGGCGGCGGCAAGCATGACGTCAAGGCGATCAACCTTGTGCGCCGGGCGATGAGGACCATCGATGACGGGCGCGCCGCCGCAGCCAAATCCGCCCAGCTTTGCCTCAAGGCGATCGATCTGGATCCCGATTTCGCCCTCGCCCATCAAGCCACGGCGCTGTGCCTCGAGCGGCTTGGGCGGCTTTCTTCAGCCTTGAGCTTTTACCAGAAGGCCTATGAGCTGGAGCCCGATAATCCAGACCTCTACCTCAATCTCGGCATGCTCGCCTGGAAGCTCGACATGCTCGATGCGGCGGAGAAATTCCTGCGCCTGCACAATCAAATGACGCCGCGCTCTCTGGCGGGCATCTCGAACCTCGCAGGCCTGCTGCGCGATCGGCAGAAATTCGCCGACTCCATCGAAATTCTGCGGGCCGCGATTTATTCTTGGCCGGAAAACCCGGATCTGTGGAACTCCCTCGGCACGACCCTTCTGGAAAGCGGCGAACCGGAGCAGGCCCTCACCTTTTATCAGGAGGCGCTGCGCCTGCAGCCGGATTTCGCGCGCGGCCATCACAACTTGGCGTTCTGCCAAGACCTGATGGGCGACATGGACGAGGCCATCGCCCATTTCCGCAAGGCGCTGTCGCTCAACCCCTCGCCGGTGGACACGGTGACCATGGAGCACGGGCTGTCGCTAGCGCTGCTCTCGGTGGGCCAGCTTCAGGAAGGCTGGAAACTCTACGACGCACGCCTTTCACCGCTCTACAAAAGCTCGGTCCATTTCAGCGTGGCGGCGCCGCTCTGGCCGGAGGCGGACCCGGAGGCGATCAAGGGCAAGCGCCTGCTGCTGGTCGGCGAGCAGGGGCTCGGCGACGAGATCATGCACGTCACCGCCCTGGAGGAAGCCATAGAAGCCGTCGGCCCCGACGGCGCGGTGGGCTTGGTGTGCGAACGCCGACTGGTGGATCTCTATCGGCGCAGCTTTCCCGGCCTCGCCTTCGTCGGGCGGCACGCGACCATCTTTCGGGAAGGCCAGCAGATCCGCTCCGTCCTCGATGCGGAAAAAACGTTCCAGCCTGATCGCTGGGCGCCGCTCAGCGCCATCCAGCGCGCCTTCAGGCCGACACCTGAGAGCTTCCCGGACCTCGGCGCCTATCTACGCCCCGCTGACGAGACGCTTGCAACGCTGAAGGCGAAGGTCGACGCGCTGCCCGCCGGGCTGCGTGTGGGATTCTGCTGGAAATCCAAGCTGATGACGGGAAACCGGACGAAGTACTTCTCGCCCTTCGAGATGTGGCGCCCGGTGCTGGAGACCCCCGGCTGCACCTTCGTCAGCCTGCAATACGGCGATGTGGACGCGGAGCTCGCCCTGTGCGCCAAGGAGTACGGCGTCACGATCCACCAGATCGACGGGCTGGACCTGATGAATGATCTGGAAGGCGTCGGCGCGCTCGGATCATTGCTGGATATCAGCGTGGGCCAGCACAACGCCTCCCTGGCCATGACCGGCGCCTGCGGCGGGGAAAGCTTCCTGCTCTCGCCGTCAAAGCGCCAGTGGACCAGCTTCGGGACCGATCGCCATCCCTGGGCGCCGGGCTCGACGGTGTTCGCCCCGGAGCGCTTCCGCGACTGGGCCGACCCGATCGGACGGATCGCCAAGGCGCTGCGCGAGCGCGTCCAGACATCCGCCCGCGGCGCCGCCTGAATAAATGAATTCCCGGTGAAGTGTCGCCAGCCCCTAGGCGCTGGCGGCCGCGCGCTCTAGGTTATTCCTGATTTTATGAACCAATCAGGCCACCAAGGAACAGTCATGCGCTTTGACGGCACACAGTCTTACATCACCACGGACGAACTTTCCGCTGCGGTGAACGCCGCCATGATCCTCGAGCGCCCCCTCCTGGTGAAGGGGGAGCCGGGCACCGGAAAGACCGAGCTGGCGCGCCAGGTCGCCGCCGCCACGGGCGCGCCGCTTCTTGAGTGGCATGTCAAATCCACGACAAAAGCGCGCCAGGGGCTTTACGAGTACGACGCGGTCGCACGCCTGCGCGACAGCCAGCTTGGCGATGACCTCGTGCACGACGTGAAGAACTATATCCGCAAGGGCAAGCTGTGGGAGGCGTTCGACGCGCCTGAGCGCCCGGTCCTGCTGATCGACGAGATCGACAAGGCCGACATCGAATTTCCGAACGATCTCCTGCAGGAACTCGATCGCATGGAGTTCTATGTCTACGAGACCGGCGAGACGGTGAAAGCGGCGATCCGGCCCATCGTCATCATCACCTCCAACAATGAGAAGGAGCTGCCCGACGCCTTCCTGCGCCGCTGCTTCTTCCACTTCATCGCGTTTCCCGACGAAGAGACGATGGAGAAGATCGTCGAGGTCCATTTCCCGGATCTCAAGGGCCGGCTTCTGTCCGAAGCGCTCAACATGTTCTTCGAAATCCGCTCGGCGCCCGGCCTGAAGAAGAAGCCCTCCACGTCCGAGCTTCTCGACTGGCTGAAGCTGTTGCTGGCCGAGGACGTGGACCCGGCCGTGCTGCGCGAGCGTGACCCGCGCAAACTCATCCCCCCCATGCACGGCGCCCTTCTAAAGAACGAGCAGGACGTGCAGCTGTTTGAGCGCCTGGCCTTCATGAACCGGCGCGACGGGGGGTAGGGTAGCTAAATGAATGCACGCGAAGAGTTACTTCTGCGCATGTATCGGCAAATGTTTGCTGATGTTGAAAATCATTTTAGCATTGCGTGGCAATCGATCGCAATGCTGGTTGGTTCAATCGGCTTAGTAGCTTTGTCGGACAGCCTTATTTCTTTGGATCTCGGTGCATCATTCGTAATAATTCTAGCCGCTTGGATGATTTTGACCTTTCAGGACGCCGGATTTTGGTATAACAGAAATCTTATCATTGTGGCTAATATAGAACGGCAATTTTTAACAAAAGACGACCTTAAAGATATTCATTTTTATTTTCGAAAACATCGACCAAAAAACAAAACAATCTCACATTTGAAAATACAAATGTATCTGGGTTTTGGGATTGGTGCCGTCATATTATGTTATCATTTTGCGAACCGAATACTTCCAGGGTTGAGCAGTCCGATATCCGAATTCGACCCTGCGCGCGGAATTCCTCTTATAGTTGCGGCGTGCGCCATATTTCTTATAATCCAATCGGCGAACCATAATAGAAAAAAATATAGTGAGTTCCTCCGAAACTCGCCTGGGATTGATGTGGATACCGATGGAATTGAGTACAAAATCGGGCATGGGGGCGAAAGCGACTGATCAACAAAGAGGCAGGTCGCCGATACTGTATATCAATCATGGACGATACGTTCTAAATGAAGCAATCAATCTTGGTTGGAAAATTGGCGCCCGGTACACAAACTTGCGAGATACTCGTCATTTTGGTGGGCCCGATTTCCTGGATATTGATTGGAAAAATTATTCATTTGAACGGCATTTAGAGGCGGCAAAGATTACACAACCAAAGCTCACGATTGCGCGAGACTGGACTAATGATAGCGACCTCACAAGAATTTTAGATGAAGCAAGCCGCCTCTCGGCGTATGCGCGGACAGTAGCGATAGTTCCCAAGGATCCGCTTAGCGCCGAAAGTATGGAGCGACGTGTGCCCAATGAGTTTATATTTGGGTATAGTGTTCCCACTGGTTACGGAGAAACATCAATACCGACCGTAGCATTTAAGAGGCCCGTTCACCTTTTAGGCGGACGCCCATGCGCCCAGCTAAGGCTTCGGAATGCGCTCGATGTTATTTCCCTCGACCAAAACAGTTTTACGATTGATGCGCGTTTTGGAAAGCACTACCAGTATTTTGGATACAAGCGGTCGGACATTGGTTATGCTGAAACTCTTCGGCTGAGCCTACTAAACATTCGGGCGGCGTGGGGGCATCCTTCCCCTACCTAAACCTCTCTCTGATCCGTGCTGTCGTGCGTTCTTAAATGCGTCAAGGCTGCGTCCTATGACCCTCTTCCATCGCTTCTTCACCATTCTTCGCGCCGCGAAGATCCCGGTGTTCACGCGCGAATACCTCACCCTGCTCGAAGCCCTGGAGAAGGGCGCGATCGATCAGGACATCGAAAGCTTCTACGCGGTGAGCCGCGCCGCCCTGTTGAAGAACGAGCAGGACGTGCAGCTGTTTGAGCGCCTGGCCTTCATGAACCGGCGCGATGGGGGGTAGGTGAACGCGGAGCGCAATCGCGCGCTGCTAAAGCGCCTGGCGCCCCACCGCGAAGGATGGGGTCCGCGCCCGCCCGAGGTGACGCCCGAGCCGGTCGGCGTGGGCGAGGAAAGCGTCTGGGATTATCCCCGCCCGCCGATTCTGCGCCCGGCGCCGGGCCGTGTCATCGTGCGCCACCGCGGCGTCACGATCGCCGACACGTCAGACGCGCTGGAGATGTGCGAAACGGCGAGCGCGGCTGTGCCCTACATCCCGCCCGCCGACGTGGCGATGGATCATCTCAAACGCGCCGCCGGGACCAGCCTGTGCGAGTGGAAGGGCGAGGCGATCTATTTCGACATCATCGCAGCCGGCGCCACTGCCCGGCGCGCCGCCTTCGCCTACCCTCACCCGCTGGACGATCTGGATCTGGGCTATTCGCGAATCGCCGGCTGGATCGCCTTTCACCCCGCCCTGGTGGACGAGGCCTGGATCGACGGCTTGCGCGCAGCGCCTCAGCCGGGCGGACTTTACGCCGGCTGGGTGACGGCGCGAATCAAGGGTCCGGTCAAAGGCGCCCCCGGCACCGGACACTGGTGAGCCGGCCAACGCCCGCGCTTCTGCGCGGGTGTTTTGCATGGGGTCGCCGGTTTGTCGCACGGGCGCACAAGCGCTAGATTGGGGACCATGGCCAACGCACTCTTCCATCGCTTCTTCACCAATCTGCGCGCCGCGAAGATTCCGGTGTCCACGCGCGAATACCTCACCCTGCTCGAAGCCCTTGAGAAGGGGGCGATCGACCAGGATATCGACAGCTTCTACGCGGTCAGCCGCGCCGCGCTGATCAAGGACGAGCGTAATTTTGATCGCTTCGACAAGGTCTTCGCCCATTTCTTCGAAGGCGTTGAGGCGCTCGGCGATTTGTTCAAGGCCGAGGAGATCCCCGAGGATTGGCTGCGCGCCGAATTGCAGCGCCATTTGTCGGAAGAGGAGATGGCGGAGATCCAGGGCATGGATTTCGATCAGCTCATGGAGACCCTGAAACAGCGCCTCGCCGAGCAGACCGAGCGCCACGAAGGCGGCAGTAAATGGATCGGGACCGGCGGGACCAGCCCCTACGGCCATTCGGGATGGAACCCGGCCGGCGTGCGGATCGGCGGCAAATCGAAGAACAAGCAGGCGGTGAAGGTCTGGGAGGCGCGCCGCTTCAAGGATTACGACCAGGACCGCGAGCTCGGCACCCGCAATCTGAAGGTCGCCCTGCGCCGCCTTCGCAAATTCGCCCGCGACGGCGCGGAGGACGAGCTGGATCTGGAAGACACGATCAGCGCCACGGCGCGGCGCGGCTATCTCGATGTGAAGATGCGACCGGAGCGGCGCAATGCGGTGAAAGTGCTCGTGTTCTTCGATGTGGGTGGGTCCATGGATCCCTATATCGACCTGACCGAGCGCCTGTTCTCCGCCGCCGCGTCCGTGTTCAAGAATCTGGAGTATTTCTACTTCCACAACTGCCCCTACGAGGCCGTATGGAAGTCGAACCGGCGGCGCGGGAGCGAAACCACCCCGCTGATGGACGTGCTCCACAAATATCCCAGCGACTACAAGGTGGTTATCGTCGGCGACGCGGCCATGTCGCCCAGCGAGATCACCCATCCCGGCGGCTCCGTGGAGCACTGGAACGCGGAGGCCGGCGGGGTCTGGCTGCGGCGCATCACCGAGACCTATCCCCATACGATCTGGCTCAACCCGACGCCGGAGGCCTGGTGGCCTCATACCTATTCGGTGCAGCTGATCCGCGAGATCATCGGCCCGGAACGCATGTTCTCGCTGACGCTGGACGGCGTGGACCGGGCCATGAAGGAACTGGCCAAGCGTTAGCCGCCCGCAGGCCCGGCGCGAAAATCGGCCGGCTCGAGCAGGGTCGCGATGATGTCGTCGATCAGCTTGATTTCGGCGAACAGCGTCTCGACACGGGTGCGGTCGGTCAGAGACTTGAACAAGGAGCCGGGCTCGAAATTGTCGCCGGTCTCCGCGGCGATCAGCAATTCGCCACGCCCGGTTTCCACGGCGAGCTCCTCGTCGAACACGGCGCGGACGTTCTTTCCGGACAAAAGCTTTTCCAGATCCAGCAGCCGCTCCATGAAGGTGGGCGTCAGCAGGTAGCGCGCCATGACCTGGTCAGTCCCGTACACCTCGAAGAGTTTCTCGAACCTGGGATCCACAAGGCCGATACGGTCCAGCTTGCGCCCCGCCCGGCCGAACGTCTTGTTGGAGAAACTCTCCAGAGCGTTGAAGAGACCCTTGTCGCGGGTGATCAGAGTCACGCCCTCCACAGTGCGCGGAAAGGCGATGCGAAGGAGCAGGCCACGAAAGACCGTCACGTAGTAAGTGCGGTTCTTCGAGCGGCGACGCTGCTCAAGATGCGCTTCGTAGAGCTCGAAATCGGCGCCGTGGGCCTCGCCGGAAAAATGATCCTCGAAGCTCTGGCGGTCGCAGCCGGGGATCAGCCCGTGGCTCCTGAAAGCCTCATAGCGCGCCGGTTCGGCCGGACTCATCTGGTAGCGCAGGCCGAACGCCTCGGCGAGCCGGGTATTGAGGCCCTCCTTGATCTCTTTCGACAGGGTGCGCATGTCGGCGCCGCCCAGCGCCAGCAGGAGACCCGCCAGAACCACGCCGCCGATCACCGCCAGCTCCACAGGGGCGCCGAAAAGGCTGATCACCAGCGCCGCCGCCACCGCCGCCCCGATCGCGAGCGGGATCGCCCAGATGAATCGGCGCACCGCTTTCTTGCGGCGCGCCTCAAGCCCCTCCAGCCAGGGCTTCACCTCCGCCCAGGCGCTCTCGACTTCGCGCATGCTTGTCTCCCCCGACGGTCCCTTGTCACGAAAACGGGCGCCGGATTGGCTCCGGCGCCCGTCCACTTCGCTTTCGCTCGCAAGACCGCCTAGTGGCGGCGGCGTGCGATCCGCTCGATCTCGGCCTGAACCTGCGTCTCAACGATGGACGGCAGATTATCGTCCAACCATTGCTTCAGCATCGGACGCATGAGCTCCCGGACGATCCCTTCAAGGGTCTGGCCCTGGTCGGATGAGACCCGCAGATTTTCCGACAGCGCGGCGAACATGCCCGCCGCAGCGCTCGCCGGAGCCTCGTCCACAAGGCTCTCCTCGGTGTCCACAACCGGTTCAGGCAGCGGGGCGGATGCGGGAGCCGGCGCCGGCTCTTCTTCCTCTTCGCGATCGACGATCATCAGATCGTCGTCCACGGCCGCGATGTCGGGCTCGTCATCTTCGACCCGGTCTGTCAGCTCAAGAACGTCCTCCGCCTCGGCCTCGGCTTCCGCATCAAACTGGGGCTCGGCCTCGAATGCGGGCTCGGGTTCGGGCTCAGGCTCGACTTCAGGCCCGGCTTCAGATTCGGGGGCCGACGCCTCGGGCTCAGCTGCGGGCTCAGGCGCGGCGGCTTCGGCCGGCTTTTCTTCTTCGTCTTCGTTGATGATCCGCCGGATGGAGGCGAGAATCTCCTCCATCGTCGGTTCTTGTTCAGCGTTTTCCTGAGCCATGGCGATCCTTCATCCGTCGGGAGGCTAACGGGTTAACTAAGGTTAGGCGCGCATGGCAGACCCTGTCCAGCATTCGCCTGAATTAAGGACCGGTCTTAATCCCAGGGCGTTAAGTCGAAGTTGAGGCCGCGGCGATCTTCGAATGCGCTTTCAGGGTCAAACGCGTCCACGGCAAGCTCGAGGCGGCCGGTGTGCAGCAGGCCCATGGCCTGCATCAGCGCATAGCTCGCGACGGTCAGGTCCCGCTCGGCGCGCACCAGTTCGAGGCGCGAGTTGAGCAATTCCTGCTCCGCGTTGAGCACGTCGAGCGTGGTGCGAAGCCCGACGAAGGCTTCCTGCTCGACGCCGTCGAAGGCGATCTCGTTGGCGCGCACCGCTTCGCGGCTGGAGGTGATCACCGCCAGCGCCGCAAGATAGTTGTTCCAGGCGTTTGAGACGCCTTCGACCACCTGACGGCGGACGGCGAGGCTCTGCAGCCGCGTTTCATCGGCGGCCGACCGCGCTTCGCGCACCCGCGAGCGGTTCAATCCTCCGGTGAAGATCGGCACCGAGACCTGGGCGCGCACGCTGGCGCTGCCGCGCGCCTGGCCGGTGAAGTCCGAGGTACGGTTCTCGGTCGCAGAGGCGCTGACGCTCACCTCGGGAAGAAGGGCGCCGCGGGCGACGCGCACGCCCTGCTCGGCGGCCCGCTCGGCGTATTGGGAGGACAGCAGATCCGGGTTGTTGGCGAGCGCCACTTCAACCGCTTCAGCGTAGTCTTCCGGCACGACCGGCGCGGCTTCGGGATCGGCCGGCTCCACCGCCTCGATGCCGGTGACGCGCTGATAGGCGGCGCGGGAGGCGGCGAGCGCCGCCTGTGCGGCGGAGAGCTGCGCGCGGGCGCCCGACAGGCGCGCCTCGGCCTGGGCCACGTCGGTGCGGGTGATCTCGCCCACTTCGAAGCGGTCTCGCGCCGCGCGAAGCTGCTCTGCGAGCACCTCCACATTGTTGGAGCGGATCACGACGACTTCCAGATCGCGCACCACGTCGGAGTGTGCGGCGACGGCGGAGATGAAGGTGGTCTGCTCGGTGGCGCGCAATTGCTCGCGGCCGGCGAGGATGCGCGCCAGGGCCGCGTCAATGGAGCCGGAAATCCGGCCTCCGCGATAAATCGGCTGGTTGAGCGTCAGGCCATAGCTGGCCGAGCCTTCCGGATCGGCCTGGAACTGACCGGCGCCGCCCCAGTTGTTCTGCTCGCTCACCGACGCATTCGCGCCCAGCGTCGGAAGGCGCCCGGCCCGGGCCTGGAAATAGCCTTCCTCGGTCTGCTCCAGCCGGGCGCGCTGCGCCGCCAGCGTGGGATTGGAGAGATAGGCCGCGCTCAAGGTCTCCTCGAGCGTCTGCGCCGACGCCGAGCCCAGTGCGGCGAACACGATCGCCGCACCCAGAACGAGCTGATACTTCATGATTGCGTCCCTTCCGCCATAACCCGTACGCCCGTGGTCCCGGCCCCGCGCTCACATATGCACGCGTCTGGCGGAAAAGGAAAGTGAACACCGTTCACTTCTTCTGGTTTTTCCAGGTGGCGGCCAGCCTCTCCAGCACGCGGCGCTAGAATACGAAGCCGGTCTCCGGCTCGAACCCCGGCAGGAAGGGCGGCGCCGCGTCAAAGACCGCGCGCTCGCCGGTATGACCCCCGGTCTTTGTGTAGATCATGGCGCGTCCGACGACGCCGTCGCGCTCGATCACCGCCATGCGGCCCTGCTCGGCAAGTTGCTCGATCCAGGCCGGCGCCGGTTTCGTCACGGCGCCGTTGACGATAATCACGTCGAAGGGCCCTTGCCCCGGGACGCCGTCGGCCAGTCTGCCCTCGACGACCACGGCGTTGTCGGCGCCGACCTTGGACAGACGCTCGCCGGTCTTGGCGGCGAGCTTGCTCTCGGCGTCTTCAAGCCCGATCACGGTTTCCGCCAGGCGCGCCAGTACGGCCGAGGAATAGCCGCGGCCGCAGCCGATATCGAGCACCACGTCGGTGGGTTTCACCTTGGCGGCCTGCACCAGCTTGGCGAACTCGCGCGGGCGCAGCATGGCGCGCGTGTCGCTCAGCGCCACTTCCGCATCGGCGTAGGCCTTGGAAAGCTGGGACTTCGGCAGGAACAGCTCGCGCGGGATCGATCCCATCGCGTCTTGAATCCGGTGATCGGTGACGTCGGAGGGGCGGATCTGGCTGTTCACCATCGCCAGGCGGGCCTTGGCGTAATCGTACATGGCGCGGACGAAGACCTCATTGCAACTTCGCCCGGCTTATATCCCCGCCCGTCAAGGCGCGGCAAGGCGCACGGCGCCGCACAAAGCCAATTTTCCCCGGCTTCCGCTGAGTTTCGCCCGGCAATGGCCGTTGCGGGCGCGGCGCGCTTTGGGTAAATCTCTGCGCTCGCTCTGAGCGGCGCCATGGCGGAGTGGTGACGCAGCGGCCTGCAAAGCCGTGTACCCCGGTTCGATTCCGGGTGGCGCCTCCAGAGCACTCCAAGCCGACACGAAAACGCCCGGACCTTCAGTCCGGGCGTTTCGCGTTCCAGCTTGAGGCGCGCCTACTCGGCGGCGCTGGCATGGGGGTGGTCCAGCACGCCCGCCTTCTCAAGCTCGCTCTTCAACTGTCCCGTGAGCGCCAGGAAAGTCATCCGGTAATCGCTGATCAGCGACCAGAACGGGTGGGTGAAGGTCGCCGGCTTGTTCTTTTCCACAAAGGCGTGGCTGACCCAGGCGAAGCCGTACCCGGCCAGCGGCCAGAGCAACACCGCCCACCAGGTCTGGGTCGCGAGCGCAAACAGCAGGATCGCCGTGCCCAGGAGTGTTCCCGCATAGTGAAGATAGCGCGTCGCCGGTTCGGCGTGTTCGCGCAGATAGAACGGCCAGAATTCAGAATAGCTCGCGCTGCGTTCGGCCATGGCGGTCTCCTCCGCATGCTGTTTTTTCAACTCTATCACGGCGGCGCGTTACGCGCGACACCCGGGCGCCCGCCGCCCTCCTTTTTTGAAGCTCCGCCACGCTTCGCGCACCGATTCAGCTTTGAAAAACTTCTTCGCAAAATTCCCGTTAACGTTAGGCGCTTGTTAACCGTCGACTCAGTATTTGTTTACATGTCTTCCCTCGAAGACACCCCACCATCCACCCAATGCCTTTTCGGGAGCGCTCGCGCTCCCGATTTTTTTTGTCCGCTTCCCGGGCGTGCTGCGCTCGGCTGAAGACGCGCGCAGCGTGGCGCTTGCGCACGCGAAAAAGCATTGCTAAAGACCACGTCTCCATCGTCGATGGGTGTTCCCCGGTAGCTCAGTTGGTAGAGCAGCGGACTGTTAATCCGCCTGTCGCTGGTTCGAGTCCGGCCCGGGGAGCCATCCGGCGCTTTTGCGCCGCCTCCACTTCCGGATCGATGCAGGCCGGCTCCGCATTGCAAAGATGCGACGCGGCGCCGGGTCGGCCGGCAGTCCTCCGGGCATCCCCAGTTCTGCGACATTCACCGGCCGTCGCCGTCGTCGGCCGGCCGGGTTCCACTTGAAGCGAGCCTGGCCTGCGCCGCGCGTCTCCGCGGCGAACATAACGCCGGCCGCCTCCCCTCACGATGACCCGCTCATCTGAAATCCGATGATCTCCACGGCGTGGCGCGCGCCCGCGCGGCGGCTCGCGCACGCCTGCCGAAACAGAGGGCTTGCGAGAATAGTTCGCATTCATTCTGCATTAACGAACTGGGATCTATGTATTCAGTGCTTGCAATCATTAAATGTATTCATTTGCGGGCGAAGAAGGGGGCGACCATGCACTGGCGGGCCGAAAAATCTGATTACAAATTGCGCGATCCCGGCGCGCTCGGCGCACTGCTCGTTTATGACTGGCGCCTTCGCGGCCTGCTCACCGACGCAGAACTGCTTGAAGCGGTCGACGCGTCGCTGAGCACGAGCGTTCTGCGCCACCTTCAACGGCTGTCTCTGGTGCGCGCCCATCACGGCGTGCGCCCCCAGGGCGGACGCATGCGCATCTGGGCGGTGGAGGACGCGCTGCGCGTTCAGGCCGCGGTGGATCTGCGCCGCGCCACAGATGCGAAGCTGGCGGTGTGCGCGTCGGCCATCGTGGAGCACGGCCCTCTACTCGACCCGATCTTCGCCGGTTGGGAGGATCATATCGGCGCGCGCGCGGACACCCGGCTGGAAGCGGTTCTGGAAGGCGACGCTTCGGGCCTCCTGACCCAGCCGGCGGCGCTTCGCCGCGCGGTGGCGGTGTCGGTCAGCTCGTTCGTGGCCCGCAATCAGTTCGACGCGGTCAGCGCTCCGGCCTTCCTGCTCTAGCTCACGCAACGGGGACGCAGGCCCTCCGGTCTGCGTCCGGCGCCTCGCGCATTGCAATTTCGCTCAAAACCGGCTCGCATGTCGCCCGATTTGTAAACGGGAGGCGAGACGAACCCATGAGCGATATCCGCTTTGACGGCCGCACGGCCATTGTCACCGGCGCCGGCGCCGGGCTTGGAAAGAGCCACGCCCTGGAGCTGGCGCGCCGCGGCGCGAAAGTGGTGGTCAACGATCTGGGCGCCTCGGTGGACGGCGCCGGAGCATCGGTGAGCGCGGCCCAGGCGGTCGTGGACGAGATCAAGGCGGCCGGCGGCGAGGCGATCGCCCACGGCGCAAACGTCGCCAAGGCCGACGAAGTCGCCGACATGGTCGCCGAGGCGATCAAGGCGTTCGGCAAGGTCGACATCCTGGTGAACAACGCCGGGATCCTTCGCGACAAGAGCTTCTCGAAAATGGATCTGGACGATTTCCGCGCCGTGGTGGAGGTCCACCTCATGGGCGCGATGATCTGCACCAAGGCGGTGTGGGATCACATGAAGGACAACGGCTACGGCCGCATCGTCATGACCAGCTCCAGCTCCGGCATCTACGGCAATTTCGGCCAGTCCAACTATGGCGCGGCCAAGATGGGCGTGGTGGGCCTGATGAACGTCCTGCACCTGGAAGGCCGCAAATACGACATCCGCGTCAACACGCTTTCTCCCACCGCCTATACCCGCATGACGCAGGGGCTGATCCCCGAAGAGGCCGGCCAGCTGATGACCGCCGAGAGCGTCACCGCCGGCCTGATCCCGCTGGTGGCCGAAGACAGCCCCAACCGCACCATTCTGTGCGCCGGCGCCGGCGGATTCGCCGCGACGAAGATCTACGAAACGCCGGGGATCTATCTGAAGCCCGACCAGCAGACCGCCGAAAACGTCATGGCGGCGCTGGACCGCATCACCGACGCCTCCGGCCAGGAGGAATACACCGAGGGCGGCTCGCAGACCTTCAAATTCCTGAAAGCCGCCGCCGACCATCACGGCGTCAAGATAGGCTGACCCAAACCCCCTCTTCAATAAAAAGGAGTTCACCATGCGTGAAGCCGTCATCGTCTCCACCGCCCGCACCCCGATCGGCAAGGCCTATCGCGGCGCGTTCAACGACACCCAGGCCCAGGAATTGGGCGGTCACGCCATCAAGCACGCCGTGGAGCGCTCGAAGATCGATCCCAAGGAGATCGACGACGTGGTCATGGGCGCCGCCATGCAGCAGGGCTCCACCTTCCAGAACCCGGCCCGCCAGTGCGCCATTCGCGCCGGCCTGCCGACTTCAGTGGCCGGCCAGTCCATGGACCGCCAGTGCGCGTCGGGCATGATGGCCATCGCCACGGCGGCCAAGCAGATCATCACCGACGGCATGCAGGTCACCGTGGGCGGCGGCCTTGAATCGATCTCGCTGGTGCAGAACGAGCACATGAACCTGCACAAGGCGTTCGATCCCTGGATCAACGAGCACGTGCCGGCCCTCTACATGTCCATGCTGGAAACCGCCGAGATCGTCGCCGAGCGCTACGGCGTCAGCCGCGAAGCCCAGGACGAATACGCCCTGCAATCCCAGCAGCGCACCGCCGCGGCCCAGGCCGCCGGCAAGTTCGACGACGAGATCGTGCCGCTTCCCTCCACCATGCTGGTGAAGGACAAGGCCACCGGCGAAATCTCCAAACAGGAAGTCACGCTGGACAAGGACGAGGGCAACCGCCCGTCCACCACGCTGGAAAACCTGCAGAGCCTCAATCCCGTGTTCGCCAAGGGCATGCAGGTGAGCGAAGGCAAGTTCATCACCGCCGGCAACGCCTCCCAGCTCTCCGACGGCGCCAGCGCCGCCGTGCTCATGGAGCGCAAGGAGGCCGAGAAGCGCGGGCTGGAGCCGCTGGGCGTTTATCGCGGCATCGCGGTGGCCGGGCTTGATCCCGCCGAGATGGGCATCGGCCCGATCTACGCCGTGCCGAAGCTCCTCAAAGCCAACGGCCTCACCATGGACGATATCGGCCTGTGGGAGCTCAACGAAGCCTTCGCGGTGCAGGTGCTCTACTGCCGCGACAAGCTGGGCATCCCCAACGAGAACCTGAACGTCAACGGCGGCGCCATCTCGGTGGGCCACCCCTACGGCATGTCCGGCGCCCGCATGGTCGGCCACGCCCTCATCGAGGGCAAGCGCCGCGGCGTGAAATACGTGGTCTGCACCATGTGCGTCGGCGGCGGCATGGGCGCAGCCGGCCTGTTCGAAGTGCTGTAACGCAGAGAAGACGTCCCCTCCTCTCCCCCGTGACGCCTCAGAAGACCCGAGTGCGTTGAACACCCCTTCTCCCCCATGGACATGGGGGAGAAGGTGAGGATGAGGGCGACGGACGGTCCCGACAACGCGGCCCCGACAGGTGGGCCGGAGCAGGCTTCCCCCTCATCCAACCTTCTCCCCCGCGTGCGGGGGAGAAGAGGAGGAGACGGGGGCGAAGAGACCCGGGTTCCGCCGCAGAGGCTAGATCAGGTCTTCAATATCGACCCTGAGCGCGGCCGCCAGGCGCTTCAGGGCGTCGATGCCAGGCTCGCGCTTTCCCGTTTCGATCTGCGAGATGTAAGGCGCGCTCAGCCCGGTCGCCTGGGCGAGCCCGGCCGCGGTGACACCGCGATGGGCGCGCCAGATACGAACCTTGCTGTCACCGCAGGCGAGCAGGCGTTCGACCATGTCCGCCGGAACCGGATCGTCGAGCCCCTGCGCCACGGCGCGATCATGGGCGTCGACGGCGGCGTGGTCCTGCGCGTCCTCGAAGGCCTCCACCAGCGCGTCATACTCCGCTTCCGGCAAGACGACGAGCCGGTCGCCATTGGGGCTGGTGATGACTTGCTTGCTCATGGAATCCTCACTCACAGGCGGAACCGCGCGGCGCGATCCGGATCACGGCGATGACGACGCCGTCGCGATACAGGACCCGCCAGTCCCCCACCCTTGGACGAAACACGCCCGCCCGGCCTTTGAGAGCCTTGATATTATTGGCCTGGGACGCCGGATTGGTGGCGAGTTGCCCGACTTTACGCCTGATTTTCGCGGCTGTTTCCGCCGGCATTCTTGCAAGCGTCTTTAGCGCCTGCCGCTCATACACGACCGACTTCATGGTCAGATATTAGCACTGGGCTAATCTTCTGAACAGTGGAATTAGCCGCTACTCCCCCGGCGCGGGCGCCAGGTGCGTGACCTTGGTCTGAAACGCGTCGTCATTGCCTTCGATGAGCAGCGGCAGAGCCCGGGCGATGGCGTCGGCGAGTTCGGGAAACCAGGTGTCCGCCTTGGCGAAATCGGAGAGCACCCAGGCGGTGACCTTCGCCTTGTCGCCGGGATGGCCGATGCCGATCCGGCCGCGCTTGAAATCGCCTTCGAGGTGGGCCTTGGTGGAGCGCAGCCCGTTATTGCCGGCATGGCCGCCGCCCGTCTTCAGGCGAAACTTGCCCGGCGCCAGATCCAGCTCGTCATGGAAGACGGTGACCATGGGGCTGGGGATCTTGTAGAACCGCGCCGCCTCGGCGATGGAGCGGCCGCTTTCATTGTAATAGGTCAGCGGTTTCAGCAGCAGGACCTTTTCGCGCCCCCGCGCGGTCTCCACCAGCGCCTCGGCGGCCGCGCCCTGGAAGCGTGCGCGCCAGCCCGACGGCGCGTAGCGCTCGGCGAGGACGTCCAGCACCCTGAAGCCGGCGTTGTGGCGATTGCCGGCGTATTGCGCGCCGGGATTGCCCAGTCCTGCGATGAGATGCATCCCGGTCTCCACACAAGAAAAAGGCGGCCGCTGGAGGATGTCCGGCGCGCCGCCCTTTTAGTCCGGTAGCCTGAAGCGGCGAAGGATTACTCCTTGCCGCCTTCGGTGATTTCGGTCTCGCCTTCTTCGCCTTCACCCTCGACCGAAGCGTCGTCGGCGGCGCCTTCGACGCCGTCTGCGTCGATGGCGTCGTCTTCAGCCTCTTCCTCCACGAGGGCGCGCGAGCCCTGCATGGTGGCGATGGTGAAGTCACGGTCGGTGATGGTGGGCTGGACATTGGCCGGCAGGGTGACGTCGGAGATGTGCACCGAGTCACCGATATTCAGGCCGGAGATGTCCACGATGATGGCTTCGGGAATCTCGCCGGCCGGGCAGCTCACTTCGATGGTGTGACGCACCACGTTGAGCACGCCGCCGCGCTTGATGCCCTTGGCTTCTTCCTCGCCGGTGAAGTGCACGGGCACCTCGACGGAGATCACGTCCTTGGCGTTGACGCGCTGGAAGTCCACGTGCAGCGGCAGATCCTTGACCGGATCGAACTGGACGTCGCGGGCGAACACGGTCTGCGTCTCGCCCTTGTGATTGATGGTGATCATGTTGGCCAGCAGCTTGCCGGAATTGATCGCCTTGATCAGCTCGTTGTTCTTCAACGAGATGGACACGGGATCCTGATCGCCGCCATACAGCGTCGCAGGCACAAGGCCGTCGCGGCGCGCCTGGCGGGCGCCGCCTTTGCCGGTGCGCTCGCGCACCTCGACGGAAAGAACAATATCGCTCATCGGTCCGGTCCCTCGGCGAAGTCGGTTCAAATGCAAGCGCCGCCGGAAGGCGGCGCTTGGGATACGGGCGCCGCGCCGCCGTAGCGCGCTCCGCCTAATTTCGAGGTGCGGCGTATAGCCGATCAGTCAGGAGCGCGCAAGCGCAGGCGCTGAATCCGCGGCCCCTCAGCGCATCTGCTCCACGCCCAGCGTCACCATCCCGCCGGTGGCCAGGAACAACAGCCCCGAAACCAGCGCCGCGCCGCGCTCGAAGGCGCCGTAGAGCTCCAGCCTGGCGCGCATCCCGCCAAACCAGGACAGCCCCGGCGGCGCCAGCGCGGCGACCACGAACAGCGCGCCGCAAACGATGAGAAACGCCCCTACGCAGACAATCGCAATCATCAACCCGCTCCATCACCCCTGAACAGGATCCAGATTAGCCGCCCCCTTCAGCCCTGGCGAGCAAAACCGGACGTGCGCCCGCGACAAGCTCGGAGGAGTCTGCGCGTGACCGATCTCGCCATTGCGCACGCTCGAGCGTATGCGTCGCGTGTTGCAGGTCAGGATTGAAAGGCTGATCATGAGAGGCCCGTCGCGGCGGTCGGTCCTGATAGGGGCGGCGGGCGCAGCCCTGCTCGCCGCATATGCCCTTACCTCATGCAGCCTGGCCGTCGGGACAGCCCGGCGACGCGTCACGAACGCGAGCCGGCTGATCCACACGCCGTTCGGCGCTCTTGAGTATGCAACCGGCGGCCGGGGGGAACCTCTACTCATGATTCACGGTACGGGCGGAGGCTTTGATCAGGGGCTGCGCTTTGGCCGGGCCCTGATGTCGCGCGGGTTCGAAATCATCGCCCCCTCGCGTTTTGGCTATTTGCGCAGCGACTTTCCGGCGGAGCCTTCTCCGGGACGCCAGGCCGACGCGCTCGCCTTGCTGCTTGATCATCTCAACGTGGACAGCCTGCCGGTCGCCGGCGGATCGGCGGGCGCATTGATCGCCGCCGAGTTCGCCCTGCGCCATCCGGACCGGTGCTCGTCCCTGATTCTGCTCGTCCCCGCCATGAACCTGACGGGTTAAGACCCGGTGGCGTTCACAGCCCTTCAGCGCTTTCTAGTCAACCGGCTGCTGACCTCGGACTCCTGGTTCTGGCTGTTGTCCCGGACAATGCCCGAACGCCTTATCGGCACGCTGCTCGCCACCGATCCGAAACTGTTAAGGACCGTTTCACGGAGTGAGCGTGAAAGAGCGCATATGATTTTGCGGGAGATCATGCCGGTAAGCGCCCGCACACGCGGCATGATCAACGATGGTCATTATTCTGGAAGCGCGGCGGAGATAAACCTCGCCGCCGTCACGGCGCCGACGCTCATAGTCTCAGCCGAAGACGACCGTTTCGGCACGGCGGACACCGCCCGCATCATCGCCGACAGGATCGCCTCCTCCCGGCTCGTCATCTACCCGACGGGCGGCCATGTCTGGCTGGACCATGATGACGACCTGGCCGACGAGATCGCCTCCTTCTTGCGGGGCTGACTCCCGCCCACACGAAAAGGCCCGGCGCACGCGGGCGCCGGGCCTTTCCGGTCTTCAGCGACCGGGGCGTCGCTGACTACATGCCGCCGTCGCTCAACGAACTTGTGTCATAGAGCGACGTGACGGCGGTGCGATATTCCTCCCAGCTGATCGAGCGATCGGAATCGGTGTCGAACTCAGCGAAGCGCTCGGCGTAGAAGCCGTCATCGGCCTGCCAATCGCCCCATTCCTCCCGGGAGACCGAGCCGTCGTCATCAGCGTCGATCGCGGAGAAGGCCTGCTGGAGCCGGGAATCGAACATCGCCTCGACCGACGCATCGGCGCCGCGGTCCGACATCGTCTCGGTACGGTTCATCGCATCGGTGCGGTCCATTTGCCGGTTTTCCCCCATCGGGTCCTGCCGGTCCATCGGATCGTGTTGATCCTTCTGGTTCTGACGGTCCATCGGGTCCTGTTGGCCCATCTGCCGGGCGTCCTGAACGTCGAGGGCGCCAGCCGCGCCGCTGAGGGCCAGAGCCGCGGCGGCGCCGAACAGTGCGGTGATCTTCATGGGTCGTCCTCCTCTGGTCGAGCCGCATCCTTGCGGCGTGCTCAGCGGGGACAACGCGGGCTCTCCCGCCCTGTTCCGGGCCGGGTGAAACCCGGAGGAGCATGCGTGAGGGCGCCTTCGCGCCGGACTGAGTCAGGAGGGCGCGTGAGGGCTTTTGCTCTGCAGCGCGATCCGAAATCCGGGCCCGCTTCTGGAGATGGAGACTAGTCGAAGAGCTTGGAGACCGACTCGTCGTTGGCGATGCGCCGGATCGCCTCGGCCAGCAAGGGCGCCACGGACAGGGCGCGGATATTGGTGGCCCCGCCGTTCAGCTTCTCGGTGCAGTCGATGGAATCGGTGACCACCAGCTCGGACAGCGCCGAGGCGCCGATGCGCTCCACGGCCTTTCCCGACAGGACCCCGTGGGTGATGTAGGCGGAGACCTCGGTGGCGCCGCGATCCTTCAGCGCCTTGGCGGCGTTGCACAGCGTGCCGCCGGAATCGATGATGTCGTCGAAGATGATGCAGCGGCGGCCTTCGACCTCGCCGATGATGTTCATCACTTCGGCCTCGCCGGGCTTGGGCCGGCGCTTGTCCACGATGGCGATGTCCGCCCCGATCCGCGACGCCAGCGCCCGCGCGCGCACCACGCCGCCCACGTCCGGGGAGACCACCATCAGATCCCTCGTGTCGTAGGCCTTGCGGATATCGTCCTCGATCACCGGGGTGGCGAAGAGATTGTCGGTGGGGATGTCGAAAAAGCCCTGGATCTGGCCGGCGTGCAGATCCAGCGTCAGCACCCGGTGGGCGCCGGCGCCGGCGATCAGATTGGCCACCAGCTTGGCGGTGATCGGCGTGCGTCCGCCGGTCTTTCGATCCTGGCGCGCATAGCCGAAATAGGGGATGACGGCCGTGATCCGCCGCGCGCTCGCCCGCGTCAGCGCGTCCATGCAGATCAGAAGCTCCATGAGATTGTCGTTGGCCGGCTTCGACGTGGACTGGATGATGAACACGTCCTGGCCGCGCATGTTCTCGTCGATGCGCACGAACAGCTCGCCGTCGGCGAAGGTCTCGATGTCCACGTTGGACAGGGGCGCGTCCAGATGATCGGCGATGGCTTTCGCCAGCGGGCGGTTGGCGTTGCCGCACATGAGTTTCATCGGGAGCCCTTTCGCGATTGGTTCAGACACGCGAGCGCGCTCTTAGCAGGGATGCCCGCCAAGGCAAAGCGCAGGCCGCGCCTGCTCCGGTCCGGCCGCCGCGAAGCGCGGGCGGCTTGACGCGGAGGCTGCGGAGCGTCATCGCAAAGCCCCATGAAACGTCGCGTCAAAGCCGCTCCCCCCGCCCGCACCGAAACCCTCACCGCCCGCGCCCTCGGCGCGCGCGGCGACTCGGTGTTTCCAGGTCCCGTCTACGCCGCCGGGATCCTGCCCGGCGAGACGGCGAGGCTGGAGGTGCGCGGCGAGCGCGCCCGGGTCCTGGAGCGGCTGGACGCGGCGCCCGAGCGGGTCGCCCCCTTCTGCCCCATCGCGGAGACCTGCGGAGGGTGCTCGCTACAGCATTTCGAGGAGGCGGCCTATCGCGCCTGGAAGCGCACCCTGGCCGAAGACGCGCTGTCGCGTGCGGGGCTGGGTCTTCCACTGGGAGCGCTGATCGACGCCCATGGCCGCGGGCGGCGCCGGGTGACCTTCCACGCCACGAAGATCGGCGCGAAATTCATCATCGGCTTTCATGAACGGGCTCAGGACAAAATCGCCGACGCCCACGACTGTCCGGTCGCCACGCCGGGCATCCGGAACGCCATCCCCGCCCTGCGCGAAATCGCCGAAGCCGCCGCCCCGAAGAAGGGTCAGATCGACATCGCCGTGGCCGATCTGGACCCAGGCCTGGACGTCTCCATCAGCGGCGTGAAGGAGGCGGGGCTGGCCCTGCGCGAGCTGATCGCCCGCCACGCCGCGGCTCATCAGTGGGCGCGATTCACCTTGAATCGTGAACCGGTTATCGAGATCGCCCCACCGGTCGTGCGGTTCGGAGACGCCAAAGTCACCCCGCCCCCCGGCGGCTTTCTGCAGGCCACCGAAGCAGGTGAAGCGGCGCTGGCCGCCGTGGTTCTGGAGGCCGCCGCGATGATCGAGGGCGGCCCAAAGCATGTCATTGATCTTTATGCAGGATCGGGCGCCTTCGCCCTGCGGCTCGCGGCCCGCTCGAAGGTTCTCGCCATCGAGGGCGACAACGCCCCCCTGGCCGCCCTGCGCCGCGCCGCCGACCGCACGCCAGGCCTGAAACCGGTGGACTCAAGGGTCCGCGATCTGGCGCTGGAACCGTTGAGCGTCAAGGAGTTAGGCGGCGCCGACCTGGTGGTTCTGGACCCGCCCCGCAGCGGCGCGAAAGCGCAGATGGAACGCCTCGCCGACAGCCAGGTCCCGGTGGTGTGTTCGATCAGCTGCAACCCCGCCACCTTCGCCCGCGACGCCGCCATCCTCATCGAAGGCGGCTACCGCCTCGCCGCTCCCATCGCCCTGGTGGACCAGTTCAAATGGACCGGGCATCTGGAAATGGCGGGCGTTTTCAGGCGGAAAGCCTAGGCCGAGCGGTCATAGGCGAGCGCGCCGATGCTGGTGCGCACCGCGCCGGGACCATAGCCCGCGCCCGCCTGCTTCTGACGAACCGCCTCGTCTGCGAGGGCCTTTACAAGGCCTTCGGTGAGCGCTTTGAGCGCCTCAACCGCCGCGCCGTTGCGTTTGAGCGCCGCTTCAAACGAGATCGTGCTGTCTGACAGGCGGGTCTTCATCACCGGGTCGAGCCCGGCCAGGCGGGAGCGGTCCCTGGCGGCGCGCTGGGTCTCGGCACGGTACAGCGTGGCCAGCTTGGTCTTCTCCGCTTGCAGGCTGACCGCCTCATGGGGTTTGCGCGCCTCGAACAGCCAAGTCTCCTGCTCCAGAAGCTGGGTCAAACGCCCGGTGAGGCGGATCATCGCCTCGGCGCGCTCGGTGGGCGTGGTCGCGGCCAGTTCACTCATCGTTCTGCGCCTCCTGCATCGCCAGCATTTCGCGGGCGAGATTGTCGGCCAGGCCGATTCCGCCAGCTTTCGCCATCACCTTTGCGTATTCTTCGTTCAGCATGCCCTTGAACGCCCCCTCGCCCGGTCCGCCGCCGAAGCTGGACTCGGTGCTCTCGCCCATCATCTGCTCCATCATCTGAGCCAGGAACACCGCCTCGAACTCTTCGGCGGTGGCGCGGATCTGATCCGGCGTCTGGGCCCGCTGGGGACGCTCAGGCCCGCTGGAGCGCGACGCCGCAAGGGCGTTCTGGAGCTGGGCGTCGAGAAGACCGTCCATATCAGAGCACCTCGATGTCGGCCTGCAGGGCGCCGGCCGCCTTGATGGTCTGCAGGATGGTGATCATGTCGCGCGGGCTCACGCCCAGCGCATTCAGCCCGTCCACCAGTTCGCGCAAGGACACGGTGCCCTCCAGCACGCCGAGTTCGCTGCGGCCTTCCTCCACCGTCACGTCCGTGCGCGGCAGAACCACCGTTTCGCCGCCCTCGGCGAAAGGAAGCGCCTGATCCGCCACCGGCGTCTCGGCCACGGTGATGGTCAGCCCGCCCTGGGCGATCGCCACGGTGGAGACCCGCACGTTGTCGCCCATGACGATGGTGCCGGTGCTCTCGTCGATCACAACGCGGGCGCGCATGTCGGTCTCGACGCGCAGCTGTTCGACCTCGGCCACTAGGGCGACCATGTCGCCGCGGAAGCCCTCAGGACGCGACAGCGCCACCACAGAGGGGTTCTGCGCGTGGGCCGCGCCGGGGCCGAGATAGGCGTTGATCGCGGTCGCCATGCGGCGGGCGGTGGTGAAATCGGGGTTGCGCAAGGCGAGGCGGATGGTGGACTGGGCGGCGAGATCCCAGGCCACTTCGCGTTCGATAACCGCGCCGTTGGCGATGCGTCCATTGGTCGGCACGCCGCGCGTTACGCTCGCGGCGTCGCCCTCAGCTGCAAATCCGCCCACGGCGAGGCTGCCTTGCGCAACGGCGTAGACATCCCCGCTGGAACTCATCAGCGGCGTCGCGATCAGCATCCCGCCCTGCAGGCTGCCGGCGTCGCCGATTGCGCTCACGGTCACGTCCAGCCGCGTGCCCTGCATGGAGAAGGGCGGAAGCTCGGCGGTGACGATCACCGCGGCCACGTTGCCGGTGCGCAGGTCGGCGTCCCGCACATTGATGTTGAAGCGCTCCATCATGGAGTTGAGCGCCTGACGCGTGAAGGCGGAGTTGCGGAGCGTATCGCCCGAGCCGTCCAGGCCAACCACCAGACCGTAGCCCACCAGCTGGTTGTCCCGCACCCCCTCCACGTCGGCGATGTCCTTGATGCGCGGATCTGCGAACGCCGGCGCGGCGAGCGAGAAAACAGCGGCGAGAAGGACCAGGAATCGGATCATGATGGGGGCACTATCCAGAGCTTGCGGCGTCGCCGGAGACCCATGCGAGAACCATGCCAAGGTTAATGCGAACGAATGATAGTGTTTTCAACAGGCTGGCTCTCCACGCACCCGGTCCGAATTACCGGTCCGGCGCCGCACGCGGCAAGATTTGCCGCCCCGAACGCCAGCCTTAAGGTCCTGTTAACAGAGCTTAAGCCAGTGTCCGCTCCAAGGCTTGAAAGGGCTCTTCCATCATGAAGGTCAATGGTCCGCGCAATCTGTCCGGCCCGTCCGGCGCGCGCAAATCCGGCAAGGCCCAATCCGCCTCCGGCTTCAACCCTGGCGGCGCCTCCAGCGCGCAGGGTCCCGCCGCGAGCGGCGGCCTGTCGGGCGCCGGGTCCGTTGGATCGATCGACGCCCTGCTCGCCCTGCAAGGCGCAGGCGATTTCCGCGAAGCGAAAAAACAGGCGACCGAACGCGCCTTTTCTCTCTTGGACGTGCTTGACGATCTCAAGCTTGCGCTTCTGGACGGGACCCTGCCGCGCCAGACCCTGGTGCGTCTGATGGAGACCTTGAAGACCCGGCGCGATTCCACCGATGATCCGCGCCTGGAGGCGATGCTGGACGAGGTGGAAGTGCGCGCGGCGGTGGAACTGGCGAAGCACGACGCGTGAATGACGCCGAGGCGTCACATTAACATCAAGTTTTCATGAGCCTTTCCGACTTGGTACAAACTTTTGCATGGGCGGCTCTGTTTGATTGACTCGCAGCGTGCCGGGGCTATTCTCCCGGCGCTTTTAGAGGGGCGGCGCAGGAGACGGTCTGATGAGCGTGGCCACGGATTCCAAGATTGAACTTCCCGCCGGCTATCGGCCGAGCGAGAAGGAAGAATTCATGAATGCGCGCCAGAAGGAGTACTTCCGGCGCAAGCTCAAAGCCTGGAAGGAAGAAATCCTTCGAGAAAGCCGCTCGACCCTGTCCAATCTACAGGAAGACTTCGGCTCGCTTCCCGATCTCGCTGACCGCGCCTCCACCGAGACAGACCGGGCTCTGGAATTGCGCGCCCGCGACCGTCAGCGCAAGCTGATCTCGAAGATCGATTCGGCGTTGCGGCGGATCGACGAAGGCGAGTACGGGTATTGCGAGGAGACTGGGGAACCGATCGCCCTGGCCCGTCTGGACGCCCGCCCGGTCGCAACGCTGAGCCTTGAAGCGCAGGAGCGCCACGAGCGCTCGGAGCGCGTTCACCGTGACAATTGACGCCTGCAGGCGGCGCCGCACGCCTTAATGCTTGCGGGCGCCGATCAGGTATTCGCGATTGCCGTCTCCTCCGGTGATCGGGCTTTCGGTTTCACCGGTAATCTCAAAGCCCGCCGCCTTGAAGAAGGCGCGGGCCCTTTGTTTCGCAGCGTCCACGGCGTCCTGATCGGTGACGATCCCGCCCTTGCCCACGTTCGCCCTGCCCACCTCGAACTGCGGCTTGAACAGGGCCACGAGCCAGGCGCCGGGCGAAGCGAGCGCCAGCGCCGCCGGCATCACCTTCTCAAGCGCGATGAAACTCGCGTCGCATACGACAAGCTGCGGCGCCCGGCCCCCGATCCGCTCCAGGGTCAGATCGCGCGCATCGCAGCCTTCAAGGCTCAAGACCCTCGGGTCGCTCCGCAGCGAAGGGTGAAGCTGGCCGCGGCCGACATCCACAGCGGCCACGAACGCCGCGCCACGCTGGAGGAGCACTTCGGTGAAGCCCCCCGTACTCGCCCCGACATCCAGACAGATCGCGCCCGCCGGCTCGATCGCGAACGCATCGAGCCCTTTCGCCAGTTTCAGGGCCGCGCGACTGACATAGGGGTGGGCCGGTTCGGCGATGATCGCCGCGCCCGGCGCGATCTTCGCCGACGCCTTCTCCAGGACCTGTCCGTTCACGCGCACCCGGCCGGCCGCGATCGCCGCCTGAGCCTTCGCCCGGGTCTCGAAATAGCCGTGATCCACTAGGTGTTTATCAGCGCGCATCCCGGTTCCTCGCACGAGCAGGGCTCGAATAAAATAAGAAGTCGCTTGCTTTTTTCATTTCGACGTTTTAAAACATCTTTATCGATTTCTGGCCGGTCTGCTTGGTCTGCGCGTTGTCGCGTTCTGCTGCTCGAACCCTACCCAAAATTCGATCTAAACGCGCCGCACGCATTGCGGCGTGTCGCTACACTGTGACGTAAAGGAAGTTTCCCATGGCTACGGGAATTGTTAAATGGTTCAACTCCACCAAAGGCTACGGTTTCATCCAGCCTGACGACGGATCCAAGGACGTGTTCGTTCACGCCACGGCCGTCGAACGCGCCGGTATGCCTTCGCTCAGCGAAGGTCAGCGCATCCAGTACGAGGAAAGCCGCGACCAGCGCACGGGCAAAACGTCCGCCAGCGACCTGCAGGCCCTTTAAGACTACAAGCCGCAAGGCTGATCCGCGCTTCTAACCAAGCGCGGCCGCCCCCGGCGCCACTGGCGCCGGGGGTTTTTCATATCCCGGCTTGCTCCACGCCGTGGGCCGCACTCAGATCCGCCTCGAGCCGGTCCCAGTCGAGCCCTGCGATCCGGCGGCGCGCGCGCAGGAGACCGTGACGCACCGTGACCGGATGAGTCGGCGCGACGACCCGCATCCCCAACATCGACAGAACGCCGGGGTCCACGCCCATGGGAGCGGCCGCGGCGTAATCGCGTTCGAGGATCGCCCGCAGCGCAAAGGCCGGCAGGCCGGCGCGCAGGCGCACGCGCGGCGCGGTCGCGCCGAAGGCCGCAGCAAGGCGCTCGACAAGGGCGCCGCCCACTTCGCTCGCGTCCGACACCCAGGTCACCGCGTCGAGATCCGGGCCATCCTCAGCCAAGGCCGGATGGCCTTCACGCAGCGCAACGCCCCAGTGAACGTCGGCCATGGGCGTGAAGCGAAGCGTGCCGCCGTCACCGGGCTCGGCGCACAGGGCGAAATCCAGCTCCCGCGCCGCGATCTGGGCCGAAAACGTCCGCGTCGCTCCAGGCACGAGGATGATTTCGGCGGCCGGCAAGGCCTCAAGGACCGCCAGAAGACGCGCTGCAAGGCCGGTCAGGGAATACCAGAAACTCATGCCGACGCGCAGCGTCGGGCGCACTGTCTCGCCCTGCGCGGCGCTCTGCTTCATCTCGTCCACAAGCGCGAGCAATTCCGAAGCCAGACTCATGACCGCTTCACCGTCGCGCGTCAGTACGAGGCCGCGCGCACTTCGGTCTATCAGCACTTTGCCGAGCTGCTCCTCGAGCATCCGGACGGAGCGCGACACCGCCTGCTGGGTGAGATCGAGCTTGCGTCCTGCGGCGCCGAACCCGCCCTCGGTCATGACGGTGCGCAGATGAAGGAGCTGTTGAAGCGTCATTTTGAGGCCTCACGCTCGGCGGCGAAGCGCGAAAACACCCGATCGACAGCCTCGTTCAGCGACTCCCAGTCCAGTCCCACCGGCGGACGCCGCTGGCTGAGCACGCCGTAGCGTCTCCGCTCAAGGTCAGGTGCAGGAATGAGCTCAAGACCCGCCATGTCGGCCAGATCGGCGCTGAACGTGTCCGGCAGGATGGCGATCCGGTCACTGACCTGAAGGACCCGCATGATTTCGACGATCCCTTCGCAGGTCGCCGTGATACGGGCGGGCCGCCCCGACAGGATCTGCGCCGCGCGTTCGATGTTGACGTGACCGTTCGGAGAGGGCGCTGCGACGAAGCCGAACTCTCCCACGCCGGCGAGATCCCTGGACCGCGCGAGCGGGTGGCCCGCCCGACAGGCGATGGTCCAGCCGAAATCGAAACAGGGCTTGAAAGTGAGGCGCTTGGTTTCGGGCGTCTCACTGGTGAAGGCGAAATCAAGCTCGCCCGCCGCCACGCGCGGCGTCAGCTGCACATTGGCGCCGCTGACAAAATCCACCTGCTCGTAGCCCAGATCGTCGAACGCCTTGCAGAACATCCCGGCGAGCCCGCTGGTGGCGAAAACATAGCCCATGCCCAAGGAAAGACGGCGTCGCGTGCCGCTCGCCGCGCTGTCGGTGATCTGATCGCGCAGGCGAAGCGCCTGCAGGATCTTGGGGTGAAGGGTCGCCCCGAACGCGGTGAAGCTCACCCCGCCCGCGGCGCGCTCGAAGATCTGCGCCGACAGCTCCCGCTCCAGCGCCCCGATGGCGCGTGACAGCGCCTGGGGCGTCACGCCGAGCGTCTCTGACGCCGCCCGCAGACTGCGGTGGCGTGACACCGCATCGACATATTCCAGCTGCTGTAAATTCACGACCCGCCCCCGCTCCGGAATTATCCGTATAACCAACGCGTCAGCGTTTGAGCAGGGCCGATCTGAATTTTCTTATGCCAAAACTCAGCTCGGCGTGGCGCACTCAAAAGTCAGGCCCGGCAACGATCTCTGGCTTGTCGCGGTGCTAAGCGAGCGCCTTCGCCGCCTCGGCCTCGCGGCCCAGGGTCTCGAGCACTTTGGCGGTCACGTGTTTGGCGTTCAGCCCGGCCGTTTCGTACATGGCGTAGGGGCTGTCCTGGTCCTGGAAGAGATCCGGCAGGGTCATCGTGCGGATCTTCAAGCCGGAATCCAGCGCACCGGACTCCGCGAGGAAATGCAGCACGAAGGCGCCGAACCCGCCTCGCGCGCCCTCTTCGATGGTGATCAGAACCTCGTGCTCCTTGGCCAGGCGGGTGATCAGGTCTTCATCAAGCGGTTTGGCGAAACGCGCGTCGGCGATGGTGGGAGTCAGCCCGAACCCGGCGAGGCTATCCGCGCTTTCAAGCACTTCAGACAGGCGAGCGCCGAAACTGAGGATCGCAACCCCTGAGCCCTCGCGGATGATGCGGCCCTTGCCGATCTCCAAGGGTTCCGGATTGGCGGGAATCTCCACCCCGGTCCCCTCCCCGCGCGGATAGCGGAAGGCGCTGGGCCGGTCGTCGATCTCCGCGGCGGTGGCGACCATTCGGGTCAGCTCCGCCTCGTCGGCGGCGGCCATCACCACCATGCCCGGCAGGGCGCCGAGATATCCCACGTCGAACGCCCCGGCATGGGTCTGACCATCAGACCCCACAAGGCCTGCCCGGTCGATGGCGAAGCGCACGGGCAGAGACTGGATCGCGACGTCGTGGACGACCTGGTCGTACCCGCGCTGCAGGAAGGTGGAATAGATCGCCGCGAAGGGCTTCAGCCCCTCGGCGGCGAGGCCTGCGGCGAAGGTCACGGCGTGCTGCTCGGCGATGCCGACATCCCAGGCGCGGTCGGGAAAACGGGTCATGAACTTGTCGACCCCGGTGCCGCCCGGCATGGCGGCGGTGACTGCGCAGATCTTGTCATCCTTTTCGGCCAGGCCGATCAGGGCCTTGGCGAACACCGCCGTGTAGCTGGGCGCGCCCGGGGCTTTCTTCTGCTGCTCGCCGGTGACGACATTGAACTTGGCGACGCCGTGATACTTGTCGCTGGCGGCCTCGGCGGGGGCGTAGCCCTTGCCCTTCTGGGTGCAGACATGGATCAGCACCGGCCCGTCTGCGGCGTCGCGCACGTTTCGAAGCACCGGAACGAGCTGGTCAAGATCATGGCCGTCGATGGGGCCGATATAGCGAAAGCCCAGCTCCTCGAACAACGTGCCGCCGCCGACCGCCATGCCGCGCAGATACTCCTCGGCCCGGCGGGCGGAATTCTCCACGCCCAGCGCCTTGGCCACGCCCTTGCCGAGCTTTCGAAGGTCGCGATAGCTTTTCGAGCTGACCTGGCGCGCGAAGTAATGGCTCATGGCGCCCACCGGCGGCGCGATGGACATGTCGTTGTCGTTGAGGATGACGATCATGTTCTTGTCGAGCGCGCCGGCGTTGTTCATCGCCTCATAGGCCATGCCCGCGCTCATGGAGCCGTCGCCGATCACGGCGATGACCTTGCGGTGGCTCTCGCCCTTGAGATCGCGGCCCACGGCGAAACCAAGCCCGGCCGAGATCGAGGTGGAGGCGTGGGCGGCGCCGAACGGATCGTATTCGCTTTCCTTGCGCTTGGTGAAGCCGGACAGGCCGCCGCCCTGGCGGATGGTTCGGATCCGGTCGCGCCGTCCGGTAAGAATCTTGTGGGGATAGCACTGGTGTCCCACGTCCCAGATCAGGATGTCGTCAGGCGTGTCGAAGACATGGTGGAGGGCGACCGAAAGCTCCACCACGCCGAGCCCGGCGCCGAGATGGCCCCCGGTCACCGAGACGGCGTCGATCACTTCGGCACGCAACTCGTCGGCGGCGGCGCGCAGAAAGCGGGCGTCGCGATTCTTCAGGTCGCGGGGAAACTGGATCTGGTCGAGATGGGGCGTTTCGGGCATGTCGGCTCCGGTGTGACCGTCAATCGGTCATGTAGACGTCAGAACTGGCGATCCAACACGTAATCCACCGTCTCGCGCAAGCGTCCCGCCTCTTTCCCGAACGGATCGAGATGGTCCTTGGCCTGGTCTGCAAGACGGCGCGCCCGATCGCGCGCACCCTCCACGCCGAGAATGGTCACGAATGTGGCCTTTCCCTGGCCCGCATCCTTGCGGGTGCGTTTACCGGTCAGGGTCTCGTCGCCCTCGGCGTCCAGAAGGTCGTCCACAATCTGGTAGCACAGGCCGAGATCATGCGCGAAGCCTTCCAGCGCCGTACGATGATCCTTCGCAGCATCCGCCACCAGCGCGCCGGCTTCCGCGCAATAGGCGATCAGGGCGCCGGTCTTCATGCGCTGGCAGCGGGTTATGACGCCGATATCGTCCGCTTCGCCGGCCTCAATGGCCATATCGATCATCTGACCGCCGGCCATCCCGCGCGCGCCGGCCGCTCTGGCCAGACGCCGCACGAGCTCGGCGCGCGCGCCCGGAGACGGGCAGGTTTCCGCATCAGCGAGGATTTCGAACGCCATGGCCTGCAGCGCGTCACCGGCGAGGATCGCCGTGGCTTCGTCGTAGGCGATATGCACCGTGTCACGGCCGCGCCGTATGTCGTCATCGTCCATGGCCGGCAGATCATCGTGGATCAGCGAGTAGGCGTGCACGCATTCCACAGCGCAAGCGGCGCGCAGCATCGCGCGCTCGTCGGCGCCCACAAGGCGCCCGCACTCGATGGTCAGGAACGGGCGCATGCGCTTGCCCGGCCCAAGCGCGGCGTAGCGCATGGCGGAGATCAGGCGTTTTTCCGGTCCGTCGGGCCGCGGAATGAGGGCGTCCAGCGCCACCGTGACCCGGTCCGCCGTCTCGGCCAGCGCGGTCTGGAAATCCGTCATCGCCGCCTCACGCCACGCGGGCGCCGAGGGGCGCGTCGCCGTCGGCTGAGAGCAGCAGAACGTGGCCGTCCGCGTCGGTCACCCCGAGCACCAGCACCTCAGAGCGCACCGGGCCGATCTGGCGCGGCGGAAAATTCACCACCGCCAGAACGCCGCGCCCCTTCAGGCTCTCCAGCGTATAGTGCTCGGTGATCTGGGCGGAACTCTTCTTCACGCCGACGCCGGGTCCAAAATCGATCGCCAGTTTGAAGGCCGGCTTGCGCGCCTCAGGAAACGGCTCGGCCTCGACAATGCGGCCGAGGCGGATGTCCGCATCAAAGAACGCGTCCGGGGTGATTTCGGCGGCGGGCGGGTCCTCCGGCCGGGCCATCAGGAGAGGTCCGCCGGCTCGGTCCCGGCCTCGCCATTGGCGCCGATGACGATCTTGTCCACCTTCAACTGGGCGTCCTTCAGCCTCGTCTCGCAATGGGCTTTGAGCGCCGCGCCGCGCTCGTACATGGCGATGGACTTTTCAAGCTCCACCTCGCCGCGCTCCAGCTGGCTCACAATGCCTTCAAGCTCGGCCAGAGCGGCCTCGAAACTCAGGGAGGCGATCTCGGAATGGGCGGCGTCAGCCATGCGGTCGGCTCCGGTGTGTGAAGGTCGCAGGACAAGAGAAGCCCTGATTGATCCTGCAATCAACCGCCCGTGCTGCGGCGGGACGTGTTTTTGAGCTCGTAGCGGCGCCAGGACCAGTACCAGTCGCCGCCGTCGCGCACGCAGGCCCAGCCGCGTTTTTTAAGCTGCGGGCGGACCATGCGGTTGAACCATCCGTGGGCGAACAGAATGACCGGGCCATGGCTGGCCGCCTCGATGAGCGCCTCCGCGGCGGTCTGGGCGCGGCGCTCCGCCTGGGGCCGGCTCTCCCGGCCTCTGGAGTAGCCCGCCCACCAGGAACAGCGCGCCAGGACGCCCCAGGTTCTCGCGGTGAAACGGCCGGGCATCTGAGGGGGCGGCAGGGGCGCCTCCACGAACATGGAGTCCAGCCCGATCTCGCGGCCCCCGCAACAGGCCTTGGCGGTCTCGATCGCGCGCGGCAGGGTCGAGGCGTAGAGCGTGCGCGCCTGCGCAGCTTCGGCCAGCAGGCTTTCCGGCGCGCTTTGGCCGGCCTTCAGGCCCGCCTCGTCATAGGCCGCCCACCAGCGCTCATAGCCGCGCCAGCCCATTCGCTCATAGCGGTCGGCGTCCGGCTCGCCATGGCGCGCGATAACGATCTGTCCGGGCGCGAGGGGGGTGTGAGAATCGGTCATGAAGCGTGAGGAGAAGCGTGCGCCGCCAGGGGGGAAATGGACCGGCCGGAAACGCCCGCCCCCGTCAGGCCGCCTCCAAAGCGCCGAGGAACGCGCCCACGGAGCGCTCCAACGCCGGGCAGTCGTATCCGCCCTCGAGCATGCAGACAAGCCGGGATGCGCTCACGCGCCGTGCGGCGGCGGCCAGTTGAGCGCCCGCCCAGGCGTAATCGTCTTCCAGCAAAGCCAGACCGGCCAGCGGATCGTCGGCGTGGGCGTCGAACCCGGCGGAGACGAAAATCAGCTCCGGCTCGAACCGGGCGAGCGAATCAAGCACGCCGGTCTCCAGCGCGGCGCGCCATTCCGGTCCCGCCGTTCCCTGCGCCAAGGGCAGGTTGATGATGTTGGCGTGCCGTCCGGTTTCGTGGGCGGCCCCGGTGCCTGGATAAATCCAGTCCTGGTGGATGGAGGCGAACAGAGCGCGCGGCTCGGTTTCGGCCCAGGCCTGGGTCCCGTTTCCGTGATGGACGTCGATATCGACGATCGCCACCCGCGACACACCATGATGGTCCAGCGCGTGGGCGGCCGCCACAGCGATCGAATTGAACAGGCAGAAGCCCATGGCCCGGTCCGGCTCGGCATGGTGTCCGGGCGGACGGACGGCGACGAAGGCCGCCTCGGCCTCGCCGGTCATGACACGATCCACGGCCTCCATCCCGGCCCCGGCCGCATAAAGCGCCGCGTCCAGCGAGCCCGGCGCCATATAGGTGTCCATGTCGATCATGGCCCAGCCAGCCCTGGGCTCGGCCTCGAACACCTGGTCGATCAGGGCGCCGGCATGGACGCGCTCCAGGGCCGCCCGATCGGCCTTCACAAGGCTGTCGACAATCTCGAACCCGGAGCCCCGCGCCCCGGCGAGCGCCGCTTCAAGCCGGCCGGAATGCTCAGGATGGCCTTCGGGAGCGCCGTGGCCAAGGCAGCCGGGATGGGTCAGAACAAGGGTTTTCATGAGCCGCAGACTATCCGATCCGGGGCCGCCGGGCGAGCGGGCGGCGGAGTGGTCCGCCGCCCTTTTTCCTTATTCGGCCGCGTAGACCGGCGCGGGGGCCGAGTAGGTGCTCACCATGGACTGCAGCATCACGAAGTTCGGCTCGAACTCCGCATAGTTGCAGGTGATCTCCTCGCCCGGCGCGATGTCCTTGATCGCCCGGCCGTACACCGCGTCGGAAAAATCGGTGTTGGGATCGAGCGTGTGGTTCATGTGCCGGCCGTTGTCGGCGTCCAGCACCAGCAGGCTGTGGTCGGACGGATGGGGGTAGGTGTAGCGATCCACGAACCGGCGGATCGGCTCGGGCATGGCGGCGAGATCGGCCGGGGCGATAAGCCGGTCGAACTCAGGTTCGAAGCGGTAGATGAGCTGGCCTGCACGGATCGGCTCGGCGGCGAATACGCCGACCCCCTCGATCGCGCTCGGGCCCACATAGGTGTCGATGAGCAACATGGTGAGACACGCCATATCCTCCGCGTCGACGGAGGATGTTGTGCGGCGCCGGGCCTCGGCGGCCCCACGGCGCGGAGTGCGACGCTCCAACGCCTATGATGGAGAATTCACGCAAAACGCAAGCGGTTTTTTGAGCACGGATTGGGGCGTTGACGCAGAGGCTCAAGCCCGGCTTGATCGCGGCCATGAATTTTCTGTCAGACACCACCGCCCCCGCCCATCCCGACATCCTGGCCGCGCTCGCCCGCGCCAATGACGGCTTCGCGCCGAGCTATGGCGCGGACCCTGTCAGCGCCGGCGTGAAGGAGCGGCTGAAGGCGATCTTCGAGACCGATCTGGAGGTACTGTTCACCACGTCCGGCACGGCGTCCAACGCGCTCGCCCTGTCGGTGCTGTGCCCCGGTGACGGCGCGATTCTCTGCCATGACGAGGCGCACATCCATCGCGACGAGCGCGGCGCGCCGGAATTCTTCACCGGCGGTGCGAAGCTGCTCCCCGTCAAGGGCGATCATGCGAAGATTCCCGCCGATGCGCTGGCTTCGGCGCTCGCGGAATGGCCGCGCGATTTCGTGCACGCCAGCCCGCCCACCGTGCTGTCCCTGTCCCAGCTGAACGAATCCGGCGGCGCCTATACGCTCGAGGAGATCGAGACGCTCACGAGCCTCGCCCGGGACGCCGGCCTGATCGTCCATATGGACGGGGCGCGATTCGCCAACGCCCTCGTCACGCTGAACTGCACGCCGGCGCAGATGACCTGGAAGGCCGGCGTGGACGCGCTGTGCCTGGGCGCCACCAAGAACGGCGCCCTGGCCGCCGAGGCGGTGATCCTGTTCCCGTCGGTAATGGATCGCTTTCCCGCCCTGCAGGCGCGCCAGAAGCGCGCCGGGCACATGCTTCCGAAAATGCGCTATGTGGCCGCGCAGATGGACGCCTGGCTCGAAGACGGGCTGTGGCTGGATCTGGCGCGCCGCGCCAACGCCGCCGGCGGCACGCTTGCGGCCGGCCTCGACGCCCTGCCCGGCGCCGGGCTCGCTCATCCCTGCCACGGCAACGAAGTCTTCGCCCGCCTCGACCCGGCCCTCGCCGACCGGCTGCGCGCCGCCGGCGCCGGCTTCTACGGCTGGCCCGACGGCTCGGCCCGCTTCGTGGCGAGCTGGTGCACCACCGACGATGAAGTGGAGACGCTGCTCAGGGCCGCGCGAGGATAACGCACCCGCAGCGCGCTGGTTTTGCGTTATGGTGGGGGACCTCGAGCGGAGACTCCTCATGCGCCTCGCCCTCGCCGCCCTCGCCGCGTTTTTCGTGACCGCCTGCGTCCTGCCGCCCGACCGGCTGGAGGGCGATGCGCCGCCGCCTGTGGTCGAGCAAGTCGATCTGGAGCGCTATGCCGGCCGCTGGTTCGAGATCGCCCGCTATGACGTCAGCTTCCAGCGCGGCTGCGAAGGCGTCACGGCGCAGTATCGCCCCATGGCTGACGGGCTGGTGGAGGTGATCAACGCCTGCCGCCGGGGCGGGCTCGAGGGCGAGCTGGACACCGTCACCGGGCGGGCGAAGGTGGTGGAGGGCTCCAATGGCGCGAAGCTGAAAGTGTCGTTTTTCGGTCCATTCTTCTTCGGCGACTACTGGGTGATCGACCTCGCGGACGACTATGACTGGGCCGTGGTCTCCGAACCGCGCGGCCGCTTCCTGTGGATCCTGGCACGCACCCCGCAGATGGACGAGGCCGTGCTCGCCGACCGCCTCACCTGGCTCGCGAACCAGGGCTATGACACCAGCGCCCTTCGATTCACCGAACAATGGGACAGCATCGACGCCGCGCCGGAGCCGGCCGACCCGCAGTGAAGCGGCGGCGGCCCGCCCCTGACGCACCTTCATCCCCGCCGACGCACCGCCGCGGGGGTATGGGGAAGGGGGGAGAGGCGCGGGGGACGTCCGGGCCGGTAGTGAAACTGTTTTGGGAGCCCGATACGACCCCCGCGCCTCGTGGTGATTTTTCGGCATGAGCCCGGCTTACTTACACCATTTCTACGCCGCCGACCGAGGCTCGTCAGGATTGCTCCCGCGGGCGATTGGGCGCATGGCCCGTTCGCAACGCT